>Ga0302171_10000435_pt1 | contig 10029 bp, 3 predicted proteins | sample I_Fen_N2_2_FD_193495 | JGI IMG/M metagenome (GOLD analysis project Ga0302171, IMG submission 193495) | Peat permafrost microbial communities from Stordalen Mire near Abisko, Sweden - I_Fen_N2_2 | ecosystem: Environmental > Terrestrial > Soil > Wetlands > Permafrost | place: Sweden: Abisko... | reverse complement strand
AACCATTGTAATTGCCCCACAGCATAGGTTCGTCATCCGCATTTGGACCTATAATGGCAATTTTTTTTGTTGATTTTGATAATGGAAGTGTATTATTTTTATTTTGGAGCAGTGTCATCGACTCTTGAGCCATTTTAAGAGCCAACGCTTGATGTTCTTTAGAATTGACCACCGACGTAGGGATTTTAGACCACGACACCAACGAATCATTGTCCATTTCGCCTAAATCGAAACGGCCAACCAGAAGACGCTGTACATGTTTATTTATTTCATTCTCGTCGACCAATCCTTTTTCCATAGCCTGAGGCAACTTGTTGAACGCATAACCCCAGCCACATTCTACATCGGTGCCTGCCAGTACAGCCTTAGCTGCCGAATGTATGTCGTCCGACGAAACTTTATGACTGCTGTAAAAATCAGCAATAGCACCGCAATCCGAAACAACAAGATACTTGAAACCCCAGTCATCCCGTAGAATTTTCTGAAGCAAACGGTTACTTCCGCAGCAGGGCTCATCGTCCAAACGCTGATAAGCACACATAATTTCACGCACATCGGCTTGTTGCACCAGCGATTTAAAAGCGGGTAAGTATGTTTCCCACAAATCACGCGGGTTGACGTTGTTCAGGTTCAGTGTATGTCTGCTCCACTCAGGACCGGAGTGTACGGCGAAATGTTTGGCACATGCCAATAGTTTTTTATACCTGGAATCGGCAGGACCCTGAAGTCCATTTACCACAGAAATACCGATTCGAGTGGTCAGGTAGGGATCCTCACCATAGGTTTCCTGTCCACGTCCCCAACGCGGATCACGGAATATATTTATGTTTGGTGTCCAAACAGATAAGCTTACAAATTTGCTATTCTCCTGACCGTTTCGGCGAGCTTCATGGTATTTAGCCCGGAATTCATCGGAAATAGCATTGAAAACATCGTAAACCAACTGGTCGTTAAACGAAGCGGCCATGCCAATAGATTGCGGGAAAACAGAAACGTTAGATCCATATCTGATACCATGCAATCCTTCGCTCCACCAGTTGAATTTCTTTATGCCCAAACGTGGAATTGCCTCCGACTCATCGCACATAAGTGCAGATTTTTCTTTCAGTGTCAAACGCGATATTAAATCCTTAGCACGTTCTTCGGAACTAAGTTCAAATTTTTGGAAAGGATATTGTTGCGCCCAAATTGTTGTAGTAGTAAAAAATAAAAGTGCAACGGATAGAAATCTTTTCATTTGTGTTTTTGTCGTTTTTTGTATTAAATTTTAAGGTCTCCAATATAAAATGGAAGGGGAATCGTCTAATCGCAAAATGGCATTTCTACTTTAGTATCAATTCTTTCACAAAATAACGAAATTAATTTCTAAATCAATGGTCCTTATGTATCACAAATACTCCTATAATGTTATCTAAACGAATCAGAAGTAGAGTTTTTTACAGTTATGCGAATTACACGTTACTGCATCGCACCGTTTCAGGGCGCTTACGCACCAATTTGGTGCATTCACGCACCGTTGGGTCTTGATGTTGCAGTAATTCACTGCGCTCACGCACTGATTTGCTGCGACGACGCACCGTTTGACTGCGTTCACGCACCAATTCACCGCGTTGTTTAACCAATGAGCTGCGTTCATGCACCGTTTGACCCCGATATCGCGGTGAATACCTGCGGTGACGCACCGTTTGACCATGAATCAGCGCTTCTTCTGCCGATTCGACAGGTAAAGTGTTGATTTGTCAGGATTGAAACTCACCACCCTTTTGCTTTGCATGTTTGATAATATCGTTTTCACCAGATACAGGACAAAAACGCTCAACAACAAATTCTAAGCTTTGTAGGACAATAACTCTTATTATACAAAACTCCTACTTCACAGAGTGGAGTAGGAGCTTTAATTTTTATCACAATACGATTAGAAAACCGTAATCTTAATTGCGGGACTTTTAATACTGCATCAAAACATTATTTTGTTTTGATGCAGATATTATTATTTACTACCGGCAATTATAGCATCGAGAGTGCGTTGATCATTTACAACATTCGTTGCTCTATTGAAAAGCCCACCTGTATCCCAGGTAAATGGTGCACCACCAATAGCTTTGCATTGTTTGGTGTTGAAGGTGTACCAGTCGTCCACTGATTTATTGTGTTTATCTAATTCTAAAGGTTTAAATTTACTTGTGGCATTCCATCTCTGAGAGCTATATTCTCCCATGATGCAAGGAATTCCTTTATCAATAAATTTTGTTTTAATTTGATTATATCCAGACAATAATTCCGCTTCTTCACCATAAGAACAGTTTCTATTTGGTTCAAGAGTAGAATGATTTCCTGCCCCCCAATAAAAACGCACATCATCCCAACCTCCATCTGCTTTATCATTCGATAATATAGTAAAACTACTTGGTGTATACGTATGCCATTCAAATGCCAAACGATTTGGTGTTGGGTCTTTAAATGCTGCAAAATCATCTGGACTAATATAATCGGTAGCACCTTGTACTATTAAGGTACGATATGTATTGCGACCTCCTGTTGAACGAACAGCATCAATAAATGTCTTATGGTATCTAAGCAATATTTTCATTTCTGCTGCAGACTCCGCATTTGGTTCGTTGGCACTGGCGAACATTAAATGTTCGTCAAAATCCCGCAACGAAGTAGCAATTTGTTGCCATAATGCTTTTTGTTTGGCATTAACAGAATCTTGTCGGGATGATGCAGGGTCATAATTGTGTGATTGTCTTTTGGTTTCAGGTGTTTTAAAATCTGACAACTCTTTACTTTCTAACCATCCTCCATCCCAGTGAATGTTCACAAATACATACATGTCATTTTCTACACACCATTGTACTACTTGTTTTACTTTAGCCACATAAGCAGGGGCTATTTCTGAAGTTTTAGAATCTTTAGCACCACCCACATAGTCCCATCCACATGGAATACGAACGGCATTAAATCCCATTTGTTTTATAAACTTGATGTTTGCCTCTGTCGGATCTGCATTCACCCCTTTTAATTCCAGTGTATTACCAAGGTTTATTCCCAACTTTATTTTGGCTATAAGTTGCGTTGCAGTACTACTCATGCCCGTCGCATCTGGTGCAATAGGTGAGGTGTTGTACGATGGATAAATTGTAGGCGCTTGGTAAATTTTGATTCGTCTTGCTTGTCCATTGTCGCAAGATATACGAACAATAGCACGGCGTATAGCTCCAGTTGTATTAGGAGAAAGGGTTTTAATTTTAATTACTGTAGTGCCTGCATCACCAGCAGCTTTATCTAGCTGTAACCAATTAGGAATGGTTGCATCATCAAAACTGACTGTCCACTTATTATCAGTAGTAAGTGTGAAAGTGACGGAATCCAAATCTTCTTGCATAGATATGGATTTAGTTGAAATATCCATTAATGGAACGTAAATTTCCTCTTTACAAGAGAAAAAAGATACACTAGCTACCAAGAGCATCAGTATCGAATATATTATTTTTTTTTTCATTATGTTGTAATTTTTTTATTGTTGACTAAAATAGACAAAAAGATAGCTGGCATTTTCGCTTCCTCTTTGTTTTTTTAATTTAGTGATAAAAAATATTGTTGTTGGATAAAAACGTGTGGAATGCTCCAACTTTCGTGGGACAACCACACGTTTTTCCATTTCTATTATTTTATTTTGACGATTCTGACATTGTCAAAAGCTCCATAAAATCCTGTTGATGAATCCTTTGTGCCGAAATTCATAAGGTAAATGCGTAAACCTGTATTGCCATCACCCAATAAACTAGCTATACTCGTAGCCGAAGCACCCATTCCAACACCCAGAGTTGAATCTTTTGCACGGAATGCAGATAAAGGAATAGTCACTGTTACCCAACCTTTGGTGGAGAAAGCCGCTGTTTTCGAAGCAGAGATTTGCCATGGTTCATAACGAAATACATGACTACCGTCAAAGTATGTTTCAAAACAAAGGGAAAGACCATTCCAAGGTTTAGCAATACTCATTTCAAATTTAATTGCCCAATTATCAATAGGATCCGAAAGATTTGACGCTGGCATCCATTGATTTTTTTTGAGATTAGTACCTGTTCCTCCCCAAGAATTTCCGTCACCAGCTTTCATAATGCCTTGATTTAAAAATGGGAACAACGTATTGTTCGTGCCTGATGCTCCATCAAAAGCAGTTGTTTTTGTAAGCCAGCCGAAAGGATCATTTGTGGCATTATTAACAGCACCACTAGCTGCTCCCCACCAGCCCTCCATGCCATTAAAACTCCAACCACCTTCAAAATTCATAATAACACCGTCTTGTAGATACGTCGTAGTGTTAACATTGTAGGGAGTAGTAGCTGTTCCAAACGACGTTGTAATAGATACCGGACCGCTTTGTGTTGTTAATGTCGGCACTTTAAATCCGAGAGAATTTCCTTTTGCGGATAATTTATAAGAAGCAATACTAGTGCCCGCATAAGTAAATGATTGGATACCTTTAAGGTAAGTACCATAAACATAGACTGAATCACCAACACTGGCATTTTCGTTAGAAACGGCGGTAATGGTTGGTAATGCAAGTATTTTAAGATTACTTGTACCACTTTTTGTAGTTATCAATACATCTCCAGATGTAGGTGCCGGTGATGGCATTTTAAAACCAAGGGCAGTTCCAGCAAGATTTGATTTATACGAAGTGATTGGAACTCCTCCATATGAAAAATTTTGAATTAAGACCAGGTTATTACCATAAATGTAAACTGAATCACCCGGATTGGCAAATACATCGGATATAGCAACAATAGTAGGTGCCGCAGGTCCTAATTTAAAAGAAAACGTTGTTGAGCCTGTGGTGGTCACATACTCTAAAGTATAAAGTTTGGTCGTATCAATTGTGGAATATATGATGTCAGGTATTGGCACCACAGCACTATTCGGAGAAAATAATGCACTATTGAATTTAGCAGCTACACCATTGACTTTTATACTAAGCGCATTTTGAAGGTTTTGCCCAATAATAGCCACATAAGCACCTGATCCTTGTTCGTAGAAGGTAGGATCAGTTTTAGGATTACCAGTACTTAAAAGACTATCAGCCGGTGATGCTTTATACTTTCTTATGCTTGTAATTACAGGTGAACCTATATTGTCATTCTGACAAGAGGACATCACAATTAAAGTAACTGCCAGAAAAGCAAGCAGAATACTATGAACGGGGTTATATTTTAATTTTTTCATAAATAATTCCTATTATTTAAATGTATATGGAACTGAAGGCTCCAATAACTTTGGATTAGATGTTATTTCGGCAGATGGTATAGGTAAAGTAAACGTACCTATTGTAGCTTGCGTAGTTGTATTAGCAGGTTTACCTGGTGTTACTACTCCAGCAGCAATTGTAAATGAAAAACGTTTTTCGTTATTCAAAATACTGATAGCTTTTGCCGGATTATAATAGGAAAGCTTCACCAAATCGAACCAGTATTGACCTTCGGCAGCTAACTCAATTCTTCTTTCTTTTAATATCACATCTCCATCAAGGGAGCTAACAGGATCAACACCTGCTCTTTTACGCACTGCATTAAAATAGAATAATGCATCAGCATTGGACGTAGTGGCATTATTGCCCAGTATAGCTTCGGCATATACTAAATATACATCCGAAAGTCTCAAGAGAGCATTATGCTCAGCGGATGATGTCAAAGTCATAGTAGCCGAATTATTATCTTTTCTGGTTCCTATGATATGTTTCTTTAATCCTGCATCTCCTTTGTAAGTGAAACCACCACCAGATTGATTCAATTCGGGGTAATAATCATTTTTAATCATGAAGGTTGCCTTGCGTCTTACTGTATCTTGTACAGAGTATTGATTGTACATATCTATTGTAGGGCTTATACCAAACCAACCAGCTGATCCATTCGCGGATATTTCAGTACCCCCGGGAGAGTAAATCTGCAACATATTTCCGTCTAACCAACCACCAACGCTAGCATCCCATTGAAGGGAAAACAGAGATTCCGCATTATCGTTATTTGCACTTTTAAATACATCTGCATAATTGGCCATCAAATCCAAACCACTGTTTTTGCATACATTACCTGCATATAGCTTTGCACTATCAAGGAGCGCCTGATTACGCTGTCCAGGTATCTGTGAATTAAGACCAGCCCATGTCAGATATACTTTGGCTAACATTCCTTGTGCCGACCAAGTATTTACTCTTCCTTTTTCATTTACAGCAGGTAAGTTTTTTGCTGCAAAACTCAGATCGTTTACAATAAACTGATACACATCATTAGCTGGATTTCTATTTACCGAAGGGTTATCTATAAGTTTAAGATTGTCTTCGATAATCGGAACCTCTTTCCACAACATGGCTAGATTATAATAAGCGAATGCACGTATGAACTTTGCTTCTGCTAAAGCTTTGTTTACATCTGCCACAGGCACAGAGCTTGGTGTTTTTTCTTTGATTGTGTTAATCGTAATATTGCAGTGACCAACAACATTGTACATCCCTTGCCAAGCAGCGATTACACCACCATTCAATCCGCTAACTGAAAAAGAGTTAAATTGAGCCCCGTCGTCATTCCAGCCTAAGATCATGTTCCCACTAAGAACTTCTCCAACAGGAAGATATGAAGAATATGTCCAATTGGCCCAAGGAGAGCCGGCATATAAAGCCGCAGTAGCTAATTTTAAATCTCCGGAAGTTTGATAAAAATTATCAGAACTAATTAGAGACAGGGACGGACGATCCAGAAAACTATCGCTACATGACGATAAAAATCCAACTGTTACTATTAATGAATATAATATTTTTGATTTTAGTTTCATAAGATTATCTTTTATTTGTTTAAGGAAATATTTACACCCAATGTAAACACACGCGGTTGTGGATAAAATCCATAATCTACCCCGGCATCTATTGGAGACCACCCACCAATTTCGGGATCCATTCCGGTATATTTTGAAATTATAAATACGTTGGTAACATTTGCATAAATCCTAACAGATTTAAGAGGCGTTTTGCTTAGTAGTTTCTCTGGGAATGTATAACCCACTGAGATATTCTTACATTTTATAAACGAACCATCTTCCACATATATGTCGGAATTTCTGTTATTACCGTTGGTGTCATCATTTCTTACTCCAACAATTCTTGTTTCCGGATTGACAACATACACATTATTTACATCGGTTGAAGAGCCATTTGGGTCTGTTAAACCAAGAACAGCATGTTGGCTTAATATCTTCATATAACCATAACTTGATGAGGGACTTTCTCCATTCATTCGCAATTGATTATACACCTTATTACCTATATTAGCAGTAAAATAGATATTCAGATCAAAGTTTTTGTACGAGAAGGTATTATTAAACCCTAACTGAGCTTTTGGAATCGGTGAACCCAAATATGTTTGATCGCGTTCATCTATAATACCATCTCCATTAAGATCTTTGAACATACGATCACCATACCACACACTTCCCGAAGCTGTTCCTACTGGTAGTTCTTCGCCGTTCTTTACCGGTCTTGCATGTGGTTCTATTCCTTTTGAGGCATCTCCCAAAAAGTCAGATGGTTTTGAATAAAGCCCATCAAATACATACCCATAAAATTCTCCGATAGATCTACCAACTACAGTTTTGCTATAGGTTCCTAATATAGATGCATTATCGGCATTCAATTTAAGTACCTCATTTGTATTATGAGATACGGTTATATCTGAGTTCCATGAAAAATTTTTGGTTTGAATGTTTTTAGTGCTTATTTTAAAGCTAAACCCTTTGTTACTAACCGACCCAATATTATAATAAGGTGCATCAATTGCTCCCGGAGAATAACCAATTGAGGTAGCCGAATAATCGGGCAAATAGGTCTGCATGGTAAGTCCATCGGTAAGTTTATCATAAAAATCTACCGATAGGTTAACACGTGAATTGAATAATGTTGCATCTAGTCCCACACTCGCATTTTTTGTTTGCTCCCATTTCAGGTTAGGGTTTCCAAGTTGGCTTGTAAGCTGTGCAATACCGCTTAAACCGTTACTAACCGTTTTTAGAACGGTAGCATATGCTGCATCTCTACCTCCGGCATTATTCATCAAACCGTAACCAAGTCTAAGTTTTAAATCGTTTATGCTCTTTATTTGTTTCAAAAAATCTTCATTGTTAAGTCTCCATGCAAATGCACCTGAATAATTTGACACCCATCGATTGTCTGGGGCAAATTTGGATGAACCGTCTTCACGAAAGTTTAGAGTAAACAAGTATTTATCGCTAACTCCTAGATTAACACGTCCGAAATATGACGCCATAGCACTTTGATCTTTAGAACCGCTGTTTTTTGCCGAAGTAGGATCGCCCGAACTAATTACCGTAACACTATTTGAAGGGTAGTTTTCGCGAGAAGCTGAAACTCCCTCTCCTTTTTGGACTTGCGATTCTTGTCCAATCAATGCATTTAGACTGTATTTCTTGTTAAATAGGTGGTTGTAAGTAAGAAAGTTGCTTACTCTCATATTTGTGTTTTGAGAATATTGGTAACTGCCATCATTAACTAGCTTTACCTTTAATCCCATTTCGTAACTCGGGTTAAACTTGTCTTCAGATGCCATAGAGAAACCTCCAGACACTTCACTCCTAAAACTCAAATCCCTTAGTATTTTTATATCTGCATAAAAACTACCCCAAAACTGGTTTCTATTTACTTTGTCCGTGTTTATTAATGCAAGAGCATACGGGTTTATCACCGGTTGAACCCATCCTGCTTGGTTATAAGCTCCACCCCAACTTCCATCGTTATTCTGGACTGCAATGTCGGGTGTTTGACTAAGTGCACTTTGAATAACATTTGAACCGCTTGTGTTTACATTTTCCTTGATATTCGTCAATTGAATGTCTGTACCTATCTTCAACCAATCGGTAGTTTGATTATCAAGATTCAGTTTAATAGAACCTCTTTTAAATCCAGAACCAATTGCAATACCATCCTGATTAAAATAGGAACCGGACAAGAAGTATTTTGTCCGCACATCACCACCTCGTAAAGATATTGTGTGACTGCTCATAGGAGCATTTCTAAATAACTCATCTTGCCAGTCAGTGCCTTTTCCCAAATATTGAGGATTGGCAAATTCAGGCCGGGCGTCAAATCCCCATCCAATACCTGCATTTCTTTCGTTTACAAATGTGGCAAATTCCTGTAAATTCATTACAGGTACTTTACTTATTATTTGTTGATAGCCTGTGTAGAAATCATAAGTGATAGTTGGGGCGGCAATTTTTCCTTTTTTTGTAGTAATAACTATAACACCATTTACTGCTTCAGAGCCATAAATAGCAGTTGCAGAAGCATCTTTCAAAACATCCATTGTTTCGATATCCGAAGGATTAATACCTGCTAAAGGATTTGTACCACTTCCCAAAGATGCCGCACTATTCATCCTAATACCGTCTACGATCCACAATGGTGAACTACCTCCAAACGAAGATATACCGTTTATCTGCATTGAAACAGCTCCACCCGGTTGTCCGGATATTTGTTGAACGACTACACCTGGAATCTTACCTTGTAAGGCTTGCTCAATGGTAACGGGCTGCGATTTCATTATGTCAGCAGCGGAAATAGAAGATATGGATCCGGTAACATCTTTTCTTTTTACAGACCCATACCCGATGACTACCAAATCTTTTAGTTCTTTGGAGTTTTCTTCTAAGCGAATTTTCAATTGTGCTCCACTCACTTTTACTTCTTGAGCAGTGTAACCGATATAACTCACTTTAAGCGTTTCCCCCACTTTTGCTCTGATGGAAAAGGCACCATTTAAGTCGGTCATAGTACCTTGCTTTGAACCCTTCACCAAGACACTTACACCAATAAGCGGTTCACCACTCGACTGTTCTAATACAGTACCCGTAATTGTTGTCACATCGGAATTTTGAGCCGATGCCATCCCAAACGAGCATAGCATTACCGCGAGGATTGCATACTTGTTCAAAAGGTTTTTTGCTGCCTTTTGAACGCATCGA
>Ga0302171_10000427_pt1 | contig 10107 bp, 6 predicted proteins | sample I_Fen_N2_2_FD_193495 | JGI IMG/M metagenome (GOLD analysis project Ga0302171, IMG submission 193495) | Peat permafrost microbial communities from Stordalen Mire near Abisko, Sweden - I_Fen_N2_2 | ecosystem: Environmental > Terrestrial > Soil > Wetlands > Permafrost | place: Sweden: Abisko... | reverse complement strand
ACACCTTCGCCAATCAGCTCCACCTGAGGTTTTAAGCTTACAAACTGAACAACAGTAGTGAAATCAAGCCCTAATGGTTTTTCAAATATATTCTTCAGCCCTGCAAACACAGTCACTCTCACATTTCCCGTGATAGATCGTTGAGGAATAATGCTTGCCACATTACCATTTATAATTACGTTTTCACCCGCCGCAGGTTGCAGTTTGAACAAGCCTGTTACATCTTGAATTTTGCTCAATGGGTCGGAGAAAAATACATCAATTGTTGTTTTCGGACTAGTTTGCGTTTTTACGTGAATTACTTTAAATTCGTCCAATGCTGGCATCTCAAAATTTGCCGAACCATCCTCTTTAGCTCCTATTTTCGCACCTTCCCAATCAATTCTAATATTGTAAGAGTCTGTTTTTCTCTCCACACTATCGATGGAAAACTCATGCACTGTGCCATCTGCGCTGTGTTTCCAACCTAATGAATATTCCTTACCATTCCCCGAAGCTTTAACCGACTTTTCAAAGGCAGCTGCATCAGCCACATCAGCTGTGTAGAAAATGCCATGCACTTGTTGCCATTTTTTTTCGCTCACATTCACCGGCGATATACCATTAAACTCATATCTAATGGCCTGATGTTTTACCTGAAAACGAAACGTCAGCGTTTTCAGATGATCAGGGACTTTCACAAATTTATCCAACTCAAAATCCACCGTATAAATCTCGCCCGAAGGCAATGGTTTTTCGGGCGTAAACTCAATAGTTTGCTTATCCACCCACTTCACTTCACCTTTCACATCCGAACTGAAAGAAAATGGATTGAAGGGCAACACTTTACCCGGAACGGCTTCGGGCACTTCAGCAACCAACCGCACCTGCACTTTGGTGGCGTTTGAAACCACTCCCGACGTAAACGAAATAACGTAGGCAGCAAAGGCCGGATCAATTTTAATCGGTCTTAATTTTTTATCACACGATGGCAATACGAACAAAAACGAAAAAGCAAGAAGCGTGGAAATAAGGCGGTTTCCTGTTGACATGAAAGCTTTCATAAGTACGTAAAAAAGTGGAAGTTGAAAAATTTAATTTAATATGCAAATGTAATTTGTTTTTTATAATTACGGTGTTTTTTTAGTTATTTTTCCAACTAAGTGCAAAAAGAAGCTTTTCAATAGTTGGAGTCAGTTATGTCTATCTTCCATTTTAGAAACAAGATTTATAATGTATTAGGCTATAAATATCGTTATAATTTCATTTGTTCCTGACCAATATCAAAAAGTAAAGGTTTAATATCAAAATTCACGGAAATCATAAATAATGTATAAATATCTTTGCCGCAGCATAATATGACAATCGTGTTACTTTCATTTTATTTTCGAATCTATGTTTCAATAAGAAATAACTGCAGAATAATTTTAAATCAAAATAATATAATCACAAATATTAAACCTTCAATCACGAAACAGACACTAATTAGTAATCATTTTTACATGCACTTCAAGTTGCATTAATCAAACTATTATCCTACCGGATAAATCAATCAAAAAAAACGCAAACTAAAAAAACTTCGAGTAAAATGACAATCACAAATCACACAAAAAAAAACAGACATCTTTTACAAAAGGTGCTCTGTACAGTTATTTTTGTATTGGCTACGCAACTAACATTTGCACAAGCTCTCACAATCAGAGGTAAAATCGTTGACTCACAAGGAGCTGGAATGCCTGGTGTTTCAGTTAAAGTTCAAGGAACCTCAACCGGCACTATCACCAATATTGACGGTAACTTTACCATCGTTGTTCCCTCATCAAAATCTGAACTTGTATGTTCATTCATCGGAATGACACCTCAAACGTTTACAGTAGGAAATCAATTATCACCTGTTATCACACTGAAAGAATCAGCCATTGTGTTAAATGAAGTTGTTTCTATTGGATACGGTAGTGTAAAAAAGAGCTCGCTTACTGGAGCTGTATCAAAAGTTAAGGCTGAAAACTTAGGAGATCGCCCAATTGCACGTGTAGAAACAGCCTTGCAAGGTGCTATGGCAGGTGTTGATGTTCGTACAACTACCGGTCAACCGGGACAAGACATTCAAATTAGAGTTCGTGGAGCTGCTTCAGTAAATGCAAGTTCAGATCCATTATATATTGTTGATGGTGCTCCTACATCTTCATTGTCAGGCATAAACCCTGCTGATATTTCTGCGATAGAAGTATTAAAAGACGCTGCTTCTGCCTCTATCTATGGTTCCAGAGGTTCTAACGGTGTTATTCTTGTTACCACAAAATCTGGAAAAATGGGTAAATCAAGTAAGCCTGTTATTACATTCAATGCAAACTATGGTACTCAAACTTTAGAAAAAAAACTAGACGTGTTGAGCGCTACAGAATGGATAAACTTTCGTGTAAAATACAATGATGCCAACTACTTACAACTGGCTAAAACAAAGGGGGTCACAAACGCATCAATAAGCGATGCAAGTGCATTGAGAATGACCAATATTGGTGGAACCATGGCAGCACCAAACTATACTGTTGTGAATGATGATCGCTGGTTCAATTATTTGAGTGCTGCAACACAATCTGCACATACTTATACTGCTTCAACCGATCAATTGAGTTTATTAGATTGGCAAGATCAATTTTTTAAGCCTGCATCAACTCAAGAGTATAACATTAATGTTAGCGGTGGAAGCGAAAATACAAAATATATGTTCTCAGGCGGATATCTTGACCAACAAGGTATTGCAACAGGAACCGGATTTAGCAGAATGAGTTTACGTGCTAACATTGAATCAAAAATTAATAAATGGTTAACTGCTGGTATTATCTTAGCACCTACCTACTCTACTACAAAAGGTGGTGGTTTAGCAAACGGAAAAGACTCAAAAACTCACCAAACGTTATCATCGACACCTGTATCGGCTCCAGGAGTTGGATATTTGACAAATGTTCAGCCCAATGTTTTATATCCATGGGCAGGATCTACTTCAAGTACGTCGTACATAATGGAAACAAACTTGAGCCAAGCGCACACCTTCTTACTAAATGCTAGTTCATTTGTAAGAATTGATCCATTTAAAGGGCTAAAAATTCAAGCAACTGCGTCTACTAATTATAGTAATTTGGATGGGGAAACATATAATTACTCATCAACAACAAGCACTTGGGCTTCTGGTGAAGGTGTAAATTCATCGGGTGGCCATAACACAGAAACAAAAATTGATAACACGTTGTTACAGGCTGTTGCAAATTACGATAATACATTTGGTAAGCACTCTATTGGTGCCATGATTGGAACTTCGGTAGAACAAGGTAGCACTGGCTATAAAACTAACCAAACTTTCAACAAACCTTTTGCCAATGATTTGATTCCGGAATCTTTTGATGGTTCTATCGTGGCTGTAGGCACCGACGTAGTTACCAAACTAACACCAACCAAACTTTTGTCTTACTTCGGTCGTTTGCAATATGATTATGATAGTCGTTATTTTGCCACTGCAAGTATTCGTCGCGATGGATATTCTGCGTTTGGACTTATGAATAAGTGGGGAAATTTCTCTTCGTTTTCAGGAGCGTGGAAAATATCTGACGAAACATTCTTTAAAAATCTTGATTTGAATATCATTAATTCATTAAAATTAAGAGCCAGCTATGGCGCAACAGGTAACTGCAGTATTAGCTCAACAGCCGCACTTTCAATGTTAAAGGCTGTATCTTATGCAGGGCAATCAGGTTACACAATTAGTACGACAGCAAATCCAAACCTTGGTTGGGAAAAAGCTAAAAGTACCGACCTTGCTTTTGATTTAGCCCTTTTGGATAATAGAATTCAATTCACATTCGATTACTATACAAAAGCTACTACCGATTTACTTTATCAAGTACCAGTAGTAGCTGCATCTGGGTTATCAGTTCAATGGTCAAATTTGGGGGATATTGATAATAAAGGTTTTGAAGTCGAATTAAACACTCGAAACTTAACCGGTGCCTTCAAATGGAGTACTACCTTTAACTTAGGATACAATGAAAATACTGTTAAACGTCTTGGCGTATCAAATACACCAGTATATTCTGGTTTTGATGCTACAAATACTTCTAACGTTTTGCAAGTGGGATTACCAATGAATACATTCTACATGTACGAAGCAATCGGTGTTTGGAAAACTCAAGCCGAAATTGATGCTTACAAAGCTGCTCACGTTACCGCTGCAAATCCAACAGGCACTCCTGTAACATTTCTTGGAGCTGCATTTAAACCTGGTGACATTCGTTATAACGACTTGAACAACGATGGTGTTATCACTACTGCCGATAAAGCTTATCTTGGTTCACCAACACCAAAATTCACTTACGGTTTTACCAACAACTTTCAATACAAAAACTTCGATTTATCTATACTTATCACAGCTCAATCGGGAGGAAAAATATTGGGTATTTTAGGTCGTGCTATTGACCGTCCGGGTATGGGCGCATTAAGTAATGTGATGGGCAACTGGAGAAATGCATGGTGGTCTGAAACAGAACAAGGTGATGGATCAACTCCTTATATCTTAAGCGCTACCACAGGTACTACTATCGATTCACGTTGGTTATATTCATCTGACTATATTCGTATTAAGAACGTATCATTCGGCTATCGCTTGCCTGCACTGCCAAAAGTTTATTCTTCAGCACGCATTTATGTATCTGCTGAGAACTTAGCCATGTTCTGCAAATACAGAGGTGGATATTCTCCTGAATCAGCCAACTCAGGCGCATCAGGCGTACCAGGTGGTGGAAATTCATTAGGAATTGATTATGGAGGATATCCAACATCAAAAGTATTCACAATGGGAGTTAACGTAACATTCTAATCTTAATAAAAAATAAATATGAAACACAAAAATATAATAATAAACTTCTGTTTGGCGATTGGCATACTGTCAATAACATCATGCAGCAGCGATTTCTTGAATGTATCGCCAAATGATGCACTTCAAGCATCGGATTCATATAAAACGCAAAAACAAATTGATCAAGCTATAACAGGTGTATATTCAGACCTTAGAAGTATATCTAACGATGAATTTCTAATGCTATCTGAAGTTCGGTCGGACAATGCATGGTCTAACCCTCAAACTGACGGTTTACGAGAATACTCTGAAATAGGAACCTTTAGAGCAGGAAGTGAGATTACCACCTTTAATGCAGCATGGGCTGACTGGTATAAGATAATTATGGGTGCCAATACAGTTTTAGAAAATATTCCAAACATTAAATTTACAAATGACGCAATCAAAAATCAATTTCAAGGAGAAGCTTATTTTTTACGTGGTTGGGCATACTTTGAATTAGTACGTATGTTTGGTAATATTCCTATCATTGACAAAACAATGCTTCCTGAAGAAGCTAAAACAGTGAAACAATCGACAGCAGTTGATGTTTATAAAAACATCATATTACCCGACATGACTAAAGCTGAAAGTTTACTCCCTCTTACAGCTGGTTTAGTAAATGGAGATGGAGGTTCAGCTTCCGGCGTTGGTAGAGCTGATCAAATGGCTGCTAAAGCACTACTTGGGCGTATATACATGACAATGGCTGGTTTCCCTATTAATGATGCTACTGCTCAAGATAAAGCAGAAATAAAATTAAACGATGTTATCAATTATTCTGTGGCTAATAGTAACAAGTTTTGGGCAACTGACTCTACTGAATGGAAAAAGCAATGGATGTCGGAGTATAACAACAAATACTCGATTTTTGCCATTCAATATAGAACAGGGAATACTGGAAATATGGCAATATTCAATTTCTCACCTGCACTTCCTCCATCATACACTGCACAGCGTATTTTTGGAAATCAAATTTATGTTGAGAAATCATTAATGTACGAATTCTCTAAATTAAATGCCGCAGGAAAACCAGATGCACGTGCTTACAATACAACTATTTTAACTGGATATGCAGGTGGTGAAGCTGGTTTTACAGCAGCTTACTCAAATCTAACCCAATCACTTACGTTAGCTAACGGTACAGTAGTTCCAAATGTGTTGTCAAACACCATGTTTTACAAATACATGAATTCTAAACGCAAAAGAACAGCTTTAGGATATGGTGCAGTAAATATTGAAACAGCCATGAAGGACTATAACGATTGGCCTGTAAATTATCCTGTTATTCGTTTAGAAGATGTACAGTTGATGTCCGCCGAAATTTTATTGAACAAATACAATAACGTTAGTGGTGCTATTGCCATTGTAAATAAAATCAGAGCTAGAGCTGGTGCAACTTTAGTTTCAACAACACTTAGTACAGCTGATGCATTATTAGCTGTAAAGAATGAACGTAGAGTTGAACTTTGTGGCGAAGGTGTTCGTTGGTTCGATTTAGTACGTTGGGGTGAATGGAAAAAAGCAATTGAAGATAAATTTGACAGATATCCAAACACAAATGTTGACAAAGCCAACATTAAAGCTGGTCGCTATTTATGTCCAATTCCGTATAACCAAATGATTGTTGAACCAGGTTTATATGTTCAAAATCCTGATTATAATTGATCAAAACAGTAACCGTTAGAATTGTCCAGATAATTCTAACTGCCTATAGTAACAAAAGCCTGCTCCAACTATGGAACAGGCTTTTGTTTTATACAAGAAATTGCAAATTACTTTTAGAATCTTTTAAACCCAATAATCTCGCGTACTTCACGAATGGTTTTAGCGGCGTTTTCCTGCGCTTTCTCCTTGCCCATGCGGGCAACCTTCGAAACGTAAGCTTCGTCGGCAGAGATGGACTTAATACGCTCACGCATGGGTTCTGTAAAGGCAATCATATCTAGTGCCAATTGTTTCTTCATATCACCATAGCGAATCTGGCAGGTATTATACATCTCGTCAAAGAAATTGAAGGTTTCCGGAGCCGAAACGACCTTCATCAACTGGAATATGTTTTGGATAGCATCCGGTTTCGGTTGATTAGGTTCAGTTGGACCGCTATCGGTAACTGCTTTCATCACTTTTTTACGAATTGCTTCGGGCTCATCAGCAAAATAAATAGCATTTCCTTCGCCTTCCGATTTTCCCATTTTACCGCTTCCGTTCAATCCGGGAATCTTCACCAGTTCATTTCCAAAATTAAATGCTTGTGGTTCCGGAAAATAATCAACGTTATACAACCTGTTGAAGCGATTTCCAAATGTACGGGTCATTTCCAAATGTTGCTCCTGATCTTTTCCTACCGGCACTTTGGTAGCTCTGTGTATTAAGATGTCAGCAGCCATAAGAGTCGGATAAGTGAGCAATCCTGAATTCACATTCTCCGGCTGTTGACGAATTTTATCTTTAAACGACGTACAACGCTCTAATTCCCCAATATATGCATTCATATTTAAGAATAAATACAGCTCAACAACTTCAGGCACATCGCTTTGGATATAAAGTGTTGATTTTTCCGGATCTAGTCCTGCCGCAAGGTATTCAACCAAAATCTGACGAACATTGCCATGCAAATCGGCCGGCGTTGGGTGCGTAGTAAGTGAATGATAATCAGCAATAAAAAAGTAGCAATTATGCTCATTCTGCATTGTAAGAAAATTGCGCAAAGCGCCAAAATAATTACCTAAGTGAAGGTTTCCGGTTGGGCGAATGCCACTAACAACTGTTTCCATGTTTCTTTCAAGTTACGAGTTACAAGTTACAAGTTACAGGAAAGTGAACGAGTAAACAAGTAAAAATATATAAATTTTAGTCAGGGATTTTTATCTCTGACTATTAACTACTAACGATAAATAACCAACTTGTTACTCTATTGGTATTGATCTACGAATGCGTTGATCTAACGAAGTGAGCGTCTCGGTGGTAGCCACACCTTTTATTTCCTGTATGCGTGAATTAAGCAGCTCCATAAGGTGCTCATCGTTCTTTGCATATAGCTTAATAAGGATCGTATAGTTGCCTAAGGTATATTGCGATTCTACAATCTCCGGAATCTTTTCCAACTCTTGTACTACTTCTTTGTACATAGAACCGCGTTCCAGCGTTATTCCAATGTAAACACACATTTGAAATCCTAACATTTTAGGATTTACATGATATCCGGATCCTGTGATAACATCGATATCTATCAATCGTTGAACACGTTGATGAATAGCTGCACGAGATACGCCACACTCTTCAGCCACATCTTTAAAAGGCATACGAGCATTTTTTGTAATAATCTGCAAAATTTTTCGGTCTAATTGGTCTATCTTTTCCATAATACTTGATTTTTGTTTAGCATATTGACAGCAAAATTATACAAAATAAATGGAAATTGAAAAATTTAAGTGGCAATAATGTGATATTATAGGATAAAAGATATTAATTTATAGATTATGACTATCTTTTTGACAAAAAAAGCCGGAGTGATAACACTCCGGCTTTTCATATGGTTTACAAAAACTATCGTCTTTGTTGTTGTTGCTGTTGTTGCATTTGTTGTTGCAACTGTTGCATTTGCTCAGGGGTTAATTGTTGTCCACCTGCAGGAGCTGGTGTATCTTTTTCAATTGAAAGTAATTCAACTTCAAAAATCAACATTGAGAAAGGTTGAATTTTACCTTGACCACCGTTACCGTAAGCCAATTGTTGAGGTACATACAATTTGAATTTTGAACCAACCGGCATTAATTGCAATGCTTCAGTCCATCCTTTGATTACCTGATTAACCGGGAAAACAACTGGTTCTTTACGTTCAACTGAACTATCAAATACAGTTCCGTCAATTAAAGTTCCGTGATAGTTTACTTTCACTCTGTTTGTAGCAGTTGGAATTGGGCCTGTACCTTTTTTGATAATTTCGTATTGAAGACCGCTAGCTGTAGTGATTACACCTGGTTTTTTACCGTTTTCAGCTAAGAATTTTTCACCTGCTTTTTTATTAGGACCAAATTGAGCTTCCATTTTTTTAGATTGAAGCGCTTGCATGGTAGTGTTCAAATAAGTTTGAGCATCTTTTGCAGTCATTTGAATGTTAGATCGTTTAAGACCGTTTATTAACCCTTGTTTGATAAGGTTGATGTCAACTTTCAAAGTAGAATCACCTAATAAACCTGCTTTTTCTTGTGCTTTCAAAGAAGTTCCGATTTGAGTTCCTAACTCTACGATTTCAGCGTTTTCTTTTACAGCCTCACCTTTGCTTCCGTCTTTCAATCCGGCAAGTAAAGCTTTGATTTTTAATTCTGCAGAATCACCTTTAATATAAGAGTCCTTGATTCCGGCACCATTAGCCAAACCAAAAGCATAGTTCAAACTATCAAGTTGAGTTTTTAAAGTTGGTGTCTTAGCTTTATTGCTATCGCACGAAGTAAATGTAAATGCAGCCACCAAAGCCACGGCGATGAATATATTCAGTTTTTTCATTTTTCTGTATATTTTAATTTTGTTGAATTATTATTTTGCTTGTGGTTGTGGAGCTTGTTGTGGAGCCTGTTGAGGGGCTTGTTGCGGAGCTGACATTTGAGGTGCACCACCCATTTTTTTAGCTTGAATAGCCATCATCGTTTTTTGAACATACTCTTGCGCTTGTTGTGGAGTCATACAACCGGTGTAACCGTGCAATGCATTTACCAAACCTTGCTTTACTAAGTCAACATTTAATTTCAAAGTAGAATCACCCATCAAACCGGATGCTTTTTGTTTTTTGATTGTATATCCGATTTGTTGACCTAATTTAAACATTTCGTCTTTGCTCACTTCTTTGCTATAAGCTGCGTCAATTGCTTTCATCAAAGCTACAACTGCTTTATCAGAAGAGTCTTTTTGCATAAGGTTATTTTTGATACCTTCGCCATTAGCTAAACCAAGTGTGTAATTGATACTGTCATTTTGAGTTTTCAAAGTCACAGTTTTAGCTTCGTATTTATTGCACGAAGAAAGTAGAAAAATGGCAACCAAGGCTACCAACGATAAAATACTTTGTTTTTTCATTTGAATAATATTTATAAATTTATTTTTTGGTTTCAATGACCGAAATCTATTTAGTTTTTTTTACCACTTTAGAAACGGCTGTTTTTTTTATTGATTTTGGAGCTACAAACGATTTTAATGCAGGAGCTGCAGGAGCAACTTCGACAACCGGTTTAATTTTAAGT
>Ga0302171_10000425_pt1 | contig 10112 bp, 7 predicted proteins | sample I_Fen_N2_2_FD_193495 | JGI IMG/M metagenome (GOLD analysis project Ga0302171, IMG submission 193495) | Peat permafrost microbial communities from Stordalen Mire near Abisko, Sweden - I_Fen_N2_2 | ecosystem: Environmental > Terrestrial > Soil > Wetlands > Permafrost | place: Sweden: Abisko... | reverse complement strand
GTTCATCAACAGGCTGGCGACGCCTTTTCCGCGAGCGGCGGGCGCGCTGAACAGGTCGCCGAGCAACCAGGTGCGGTGTGCGTTGATGGAGGAAAAGGTCGGGAACATCTGCACGAAACCCAGGGCTTCGCCGCTGGCGTCCTCGGCGTAGAAGATCACCGATTCGTCGCGGGCGATGCGCTCGGCAATGAAGTCACGGGATTGCGGCAGGTTCGATGACTGACCGTAGAAGCCGCGATAGGCGTCGAATAACGGGGCGATCTTGTCGATGTGGGAAGCGTCGGCGCGCAGGGCCTGAATAGCCATGAGGGTGCTCCTTTGCGGTCTCAAGGACTCTGGAGCCTAGCAAACAATTGTCCGCACGCGGCGTGAAGCTGCGCGAATGCTTCAATCCTGCTGGAGCTGGCTTGCTGGCGAAGGTTGTCAACGATAACGCGTGCGGCCTGGATAAACGCGGCGCTCTCGGGTCCATCGCCAGCAGGCTGGCTCCTACAGGGTTTTATTACACGCGCACATTACGCCCCGGCAGGGTCGACCGCTGGCTGTTTTCCCAGTTTTCGACCAGTCCCACCGGCACATCCGACGCCGGCAGCATCTTGCGTCCGCGCACCAGGTCCGACGCCCGTTCGGCGAGCATGATGGTCGGTGCGTTGAGGTTGCCATTCGGTTCGGTCGGGAACACCGAGGAGTCGATCACCCGCAGCCCGGCGACGCCATGCACGCGCAACTCGGAATCCACCACGGCCATGTCGTCCTCGCCCATGCGGCACGAACCGCAAGGGTGATAGGTGCTCTCCAGGTTGTCACGCACGAACGCATCAAGGTCCTCATCGCTGGTCAGGTGCGCGCCGGGGGCGATTTCGCCATCGCGGAAGCGGTCCATGGCTTTCTGGCCGATGATCTCGCGGGTCAGGCGGATGCAGCGGCGGAAGCCTTCGCGGTCCTCTTCGCGCTCCAGGTAGTTGAAGCGGATTTCCGGATGCTCGTAAGGATCGGCGGAACGCACGCGAACATAGCCGCGGCTCTTCGGTTTGTTCGGCCCGGTCAGCACCATGAAACCATGGCCCTTGATCGGCTTGTTGCCGTCGTAACGCATGGCCGCCGGCAGAAAGTGGAACTGAATGTCCGGCCAGCGCAAGCCCTTGTCGGAGCGGATAAAACCACCGGCCTCGAAGTGGTTGGTGGCCCCCAGGCCATCCTTGAACAGCAGCCAGCGCAAACCGATCATCAGTTTGCTCAGCGGGTCCATTTTGCTGTTGAGCGTCACCGGCTCCTTGCAGCCGAACTGGATGTACACCTCGGCGTGATCCTGCAGGTTCTCCCCTACCCCCGGCAGATCATGACGCACATTGATCCCGGCCTTGCGCAGGACCTCGGCCGGGCCGATGCCGGAACGTTGCAGCAGGTGCGGCGAACCGATCGGCCCGGACGAGATCAGCACTTCCTTGTTGCAATAGACCTGGTGGGTCTGGCCACCGTGGTCATAGCTGATGCCCACGGCGCGCTTGCCCTCGAGGATGACCTGGCGGGTCATCGCATGCGTGATCACCGTCAGGTTCGGACGGTCCATGGCCGGGCGCAGGTAGGCGTTGGCGGTGGAACAGCGCACGCCGTTTTTCACGGTCATGTGCATCGCGCCGAAGCCTTCCTGCATGTAGCCGTTGCAGTCATCGGTCTTGATGTAGCCCGCCTCGGCGCCGGCTTCGACCCAGGCCCCGTAAAGCGGGTTTTTCATGTGGTTACCGTTGGTGGTGTGCAGCGGTCCGGTTTGCCCGCGATAGCTGTCACCGCCCGACTCGTAGCTCTCGGCACGCTTGAAGTACGGCAGGCAGTTTTTATAGCCCCACCCCTGGGCGCCGAGGGACTCCCACTCGTCGAAGTCATAGGCATGACCACGGATGTACACCAGGCCGTTGATCGACGACGACCCCCCCAGCACCTTGCCCCGTGGGCAGTGGATGCGACGACCGTTGAGGTAGGTTTCCGGCTCGGTTTCGTAGCGCCAGTTGTACTTCTTGGTGTTCATCGGGATCGAGAACGCACTGGGCATCTGGATCACCACGCTGCGGTCGCTGCCGCCGAATTCCAGGACCAGCACCGAGGTGGCCGGGTCTTCGCTCAGGCGGTTGGCCAACACACAACCTGCCGAACCTGCGCCGATGATGATGTAGTCGTATTTTTGCGTAGCCATGATTTATCTCCGGACCGTCGATTCGTTGAACACGGGCTTCGACGATTGGGTCAATTTTTCGCCGGTGGTGAATTGCGGGGACGTTTTCTCGATGTGCTGGATGACCGCCTCTTCGCGCTTGAGATCGATCGAGCGGCTCAGCCAGTAGTAGGCCACCCCCGATACGATCAGCCCGACCAGCCAGGCGATGTCGATGCTGCCCAGGGCCTTGGCGAGTGGGCCGACATACACTTCGCGCTGCTCGACGCCGTCGAAGATGTAGAAGAACGGAATCATCGAGATGAAGCCGATGGCGTACGCAGCGATGCCACGCAGGCCCCAGCTGCCATAGATGTTGCCGTGGGGCATGAAGAAGTGCGGGATGGCGTAGCGGCCCTTGCGCACGAAGAAGTAGTCGGTGAGGTTGACCGAGGTCCAGGGCACCAGGAAGTACAGCATCACCACCAGGTAGATGCCGAGCACCGACAGGCCCTTGCCGGAACTCTGGATGCTCAGGGCCACGCCCAGTTGCAACAGGATCACAAAGGCGATGGCGAGGATCCGCGCCTTGCGGGTCGGCTCGATGTGCTTGATCGAGTCGACGCAGGTCAGCGTGGTCAGCTTGGCGCTGTAGATGTTCATCGCGATCACCGGCAGGAACGCCAGGATGGTGATCACCACGACCGCCGTGCCCATCAGCGGCGACACGGTATTGCCGACTTGTCCGAGGGCTACCAGCACGTCGGTCGAGTGCAGGTGATCGGCCAGCCAGCCCCCCACGGAAATCATCCAGGCACCGGACAACGAAGCGCCCAGGAACACCACCGCAATCAGCTTGCCGCTGGAGGTGTTCTTCGGCAGGTAGCGCGAGTAGTCCGACACGTACGGGGCGTAAGCGATGTTGTAGCTCGCCGCGGCGGCGAATTGCGCGATGAAACCGGTCCAGTTGAAACCCAGTGGTGCCGGGGCCACTTCTCCGGCGCCGAGCGCCGGCAACGCCGCATCCGGCACCCAGCCCATCAGCACCGCCAGGGTCACCAGACCGTACAGTGGCAACGACAGGTACAGCGCCCATTTGAAGCTGCGGTGCATCCAGTCGTGGCCGAGGATCGCCAGCAACGCGGCCGGTATCGTCACCGCCACCGCAATCGCCCAGGGGTGGAACCCGAATAGTGTGTGCAGGCCTTGCATCATCAACACCAGGTTGACGATGTTGAAGCCGGCGAACACGAACAGTGTCGCCAACAGCACCAGAATCACCCCGCGATAACCGAACTGCGCACGGGACTGGATCATCTGTGGCAGGCCCAGGTGCGGGCCTTGCGAGCCATGAAAGGCCATGAACAGCGTGCCGAACATGATGCCCAGCGTACCGGCCAGCGTGGTCCAGAGCGCGGTCAGGCCGACGCTTGGCCCGACGAAGCCGATGGTCATGGTGAAGAAGGTGAAGTTGCCGAGAAACCAGAACGGGCCCTGGCTCGACAGTTTGTCGGTGCGCTCGTGCTCGGGGATGAAATCGATCGAATGGCTTTCGACGACGATTTTGTCATCGAGGACCGACACGCTCGGGGCGGACTTGGCGTTAGTGTTCATGATGGACTCTTATTGTTGGAAGATCATGACGAAAAAACCGCGTTTTATCGGGTGAACGACTCCCGGGGCGCGTCCTTGCCGTTCCCGAATTTCCGATGTGCAATTGCTTTCAACTTTGGCATTGTTCCTTGTCTTGCCTGATCAGCTTCAGCCCGGCAGCGTGATCCAGACCGCCTTGGTCTCGAGCAGGTAGTCGAGCTGCTCGGCGCCCAGGTCCTTGCCGAACCCGGACTGCTTGTAACCGCCGAACGGCATCGACGGGTCAAGGGTGCCGTGGGCGTTGACGTAGACCGAGCCCGCCTTCAGACGGGGAATCAGGCTGTGCACCTTGCCCAGGTCATTGGAATACAGGGCCGCCGCCAGGCCATAGGGCGAGTCATTGGCCAGCGCCAGTGCCTGCTCCTCATCGTCGAAGGGTGCGGTGACCAGCACCGGACCGAAGATCTCCTCCTGGACGATGCGCATGTCGTTGCGGCAATGGGCGAAAATGGTCGGCTCGACAAAGAAGCCAGGGCCCTCGACCGGTTGGCCGCCGTAGACCAGTTGGGCGCCCTCCTGCTTGCCGGTCTCGATGTACTCGGTCACGCGCTGCTTTTGCAGGGCCGAGACCAGCGGGCCGATGAAGCAGTCCGGGTCCATCCCCGGCGCGAGCTTCAGGGTGCGGGTGTAGGCGATCAGCTCGCGCAGGAAATCGTCATAGACACTGCTGTGAATATAGGCCCGTGTACCGGCGTCGCATACCTGTCCCGAGTTGAAAAACACCCCGTTGGCGACCGCCTGCGCCGCCGCCGGAATGTCGGCGTCGGCGAACACGATGACCGGTGATTTGCCACCCAGTTCCAGGGTCAGGCGCTTCATGTCGTCCAGCGCGGCACGGCCCACGGTGCGGCCGACCGGGGTCGAGCCGGTGAAGGTCAGTTTGTCGATGCCAGGGTGGGTGGCCATGGCCGCGCCGACCACGCTGCCGCGCCCGGTGACGATGTTGATCACCCCGTCCGGGATGCCCGCTTCCTGCACCAGCTCGGCAAAACGCAGGGCCGACAGCGACGTCAGCTCTGCCGGTTTCACCACCACGGTGCAACCGGTGGCCAGGGCCGCGCCCAGTTTCCAGGCCATGGTTTGCAACGGGAAGTTCCACGGCACGATGGCACCGACCACGCCCACCGCTTCCTTGCGGGTGTAGGCCAGGTAATTGCCCGGCAGTGACGGCTCGACGGTACGCCCGTGCAGCTTGGTGGCCCAACCGGCGAAGTAGCGCAGGGTATCGACGGAGCCCTGGATATCGACGTCCCTGGCGAAGGCGACCGACTTGCCCATGTCGATCGATTCGATTTCCGCCAGTTCGGCGGCGTTCTGTTCGATCAGGTCGGCCAGGCGTTGCATCATCCGCTCGCGTTCGGCCGGTTTGGCCTGACGCCAGGCGCCGCCGTCGAACTGGGCGCGGGCGGCTTGCACGGCACGGTCCAGATCAGCGGTGGTGCCCATGGGAATGCGCGTGATCAGGCCTTCGGTGGATGGCTCGATGACTTCGGACGTCTGGCCATCGCTGGCCTCGACCCAGGCGCCGCCGATGAACATTTTCTGGACCTTGCCGAGGAAGGTCTGGGTGGCCTCGCTGACGCCGAACTTTTGCAGGTAACTTTTGACGATCGTGTCCATTTTTATTCTCTCTGCCCGGCAGTCGGGTCCTGCCGGGTTTAGTGGTTTCGATATCAGGCTGGAGTGGCTTCGCTCTGGGCCGCACGCACCTTGCCCCGCTCGTGGAAGATGAAGCCGATGCTGTTGAGCAGCAGTTGCGCGGCGAGGATCGAGGTCATGCCGGTCGGGTCGTACACCGGCGCCACTTCCACCAGGTCCATGCCGACGATGTTGCCTTGGCTGCGCTTGGCCAGGGCCTGGATGATTTCCAGCACTTCGTAGTAGAGGAAGCCGCCGTGGCTCGGGGTGCCGGTGCCAGGAGCGATGGACGGGTCGAAACCGTCGATGTCGATGGTGATGTAGTAGTTGATGTTCTGCGGGATCAGCGCCAGCACGCCTTCGACGCCCAGGCGGCGCACATCGCGTACCGAAAGGATTTTCGAACCGGCTTCGTGGGCCGCTTCGTAGTCGTCGCGGTTGGACGAGGACACGTTACGGATGCCCATCTGGGTCATGCCGACGATGTGGTTCATTTCCGAGGCGCGGCGCAGCGGGTTGCCATGGCCGTAGCGCACGCCGTGGCGCTCGTCGACGAAATCCAGGTGCGCATCGAAGTGGATGATGTGGATCGGGCCACGGCCTTCGAAAGCCTTGATGACCGGGGCGTGCACCGAGTGGTCGCCACCGAGCACCACCGGCATCACACCGGCATCGAGAATCTTGCGTACCGCGTATTCGGTGTTCTTGTTGCTGGTTTCCATATCGGTGTGGACGATGTCGGCATCCCCCACGTCGACCATGCGCACGTCGGCGGCGGTCAGGTACATCACGTCGTCTTCGTGGTCGTAGGCGCCGGCATGGCCGAAGGAAAACAGCGTCGATGCTTCACGAATCCCGCGTGGTCCAAAACGTGCGCCGGAGCGCCACTGGGTGCCCATGTCATTGGGTACGCCGAGCACCGCGACGTCGGCATCCAGGGCATCCCAGTCGGTGCACACCGGGGATTTGCCAAAGGTGCAATGACCCACGAATGGCAGGTTCAGGCGACCGGATTCATAACCATTGTTCGACATGTCTAGCCTCTCCACTTCTTGTTTTCGGCCTGGCGGACTGCAAGGCGACCGCCGTTGGAAAGACTATGGGCGCAGCTTTTCGTGGAAAAAATGCTAAACATCAGATACTCATATCGGCATTACCGATGCATCCACACGCGGGAGGTCCAAGTGATTCAACTGCATGATGTCGACCTGAAACTGCTCAGGGTGTTTGCCACCATTGTCCGCTGCGGCGGCTTCTCGGCCGCGCAGGCGGCGCTGAACGCCGGCCAGTCGACCATCAGCGAACAGATGACCCATCTGGAAACCCGGCTCGGGGTCAAGCTCTTTCAGCGCGGACGCAGCGGTTTTCGCCTGACCGAGCAAGGCGTGGCGATCCACGAAGCCACCCAGCGCCTGCTCTCGGCGGTGGAAAATTTCTGCATGGACGCCGACGTGCTCAAGCAGCACATCAGCGGCAAGCTCAACCTGGGGATCATCGACACCACCATCACCGACCCCGACTCGCCGATCCCGCGCACCACCCAGCGCTTCGTCTCCCGTGGGCACGATGTGCACCTCAACGTGTACGTCGGCACCCCCGCCGAGCTGGAAGAACGCGTGCTCGACGGGCGCCTGCACCTGGCCATCGGGCACTTCCCGATCCACGTGCCGGGGCTGCTGCATTCGCCGCTGTACCAGGAAGCGCTGGGGCTGTATTGCGGGCGGCGGCATCCGCTGTTCGGCAACCAGGCCGAAGGTGAGGAATTGCTCGAAGAGATCGCCGCGAGCCGCATTGTCGTGCGCGGCTACATGCAGCAATACGACCTGGAACACCTGGGCGTCAGCAAGGCGGCGGCGACCGTGGACAACATCGAAGCCCTGGCGATTCTGATCATCTCCGGCGCCTACCTGGGCTTTCTGCCAGCGCATTTCGCCGCGCAGTGGATCAAGACCGGCGAGATGCACCAACTGGCGCCCGGCAGCTTGCAGCTGATGTCGCCGTTCGACGTGATCACTCGCCGAGGCACCGCGCCACCGCCGATTTTGCAGGCGTTTCTCGAAGACCTGGCGGCCTGTTCCCGCAAGGCGCCTGCACCCGAGCAGCATTGACGGCTCGCCAAATTCAAACAGCGCCCGCCATACTCAAAGACGCAACGTTTCGCTTCATCACCGCTCAAGGCCACCTATGCGCATCCACGTCACCTTCATCGACCGCGTCGGCATCACCCAGGAAGTCCTGGCCCTGCTGGGCGGACGCAGCTTCAACCTCGACGCCGTGGAGATGGTGCCGCCGAACGTCTATATCGATGCCCCGACCCTCGGCGCCGAAGTCCTGGAGGAGTTGCGCGAAGCCCTCTTCGGCGTGCGTGGCGTGCAAGCGGTGACCCTGGTCGACATCCTTCCGGGGCAACGCCGGCGCCTGCAACTGGATGCCTTGCTCGCCGCCAGTTCCGACCCGGTGCTGGCGGTGGATGAACGTGGTCATGTGCTGCTGGCCAACCCGGCGCTGATCGCCCTGTGCGGCCGCGAGCCGGCCGGTGAAGCGCTGGACGCGCTGTTCGATGATCCCGACTTGCAACCGACGCTGATCGCCCAGGGCTTCCGCCTGCCCATGCGCGAAGTCAGCCTCGGCGGTCACACCTTGCTGCTCGACGCCATGCCGATCACCGATGCCGGCGCCCTGCTCACCCTCTATCAACCGAACCGCATCGGCGAACGCCTCTCGGCGCTGCATCACGATCACGCCGAAGGCTTCGATGCGCTGCTGGGCGAGTCGCCGCCGATCCGTGCGCTGAAGGCACGGGCCCAGCGGGTGGCGGCCCTGGATGCGCCGCTGTTGATCCAGGGCGAAACCGGCACCGGCAAGGAACTGGTGGCCCGCGCCTGCCACGCCATCAGCGGCCGTTGCGACAAGCCGTTCCTGGCGCTCAATTGCGCGGCACTGCCGGAAAGCCTGGCCGAAAGCGAGCTGTTCGGCTACGCCCCCGGCGCCTTCACCGGCGCCCAGCGGGGCGGCAAACTCGGGCTGCTGGAACTGGCCGACCAGGGCACGGTGTTCCTCGACGAAGTGGGGGAAATGTCGCCGTACCTGCAGGCCAAGTTGTTGCGCTTTTTGAGCGATGGTTGCTTCCGTCGCGTGGGCGGCGATCGCGAGGTCAAGGTCAACGTGCGGATCCTCAGCGCCACCCACCGCAACCTGGAAAAAATGGTCAGCGAAGGTCACTTTCGCGAAGACCTGTTTTACCGCCTCAACGTGCTCAACCTGCAAGTGCCGCCGCTGCGCGAACGCGGCCATGACATCCTGCTGATGGCCCAGCACTTCATGCAGCAAGCGTGCGCACAGATCCAGCGACCGGTCTGCCGCCTGGCACCCAGCACCTTTCCCGCCCTGCTCGGCAACCGCTGGCCGGGCAATGTGCGGCAACTGCAAAACGTGATCTTCCGCGCGGCGGCCATTTGCGAAAACCCGTTGGTCGACCTCGACGACCTCGACATTGCGCGCACGGCAGTGGAACGCCAGAACGATGGCGAAGTGGGTAGCCTCGAAGAGGCTGTCGAAGGTTTTGAAAAGAACCTGCTGGAGCAGCTGTATCGCAGCTATCCGTCCAGTCGATTGCTCGCAGCACGCTTGCAGACTTCCCACAGCGCCATCGCCATTCGCTTGCGCAAGTACGGGATTCCCAACAAGGCCTGACCGCCGGTTTCAGCAACACTGAAAATCCCTGTGGGAGCGGGCTTGCCCGCGATGAGGCCATGTCAGTCACCATTTTCGTTACCTGACACACCGCAATCGCTGCGATGCGGCGACCCGACAAGCCCGCTCCCACAGGGTTCGAGTGCTATTTAACAATGTATACAAATCGATACGGCGTATCGAAATCAAGACAGAACGAGCTCGACCCGTCTCGCCCGGACTTCGCCCCCTGTTCCTTGCCTGCCTGTATTGATTTCAATACGCGAGACCTCCACGAAACTGCCAAAAACCATCTCAAGCCATTGATTTATAACAATTAATCAATTCTGGCACCGCCCTTGCTATGACTCCTTCAGCCACGCTCGCCACCCAATCGAGCCTGCCCATCGTCATTCGCCACCTGCAGCGAATGAGCCAGAACAATGAGGAGTAGACATGAGCGAATTGCGTTTTACCGTCGACCACGAATGGCTGCGCACCGAAGCTGACGGCACGGTCACCGTTGGCATTACCGCTTTTGCCCAACAGGCGCTGGGGGATGTGGTGTTTGTACAGGTGCCCGAACTGGGCGGCTTCGACGCCGGCACCGAAGTGTCGGTGCTGGAGTCGGTGAAGGCCGCCAGCAGCATCGGCATGCCGCTGGACGGTGAGGTGGTGGAAGTGAATTCGGCGCTCGACGCCAACCCTGAGTTGGTCAACGAAGATCCGCTGGGCGAAGGCTGGTTCTTCCGCTTCCAGCCTGCTGACGCTTCGGCGATCGCCCGCTTGCTCGATCAAGCCGCTTACGAACGCCTGATCCAAGACCAGACCGACGCGTGAGGATTCCGTATGACCACCCTCCTCGACACCCGTAACGAATTCATCGCCCGCCACATCGGCCCGCGCGCCGGTGACGAGCAAGCGATGCTCAACAGCCTCGGCTTCGATTCCCTCGAAGCCCTGAGCGCCAGCGTGATTCCCGACAGCATCAAGGGCACCA
>Ga0302171_10000424_pt1 | contig 10121 bp, 2 predicted proteins | sample I_Fen_N2_2_FD_193495 | JGI IMG/M metagenome (GOLD analysis project Ga0302171, IMG submission 193495) | Peat permafrost microbial communities from Stordalen Mire near Abisko, Sweden - I_Fen_N2_2 | ecosystem: Environmental > Terrestrial > Soil > Wetlands > Permafrost | place: Sweden: Abisko... | reverse complement strand
CGAACTGCTAATACGGCTGGATTTTCAGGAGCTACAGGTACTGCTATAAGTTCTACTAATGCGCCAACCATAACGCTTGGTGCAAATTCTACTATAGAATATGATGCCCCTACAGGAAGTCAAACTGTTACCTCAAGGACTTATAGTAATCTTACAATGAGTAATACTAGTGGCACTCAAACTGCGGGTGGAGCTTTAACTGTAAATGGCACGTTGACCACCACTTCTGGAGGTACATTGAATATGTCAACTAACCAGTTGCTAGGGACTCTTTCTGTAATAACCAATGGAGGAACTATTCAAACGCAGAATACTACTGCAACACCAATACCAACTGGAAAAACCTGGGATGGCACAGTTCAATATAATACTACTTCAGGAGTGCAGACAGTGGTGTTGGGCACTTACAACAACCTCACCATGGCCAATACCAGCGGTACTCAAACTGCAGGTGGAGCTTTAACTGTAAATGGCACGTTGACAACAACTTCTGGAGGCACATTGAATATGTCGACCAACCAGTTATTGGGGACTCTTTCCGCAATAACAAATGGCGGAATTATTCAAACGCAGAATGCTACTGCAACACCGATACCAACAGGAAAGATCTGGGATGGCACAGTTCAATATAATGCTACTTCTGGAGCGCAGACAGTGGTGTTGGGTACTTACAACAACCTCACCATGGCCAATACCAGCGGCACTCAAACTGCAGGTGGAGATATAACTGTAAATGGCACGTTGACCACCACTTCGGGAGGCACATTGAATATGTCAACTAATCAGCTGTTGGGGACTCTTTCTACAATAACCAATAGCGGAATTATTCAAACGCAAAATACAACTGCAACACCGATACCAACAGGAAAGACCTGGAGTGGCACAGTTCAATATAATGCTACTTCGGGAGCGCAGATAGTGGTGCAGGGCACTTACAATAACCTCACCATGGCCAACACCAGCGGCACTCAAACTGCAGGTGGAAATGTTACCGTAAATGGAAATTTGACTGTTTCTGCCGGAGCAACACTGGCTACTGACATCTATCTGATAACAGGTAATGCTACCGGCACAATGAGCATGGGTGCCGGAACAAATCTCATATTAGGTCGCAGTGGATATTATACAGCTAATACACATTTGTTTCCATCGCTTTTTGCTTCTGCAAATATTAGTCTTAACGCGACTAGTACCGTTATTTTTCAAGGTCAAAGTTATGGATATATACCTGGTATAACGTATGGTAATTTAACGATAGCATCTGGTAATAATCAAGATGAAGATGCTGAAGGTAATATTACAGTCAACGGAAACCTGACTGTAAACGCTAATTCTCATTTACGATTAGGATGGACATTAACAGCTTTGAATGTTATGCAACAGCTAATTGTTAACGGAGAATTGGATTTTGTGGACGGATCATCCAATCCTTTTGCAAGCGCTTCGAAAATTGTAAATATAACCGGAAACTTGTCAGGTACCGGAACCATTAATATGACTCAGGCTATTCATACTTTCAACCTTAATGGTTCAAATAATAGTATAACTACATTCAACACCGATGCTAATAACGGTACTGTAACTTATGGATATGCAGGTAATCAACAAATATTTGCATCACCAAATTATAAAAATCTAACTTTATCCGGGAGCGGAACGAAAACATTTGTCGGGACGACCAATATAAGTAACACTTTCACAAACAACAATGTAATTGCCAATCTTGGAACTGGCTTAACTCACACGGCAAATACCTATTACCTAGGTGGAACACAACAAGCAATTGGTAGTTGGGGTGGTACAGGATCAGGAGCTACTAATATAAACCCGACTAATTTTGCAGCGGCAACAGGTATTTTAAACGTAGCTGCTGGCTGCGCTGCCGGATACTGGAAAGGCACAACAAGTACAGACTGGAATATAGCATCCAACTGGTGCGACGGAACTGTTCCTACATCATCTACAAATGTAACAATTCCTGCTTCTGCACCTAATCAACCTATAATTGGTACAGCAGGCGGACTTTGTAACAATATAACCATTGGAACTGGAGCAACATTAGCAACAACCGGAACCAACAGCCTTACAGTCAGTGGTACTTTTACGAACAATGGCACTTTTACAGCAAATAGTGGCTCAGTAACATTTAATGGAACTACTCCGCAGTCAATAACAGGCACTACTTCTACTACATTTTACAATCTCACTATACAAAATACGGGAGCCACTAGTAATAATATCGTAACACTTGGTATGCCTACTTCTGCTACAGGCACACTCCTTTTAGTTAATGGAATTATTAGTACAAGTGGCACCAATCTTTTAAATGTTACAAATACTTCAAATTCAGCCATTCTAGGTGGTTCTGCAACGTCGTTTATAAGCGGACCGATAAAATGGAATTTATCTACATTGGCCTCAGGGAGTACTTATACGTTTCCGGTGGGTAAGGGAACAACATATCTACCTTTTTCATTAGTGAACCCGGTCACTAGTGGCAATTCGTCAGCTCAAGTTGACGCATTTGACACAGGTTCGGGAGGTACTGCACCTGCAAGCTATACAATTAGTTCTTCGGAATATTGGCAACTAACTATGGGTAACAACTTTACAAGCAGTTCCGTAACTTTAGGAAAAGGAGATCAATCGGTATTTCCATATGACAATATATTAGGCTATACAGCTAAAACAGGTACCTATACTGCCCTTGGGGGTACAGCTGGATATTCAAGCGTTGTTAACTCTAGTGCAATTGGAACAAATCGATTTTTTGCATTAGGAGGGAGCACTACCCCAAAAATCAACCTTTCAGCTACCACTTTTGGTAGTTTTGGTTATATTTTAAATTTTGGACCTTCATCAGAACAATCTTTCATAGTAAATGGGACATCTTTAACTGCAGATATTCTCATTACACCGGGTACCGACTTCGAAGTTTCCAAAACATCGGGTACAGGTTTTCAAAATTCTCTTACGTTGACTCGCTCAAGTGGAAATGTCGCAAACACCACCATTTATATTCGCTTAAAAGCTGGTTTGGCTGTTGGTAATTATTTCACTGAAAATATGACAATTGTCGCCGGAGCAATAACTAAAACTATTCAATGCGATGGTACTGTGTTTTCAACCACACCCGCCATTACAACCAGTGGAGGTAGACAATGCCCTCCTACTGATCAGATAAATCTTTACAGTTCGAGTGACAATATTACGATTTTATATTGGACTGGACCTAATGGATTCTACTCTGTAGACCAAAATCCTGTAATTACACCGACTACAGCTGCAATGGACGGAACATATACTGTAACCGGCAGTATCCCTGTGGGAGCAAATTTAATTACAAATGGTGATTTTGAATCTGGAAATACTGGTTTTACAAGTAGTTATCCTTACGTTGATCCAGCTTCAGGACCTCACTGTTATAATGAAAACCTAGGTTGCGAGGGAGTTTACACTGTTGTAGCTGATCCACATTCTGTTCACAATGGCTTCTTCAGTTCATCTGACCATTCCAATCCTGGGACTTTGCAAATGGTTATCAATGGAGCAACAACTGCTAATGTTAGCGTATGGGGTCAAACTGTAAATGTAATACCAAATTCCAACTATCAATTTTCCTATTGGCTTCTGAGTGTCAACGATGATAATCTTTCGAAGTTGCAGTTGTATGCTAATAATCTGGCAGTTGGCACGACATTAACTGCAGAAAAATTTGCAAAAGGATTTAAACAGTTTGTGTATAACTGGTATTCAGGATCAAGCACGAGTGTAATTTTAGATTTGAGAAACCAACAAACCGCTAGTGGCGGTAATGACTTTGCTATAGATGACATTATTTTCAGATCGGTAACTCAGGTGACTTCATCCGTTAACGTTACAGCAAGTGCAACGGCAGCAGTAAGTATATCAACGGCAAGCACAAACGTAGCAAGTGGAACAAATACCACATTTTATGCTACACCAACCAACGGAGGTACGGCTCCATTGTATCAATGGAGTGTAAACAACACTAACATAGGAACAAACTCTAGTAGTTCTGTTTTTAATTATGCACCTGTCAATGGAGATGTAATCACATGTGTTATGACTTCGAATAACAGTTGTACTGACCCTAAAACAGCGACATCGAATTCCATAACTATGACAGTTACCGGAAACAAGAACTATTGGATTGGCGCTATTGGCACAGGCGGTACAGCCTGGAATGATCCTAATAACTGGACTGCAACCAAAGTCCCTGCTTCAGGTGATAACATTGAGTTTGCAACTACCGGCAACAACGGTACAGCAGCTAAAAATGACTTATATGTCGATTATAACAGGATTGTAGGTAGCATTATAAACAATGCATCAGGACAAAATTTAGTTATTCCAGCCGATAAAGAAGTAGTGGTAAACAATTTAATTACATTGACCCCGGTTAATACAAGTTCAACCTACGATCAGATTCAAATAAAATGTGATCCAAATCCGGTAGATGCTTCAAGATTACCAAATGGTTCTATCATCTTCAAGAACGCCTCGAATGTAAATGGGACAGTGGAGATGTACTCCAAATCAACAATAAATGCATCCGGCCCGGTTGACTATCAATACTTCTGGCAATACTTTGGTGTTCCGGTAACAACCGTTACCGCTGAACCAACCTTGTACGGCGCCTATGTGAGACGAGCTTACGAGCCCGGAACTGATGGAGATCCCTATTATTGGACAGAACTGACAAATGCTGACCCTTTAAATATGTTTATTGGGCATGAAATATGTCAGACAAGCCCGACTGTCTATACATTCAAGGGGCAGTTGGTAAATACTGATTTCGATTCAGGCTTATTAGCTTATACATCTACTGCAAAATATCCCGGACAACATCTCTATGCAAATTCGTATACAGCAGCCATTGATATTAAAAAAATTGAACTTGGGTCGGACATGGAGCAATCAATATTTCTTTACAATACAGGATCCTACGGCGACTGGAACTTCCACACAGGTGGTACTAGCAACGGTTCACTAGCCGGTCAATATATATCCATACCACTAGCAACTGCCGGAAGTAATAATGTTCCTGGCGAAGTACCGTCCATGAGTTCTATGCTTGTAAAAACCGGAGCCGATAAATCAGCTCAATCCTACATGAAGTTTAAATACAAAGATGTAATAATAAAGAATTCAACCATTCAACGTGTAAAGTCAGTCGATGCAATAAGCAGCACGGACTTAATATCTACCATGATTGATCTTACCGGACAGCATTATTCCGACCGCATGTGGATTTTCACCGAACCAAGCTGTACCCGTAATTTTGATAATGGTTGGGATGGACGCAAAATATTGGGATCATCATTAGCTCCGCAAATTTACGCAATGGAACCGGATGGTGATTATCAGGTAAATTCAGTCAGTGATATGCACAATACCGACCTTGCTTTTCAGGCAGGCGACGAAGTAGAATATACGCTGAAGTTTACCCACCAAAATATTCAACAACGATATGCCGGAGTTTATTTAGTGGATTTGATAGAAAACAAAACAGTGGACGTTACCCAAAGCGGCAGCACCTATACATTTGCAACCGCTCAAAGCGATGCGCCTGCTAAACGATTCAAAATACTGACATGTCCGTACGAAAAAGATGCACCCGACACGGAAGCACAAGTAAAAATATTTACAGCTCCGGGCAGAGTCTTTGTGCATAACTTAAGCACCTTTAAAGGTGAATGTACTCTTTATGACATTGCAGGCAGAGCTATTAAAAATGCTTCGTTTGCAGCAAATGCAGTTACCGAAGTGCTAAGCAATTTAACTCCGGGAGCGTATGTGGTAAATACCATAACCAATGGCGAGAAGTTAAGTAAACGTGTAATTGTTCAATAACTACACAGATGAAAAACAAAAAAAGAAACACAATTATCTGGATACTTACATGGGCAGTTCTGTTCCTGGTGGTAGCGTATTCGCCCATCGGAAGACCGGACTTATATGTTGGTACCGGTTATTACATCAGCAACCAGGGCGTAAACTTCAAAGAGGGCATTGCAAATGCACCGAAAGGGACTGCTTATGCAACCGAAGAAGACGAAAGCGACATGCCCGACTACACTCCTACTACCGATAACAATGTCGACAATTCAGGCAATGCATCGGAATACAGCCCACAAAACACGAACAATGGAGCTGCAAATTACAGCAGAGCAAGCGGTTCAAATCAGGGTTCGGGTCAAAATGGCTCCATTATTTTGGCAGGTAATTCATCAAAAAGTGCACAAGGCACTGCTACACAAAGCAATGATGCAAGTTCGTTAAGTAGCGATTTAACCCTCACCAGTAGCGCCAGTACCGATAGACAAGCGGCGGGTCCAAATAAACCAAACGGAGGTAGAGACCCGGGAGGCAAGAACCCAAAAAATCCGATACCGGTTGGCGATGGAGGCTGTATATTGCTATTTATGGCTACCGGATATATTATCTATAAAAAGCTTCAGGGGAAATTAACTACACAATAGTTCCTACTCACAACAACAGAACGTCCATTCACTTACATTGGTGAATGGACGTTTTGTTGTTATAGAAACTCCCACAACGCGCTACCAACAGATAGTGGAAAAAGAAAGAATAGGCTAATAAACATATTTACACTCAAAATAACATTATTCTCCAATCGACTTTAATAGGTGTGCACATAAAACTTTTATTAATAAATAAGACATATACACCTACTATTCTACACCTTAGAAACAATATAATTTTCATTCCCTCTACAAAAAAACAGATTTATAGTATATTAAATATTAATATGTATTAAATACAGTTCTGAAATAATAATTATTATTAATGAAAATTGTTTATTTAAACTCATTTTTTATATTTGCTCAATAATTTAAGAGTTTAAGCACTATACGAGACAACGAAAATGAATGATTCTGCACACACCCGGGAGATATAAGATGGATATAGGATGGATATAGGATGGATATAGCTATATCAAACATTAAATAAATGTCTAACTTTAAAACGAAAAAAAAATGGCACAATCAAAAAACAACGTTATCACGCATGGATTAAGTGGAAAATTGGGTGATTTAATCGTATTCCGCAGCCGGAATGGAAAAACCTACGTTTCAAGTGCTCCTCATGAACGAACGGGTGAATTATCGGAAGCTCAAAAGAAAAATCAAAAGAGGTTTCAGGAAGCTGTTTTGTATGGCAAAAGTGTATTTGCCGATCCCGCAACAAAAGCTGCATATCAGGCAGGTGCTCCGGTTGGCCAAAATGCATACAATGTAGCCGTAGCAGATTTTATGCACGCACCAAACATTAATGAGATTGACATCAGTGGGTATAGTGGCAAGGTAGGTGATCAGATTAAAGTGAACGCAACCGACGATTTCGCAGTGAAAGAAGTAGCTGTAGGAATATTCAATGAAGATGGTTCGGAAGTAGAACATGGCCTGGCTCAGTTGTCAGCAAATGGTGTCGATTGGGTGTATACTGCAACCGTTAACAATGATTCCCTCACTGGCGACAAAATTGTTGTACAAGCTAGTGACCTACCCGGACACACCACGCTTGGTGAAAAACTTCTCTAAAATTTAAAAGCGATTCAAAAGGCATAAGTTACCTAAGTAGCTTGTGCCTTTATATGCAAATAGAAATTACATTCACCATCTATGCTTCGGAAACAGAAGACAACACCCTAAGTCATTTGGCATTATATTTGAAGTAAAAAAAACAACAAATAACTATTTGTTATTTGAAATCAATACATAAATAGTTTAAAAACTAAAGATTGACAACCGCTTAAATTGTATAATTCCTGACTTAATATAAATTTATTTCCGAATCAAAAACTTGCAAAATCAAATAGAATTGACTATATTCACCTGATTTTAAAAATGCTCTCACATACAGGAGTAGTGTAAAATGCAAACAAATGCAGCTAACTATTTTATAGTCAGAATAATTTACGTACTTTTGCAGCCCCAAAATATCAAACCATCATAACCTGTAAGCAAATGATGAACACTTTTACTCCATTTTCGCTAAAATTTGTTAGCCCCAAATTTTTGATAAGTCAATTGCTGAAAATGATTTGTCGCGTATCAGAAATAGATCAAAAGCAGCTACATCCAAAGAATCATAAAGCAATAATTTTTATTGCTCTTACGAGTTTGCTGCCAATGGTGGGTTATGCAACAACCTATACTGCCACACAAAGTGGTAATTGGAATAACACGGCAACATGGGGAGGTGGAGGATACCCGCAGGCAGGTGATAATGCAGTCATAAATCAAAATTATACAGTTACCCTGACTGCTGCTGCAACATGCACAAACCTATCTTTCGGTGGCAACGCCGGAATAATAGCATTAGGATCTAACGATCTATCAATAAGTGGAAACCTCACATTTCCATGTAACGCAGGCACTTTTACAACCTCAACGGGCTACGTTGTATTAAATGGGACTTCACAGACGATTAATTTGTGTACCGGAGGTGGCAATAGCATTCCTAATTTACGACTATCGAATAGTACATCCGTTTCTATGACGCCTCAAACGAATTTGACTATTACAGGTAATTTTGATTGTCAGACTGGAAGCTCGACCTTCACGAATAGCAATGCAGCAGGTTGGAACTCGGGCACGTTTAAAATAACTGGAACATGCACAGCTCCTAACTGTACTTTTATAGCGGGAACGAATATCAATGGGACATCGATGGATTTTAGTACCAGCACTAGCAATCCGATTCAGGTAGGCAGCGTTATCGATAGTCAATCAACTGCTACAATTAACTTCGGTTCAAAAAACGTAATTACAACAACGGCATTTTCGGGAACCTATATCAATAATATTATCGCTACAGGTACTGTAACAGTCATCCCAAAGCCAACAGCTACAATTACAAACACTTCCTGCCCTTTAGTTTCGGATGGTGCTATTGCATTACTAACGCCTGTCGATTACGCTGTTGAGTTTAATCATGCAGACAAAGACTATATAGACCTTGGAGGAAAGTTACTTACGAATAGGGCAGCATTTACGCTCGAGGGTTGGATTAGATATGACAAAGCAAGTGTCAACGGAGATCGTTTTGGGAGTCTTTTTGGTCAAAACGATGTTATTGAATTTGGTATATACAATGCAACTAATTTTCAAATATGGACTGCTGGGGGAGGCTCATTTGACCTACCTATAACTCAAGAACTTGGGGACAACAAATGGCATCACATAGCTGCTACGGGTTCAGGAACGGTGCTCACGGTTTATGTAGATGGAGTGGCTAGAGGATCTGTAAATAGTACTACCGGAAATTATGGAGCTGATGCTAACTTTAACTCATGTATTGGAGGTGGTATATGGGATGGTTATATAGCAAGCAATAGCCAAACTTTCCCAGGTCAAATAAGAAGAGTGGGTATATACTCTGTAGCGCTAACTGCTGCTCAGATAGCTTCAAATGCCTCTTCGTACACCAAAACATACACAGGACTAGAGACTGGACTGATTGCCGGATATAATTTCTCGGAAGGAGTTGGTACAACTTTAAATAGCTTGCCTGCAGGCAAAAATGGAACTTTTGGGAATTCTCCTGTTTGGGTAGATTTGCTTACGTACTCATGGACAAAATCGGGAGATGCTGCTTTTACGCGCACTACAAGAAGCTTTTCTGCTATAGGAGTAGGCGATTACACGGTTTCAGTATCAAATACATTTATCAAAGCGGTACAAACATTTACCGTAAATTCAAACAACACTTGTAACAACTACTGGGTTGGAAACATAAGTGGAGACTGGGGAGATGTCAATAACTGGTCAGCTAAGTTTGCCCCGGGTTTGGACACCGGCACAGGAAAGAATGTCACTTTTTCAACGATTGCCAATAATAACAAAGTAGCACAAAGTGACTTAATACTCGATGGAGTTAGAGAAATTGGCAATTTGACTAATGCAACAACTAAACGACTAATAATTCCAGCAAGCAAGGGATTAAAAGTGAATGGCACCATCTCAGTTACGCCACCTGTTACTAATCCTGTAACCGATCCTGCAGACTTGATATATATTCAATCCAATGCTTCAGTTGAGAATGGATCACTTATTACTCCAACTGCTTCA
>Ga0302171_10000420_pt1 | contig 10158 bp, 9 predicted proteins | sample I_Fen_N2_2_FD_193495 | JGI IMG/M metagenome (GOLD analysis project Ga0302171, IMG submission 193495) | Peat permafrost microbial communities from Stordalen Mire near Abisko, Sweden - I_Fen_N2_2 | ecosystem: Environmental > Terrestrial > Soil > Wetlands > Permafrost | place: Sweden: Abisko... | reverse complement strand
CCTGACTCAGCGAGTCGTGCAGGCTCAGACGCATATCATTGAGATCGGGGAGCCCGTAATCGGACAGCGTTTGCACGCTGCCCGCACGGGTGCTGAGCATCTTGGCCAGATGAGCAGCCACGGACGCCATGGCGGAGACCTCGCGACTCCAGCCGACGCGGCCGTCCGCGTCTCCCCCCAGGCGTTCGAAAAGGCTGCCGTATCCAGTCATGAGTCAGGCTCCGTTTACTCTTTGTCCAACTTGCCAACCAGCGACAAGGTGAAATCGGCACCCATGTATTTGAAATGCGGGCGCACGTTCAGGCTGACGCGGTACCAGCCAGGCTCGCCTTCGACATCACTGACGATGATCTCGGCTGCGCGCAGTGGACGACGGCCACGCACTTCGGCACCGGGGTTTTCCTGATCAGCGATGTACTGGCTGATCCATTTGTTGAGTTCACGCTCCAGGTCAGTGCGCTCCTTCCACGAACCCAGTTGCTCGCGCTGCAGCACTTTCAGGTAATGAGCCAGGCGGTTGACGATCATCATGTACGGCAGTTGGGTGCCGAGCTTGTAGTTCAACTCCGCCCTCTTGCCTTCGGAACTGATGCCAAAGAACTTGGGTTTTTGCACCGAACTGGCGGAGAAGAACGCGGCGTTGTCGCTGCCTTTGCGCATGGTCAGGGAAATGAAGCCCTCCTCGGCCAGTTCGTATTCACGACGGTCGCTCACCAGAACCTCGGTAGGAATCTTGGTTTCGATCTCGCCCATGCTTTCGAAGTGATGCAACGGCAGGTCTTCAACTGCCCCACCGCTTTGCGGGCCAATAATGTTCGGACACCAGCGGAACTTGGCGAAACTGTCGGCCAGCCTGGTAGCGAATGCATAAGCGGTGTTGCCCCACAGGTAGTGCTCGTGGCTGTTGGCGACGGTCTCTTTGTAGACGAACGATTTGACCGGGTTTTCTTCCGGGTCGTACGGGTTACGCAGCAGGAAACGCGGCACCGTCAGGCCAACGTAACGGGCGTCTTCCGACTGGCGGAAGCTCTGCCATTTGGCGAATTGCGGGCCTTCGAAGTGATCCTTCAGATCCTTCAGGTCCGGCAGACCGGTGAAACTGTCCAGACCGAAGAATTTCGGGCCGGCCGCAGCGATGAACGGCGCGTGGGACATGCAGGCCACGCTGGATACGTACTGCATCAGTTTCACGTCCGGCGAGCTTGGGGACATGAAGTAGTTGGCGATGATCGCGCCCACCGGCTGACCACCGAACTGACCGTACTCAGCGGTGTAGACGTGCTTGTAAAGACCCGATTGCATCACTTCCGGCGAATCTTCGAAGTCGTCCAGCAGGTCGTCCTTGGAGACGTTGAGGATTTCGATCTTGATGTTTTCGCGGAAATTGGTGCGCTCGACCAGCAACTGCAGGCCACGCCACGACGATTCCAGAGACTGGAAGTCCGGGTGGTGGAGAATTTCGTCCATCTGGCGGCTGAGCTTGGCATCGATCTCGGCGATCATGCGGTCAACCATGGCTTTCTTGACCGGCTCACCATTGTTCTGCGGTTTGAGCAATTCCTCGATGAAGGCCGACACACCGCGTTTGGCGATGTCGTAGGCTTCGTCAGCCGGAGTCAGGCGGGTTTCGGCGATGATGCTGTCGAGAATGCTGTATTCGCCGTTCTCGTTGCTGTTCTGCTGCGCTGCACTAGTGCTCATTGTCTTGGCTTCCTTGGCTGATGGGGACTCAGGCGTTCTGGGCTGCGGCGTTCAAACCCAGCTCACCCAGTACGCGACCGCGGGACTCGTCGTCGGCGAGCACGCCTTCGATGGCTTTGCGGAACGCAGGCGCGTTACCCAGCGGGCCTTTGAGGGCCACCAGCGCGTCGCGCAGTTCCATCAGTTTTTTCAGTTCGGGCACCTGCTCGACCAGCGAGGCAGGGTTGAAGTCCTTCATCGAGTTGATGCGCAGTTTCACCGCCAGTTCTTCAGTGTCGCTGTCTACCTGAAGACGGTTCGGCACGCTCAAGGTCAGCTCCAACTCTTGCTTTGCCAGCACTTCGTCGAAGGTCATTTTGTCGATGTTGATCGGCTTGCGATCTTCGACTTTGCGTTCGTCCCTGCGGTGGGTGTAGTCACCGATTGACAGTATTTTCAACGGCAGTTCGATCTCTTCCTGTGCACCACCGGTGGCAGGTTTGAAAGTGACGTTGATGCGTTCCTTGGGGGCTACCGAGCCTTCTTTGGCCATGGCTTTTCTCCTTGCGGTTGTGGCCCTGGGGCCTATTGGAGTACCACTTCAAGATCGAGGTGGCACAACCTGCGATAAACCTCTTCCTTGCACTCACGCACAGCATGGTTCTGCGGTAACAACTCGCAGCAGCTATGCAGCAAATGCAGCACTTCGAGCACAAGATCAGGCTCCCAGGCGCTGACTCCCGAGTCCTGTAATGTTTGGTCGAGGGTTTCGAGTTGGGTCTTGGCCAGTTCGTATTTCTTGGCCATGAAACACAGCCGCGCGAGGGCGAACTGCCAGAAGAATCGAAAGCGCCCGCCCTGGGCACTTTGCAGGCCCTGCTTGAGGATCTGCACGGCAGCCTTGAGGCCGTCCTTGCGCAGGATCGGCAGGGCTTCTTCCAGGGCCAGTTCCCAGGCCGGCTGGGCGTCGGTTGATTCAACCTTGCGCGGCGTACTGGCGGTTTGCAGATGCGGCATGACATGGGCACCGATCCAGGCGCGGGTGGCGGGATCGGCAAATGGAGTACCGTCGTGAAAACGCAGTTCGATGATGCCGGGCAGACGCCGCATCAAAAGCGCGAAGTGCACTTCCACCTCGCGCATGGCCAATTCCGCGTTCAGTCCTTGCAAGCATTCCCAGACCATTCGCTGGCCATCGAACCAGAAGGGCGCGTTCGCCAGGCTTGCCTCCAGGTCCACCAGCAGGTCTGCGTATTTGCCCTGATCATAGCGATCCTGATAATTCCTGATCTTGTCCACCAGCGGCCCGCGCATCACGGTAATCTGCTCGGCGTCGCGCTCGGGAATCGTGTCGATGGGCAGCCACAACAACGTGCGATTGAGGCGCAAGGCGCGCACATCGGTGGCTTTTTGCTTGAGCCACCAGGCACACAAGGGACGGGCGCTTTCCAGCTGAGCACGCAAGGCTTTTTGAGCCTCTCTCTCATTGTCGATGGGTGCGCCAGGCGCGAACAACTGCGTAGCAACCTGTTTAACCTGCGCAACCGCAGCCCCTACCAGGCCGGTCTCCGACGGGCTGTCGGCGGCGCGTTGGACCCTGTTTTTCAGGCGGCGGGAAATCGGCAACAGCAGTGGCGCGTCATCGCCCAAATGCTCGGTACATGCAGCATCAAGACCCTCGAGGTGTTCGACCAGGCGACGAAACAACGGCAGCTGTTCTTTGATCGCGATATTTTCACCAAACACCTGATCAAGGCGCGTTACCAACCAGGTGAGAGCCGCTGTGCGGGTTCGAGACTTGCCCGGATGGATCTCACTCCAATGGTTTTCACACAGATAGCGCAGAAATCCGAGGCCAGCCAACAGCCCGGGGAAGGACTCGCACCGGTACAAGCCCCAGGTCAGCCAAGCCCCGACGCGTAAATCCTTGGACTGGGTGCGCAGCAGGGTTTCACTGTTTTCACAGACTTTTCGCCAATCAGTCTGGCCGCTCTCGTGAATGGATTGCGCTTTACCCAGCTCACCCTCCAACGCTTCATACTCGCTGGAAAAACGAACGTCCTCGCCCGCAAAAGCTTCTTTGGAAACAGAGGCTTTCGCGAGTTCAAGGTAGTAAGAAGAAAGTTCACTGGAGTAGGACATCCATACCCTTTGATAAGTATTGCCGGCTTTTAACACCGTCATTGCTAACGCACTGTATTCATGGGCACGCATGCAAACTTATTGCATCATCATGCGGCAACGCGCTTTCATTTATAAAGCAGTCAAGATCACGCTTTCTCATTAACGCACGGGCAAACATCATCTGATGTCCAAGCAATTGAATGCTGCGAATTCCCCTAATGCCTTTCACCTCACCTGACGAATCCAGAACATGCCAGACCAAGTGAAATGGATGCAGCGAGTCATTCGTGAGATCTTACAAGCAATGCTACAAAAGAAGGTGTAGGAGATTTCGGAGAGCTAGCTAGGAAAATTCCTGTAGAAACTCTATGGGCATGGAACCCATTAATGGCGAGCCACGCTTAATGCGCAAAAAGTTGCACATAACATTGTGGACAACTCTGTAGATGGGTTCCCGCAGAGCTAGTACTTCCTTACGTATAGACAGTTGCGCAAAAAGCTGCACAGCTCCGCGCAACTTCTTGCGCACTTTCCGTCGATGCTTTTTATATAAATCCTGAATTGAAGCCTGACACTCTGCCGCACACCACTGACAAATAAGGAATTTAACTTAACTGGCATAAAGTTTGAGTGCAGATCTTGACCCCACGATGCACTAAGCCTGTGGGTTCCCATAATTTCAGCAAGGAGAGTATCCATGGCTATGCCCGCCTATATGACCATCACGGGTTTCAAGCAGGGTGAGATCACTAAAGCAGCGTTCACCGCTGACTCGGTCGGCAACATCTTTCAGGAAGGTCATGAAGATCAAATCATGGTTCAAGCCTTCAGCCACGAAGTGATCATTCCTCGCGATCCCCAATCAGGTCAACCGACGGGTCAACGCGTTCACAAACCTGTCAAAATCACGAAAATTTTCGACAAGTCCTCACCATTGTTGATGCAAGCATTGACTACCGGCGAACTCCTGCCCGAGGTGATCATCCACTGGTACCGTGCCTCAGCAACGTCTACTCGAGAGCTCTACTACATCACGAAACTTGAAGACGCGATCATCGTCAACATCAAGGGCTACATGCATAACTGCCAGGACAAGACAACCGCGCACTTCACGCAGTTGGAAGACGTTGAGTTCAGCTACCGAAAAATCACTTGGGTGCATACAATCGGCAATACCGAAAGCTCTGATGACTGGCGCACTCCAGCCTCTGCGAGCTGAAACTAACTGACTGTTCACGGCATCGACCTTTTTAGCGGTTGATGCCGTTTCGTCCTCTCAATCAACCATCAAGCCTGAGCCGTACACACCTTCTCTGCGTTCACCTCTTCCTTGCGCACAAACCGGTTCGCCCGCGCAAACGTGCCGAAATCATTGAAGCGCACACCCATTTCCCGCATCACCTTATGCCCCACGGGCACGGTCAGCTGGCGAATGTAGAAGGGTTCCTTCACCGCAAAGTGATGGATGCCGTGACTGCTGCCGAAGTTGAAGCAGAACGCCTGCAACGGCCACAGCCACCAGGCGTTCAGTACCTGGCATTGCTGCATCACGTTCCCGGGCTCGATGTCGCCGTAGTAGTGCATGTTCGAGCTGATGAAGTGCAGGCAGAACGTGCGCAGCACGTTCGGGCCGATGATGACGACGGCCGCGATGTCGATCACGTTCATCACCGACAGCGTGGTCGCGGACCATTCAATCGGGGCGCCTAGCAGGTGCGCGATGCCGTTCGCGGCGTGGAAGCCGAGAAACACGTACCACGCCCCCCAATGCACCAGCGCCAGCGGCGCATAGACCTTCAGCGTGCGTTTGATGATGCTGAACTTGTGAGCCCAGGTCTTGGCTCGCAGCATGCGAATAAACGCCGACATGACGTTGTCGCCGACCATCAGCAACCGCGCCAAACCCCAAGGCTCGCCGTTGGTGATGGCGCGTTCTTCCATGTCGGTCTCGGAGCCGGAAACCTTGTGATGGTTGAGGTGCAGGTGACGGCGAATCCATGGATTGATCGTACTCGGCCGTGCCAGCCAGACCAGGCCCATCATCAGGTTGTGCGGCACCCGCTGCTTGCGGAAGTACATGCTATGGATCAGGTCATGCTCAAGTTCGTGGGTCAACGAGGCGAAGAACGCATTGAGCAGCAGGCACGCCCACCAGGCCATGTGCCCGCTGATGTAGAGCGCTGCGCAGCCGACCATCCCGGCCAGTGCGAAGGCCAGGATACCCGCGCCCAGTGCGTCCTGATGCTTGAGTATCGGGTAGCGCTGACGCAGCTCGACGCCCTTGGCCAGCACCACTTCACGAATATGCGCTGATCGCTGCGCTGCATTCAGTCGCTGGGGACTTGCAGAAGTACCGTGCATGCTTCCATCCTCTGGTTATTGATGTTCGCATGCTGCCTTGTGATCCTGCACAACGCGGTAGCCGTGAACGCCAACCTGTTGACCGGAAGCGCCAATCAGCATGACTGAACCGACCTCCCTCGCCAGCTGGACCCGCGCCCTGCGCAAGCAACTCGACGCCTTGGGCCTCGACAGCACCACCCTGTGCCACCAGGCCGGGCTCGATCCGCAGTTGATGGACGACCCGAACGCCCGATACCCGTTGTCCGGCACCACGCGACTGTGGGAGCTGGCGGTGCAGGCCAGCGGCGACTCGGCGATTGGCCTGCGCGTCTCACGCTTCGTCAGCCCCACCACCTTTCACGCGCTCGGTTATGCGCTGGTGGCCAGCGGCAGTTTGCGCGAAGTGTTCGAGCGCATCGTGCGCTATCACCAGGTGGTCAGTGACGCCCTGGAACTGGAACTGACACGCACCGAGGATCGCTACCGCTTCCGCCTGAAAATTCCTACAGGTAATCCGGCCCCGGCCTACGAGGCCATCGATGCGTTCATGGCGATTTACGTGCGTACCTGTCGCAATCGCCTGGGCCGCGACTATGCCCCGCTGGCGGTTTACCTGCGTCGGCCGGAACCTGAAGACTCGCATCAATGGCACAAAGTCTTCCGCTCGCCCGTGCACTTCGGCGCCGACGAAGACCGACTGGAATTCGCCCTGGTTGACTTCGACAGTCACCTGGACGACGCCAACCCGGAGCTGGCCGAACACAATGAAACCGTGCTCAAACGCACCCTGGCGCAACTCAAGCCGTTGACCTGGGAGCGCAAGGTCCGCGATGCCATAGAAGAGCAATTGCCGGAAGGTGAACCCAGCGCCGAGCACATCGCCAAGGCCCTGCACCTGAGCTTGCGCAGCCTGCAACGGCATCTGGCGGATGAAGGTTGTCGGTTCGACACGCTGCTCAATGAAAGCCGCGAGAATCTGGCGTTGTTGCACCTGCGTGATCCCCAGGTTTCGCTGAGCGAGATCAGTTATTTACTGGGGTTTGCCGATACCAGCAGTTTCAGCCGCGCATTCAAGCGCTGGACCGGGATGACGCCGGGGCAGTTTCGGGATGGGTTGCGGTAGGTTTTTCACCGGACATACCGGCCTCTTCGCTGGCAAGCCAGCTCCCACAGGGTTTTCGGCTGACCAGCCATTCAGGATTCACACAAGCCACTGTAGAAGCTGGCTTGCCAGCGAATGCTATTGTTCAGGCAACACAGAAACCACTACCGCCCCTGACCGCGCCGCAACAACTTGCGCACCCGCGCCACCAGCTCACTCACCGCGAACGGCTTGAGCAGGTAGTCATCTTCATGCAGCTCCAACCCGCGCAGGCGATCCTCGATGCCATCCCTGGTGGTGAGGAGCAGCACCGGCGTTTCACCGAGCTTGCGGATCTGCTGCAGCAACTGCCAGCCATTGAGCCCCGGCAGCATGACGTCGAGGATGATCAGTTCGTATTCGCCGGACTCGATGAAGCGCCGGCCATCCATCCCGTTGACCGCCACATCCACCGCATAACTGGCCTCGCTCAAGCCATTGGCCAGGTGTTTGGCAGTCTCGGGTTCGTCTTCCACTAACAACACACGCATGGCACACCTCAATTGTCGTCCTCACAGGCTAAGCGTGTTCGGGGATAAAGCCCACCTTTAAAAGATCGCCAACGCCCGCAACCGTTCGATATCGAGGATTTCGATCTCGCCGTAGCCCAGACTCACAATCCCCTGCCCCTGCAGATCCTTGAGCATTTGATTGGTGGTCTGGCGCGACAACGACAACATGGAAGCCAGTTGCTCCTGGGGCAGTTGCAGGAGCCGGCGCGGCGGGTCGATCTCGCCATAGCCGTGGGCGATCATCAGCAAGCGATGGGCCAGCCGTGTCGGGGCCGGCATCAGGCTCAGCTGTTCGAGGTGGATGAAGGTCAGGCGCAGTTTCTGACTCATGAGCAAGGCCAGTTGCCGCCAGTACTCCGGTTGTTCGTCGAGCAATGTCAGCAGCGCCGTTTGCGGGATGTGCAACAGGGTGCAGTTGCCCAGGCCATACGCATCGTGGGTGCGCGCCTGGCCATCGAACAGACAGATCTCGCCGAACCAGTGCGGCGCCTCCACCAGACTGAGCAACGCTTCCTTGCCTTGCTCGCTGACCGCGCCAATGCGCACGGCACCTTCGAGCACCGCGTACAGACCACAGGGCGGATCACCACGCTTGAACAAGCGCTGGCCCGGCGACAGGCGCCGAACCCTGGCGGCGGCCAGCAGACTATCCTGCAAGGTAACAGGCAGATGGCTGAACCACTGACCGTGCATCAAGCGTGGACGCCAGACCTGCATATCCATGAAAACTCCTAGAGATTGTCGCCTGGCTGACAGAGTGAGAAGTGGCCCCGGGGCAAGATCAATCACCCTACAGGAGGAATAACAATGAAAAGCCTCGTTGACCATCTCAGTCAATACGCCACCTACCACCGTGACCCGCGCAACATCGCCACCCACTTCATTGGCATTCCGCTGATTGTGGTGGCGGTGGCGGTGCTGCTGTCTCGTCCGCAATGGGCCGGGGGCTGGCTTTCTCCGGCGGTGTTGGTGTCACTGCTTTCGGCGTGGTTTTACCTGCGCCTGGAATTGCGCCTTGGCGCGCTGATGACGGTATTGCTGGGGCTGTGTGCCTGGGCCGGGCATGCGCTGGCGCAGCAAAGCACAGGGGTCTGGCTCGCCACCGGCGTCGGAATGTTTGTAGTGGGTTGGGCGATTCAGTTTGTTGGCCATCACTACGAAGGGCGCAAACCGGCGTTCGTCGATGACGTCACGGGGTTGATTGTCGGGCCGTTGTTTGTGGTGGCGGAACTGGCGTTCCTGCTGGGGATGCGTCATGAGCTGAAAGAGCAGATCGAAGTGCGGGCGGGGGGTGTGCGGGTCAATCCGAAGCGTGCGGCTGTCTAGGCCGCAATCGCCAGCAGGCTGGCTCCCACAAGGGATTTGTGTCGATCACAGATCCAGAGTGGGAGCCAGCCTGCTGGCGATGCTCTTGCTTTAGAGGTTGGCAACCTTCTGCCAGACCTTCGGCTTGAAGAACAACGTCTCGCCCTTCGCCAGCCCAATCAGGCTGTCGTGGTCCTTCACCACTTCGGCTTCGATCAGATCGCTCTGCCCCTCAACCTTCAACGTCACCCGCGTCGTCGCGCCCAATGGGCGGATATCGCGCACCTCGGCCGCATGGTGATCTTCCAGTTCATGCCGTGACAGCGACACTTCATGCGGACGGAACAGCACGTGATTGTCTTCGCCCAGATGCAGACGGTTCGAATCGCCGAGGAAGTGATAAACGAAATCGCTGGCCGGGTTTTCGTAAACGTCGCCCGGTGAGCCGATCTGCTCGATCACGCCTTTGTTCATCACCACGATGCGGTCGGCGACTTCCATTGCTTCTTCCTGGTCGTGGGTCACGAACACCGAGGTCAGGTTGATGTCTTCGTGCAGGCGCGCCAGCCAGCGGCGCAGCTCTTTGCGGACCTTGGCGTCAAGGGCGCCGAACGGTTCGTCGAGCAGCAGTACTTTTGGCTCTACCGCCAGGGCACGGGCCAGGGCGATCCGCTGGCGCTGGCCACCGGACAGTTGTTCCGGGTAGCGATCCGCCAGCCAATCCAGCTGCACCATGTTCAACAGTTCGTGGACCTTGGTCGCAATCTGGCTTTCGCTCGGGCGCTGGTTCTTGGGCTTCATGCGCAGGCCGAACGCGACGTTGTCGAACACCGTCATGTGGCGGAACAAGGCGTAGTGCTGGAACACGAAACCGACGTTGCGATCACGCACGTCATGACCGGAAACGTCTTCGCCGTGGAACACAATGTTGCCCTGGTCCGGGGTTTCCAGGCCGGCGATGATCCGCAGCAGCGTGGTCTTGCCACAGCCAGACGGGCCGAGCAGCGCCACCAGTTCACCGCTGTGGATGTCCAGGCTGATGTTGTCCAGCGC
>Ga0302171_10000418_pt1 | contig 10179 bp, 9 predicted proteins | sample I_Fen_N2_2_FD_193495 | JGI IMG/M metagenome (GOLD analysis project Ga0302171, IMG submission 193495) | Peat permafrost microbial communities from Stordalen Mire near Abisko, Sweden - I_Fen_N2_2 | ecosystem: Environmental > Terrestrial > Soil > Wetlands > Permafrost | place: Sweden: Abisko... | reverse complement strand
AGGCGTCTGGTTTTGCCATCAAACAACGACGCCTTGAAGCCCACCTCTACGGACTTGCCTTTCGACAGTTCGAAGTCACCGTTGGCGGATGAGATCAACAGAAGCGATGAAACAGGGGTTACAGCAGTGCTGTACTGCGCATAGACCTGAACATCCGGAGTGAGGTCGTAGACCGTTCCGACGCGCCAGGAGAAAGGGTCGAAGGTGGGGTGAAATTTCTGGGAAGTATCCAGATTCACATCTTCAACGGTGCGCCTCAGGTTGATATCCTCGTACCGCAGTCCACCAATCAGCAGCCAGTCGTCTGTAAGGTTGAATGCGTCCTCGGCGAACACTGCCGTGTTGTCCATGTTTGACTGGTAGACGACGTTGCGACCGGCGCCTGGCCAGTTCTGTGCGCCGCTTGATGGGAAGCTCCCAAGATTCGGATTCCACGGATCAGCGGACGTTGTAGCTCCGTTTTGCCGGGGATTATTCAGATCGGTATAGCTGTATTCAGCGCCTAGGCTGAAGCGGTTACGGAAGCCGCCTATCAACTGATCATTGCTCGCTGACAGTCGCTCATTCCAGAACTGATGGTCATGGCTTACTCGCTGCACTGTTCGAGCGAACTGCCCGGTAGCTGCGCTGTAGTTTTGTTCAGACGAGACGAAAAATTCTCTACGAGCCGTGTAGTAACTGACGATGTTATTAAGCGTCCAATCATCGTTCAACTGGTAATCGGTTGTCCACCGCCATGAGCTACTCCGGGCGCCAGAAGTAGCACCATTTGGGTTGTAGTTAGTGCGACGCATCGATTTATCGATGACCAGACCATTCTTGCTGCTGACCATGCCACTGGGATTGCGAGCGACCGACGCCGGCACCATGGGCGAACCATTATAGGTGGAGTCGTACTCATCATAATCATGATCAAAAGCGAAGAGTATCGACAAATCATCGCTGGGCTTGAATAACAAGCTCGCACTCAGATTGAAAGCGGTGGTGTTCTGGTCATCGACGTCATAGAAGCTGTCGGAACGGACGTAGCTGGCATCCGCACGCACCGCCATGGTGTCGCTCAACGGCTGGTTAAAGCCAATGGCGCCCCTACGCGTGCCAAAGCTTCCGGTGCTGAGCAAGCCCTCAAGCTTCTGCTCGTCCAACGTGGGTTTGCGGGTGACGAGATTGACTGCCCCGCCCAGCGAACCCTCACCATACAAAACCGAAGCAGGCCCTTTGAGAACCTCGATTTTCTCGTACTTCCAGGTGTCGATGTCACGCGTGGTTATGGTCGAGGCCGCTACACGAACGCCATCCTGCATGACGTTGACGGTGTTCCCAGTGAAGCCCCGCATTGAGATCACTGCCGGGTTTCCAGGCACGTTGCCCACGGTCACACCCGTAACATCAGATAAAGCCTCTTTGGTGGTACGCAGACCTTTTTGCTGCATATCGTCCTGACTTTTTGTCTCAACGAAAGCAGGCGTTTCTCGCGTAGTGAGTCCCAACCTACTTCCAACAGCATTTGATGTGTCTAGATGGAGTCGGTCGTCAGCATCATTAGTCGCTTGACCGCTTATCTGAGTGGCGGGCAGTTCAAGATTGGCACTGGTGGTGGCTGTATCAGCGAGCGCGCTCTTGCAGGTTAGCGGGAATAGGCAGGCAGCAGCGATACGCACAGCGAATTGCGAAAGTTTCATGAAGCATCTCAATGTAAGGTCAAAAGTATCGGCAACAGCCCCCTAAAGGGCGTGTTGCTCGACGGGCCTTCTACGCAAACGACCTTACGGGTGGAGCATGGCTTCTAGCGCCAGGGAAAATTGGAACAACCCGAGCGGCAAGTCTTAGGACATATAGCCGTGTTGGTGGTAGGGAGTTTTCAAGGGAAGGCTGACCCCAATGTGTCTGAGGAATGCTTGGGGTGTGGAAAAACAGCGAGCAATATCCGCAAGCATCAAGCAGATGATCAAGGTCGGGATTTTGGTGGTGGTGCGAATCTCGCTGCATGGTCATGCAATGATCGTTCACCGATCCATTACCTTGCGCCCATGCGGCTCCCTGACCAATCAAAGGCCCGACTAAAATCATGAGCATGGCAAATAACGCCAACCAGGAAGCTAGTTGGCGGTTTTCCTTGCTGATGTAACTATCGGGTTTCATTCACCGCCCGGTCGGACGAAGCACGCATGGTTAACCCTGCATCCAGCGCCAGCAGCAAAATAAGACTGCCCCCAAGAACGGGCAGTGAAGCGCCAATCAATAAGGCCAGAATGGAAACTGCGAACCGCCAGCCAAGGGTAAGTTCGACCCATGCGGTCACTAAAGTAGGCTGCCTGGAAAGTGCTGGACGCATGCGCCACCACATCATGTAGCCGAGTATCACCATCGACACCAACCCTAGTCCTGTAATTACCAGGATCACTTGGTTGGCAAGACCGAACAGCACACCCATATGCGCATCGATCCCCCAGCGTGTCAGCTTGGCTGCTATCGGGTAATCAGCAAACTTGGCCTTATCGACGATTTTGAGGTGCTTAGGATCGATTGAAACGGCGTCCACCTGCGTCGGCCACCCCATACCGATTTCCCTGACTACCCAAGCGTTTTTGTCATTACGACCAGGCTTGATTTCTACCTTTGCAGCATCAATTCCTGCCGAGCGAGCAGTAGCCAGTACCTGCAAGAACCGCGTGGACTGAGCCGGTATCTCGGGCGTGCTCATTGCGCCCGCATGGTGATGATGCTCTGCGTGCTCGTCATGCGCTTCAGCGTGGCTGGCAGGATCAAGAGTCGTACTAACGGTTGGGGTCGACCAACCAAACTTGTTTCGGAAAACTCCAATGTTTTCTCCCGCAAAGCGAGACCAAGTTAGTCCTGTTGCAGAGAAGAACATAAGGCCCAGCAACAGCCACAATCCTGTGGTTCGATGTAGCTTGCGAAGGCTTCCCTGGCGTGCGGTGGCGGCTGGGTTACCCAACCACAAGGCAAGACCACCCAACGCGGCAATCCATAGCCATGACGCTGCGAGTTCGGCGTATATCCGACCAGGCTCACCCAACAGTAAACTGCGATGAAACTGGTCGATGGTGGTGCGTAGTGGTAAGACGCCGCTCGTGCCATAGACATTCAGTTCACCAAGCACCTGCGCCGTAGCCGGGTCGACAAAAACCGCCCGGCTTTCCGATGGGCCATGGCTGGAATCGGTAAACATCACTCTAGTAGTGTCTCCAGCAGCGGGTGCCGGGCGTACCGCTGTGATGACCGCATCGTGACCTGCAGCCTGCAGTGCACTGTTAATTTGCTGATCCAACGGCTTGGCCGGGCCACGATTACTCGAATGCAACATATCGGCATACAGCCAACCTTCGAGCTGCGGCGTGAGCGCATAGGCCACACCGCTAAGAGCCGCAACGGCCAGGAATGGGCCGATCAGCAAACCAATATAGAAATGCAGGCGTCTGAGTAGCGCCATGTACGCCCGAGTAGTTTGGCGTTTGATTGCGGTCATAGTTTGATCTCTTTCATCAGACTTTTGGCGTGAAAGGTGATTACCTGTCACGCCACAAGTTTAAAAAATTCAGCCTTTAGTTTCGCTAGCGAGTGCTTCCGCCTTTTTGGTGAAATCTGCGACCAGATCGACCATGGCAGTTCTCACCTTCTGGGGGGCAGTCTTCATGGAGCCTGAGTTGAAAGGTGGATCAGGATCGTACTCGCTCATCAGTTGTGCGCATTCGGCATAGGTCTGATCACGCAGTTCAGCGACCATGCTTAGGCCAAAGTCCAACCCCGCTGTTACGCCTGCGCCCGTGATTCTGTTGCGGTCGCGCACAACGCGAGCCTCGGTGGGGATTGCTCCAAACCCGGCTAATGCCTCGCGGCACGACCAGTGAGAAGTTGCCTTGTAGCCTTTTAAAAGTCCCGCCGCGCCGAGGATTAGCGAGCCAGAGCAGACACTGGTGACATATTTCGCACGTGATCCGCGATCAGCCATGAAGGCCAGGGTATCGGGGTCAGAAGCCGCTGCCAGGGTTCCGTCCGTGCCGCCTGGTGTGAAAAGGACAGTCAGGTCGCGAGGACAGGTGTCGAAGGTGGCTGTCGGTATAATCGTTAAGCCAGCATCGCTGGTTACCGGATCAAGCGACTTGGCAACAATATGAATCGTGGCCCCCATGAGCGAACCAAACATACAGTGCGGCCCGATCAGATCCATGATCGTCATCCCTGGATAGACCAACATGGCGATTTGCTCGTCGCCCATCCAGGGCACTTTGTTCATGTCGGGGCCCATGTCAGGTATTGCATGGTCATGCATGGGCTTTGCTGCAGCCGAAGCTTTGAGGGTAATGCTGGCAGCCAAGGGGGCGAGAAGTGCACCAATCACTAAGTTACGACGTTGGTTATCGATCATGATGGTTTCCTTAGAAGCTGGCTGTCAGCGTGAGGTAAGCAGAACGTGGTTGGGTAGGTAATACCAGAGGAGATCCCAAATATTGATAGGTCTCAAACACTTTGCGACCTGTCAGGTTTACCGCCGAAACTGAGATCGTGTATCGGTCGAATTCGTAGGAGGTCTGCGCATCCAGCAGTGCGTAACCTGGTGCGGATACCGTATTGGGCAGGGTTAACTCACGGGCACTGAGTGCTGTGATACCGGCACCGAAGCCCAGCCCCTTCGCGGCGCCATCGAGTATTCGATAACGGGCTGCGAGGCGACCGCTGTGCCGTGGTACGCGAGGCAGTCCGTCACCGACCGGAATCGAGTTGTCCTCTGTAACTTCTGCCTGGGTATAGGCGTAGTTGGCCAGCAACGAAAGAGCGGGGATCGGCTCCCAGAGCAGATCCGCTTCTACCCCGCGAGCGCGTTGTTCGCCGCTCTGCACTGAATACCCCAGAATCGAGTAGGTCGGGTCAGGATCAGGGGTAGACACATTACGGCGCGTCTGCTCGAACACCGCCAGCGTGCCGGAAAGGCCGATATCGTTGAGCTCCAACTTGACGCCCGCCTCATAGTTGCGAGAGAGCTCAGGCTTGGGAGTTTCGCGACCAGTGAAGTTGAACGCCCCCCTGAAACCGGTGGAATACCAAACCGTGGCGTAACACGGTGATAGGAAGTATCAACGCCCTGCTCTTGCTGCTTGAGATCAAGCTGGGTCAGTCGCAACGACCCCAAAAGATGGAAGCGGCCATAGGTTGCCTGATCCTGAACATAAAGAGCCTTTGTTTCGTAACGGTTGGTCTGGGACACCATTATTTCGGGTGTCGCGCCGTAGGAAATCCCATATGCCGGATTGGCAAGGTCAAGCTCACCGATGAGCTCCGCGCCGGACATGGCCGAGGTGAAATCGGTACGGTCGTAGCTGGCTCCTATCAGTAGTTCGTGGTTGCCGCCCAGCGCTTCGATTCTGGATGCCAGGTTGGTATCGAGGGTGTTTTCGCGGATGTTCGTGGGCAGGTAAAGCTTGAATATCGGGTAGACCGTTGGCGTCGCAGGACTTGGGCTGAGAAGTTCCGGATAAACAAAACTGCCATAGTCGCGAACCCTACCCTCGTAATACTGAGCGGTGACGGTCATTCGCGTGTCGTCGCTAAGCTCATGCGTGAGCTGGGCAGTCGTTGTTCGATTCTCGATGGTGGTGTGAGGCTGTCCACTTGTAGCCCCTGGGAATGCATTGCGATCAATCTGCCCGCTCAATGCTTGGGCGGCTGGTAGGCCGGAATATTCGAGCTGGCTACGATCCTCGTACTGACCACGCAGCAATAGCTCGGTCTCTGGCGAAAGCTGGAACGCAATGCTTGGCTGTATCGACCATTGATGGCCATTGACGTGATCAATCCAGCTATCGTTTTCCTGATAGTCAGCGGAAATCCGTGCGGCAACCTTGTCGCCAATGGGTGTATTGAGATCCACCGAAGGATTCACCGTGCCGAAGCTGCCGGTGCGCATCGACAGTAAGGCACTGGGCTCAGCTTCAGGGTGCTTGGAAATCACGTTGATCAAGCCACCTAGCGGCGCGCCAATTCCGCCGCCGTAAAGCGCTGATGTCGGGCCTTTGAGTACCTCGACGCGTTCGGTGCCAATGAGGCTGGTTGGGTCGATACTGGCCGCCGTACCTCCGAATGCAGGTAGCCCATTCATGTAAATTTCCGCCGGAAATCCGCGCACGATAGGCTGGGCGAACAGTGCCTCTTGAGGCTTTGTCGCTCTGACTCCTGAGACGTTGACCAGCGCATCAGTAAGCGAATGGCTGTCCTGCTCTTTGATCATCGATTGAGTGACGACCTGTACCGACTGCGGGACTTCAATCAAGGGTGTGTCGGTGCGCGTGGCTGAAGCAGAGCTTGGTGCGGTATAGCCTTCGCGCTCTCCAGAAACGTTTATAGGCTCCAACGTCCAGGTCTGTAACCGTTTGGTTGTTTGTGTCGCATCTCCGGTGCCGTCCTGCGGCTGTGCAGCTTGGGCGATTACTGGTAATGCCAGCCCCAGAAACATGTAGGAGGCACGGCGCCAACGCAAACGCGACAGGTCAATGTGAAGCAGCAGCTCGTTCTTGGTCGGGTACATGGAGTTTTCCGATGAAAGTCAGGTGTTGGCTGAACGTTCATGACGATTCGGCAACACGGCCCACAAGAGCCCGTTGACGAGGTTCGGCAATGCGTTTTCAGCAAAAAGTAGCGGTGACGTTCAAAGGTTGAATCGGTGGCGCTCGGCTTCTAGCGCCAGGAAACACTGGTGGCGCTGCTGGCTGTGCGATGAGGCGAGCATAAAGATGGCGTATCGGTGGAGCATTAAGCCGGAAGCTGGGCAGATTCGACTCGATGAGTGCAGGGTGTTGGAACAGCAGTGAGCAGTATCCACACTTTTCCCACACGATCAGGTCATGGTGTTTGTCAGCTGAGCCGTGATGAGTCCTCTGACTCATGCCAGGCATGTCGTGGCATTCCATGCCTGACATACCCATTTGCTGACTTTGACCATGGGCAAGGCTGATCCCCTGACTGATCAGCGGGCCGGCAAAAATCATCAGCATGGCGAACAGACTCAGCCATGCTCCGATGATGTAGCGCTTATGCACTAGCAGGACTTCTGCTTATCACGCACAGCCTTCAAAGGCTGGGCCTGTGGCTCGTATCCGGGGATAGGCAACCAGCGGCGAAAGCCAGCGCCCCCCTTTCCTGTCAGAGGGCACCAGGCGAAGTCCCAAGGCGTCGGTGGTAACTCCTCTTTTTCAGGGTCAAAGCCGGCGACAGAACGGGGGACTACCTTCCAGTCAAACACCCTCATAGGCGACCCCTGCCAAGCCAAGACCAGCCCGCGAGCTTGGCTATCGTCAGTATTTATCCAACGAGCCGCCGCCGCAGTCATGAAGGAGTCGATGTGTTCCTCGTGTATTTGCTCCTGGTAGGTCGAGTTGAGTAACCAGCGGCAAACACTCAGGTAGTAAGTCCAGTTCAGAGGTGGATGATTGCGGTATGCCCAGGTCATGAAACTTCGAAATATGTTCAAGCCGTCCGGTGGATCTAATTTGAGCAACCCAGGACACACATCGAACAACGTATGCCAGTAAGGCAGCAACCGGGCATCCAGGTGAACAAAACAGCGTGCATTACTGGGGTAGTCAGGAAACGGCAACAGGAAGTCGCCACGACTGCTCACTCGCGACGCCTTACTGACCAGCCGCGAAGCCCCTGAAGGAATGGCTACAGAGCGCATACCAACCTCCGTGCCACAACCGCTTGCGACTTACGGGATGCAGTAATACTGACAGTGATCCTTTCGGAAAAACTAAACCTGGAACTTGGATGATCAATAACAAGAGACATACTGATGTCCTTCCCCGAGACGGTTGAACGGCGTCCACCCTTGGTCGCATCAGCGACAGCCGGCGTAAAACGAACGACGAAAAAACAAGCGATGGCGGGCAAATCAAGCCGGCCACTCGCAGGCGTCAAATCTGAGGGGAAGCGCGAGGGTTGGCCGAGGGCCAAGAGTATCGAGGAGGTGCCTTGCAGCGCAGCTCGCGGCTGGGCTGCGGCTTTTGTCTGATTCGCAGCAGCCAGGTCAGGCAAAATAGAAAGGCGATGCTCAATGTCACCGCTGAACAGATAGGGCACGACAGACTACCGGCCCAGCCACCAGCTGACTGGTCAGTGAAGTCCGTTTTCTGAATCGGACTCTTGCTGCCCAGTGCAGAGCAAAACTGACCGCCGACGCCATTGAGTTCGAGCCCGCTCATCTGCCCATGTCCCAAACCGCAGGCAAACACGTTGAACAGGACGCAGAAATACAGCGTCCAGGCAACGAGCGAGCGGTTTGATAAGGACAATTTCATGGCAGCGACATTAACACCCAAGCAAGCGGGGTTGAAGATCGAAAGATGTCGTTCAAACCCACCGTCCAGAAATACCTAGACGATGGGGCACGGGGAAATTATGCGACTTTCAGTGATTTCACACAGGTGAAGCGCTCGACAAAGGTGTTGTCGGCATAGCGCTTAAGCGTCCTCGCAACCAGGCAGGTGAACAACGGCTCGCATAACACCAGTGGCAAGTACGAAACGGCGAACAGCGCCCAGTTACTCAGAGGGGTTGGCTCCTCGCCCATGGACAACCAGAAACCCACCATCACTACCACACCGGTGTAATACAGCGCATCGAACTTGACCACTTCAGCCCAACGAATGCTGCGTCCGGCAACGTCGAAAAAGCGGCGTCCCAGCAAGCCGTGGGCGGCAATCAGCGGCAACATCAAAGACAACGAGTTGACCCCTAGGTGCACTAGATCCTGCGGTTCGAATAACAATCCTTGCAACAACAGGCCAATGGCAAAACCAAACAGCGTGGGGATAAAGCCGAAGATGACGTAGACGGCGGAAGCACCGACGAAATGCAATTCAGAAGCGCCGACCGGCAAATGGAATACTTCCATGAACACCGAGAAAAACGCGGCGGCGAGTATCGTCTTAATCAGGTTATCGAGGCGTAACAGCTTCGGCGAAAACGCCGCCAGCGTAGCGATTGCAGCGGCGTTGGCGTACAGCACTTTGGCGGCATTGAGCACGCCGGGTTCGATATGCATCAGTTCTCCCTCCGAGGGATGCGGGTCTGAAAACTACCGGGATATTCGGCAGCACTTGTGGCAGGTCTCCTGGCTCACAGCTCAACACCCTCCCGCGCCTTCCCAGCCGTTATAGGCCAGTGGCATAGACGAGAGAGCTAACCGTTCACAGTTGCGGGGGCAGCGCAGGAATGGCCAAAGGGCGTACCTGCTTCCCTATTGCTTCACCAAAAGGTGAAACCACAAAGCGTCAACAGATTAAGGGTTTTGCACGGTCTGCGCACGAGGCGAGTAGTCTTTCCGACAAGGTTCCACGGAACAACGTGCGACAGTCTGCCTCAGGCGACTCGATAGGCATGTTTTATCGGACTTAGAGTAATGCCTGCGCCAGACTGTCGCAGGTTATTAAAGGCTAGACTTTTCGCCACTCCACCGCTCGGTTAGAAAAATGCTCAATAGCCATGATTGGGCTTTATCTAACCGCACGCGCTCGCTTCCTTCGTCAAGGTCAATGCTTTACCTAGCCGACCTCTGCGTGCATAGTTCCAGCAGGCTGAACGATCATTCAATGTCGTTAGAACATGAAACCTAGGCATCTGTCATAGGCTTCCACTTAACTAGAACGGCTCCTTCCAAGGTGTCCACGCTCAAAGGGACTGGCTCAAATCAGGAATGAGTTTATGTCACTCAAAAATGCCTTCGCTGCCGTGCTTAAAGCGATGCGGTCTGGTAAAGGACTGACTCAGCGGAACTTGGCAGAAGTCAGCAGTCGGACATATGTCTCTAAACTAGAGCGCGGTCAATCAAGTCCGACGTTAGAGATGATCACCGCGCTAAGTGGCCAGCTTAATGTGAATCCTCTGACCCTAGTAGCCATTACTCTCTGCGCCGAATCGGGGCAGCCGGTCAACGCTTTGCTGCGCCAGACTCAAGAAGAATTGGCGGGTCTAACCCGCGACGGAATTCTGAAAAATTTGACGACTTCGTCGGGCGATGAGTTGCTAGTGGCAAGCCATTCTAGACCCCCAAGTAATCGCTCAGCGACAAATGCCCTGCAAGTAGAACTCAGCTTCGCGGAATAGGCGATCACCCATTCAGCAGCATTGATAAAATGCTGACCACGTCAAGCAGGGGTTTGTGCG
>Ga0302171_10000414_pt1 | contig 10243 bp, 11 predicted proteins | sample I_Fen_N2_2_FD_193495 | JGI IMG/M metagenome (GOLD analysis project Ga0302171, IMG submission 193495) | Peat permafrost microbial communities from Stordalen Mire near Abisko, Sweden - I_Fen_N2_2 | ecosystem: Environmental > Terrestrial > Soil > Wetlands > Permafrost | place: Sweden: Abisko... | reverse complement strand
CACCGCTGCAGAAGCCGACAAGCCGAAAACCGTGATCCCGAAAGCCATCAACCAGGTGATCTACCGGATCCTGATTTTCTACATCGGCGCGCTGGTCATTCTGTTGTCGCTGACGCCATGGGACAGCCTGCTGGCGACCTTGAACGCGTCGGGTGATTCCTACAGCGGCAGCCCGTTCGTGCAAGTGTTCTCGATGCTCGGCAGCAACACCGCCGCGCACATCCTCAACTTCGTGGTACTGACTGCGGCGTTGTCGGTGTACAACAGCGGCACCTACTGCAACAGCCGCATGCTGTTGGGCATGGCCGAGCAGGGTGATGCGCCAAAGGCCTTGTCGAAGATCGACAAGCGTGGCGTGCCGGTGCGTTCGATCCTCGCTTCGGCGGCGGTGACGCTGATTGCCGTTCTGTTGAACTACCTGATCCCGCAAAACGCGCTGGAGCTGCTGATGTCGCTGGTGGTTGCGACCCTGGTGATCAACTGGGCGATGATCAGCTTTTCGCACTTCAAGTTCCGTCAGCACATGAACAAGACCAAGCAAACGCCGCTGTTCAAGGCGCTGTGGTACCCGTACGGGAACTACATCTGCCTGGCGTTCGTGGTGTTCATCCTGTGCGTGATGCTGCTGATTCCGGGGATCCAGATCTCGGTGTACGCGATTCCGGTGTGGGTCGTGTTCATGTGGATCTGCTACGGCATCAAGAACAAGCGCAGTGCCCAGCATGCGTTGCAAGCTTCGGTGAAATAACGCCGTACGCAGAAACAACAAACCCGGCCACTGTGCCGGGTTTGTTGTTTTCAGTTGCACACAATCCCCCTGTAGGAGCATGGCTTGCTAGCGATTCAGGCGCCGCGGTCTACCAGATACACCGCGTTTTCGTTCATCGCGGGCAAGCCATGCCCCTACAGGGGCGCGTTGCACCGGTCCATTCGCGGTATCCTGCGCACTCTGAATACGGACGCTTTTCCATGCTGGTGATTTCCAATCACTTATTCTTGCTTTGGTAAGGAGTGTTGATTCCCTTTAATTTCGTAGGGTTGGCTAGGTTTTGTGGTTGCTTGCCTGAATTGGTTCTATTATTTTTTCCCGTTTTATTCCCGTTTCGATCTAGTAATCCTACCCGCAACGACCAGAACTGGTATCCCTTCAAATATTTTTGAGCGATGTTATCTGTCGCCTGCGGTTAGGTCGCCCGAGAGGGCGAGAAGTACAGGGGCTAGAGAGCGCTGAGTTCTCAGATTTTACGTAGCGGCGTGGTCCCTCTCTGGCGCTGAGTGGGATTAATTCAGGCGTTTACCGCTGCTGTTTCAACTGATTCGGCATTGCGAAGTGAGCCCGCATCCGCTGTTCCACCCTCAAACGATCCGCCTTGATACATTGTCGGAGCTCCAAGCTGGTTGTCGCTCAATATCGGTTGCTGTTCTTCACTACGTCATAAAAGCAGACAAGTTTGAAAAAGCCACTGTGCTTAGAAGATGTATCCACGTGTTTTTTTAGGATTTCGCATAAATCCTCCAAACCATCCTTGATCAGGGATGGCTCCATGTAAGGGACCATTCTCACAAAAAGCTCAAAACCTTGTCGTTGGTACAACTCATTGATCCCCACAATGACTTCTGGGACGGTTTTTGATCTTCTTAGTTCGCCATCATTCGTATCTTCAAATAAATTACCTTCGAACCTGGTTTTTGCGCCTGGGCAAAGTGGAGGCGAATCTGCGTTTAGACTGCCGTCTGGGAGAAGGTAGCCAGCCTTTTTCAAATAGTGAAAGATAGGTAGCTTTTGATTTCCTTTGGCTAGCTTGGGGAAAACTGTCGCTACGACATCTGTTGCGTCGTATTTTTCAGTTTCAAAGATGATTTCTCGAACAAGATCCGATCGTTCAAGGCCAATCAAACCTTGTTTGGAAATTGCCTCGCCTTTCTTGAGTGTGGAAATGGCGCCGTAACCAACAACAAATTCAGTTAAAGAGTCACTTTTTTCAAGGTCGCTCTCATTTCTCACATAAAGCTGGCCTTTAGGGTCGTCAGTGATAACAAGTTCATACAATTGATCTTTAATTTTTCTGAATATGTGAGCTGGAATTCGCTTCTTAGTTTCGGCTAGTACTTCGAATAGCTCTATAAAGTTGTTGGCTCTCACAAGTTTAACGGGTATTCGTTTGTGGATAACTGAGTCAGTTATTGAGGGTGCTTCTAATTCGCTGTGCCACTCTACAAATATCAGCTTGTCTCTTAAGAAATCCAGGCTTTTTTCTGGAAAGCAACCAATAATATCTTCCAGAATTTCAGCTATGTGTGGGTCGGCAAGAGAGTAGCCCAAAAAAATTACAGGGCGTTCAATGAAGATTGTCAGTAGCTTTGAGGAAAGGTATGGGTTCTTTCTCCTGTACTCGGCATAATCCCCTTCAGTAAGGATTAAAGAGTTTGGTTGGGTTGAGCACCCATGAATTTTATAAATTTCAGCGATTCCGTGGCTCCTTCCTGCAATGAGTCCGTCCTGGCCTATAAAAGTAGTGAAGTTAGGAAAGGTGTCTTCGAGGAGGCAATCCCAGTTTGTTGTGATAACTCCATCGATGTTTACTTTTTTTAGAAGGGCTATTTCTTCTGAAATTTCAGGTTTGATGTTTTTGTGAGCGTTTTGCAGGTATCGAGAGATTTCAATCTTTAGAATTGAGCTGTCGTTGAGGAAGTGCTCGCCAAACTGTTCTGATATTTCTTTAGAATCTGGTCTCTCCCACCACCGTTCTTCGTAACTTTTTGCCAATAACTGTGCGTATTTTGTAAGGTCGCCCCCGGAACTTGTTCTTAGTTTTAGTGGGTTTTCACCTATTTCGTTGCAGAACTTGAGAAGTAGCTGTTCCCAGTTTTCCGTTCCGAGATAACGCCTGGACATGCCTGAACCAATAAACAGCATAGGAGATGCTTCAAATTTTTTGAAATGCTCCTTAAGTGATGCTTTGAATTCCATGCAGTTCTAACCTTGGCTGGTGTTTGAATTTTGCAGTAAGTATAGAGCGTTCCACCACATTGGAGACCACTTGTTTGAAAATTTTGCGACAACAAAAAAACACCCGAAAAAGCACTTATCCCCCTCCCGCCGACGCGCTCTGTGTGATTTTTTTGTGCAAATCTCAAGGTAGTGCAATCAGGGTTCTAGCCCAGGCTGGCTGCGGGGCTTCCCAGGCAATCGCCCTTTTCATTTTGTGCAAGGTTTTGCAAGGAAATGCAAAACCAATGCACTGGCAACGCTCCAGTCCTGACGGCGTTTCAGGTCACCAAACCCAATGGCAATAAGGGTGCCCCCGTGTTTTCTGAAAGTGAACAGATTGTTTTTTTGGGTTGCATTCATCATGCGGTGGGAGCGAATGGAAAGCGTGCAAGCCATATGGAGCAAGGCTTTCAGCCCGTTTTTTGGATTTTGTCGATTGCATTTCTCTTCGTGCGAGCGCCTGCGGTGGTGCAATCGAAAACACAGCTATCGCCCATTTCGGAGCGGGCCTGAAAACAGCTTTGTTTGAGAGTCTCCGGAACAGGCAAAGTCTTGCAGGCGGGGTGGAAGATCGAAGGGGGGAGTGAGGCCGCTCGGGCGGCGGCCTTACAGGATGTCGCTATCGTATCGTTCTGTGTTGGGTGCGCTGATGCCACCTGCGTGGTTGATGAGGGCGAGGGGTGTCCGGGGACCGGAGCGCCACCGAACCATCCTCACCCTCTGGCTGATTAGAGTCCTTTCCACGTCCGACCGGCGCTGGCCTCCAGCGATCTGTTGCAGATCCTGGAATGTCAAAACTCCCGGCGTCTCGTTGAACACTTTCAGCGATCCACGTTTGCTTTCTTAAGTCTCAGCAATTCACCGGGTGTGTTCACTACTACTTCTTTCGACACGGCGGGCGGCATCGTTACCAATGATGGTGCCAGTGCGCTTTCCTCATCATCGCCAAACAGTTTCTCAAGGTCTTTACCGAAAGCCTTCCAGGTAAGCTCATTCGTTTTTGCTTGTCTCTCGCGCATGCTATTACAGCCACGCAATAAACCATCGTGCTCTTCAAGACTTCTGAGGAACAATGCGCGGGACAAAGCGAACATTTCCAACAAGCTTTCCCGCATACCGTCTTGAGCAAATATTTTTGCAAGTTGAGTTTGCCAATGCGCCTTGTTAATCACGTTAGGAACACCTGCCAGCTTTATTCGAGCTTCTGCTACTCGAACAATTAAGTTATTTTGAAGGCCGGTTCTTGCTTCGGCGGTGACACGTAGCGCCTGAGCATCCTTCCTGAGTTGGGCGCTACGTTCAATTTCTTCATTGATTTTATCCTGGTCGATGGTGGCAGACTTCGCTAAGTCATTCCAAGACGCATCGGTACGTTTGGCTTGCCCTTCCAACTCAGAGGCTTTTTGATTGATCCGTTGGCTTTCCTGTGTCACTTCGGCGAGCTGATTTTGCAGGGCAATGTAATTTTCTTTGTCGGCGTCAAAACAAACCACGAGCTCCCGTAGTTCTGGTGCCAGGTTGGCTCGATCAATAGTGGTGAGTTGCATGTAAATGTTCCTTGGTTATTTAATTAATGTTGGGGGCGTCAAAGTGTGGGCTACGCTAAAGCACTCGTTTGCCCGGCTTGGATTTGTTAGTCAGCTCTCGACGTTCTCTAGCTTCATTCGAAAAAAATATCATCTTCCGCTTCGCTCGCTCCAGGTTGGCTGCTAACGCCTTACTACGCAGTTGCGACGGCAGTGGCACAGATGCAGTGCGATAGGAGGCTTTGTTGGCCCGTTTGGAAAAATAAAGTTCCTGAGTTCCAAGGCTGGCAGGTTCATCAGTGACGGCCAGGCCAGTCATGTAGGCCCGTCCAGAACCCGCAAAATTCGGAGTAATCTCCACGCTGGAAAACAGCTTTTCTCCGTCACTATTTAACTTGAGTAGTCGGGAGTTTGGTTTCATCTGTACCTCTAGTGCAACTTGGCCCTTTCCAAGTGAGGGGTCGCCGTCAATCAGGCGTACGGCGAAGACAGTCCCGTGGGCACCATTACAGCGCTGATGCTCAACCCAAATAACAGCGGTGTACGTCGATGGCTGGTAGGTTTCTGCACAGTCGCGTAGTTCCTGTGGTTTGATTTCTCGGCCGTCGGCAGTTGGGCCACTGATGGCGACACGCTTCCAAGAAGAAACAAGTGATCGGGGCATTAAGCGCCTCCCTGAGTGATATGGTTAATTTCTTTGAGTGCGGTCAGTATGAAGTTGCTCAATATGCTTTTATTGCGTGTTAATATTAACACAATCCAATTGATTGTCTGACATGTAGAGTTGATCTTTATGCGGGTTTATTGCAGAGAGTGTGGAAGTAAGGCGCTTATTGCTGAGGAAGAAAAAATGTCGTCAGTATTTTCAAAACTTTACTGTCAATGTACGAACGCTAGGGCGTGCGGTCACAGCTTTGTTGCGCATATTAACTTTTCGCACACTCTTAAGCCTTCAGCTGTTAAGCCGAATAACTCTCTGCTTGTGCGTTTGTGTGAGCTGCCCAGGGATCAGCAACTTCAGATGTTCGAACAGTTAGATGTTTCAAAGTGAGCTGGAGTTATTTAACTGACTTAAATTCCGAATAAGCGAAAGGCCCCACCATAACCGCTTGGGGCCTTGTTTGTTTTGGTCGATCAGCTAGTACCGCAGTTGTCGAATAACCAGTCTTTCTGACCCGCCAGTTCGGCTACCTGGACGCACATCGGTGCGATCTGCCGGAGCAGGCCCTGCGCGATTTGGAGCTGCTCCCGAAGCTTGCGGTTGTCGTCTCGCAGATCGGCGATTTGCTCGGATTGCCGGATCATCATTTCGATACCCGCGATGAACGCCTGGCTACCGGTCGCTTTCCCCGTCATTGCCTTGGCTTGCAGTATCAAAAAGGGCGATGGGTCTCGGATGGTGAGTACCTTTTTCTGCTCTCTCATTGCGTTTTCCTTGCTAGCAATTCTTAACCTGGTGCGCAGATCGATCGCGAAAAGTGATAGCAGTTTTGTCGACGCTGACGGGGGTAAAACTGCTCGCCAAGTGGCGATGCGTTCACTGGCTTTGTCGTGCCTGGATGTCCGTCACCTGGATTGCTATTTTTTTTCTAGATCAGCCTCCCGACATTCCGTCAACAAAAAACACTGCCACCCCCCTTATACCGCGTCTAATTTCAAAAACTTGAGGGAACACGGGAACTCGGGATCAACCGCTCTAGAATGCGGCTTTCAGAGCATCTGGCCGTTCCCGCGTTTTTTTGAGCGGGAACAGAGGAAGTGGTAAAGCCCCTATTAAACAGAGTTGTGTTCCCATGTTCCCACTCTTGTGTTTTATATGGGAACGCCAGAAACCCCATATTTACTGGCTTGTTCCCTTGTTCCCTTGTTCCCGCTGTTCCCATCAAAAATTCACAGTGCGCTTATGGTTTGATGATGACCGCTGTTGACTTTACCCCTCATTTTCCAGTCGCTCGGGGTCGATCACGTAAAAACGGGAACTGCCACCACCTGGCGTGCGGTACTTTTTTGTCCGCCTGCTGCCCTTGGCTTCCTCGTCAACTTTTACAATTGCCGAAGCTCCTAATAGGGCTCGTAGAATTCGTTCTTTACCGAAGCCAGAAGCCGCTTCCAGAAGTGCGGGTGTGTTGAACAGGTACAGGCGTTTGTCATCGTCTACCTCGTAGAACCCTGCTCGTTCACGGACAGTCAGGTTGGCGTGTTCTGCGCGCACATCCGAAAAACGGCTGTCACCATGTAGAGCGATAAAATCAGCGAGACCACGCAAGATCTGGCGATCTTCCGCGTTGCCATCACCCGTTGTTAAGAGCCATTCGTTGAACAGAAGGCGACAGGCCTTTATGGCTGTTCCTTTCGGCCAGTTCAGCAAGTTGCGGCGGATAGCCGATTCACCCGCCAGAGCCATAATCGCGAAGCGATCAGCCACCCGCCCAGCCTGTGAACTCTCAGTACCAAAGGCTTCCCGCACCTGCCTGAAAGCGCTGTGCAGATCCTCGGGCTTCTGGATCAGCGATTCCACAAATGCCGGGCCAACATGGCCGTAGTGCTGCGCCACAGCATCGTTGACGACCCGGTGAAAATCTTGCCCCGTCAGTCCGTGCACATCGTCGAAGGCGCGGTGCGTGCGAGTGCCGGCATTGACATCCACCATGCGCAGCTCAGCTCCGGCGTGGGCGCCACTACCACCGATGGCGGCATGGTCTGACAATGAGCGCTCGCCGCTGGAAAGCGCCAGTACACGCCAGGTCAACTTGGCGCGTCCCTCCCGCTCCCTGGTCATGGTTCCCTTGCCCATCCCGTTGGCGATGGCATACGCCATTTCCTGAACACGCTTGGGGTCGGCCCGTTTGATTTCGTCCAGGATCAATACGGTGTCGTTGCGCGAGGCAGCCTCAATCTCGACACCGCCTTTCGATACGTCCCATGACGCCGCGAAGCTCCCTGGGTTGCCCCACACGGATGCAGCCAAGAGCTGGGCAAGCGATTTACCACTCGACGAATCGCCCACCAGGTGCACACCGCCCCCATTCACCCCCACCTTGGCGAGCAGAGGCCCCGCCAAGGCGCAGCAGACCGACAGGATCAACACGGGGTTGCCCAGGCAGCGGGTAGCAATCTCGGTCTGCCAGCCGCTGATAGACCCCTTGTCGGTGAAGATGTTGGCTGCCCTGCCAGAGTCCTGGAAACGCACGTTTTCGCCGCCAATGACGCGAGAGGGCAGCACAAACGCCCCTGATTCATGCCAGCCCGGTTTGGTGGTGGTCGCGATCACCAGTTCGGGCGACTGATGGCTAGCCAGGTAGGGGACGATCTGGCGGCGCTGGTGGTGCTCGATGACCAGGCCCCGCCCCATCAGAACTTTCAGAACCTCATCACCTTTACCGGCCAGCGCTTCCATGGGCATGACCCATTCAATACGCCTTCCCCGGTGGCTGAAAGATAGGAGCCGCCCAATGGTGCCGTCTTCTGAGTTGGCCGTTTCAGCTTCAACGTTTAAAGGCGCACAGATCCAGTGGTCTACGGGGATGGCCTTTTCATCCGGCCCGCTTTGCTTCAAGCCGTGATACCAGGTGCCTGGCTTGTATGTCCTGCCCTCGATGGTGCGATGGTTCTCGTAGACGGCATAACGTGGCCGCTCCAGTTTTTCAGGTGCTGGAGCAGCAGGGTCACCAACCAGGCTCAGGGTGGACGCTTTTTCGTGAGTGCTCATACCTTGCGGCTCTTTTTAGATTGACCTGCAAGCAAGAGGTGCAGGTCGTTGAAGTCGGATAGGTCGGACGGGGCCTCAGCGGGCCATTCCGGGAAAACCACACGAGCGTCGGTTGCGCGGGCTGCTTGGTTGGCAGCACGTTTCCCCGGATTGCCAATCGTCTTTCGGTCGTCATCACCAGCAATGACCAGATCCAGCGTTGCGCCGTAGCGCTCACGCATTGCCACGGCCACCGGCTTGAGGTTGCCCGCGTTCATTGCGCAGACCACCGGACTCCCGGTGTTGTTGTGCAGGGTTGCGCCAGTGGCCCAGCCTTCGCAGACATACAGGCGGCAGCCGTCGGAGAACTTGCCCAAAGGCGAATAGCAGCCCTGGACACGACCACCCGTCAAAAAGCGTTTACCACCGTCCGGCGTGATGATTTGCAGATTGACCAAGCGCCCGTCATCGCAGAGCGGAACCAGCAGGCGACCCTGGCCCAACTGGCGCAGCAGATACGGCTGCACACCTTTGGCTAACAAGTAGGTGTGCAGTGGATCGGCGGGCTTCGCCATTTTCCAGAGCTGCGACGCCTGGCGGGCAGCAGCAAGGTTTTTCTCCTCCTGGAGCTGTTGCTCACGCAGACGCCACGATGCGCGCTCCTGATCGGCCTGTCGGCGGCGTTCCTGGAGCTGCTGAGCATCGGCAGCCGTGAGATTGAACAGGCCCAGCCGTAGGCGGTCGTCAATCTCCTTGGCGGCTTCCAGTTGTCGGCAACCGTTGAGATAGGCCAGAAGTGACACCAGGTCACCACCGTGCGCACTGTCGTCGGCAAAGTCATTCCATCGGCCAGAGTCGAGCGACACGCCAAAGGAACCGGCTTTCTGATCCCCGCGGGCAATGTTGGGTGCCACCCATTCGCGGCCTTTGCGAGTGCCTCCTGGTAGCCACTCAGGTAACAGAGTTTCAGCAGCGCTCAGGGCGTGCAGGGCGGTTTGTCGTATCAGGTCGAGGGGAGTGGGCTTACTCATGAGCACTTCCCTCCTGGTTCGTTTCCAGTCGTGTCAGGTAGATCTCTACCGCATTAACGTCCCAGCGCACTGTGCGACCGAAACGGATGGGTGTGGGGAAACCCGATGTTGTAGACCAGCGCCACCAGGTAGTGCGACTGATCTGGTAGCGAGCGCAAAGCTGCTGTGCTGTCGCCCATACAGACGTTGGGGTGGTCGTAGTCATTGCGCATCTCCCAAAGCACGGGATGCCCGTACAAAAGCGTGGTTGTCGTCGAGTGTGTAGGCGATGTTGGGTTCTAGGCCGTTCTCACCGATGTAGCCGATAACGGTTCGATACCGTTCCGCTTGGCTATCTTTGTACCTGAGCCGGATTTCGCCTTTATCCCCGGCGCAAACGATGCCCTTGATTCCGGCGCTGGCCGTCCCACTCGCTCCGGCCGTGGCGTTGCCATAGTCACCCGCGATGGCTATCCCCAGATCTCCGGCGAAGGCGTTGCTACAGTCCCGGACAGTGGCCGTCCCACAATCCCCAGTAATGGCTGTCGCGAACTCACCAGCGGAGGCTGTACCGAAGACTCCAGCCTGAGCCTCACCACGATCTCCTACCGTGGCGAAACCGCTATCCCCGGCAATGGCTTTGCCGCTGTCTCCGGCGATTGCCGTGCCGTAATTCCCTGCCTCAACACTCTGCTTGTCACCGACTTGGTAATAGGTGCGAACGGGGGCGACGTACCCGCCATGAGTTGCTTGTTTGCCCTGGTGCTGTAGATCAAAGGCTTTTTTCGGGCAAGCCGATCCCGTTAACGCAATTCTGCGCAGTTGAAAACTGATCAATGTGTTAACCCTGTCGAGTAAGTTGGGTTACGCGACCGTCATTAGCGGCCAAGAAAGGCGATAGAGCTCTGAGGTTGCTTATGCTCAGTCGTGGCCGGCTACTCGGTAGCCAACTACTCGATGCAGCGTTGTTTCAGGCGAGTTAAAGGCAATGGCTTCACAGCTTCGGACAATGGCCATGTGGGCGTTG
>Ga0302171_10000413_pt1 | contig 10247 bp, 7 predicted proteins | sample I_Fen_N2_2_FD_193495 | JGI IMG/M metagenome (GOLD analysis project Ga0302171, IMG submission 193495) | Peat permafrost microbial communities from Stordalen Mire near Abisko, Sweden - I_Fen_N2_2 | ecosystem: Environmental > Terrestrial > Soil > Wetlands > Permafrost | place: Sweden: Abisko... | reverse complement strand
CCCAGGCTCAAAAGCCCGACCGCCACGACCACCAGCAACACGCCACGCGCGGCACCGAAGGCCATGCCGAGGAATCGATCGGTCCCGGAAAGCCCGGTGACGCGTACCAACTCGCCGATAAGATAATTGATCATTGCGCCTACGATTAACGTGGCGACAAACATGATGGCACAGCCCGTGATCACACGGGCCGACGGCGTTTCGATGTATCCGGCGAGGTACTCGGACAATGCGCCACCGAACATCCAGGCAACGACTCCTGCGATGATCCAGGTCACCAGCGACAGCGCCTCTTTGACGAAGCCGCGGCTCAGACTGATCAATGCGGAGATGGCGATGATTGCAACGATCGCCCAGTCAACCCAGGTAAATGGCACAGTGCAGCCTACAGACGGATAAGGCGGCGCATTTTAGCAGAGCCCATGCTTATCGGTAAGCTGCGATTGTCAGTGCATTTCAAATCGAGGCGATAGATTTAGCCGCGCTCAGGCTGAAAACGCACCACAAAACCCTTGAGGTTTTGCTGGCGGTTCAACAAATCGCGCAGGCGATCGGCCTCGGCACGCTCGATCAGCGGACCGACAAACACCCGATTTTTGCCATCGGTGGAACGGATATAGGCGTTGTAGCCTTGGCTGCGCAGGGTTTTCTGCAGCTTTTCCGCACTTTCGCGATTAGCCAGGCTGGCCAGTTGCACCGACCAGCTGATCGACAGGCCATTGGCGTCGACACGGCTTTGCGTGGTGTCCGGCTTGCCCGGAGCGGCCGTGATTGGCTGGGCAGGTGCGGTCGCAGGCTTGGCGGCCAGCGCCGGAGCAGGAGCGACCGGTTTTACGGCCGGAACCGGCAAGGCTGGTACTTTCGGCGCGACAGGTGGCGTCGGCTTGGCTTCCTGGGCAATCTCATCGTCGCTGGGCACCGGCTCCTGCGGCAAAGCCTGGGGCTCAGGCACGACCACCGGTTCAACCTGCACTTGTGCCATCGCCGGCGCTTGCGGCGCAGTCGGTGCCTCGACAGTCACCTGGCGCTGCTCATCCTGACGGGAAAACAGCATCGGAAGGAAAATCACGGCCAGCGCCACCAGAACCAGGGCGCCGACCATGCGCTGTTTGTAAGCCTTATCCAGCAATGCCATTTGCCGCTTCCTCCGTGGAGCGCCGAGCCAACCACTCAAGGGCCTCGGCGACACAATAAAATGATCCGAACAACAGAATTTCATCGTCGCTCGTCGCCAGCGCACACTGCCCTTCCAGGGCGGCGGCCACGCTGTCATAGGACGTTACCGAAGCGCCGCGCTTATGCAGCGCTTCGCGCAAATCGGCCACTGGCCGCGCCCGAGGCGAATCCAGTGGCGCGACAGCCCAGTGCTCGACACTAGCACTCAACTCAGCAATGACGCCATCCAGATCCTTGTCCGCCAGCAACCCGAACACCGCCAGACGCTTGCCAGCCAGTGGCCGACTGGCCAGACGCCGAGCCAAATACTCCGCTGCATGGGGGTTATGCCCCACATCCAGCAACAGGTTAAGACGTTTGCCCTGCCAATCGAACGACCGACGATCGAGACGACCGACCACCCGCGTCGCCTGCAGCGCCTGAATAATCTGCGCATCCACCCACGGCAGCCCGAGCAACAGATAAGCCTGTAACGCCAGCGCGGCGTTTTCCATCGGCAGATCAAGCAACGGCAGATCATGCAGCTCGACCACGCGCCCCTGAGCGTCCAGACCTCGCCATTGCCAGTCGTGATCGGTGATACCGAGATCGAAATCGCGCCCGCGCAGGAAAAACGGGCATTTAAGCTCTCGTGCTTTATCCAGCAGGGGCTGCGGAGGATTCAGGTCGCCACAGAGCGCGGGCGCGCCCTGGCGGAAGATACCGGCCTTCTCGAAGGCCACGGACTCACGGGTATCACCGAGGTAATCCGCGTGATCGACCCCGATACTGGTGACCAGTGCCATGTCGGCGTCCACCACATTGACCGTGTCCAGACGTCCGCCCAGCCCCACCTCCAGCACCACGGCATCGAGCCCGGAACGCTGGAACAGCCAAAACGCCGCCAGGGTGCCCATCTCGAAATAGGTCAGGGACGTGTCGCCGCGCCCCGCCTCGACCGCCGCGAAGGCTTCGCACAGCTCGGCGTCAGTGGCTTCAACGCCATTGACCTGCACCCGCTCGTTGTAACGAAGCAGGTGCGGAGAGTTGTAGACGCCGACTTTCAGGCCCTGGGCCCGCAGCAACGAGGCCACGAACGCACAGGTAGAACCCTTGCCGTTGGTGCCGGTGACCGTGATCACCCGAGGCGCCGGCTTGCCCAGCCCCATGCGGGACGCTACCTGTTGCGAGCGCTCAAGGCCCATGTCGATGGCCGAGGGATGCAACTGCTCGAGGTAGGCGAGCCACTCGCCAAGGGTACGTTGGGTCATACGTTGGCTGGCACCGGTGGAACCACGATCGGCTCGATGGGGGTCGCGACGAACTTAGGCGTCGGCAGGCCCATCATCTGTGCCAACAGGTTGCCCAGGCGCGGACGCAGCTCCTGACGGTGAATGATCATATCGATGGCGCCGTGCTCCAGCAGGAACTCGCTGCGCTGGAAGCCTTCCGGCAGTTTTTCGCGCACGGTCTGTTCGATCACGCGTGGGCCGGCAAAGCCGATCAGCGCTTTCGGCTCACCGACGATGACGTCGCCGAGCATCGCCAGACTGGCCGAAACACCGCCGTAGACCGGGTCGGTCAGCACGGAGATGAACGGAATGCCTTCTTCACGCAGACGCGCCAGCACCGCGGAGGTCTTGGCCATTTGCATCAAGGAGATCAGCGCTTCCTGCATCCGCGCACCACCGGAGGCGGAGAAGCAGATCATCGGGCAGCGGTTTTCCAGCGCGTAGTTGGCGGCGCGAACAAAGCGCTCGCCGACGATGGCGCCCATCGACCCACCCATGAAGGAGAATTCGAACGCCGAAACCACCACGGGCATACCCAGCAAGGTGCCGCTCATGGAGATCAGCGCATCTTTTTCGCCAGTCTGCTTTTGCGCAGCAGTCAGGCGATCCTTGTACTTCTTGCCATCACGGAACTTCAGACGGTCAACCGGCTCCAGGTCCGCCCCCAGCTCCGCACGGCCTTCGGCGTCGAGGAAAATGTCGATACGGGCGCGTGCGCCGATACGCATGTGGTGATTGCACTTGGGGCAAACGTCCAGGGTCTTTTCCAGCTCCGGACGATACAACACAGCCTCGCAAGACGGGCACTTGTGCCAAAGACCTTCAGGCACCGAGCTCTTCTTGACCTCGGAACGCATGATCGAAGGGATCAGTTTGTCTACTAACCAGTTGCTCATGCTTTCTTTCTCCAGTACCGGCGGCCCGAACGCTCTGGTTCGCAGCCCCGTGTATGCCCTTGAGCTAAATTCATGTGTGCGGCGATGATCAGTCGATGGCCGGGTCAGCGAGACGTGACCTGCGTACCACCCAACAACCCTCAGCCTTTTTGTACAGAGCAGTGGACGGCGGCAGTCTGCCAGCCGTCACATCAACGTAGCGCGTTGATGAATGCCCGAATCTTCGCATGATCCTTGATGCCCTTGCTCTCCTCTACCCCACCGCTGACATCCACCGCATACGGGCGGATCCGGTCAACTGCCTCGGCGACGTTATCCGGGGTCAGGCCTCCCGCCAGAATAATGGGCTTGCTCAAACCTTGCGGTATCAGTGACCAGTCGAACGCTTCGCCGGTTCCACCGGGAACACCTTCGACATAGGCATCGAGCAAGATGCCGCTGGCACTCGGATAGGCGTCGCAGGCTGCCGCAATGTCATCACCGGCCTTGACCCGCAGCGCCTTGATGTACGGGCGATGCCAGCTTTCACATTCTGCCGCGCCTTCGTCACCATGGAACTGCAACAGATCCAGCGGTACAGCCTCGAGGATTTCTGCCAACTCTTCGCGACCGGCGTTGACGATCAGGCCCACGGTGGTGACGAATGGCGGCAACGCCTTGATGATCGCGCGCGCCTGCTGGCAGGTCACCGCCCGCGGACTCTTGGCGTAAAACACAAACCCGATGGCATCGGCCCCGGCCTCAACCGCCGCCAACGCATCTTCTATGCGGGTAATCCCACAAATCTTGCTGCGAACGGCTGACATGTCGATAAAACCCCACGGCAAATCCGAGAAAGTCCCGGATGGTAACAAAAGCGTTCGAGGGCGTCAGCCGTCAAGTTCGGTGAAACCGGTCAGGAAATGCGGGCCGATGTAACGCTCGGGCAATTCGAACTCGTCGCGGTACTCGACCTGCACCAGATACAGACCAAACGGGTGAGCCGTCACCCCGCCTGAGCGGCGGATTCGGCTCTCCAGCACTTCCTTCATCCACTCGACCGGGCGTTCGCCAGCCCCAATGGTCATCAGCACACCAGCAATGTTGCGCACCATGTGATGCAGGAAAGCGTTGGCGCGGATATCCAATACGATCATTTTGCCATGACGGGTGACGCGCAGATGATGCAGCTCCTTGATCGGCGACTTGGCCTGGCACTGACCAGCGCGAAAGGCACTGAAGTCATGGATACCCACCAGGTACTGCGCCGCCTCGGCCATGCGTTCGACGTCCAGCGGACGGTGGTTCCAGGTGATTTCTTCGTTCAGGTGCGCCGGGCGGATCTGATCGTTGTAGATCACGTAGCGATAGCGCCGGGCAATGGCCTTGAACCGCGCATGGAAATGCGCCGGCATGACTTTGGCCCAACTGACACTGACGTCGTGCGGCAAGTTGATATTGGCGCCCATGACCCAGGCCTTCATCGAGCGCTCGACCGGCGTATCGAAATGCACCACCTGTCCGCAGGCATGCACACCGGCATCGGTGCGCCCTGCGCACAGCAGCGACACAGGCGAGTCGGCGACTTTCGACAAGGCGTTTTCGAGGGTTTCCTGCACCGTGAGCACGCCGGAGGCCTGGCGCTGCCAGCCGCGATAGCGCGAGCCTTTGTATTCAACGCCCAACGCGATCCGGAAAAAGCCGTCGGCCGCCATTTCGGCGGCCGGGTTATCTATATTTGCCAAGGAGTGACAGCCTGCTGATGTACGCGAAGGCGGGCATTATAAAGCCGTGGGACGTGGATACCAGTACAACAGCATCGCCCCGCGATAAAACAAAAACGGCAGCCTCACCGGGCTGCCGCATTGTTTACCAAGAGCCGATCACTCAGGCCAGACGCGCCAACATCTCCTTGGCTTCGCTCTTCTGGCCGTCATCACCTTCTACCACCACCTCATTGAGGATATCCCGGGCGCCGTCGTTGTCACCCATATCGATGTAGGCCTGGGCCAGATCGAGCTTGGTGGCGACTTCGTCGGTGCCGGAAAGGAAATCGAATTCCGGCTCGTCTTCGGCAGAAGCCAAAGCGTCTTGCTCCGTGAATGTCGGCTCACCGATGCTGCCAGACAAGCTTTCCAACTCGGCGTTGACGTCATCCAGCTCCGCGGCGAAAGCATCCGGCGCATCCATTTCTTCAGCCAGCGACAGATCAAAATCGGCCGGCAGCTCCAGATCATCCAATGCCAACTCGGGGGCTGCCGGTGTTTCGACGACCGGCAAATCCTTCACGCCTTCGTCCAGGTCGAGCAGGAAGTCATCTTCAGCCAGCGTCGCTGTCGACGGCTCCGCACCAAGATCCATGTCCAGATCGAACTCCGACAGGTCGTCGAGGTTTTCCTTGATCTCAGCCTGCTGCAACACCGACCCGAAACTCAGGTCATCGTCCAGAGGGAAATCTTCCAGATCGGCCACAGTCGACGCTTCAGGCTCCGGCGCAGGCGTAACGACTGCTGGAGTAATGTTTTCCAGGTCATCCAGGCTCAGATCGAAAGCGCTGTCGAAATCGTCTTCGACCGGAGCCGGCGCTGGCTCTGGTGCTGGTGCTGGCTCTGGTGCCGATGCTGGCTCTGGTGCTGGCGCTGGCGACTCGTCCTGCAACAGGTCCTTGACGTACTGTGCGTCCAGTTCGGCCGCGACCGCTGCGGCGGCGATACCTCCGGCAGCAATCAGCGCCATGGCCGGGAAACGGCTCTTCAGTTTTTCGACCTGGGCGAAATTGTCGCCGTTGGCCACCAATTGGCGCTCCTGGGCAACGAACGCATCGCGATCGCCTTGCTGGCCGTAGACTTCCATCAGCTTCAGGCGCAGATCACTGCGCTGAGGCTCTTGCTTGATGCCCTCTTCCAGCAGGGCTGCAGCCTGATTCAGACGGCCGGCGGCGATGTGCGACTGGGCTTTGTCCAACACGTCGTCCGAGCGGTCGGCGGCTGGCGCCACCAGTGGCGCGGCGATGGGTGGCGTGACCACAACCGGGGCCGGAGCCGGAGCCGGAACGGGTGCAGGAGTCGGCGCGGTGGCCAGCTTTACGCTCGGAGGGGGAACCTCCAGGCCTTCGAAACTGCTTTCCGGCAGGTCAAGATCGGCAGAAAACGGCTGTTCCTCTGCCAGGGCGCGGGCCATGCGCAAGTGTTTCTCGGCTTCTTGCTGGGCTTTGCGACGACGGGCCAGCAACAGCAACAACAGCAACACAACCAAGGCCCCGCCACCGGCCAGGCCCAACAACCAAGGATTAGTCAGTAGCTCGTTGAATTGCTTGTCGTCGGAAGCTGCCGGGGTCGGTTCGACAGGTGTCTCGGCCGGAACGGGCGCCGGAACCGCTGCAGGCGTCATTTCGGCTGGCGCTGGCGCTGGCACAGCTGCAGGCGTCAGTTCAGCCGTCATCGCCGGCGTCGGCGCAACAGCCGGTGCCGGGGCACCCGCCGCCCCCTCAGCCTGCAACTTGGCCAGTTGATTGTTCTTCAGTTCGATCAGACGCTGCAGTTTGTCCATCTGACTTTGCAGATCAGATATACGGCTTTTCAGCTCTGCATTGTCACGGCGGGTGGTGTCGAGGTTTTCCTGAGTCACCGCCAGCTTGTTGTTCAAGGCTTTCGCATCGCCTGCGGCGCCTTTGCCACGGGCCTTGCCCGACTCGGCCGAGACCAGGCTCAGGTTGTCCCGAGCGGGCTGCGACGAAGTCGCTTCACCACGACCACGCTTGGTGGCATCGAGTTGCTGCTGCCCCGCGGCCGGCTTAGCGACATAGCGACGCCCCTGACGCCACGCAGTGTTCTGTGCAGCGACTTCGGCAATCGCCTTGGGTTGCCGCATGCTGGTGCTTTGCGCCTGATCCGGCATACGCAGCACCTGCCCGGTTTTCAGCCGGTTGATGTTGCCGTCGATAAAGGCATCCGGGTTCAGCGCCTGGATGGCCAGCATGGTTTGTTGAATCGAACCGCCGTTACGCGCCTTCGCCGCGATTTCCCAGAGGGTATCGCGCGGCGTAGTGGTGTATTGGGAAGGTTTGGTCGCACCGGTGACGGGCGCGGTCACACCCTGAGTCGGCGTGGGCTGCGCGGCTGCTTCAGCGGTTTGCGGTGAGAATTTGGACGGGTCGAGCAAAACGCTGTAATCACGCAGCAGTCGACCGTTGGGCCACATCACCTGAACCAGGAATTTCACCATGGGTTCGGAGAGCGGCTTGCTGGAAGTGACACGCAGGATGCTTTTACCACCGGTACTCAGCACCGGAGTGAAGGTCAAGTCGTTGAGAAACGCCTGGCGGTCGACACCGGCCTTGGCGAAATCTTCAGGTGAAGCCAGGCTCGGCACCACTTCGGCAGCGGTGAGTTCCTTGACGTCGAGCAATTCGATTTCTGCCACCAACGGCTGGTTCAGCGTCGATTTCAGGGTCAGCTCCCCAAGCCCGAGGGCATGCGCCATACCGGAGGACAGCGCCGAGGCGGCCGCTATTGCTAACACCAGTTTGCGAACTTGAACCATAGCTCATCCTTAGTTTGAACATTCCTCGGCCAGCGAGAAGGTGTTGATAGCCGCTGCCGTAAGGCATTGCGCGGCGGCGAGAGGTCGCCGCGCGCGATCGTTTCATGCATGCCCCGGAAAGCCCCACAGGGTGGCTCGCCTTCAGCATTCCAGCCAAGCATAGCGCTGGTCGGAACCATTCGAAAAATTGTTGCCAAGTATCTTTTACAGCAGGTCTTTTATCAACAACTCAGCCAGCTGCACAGCGTTGAGCGCAGCACCTTTGCGTACGTTATCTGACGTCAGCCACAAATTAAGTTCCGACAGGTCGTCGATACCCTGGCGTACCCGACCAACGTAGATCACATCCTGCCCTACCGCGTCACCTACCGGCGTCGGGTAATCACCGGCTTCAACCAGCTCGATGCCTGGGGCGTCTTCCAAAGCGGCGGTGACTTTAGCCAGGTCGATCTCACTCGCTGATTGCAGACTGACACTAAAGCTATCGCCAAAAAACACCGGGGCTTGAATGCAAGTCACGGAAATCTTCAATGAAGGCAGGGCCATGACCTGGCGCAACTCACGCACCAGGCGCTTTTCCAGCAGCGTATGACCTCGCTCGTCCGGCTTGCCGACCTGGGCCAACAAATTGAACGCCATCTGCCGATCGAAAAAGGTCGGCTCCAATGGGCGCACGTTAAGCAACTCGGCGGTCTGCCGCGCCAGCTCGGTCACGGCCTCGCGGCCCTGGGCGGAAACCGCCAGGCACGCGGTCAGGTTGATACGCTGTAAATCGATCAAACCCAGCAACGGCGCCAGCACCACCGCCAGCGTCGTAGCCGAAGGGCTCGGGCTGCTGATCCGGAATGGCTTTTTCAGGCCGACCAACACCTGCGCGTTGGCTTCCGGCACGACTTGTGGCGCCTGGTCGGCCGGCAACGCGCCGGACAGGTCAATGACCGAGCAACCGGCCGCCGTGGCGCGTGCGGCAAAACTCAGGGTCACGGCCGGGCCGGCGGCGAAGAACACCAACTGGACTTTGCCGAAGTCGAACTCATCGACTTCCCGCACCCGAACGTTCTTGCCACGAAACGGCACCGAGTGCCCGGCGGATTCGCTACTGGCCAGCAAGTGCAGGTTGCCGACCGGAAAGTCGCGCTCTTCAAGAATCTGCACGAGCGTCTCGCCGACAGTACCGGTGGCGCCGATCACGGCAATATCGAAGGACTGGCTCATGGTTCTACCTCAGGCGAAACGGGGGAGCGGCACTTTACCGGGTGGTGGGGATGCAGGCAATTATGTGGCGTCTGTTCTGCCCGCGATCACGGAACATCAGGCACCTCATCAACATCTAACGGCCTGGAATAAAAAAACCCGCGCCTCTTTAAAGGCACGGGTTCCTTCACAACTTCAATCGATCAACGCTCAAGCAGGATCCGCAGCATGCGACGCAGCGGTTCGGCCGCGCCCCAGAGCAGTTGGTCGCCGACGGTGAACGCACCGACGAATTGCGACCCCATGTTCAACTTGCGCAGACGGCCAACCGGCACATTCAGGGTACCCGTGACCTTGGTAGGGCTCAGCTCCTGCATGCTGATCTCGCGATTGTTCGGCACCAGCTTGACCCAAGGGTTGTGCTGGCTGATCAGCCCTTCGATATCGGCGATCGGCACGTCTTTGTTCAACTTGATGGTCAGCGCCTGGCTATGGCAACGCATGGCACCAATGCGCACGCAGATGCCGTCGACCGGGATCGGGCTCTTGAAACGACCGAGGATCTTGTTGGTCTCGGCCTGGGCCTTCCACTCTTCACGGCTCTGACCGTTCGGCAGCTCCTTGTCGATCCACGGGATCAGGCTGCCGGCCAGCGGTACGCCGAAGTTTTCGGTCGGGTAGGCGTCGCTGCGCATGGCTTCGGCGACACGACGGTCGATGTCGAGGATCGCGCTCGCCGGGTCGGCCAGTTGATCGGCGACCGCTGCGTGGGTCGCACCCATTTGTTTGATCAGCTCACGCATGTTCTGTGCGCCGGCACCGGACGCCGCCTGATAGGTCATGGCGCTCATCCACTCCACCAGGCCAGCTTCGAACAGACCGCCCAGGCCCATCAGCATCAGGCTGACGGTGCAGTTGCCGCCGATATAGTTCTTGGTGCCCGCGTCCAGCTGCTGGTCGATGACCTTGCGGTTGACCGGGTCCAGGACGATGACCGCGTCATCCTGCATGCGCAGGCTGGAAGCGGCGTCGATCCAGTAGCCCTGCCAGCCGGCTTCGCGCAGTTTCGGGAAGACTTCACTGGTGTAGTCACCACCCTGGCAGGTCAGAATCACGTCGAGGGTTTTCAGCTCTTCAATGCTGTAAGCGTCCTTGAGCGGAGCAATGTCCTTGCCCACGGACGGGCCTT
>Ga0302171_10000411_pt1 | contig 10275 bp, 10 predicted proteins | sample I_Fen_N2_2_FD_193495 | JGI IMG/M metagenome (GOLD analysis project Ga0302171, IMG submission 193495) | Peat permafrost microbial communities from Stordalen Mire near Abisko, Sweden - I_Fen_N2_2 | ecosystem: Environmental > Terrestrial > Soil > Wetlands > Permafrost | place: Sweden: Abisko... | reverse complement strand
CAAAGGGGCTTCACTAATATGCGTAAACCAGAACTCGCCGCAGCAATTGCTGAAAAAGCAGACCTCACCAAAGAGCAGGCCAACCGCGTTCTCAACGCCGTTCTCGAAGAAATCACCGGCGCCCTGCACCGCAAAGACAGCGTCACGCTGGTAGGTTTCGGCACCTTCCTGCAACGCCACCGCGGCGCCCGCACCGGCAAAAACCCGCAAACCGGTGAGCCCGTCAAAATCAAGGCCAGCAACACCGTTGCGTTCAAGCCAGGCAAATCGTTGAAAGACAGCGTCAATCCGTAATCCGTCGCCATACCCTGCGTAGCAGGGGAGCCGAACAAAGAATGGGCACGCCAACCAGGTTGGGTGCCCATTTTTTTGGTTTTCGCGCCATCCCGGAAATTGATAACACATCACCTGTAGGGGCGAGCTTGCTCGCGATGGTCGTTAACGATAACGCGTGTGGACTGGATAAACGCGGCGCACGTGAGGTCATCGCCGGCAAGCCGGCTCCTACAGAATGTGTTTCGTTTGGTGTGGGAATGACGTGGCGAGTGGTCTGGCAGAAGGCTTTAATAATTGTGACTTGGTAGTCATCGTGCCGCTAATGGTTATGATCTCCTCCTAATGAAACTGGATACTGGCGTTATGGCTTGAAGCCGTTAAACTGCCCCGGCCGTTCATTTTCTTTTTGAGGCTTGCGCATGAAATTTCGTTTTCTGCTGTGGATGCTGGGTTTGTTGATGGGCAAGGCCAGTCGGACCAATCCTGCGTTTCAGCAGCAGTTGGGCGACAAGGAGTTGGTGTTTCAGCTGCAGACCCTGGACGGGAAAGTGGCGCGGCATTTCCGGGTGAAGGATCAGCGCATTACCAGCAAGGCCGGTGTGTATGCCGAGCCTGCGTTTGCCATTGCCTTTAAAGACGCGGCGTATGGCTTTGCCACGATGCAGGCGAAGAACAAGCAGTTGGCGTTCATGACGGGGATTCAGGACAAGTCGATTCAGATCAAGGGCAACCCGGCGCTGGTGATCTGGTTCCAGGGGTTGACCAAGTATTTGAAGCCGAAGAAGGCGAAAACTGTCGCCAAGGTTTGAATGGGTCAGTTAAACCGGGTTGGATTCATCGCGGGCAAGCCCGCTCCCACAGGGATCACCTAAATCCTGTGGGAGCGTGGCTTGCCCGCGATGCTTTCAGCCCTGAGTGAATTGCGAAGCGAGTTCGCGCAGCAATACTTCGGCTTCAAGGACTTTGCTGACCACGTCGTCGGCCTTGTCGCGGGTCAGGCCCAGGCGTTCGAGCAGGGCATCGGGGATGTCTTCGTCGGGGCCGGAACCAATGCCGCGGCTACGCAGCAAGCGCACGCTCAGGCACACCAGGTTCGGGTACTCGGCGTAGTCGCCGTCGTAATGGGGGTCGTGCTGGAAGCGCAGCGCGGTGGCCAGTTCATCGGGCATGTCCCAGTAACGCATCAGCCATGCGCCGATCTGTTCGCGGCTGATGCCCAGCAAGTGTTGCTCGATGTAGCTGTGGCACAGATGCGGGTTGACCTCCAGGTGGCGACAGATCAGCGAGAAGTGCGGCGGGAACACGTGGGCCAGCAGCAGGTAGCCGAAGTTGTGCAGCAGGCCGGCCAGATAGGTCAGGCCGGCTTCCGGACGCTGGGCGCGCGGCATGGCGCGGGTCAGGCCTTCGATGACGGCGGCGGTGTAGATCGATTGCTGCCAGTAAGGCGTGCTGTGTTGCGGGTGGTCCTTGGGCAGGCTCAGGGTTTTGCCCAGGGCCAGGCCCAGCGCCAGGTTGATCACCAGGTCGAAACCCAGCACGCGCACGATGGCGTCTTCCACCGAACGGATCTTGCCCGGCGAAGCGTAGTACGGCGACGCCGCCCAGCTCACCACTTGCGCCGCCAGCGCCGGGTCAGTCTCGACCACGCCGGTGATGTCGTCGATGGTAGCGTTGGGGTCGACGCGCAGTTTGATGATCTTTTGCGCGGTCTCGGCCAGCGGCGGAATCTCGATGGTCGCTTCCAGGCGTTGCTGGATGCGCCGCGCGGTGAACGCTTGGACGGCCTGGGTGATTTCCTCGCGGTCGTCGTCGGGGCGGTCGAGGTTCGGGCGGATGCTGGTCAGCGCTTCGCCGAAGTTAGCGGCGCTGGCTTTACTCAGCATGGATTTGAAGGCTTCGCTGGTGATTTCCAGCAGTACGCCAGGCTCACCGGAGTTGACCAGCACGATCGGCTCATGCAGCAGGCTTTCGTCGTACAGGCACGGTGAGCTGGTCAGTGCCGGCAGGCCGGGCAACAGGCTCAGGTTATGTTTGCCGAGCATCTTTTCCAGGCGCTCGGTCGGCACCGCAGTGAGGCGGCGGCCGGTGAGTTCGGTGAGGCGATTGAGGTCCAGCAATTGGCTTTGCGGGAACAACACCATCAGCGCACCGACGGCGTCATCAAGCAGCGCAGCTTGAACTTTGCGCGCGGGGTTCAGACCGTGGTGGTCGAGGACTTCCTTGTAGGCAATGCTCATTTTGCCCAGCAACAGCCGAATGACCGACGGCGCGTGCGGGGTAGCGGGTGCGAGGGCAACTTCGGTCATGGTCTGTATCCGTTTTAAAACAATGGCAGGAGTATAACCAGCTTGCTCGAACCCATCGCTCAGAAACTGAGACGGTGCTCACACTTGGCCGTATTGCTGCCCATGACGCAACCAACGATCAAGTAATGGGCTGACGTGATCGGGCCAGCGTTCGAGCAAGGCCTGAGCGGCATCGCGCACCGCCGGCAGCAGGTCGGCATCGCGCATCAGGTCGGCGACTTTGAATTGAAGCAGGCCGGTCTGCCGCGTGCCGAGCATTTCACCGGGGCCGCGCAGTTCGAGGTCTTTTTCGGCGATGACGAATCCGTCATTGGTTTCGCGCATGATGCCCAGTCGCTGGCGTCCGATCTGCGACAGCGGTGGATGGTAGAGCAATACGCAATGGCTGACGGCGCTGCCCCGCCCGACGCGACCGCGCAACTGGTGCAGTTGCGCCAGGCCAAGACGTTCCGGGTTTTCGATGATCATCAGGCTGGCGTTGGGCACGTCAACGCCCACTTCGATCACGGTAGTGGCGACCAGCAGTTGCAGGTTACCGGCCTTGAACTCGGCCATCACGGCTGCTTTTTCGGCAGGCTTCATGCGCCCGTGAATCAGCCCGACTTTCAGCTCGCCGAGCGCGGCGGTGAGGTCTTCATAAGTGGTTTCGGCGGCCTGGCAGGTCAGCTCTTCCGACTCTTCGATCAGCGTGCACACCCAATAGGCCTGTCGACCTTCGGCACAGGCGCCGCGCACCCGTTCGATGACTTCGACGCGTCGGGTGTCGGTGATCAGCACCGTGTTCACCGGGGTTCGGCCGGGCGGCAATTCGTCGAGGATCGAGGTGTCGAGGTCGGCGTAGGCACTCATGGCCAGCGTGCGCGGGATAGGTGTCGCAGTCATGATCAGCTGATGCGGGCACATGCGCCCGCCGACACCTTTCTGGCGTAACGCCAGGCGCTGTTGCACACCAAAGCGGTGTTGCTCGTCGATGATCACCAGTGCGAGGTTCTTGAACTGCACCTCGTCCTGAAACAGCGCATGGGTGCCGACCACCATCGGCGTGCCATTGGCGATTTGCTCCAGCGCGGCCACGCGGTTTTTGCCCTTGAGCTTGCCGGCCAGCCACGCGACTTCGATGCCCAAGGGTTCTAGCCAGCGCTTGAAGGTGATGAAGTGCTGCTCGGCGAGAATTTCGGTGGGCGCCATCAGAGCGACCTGATAACCAGCCTCCAATGCTTGCAATGCAGCCAGCGCCGCGACCACGGTCTTGCCCGCGCCGACGTCACCTTGAATCAAGCGCAGCATCGGCTCGTGTTGACTGAGGTCGTAGGCGATTTCGTTGCCCACCCGGCGCTGTGCACCCGTGGGGCTGAAGCCGAGGTTGGCCAGGTATTGGGCCGGTAGCTTCGTGGCTTTGGGCATGGCCGGTGCGCGCAGCGAACGCATGCTCTCGCGCAGGCGTTGCTGGGACAGTTGATGGGTCAGCAGTTCTTCGAAGGCCAGGCGGTGCTGGGCCCAGTGGTGGCCGAGGGCGAGTTCGTCGACATCGGCATCGGCCGGCGGATGATGCAGGTAGCGGATCGCATCGGCCAGCGGTGCCAATTGATAGTCGCGGGCGAGTTCGGTCGGCAGCCAGTCGGGCAGGCTGGTGGGGCCGAGTAACGTCAGGGTCTGCATGCACAGTTGGCGCAAGCGCTGTTGCGTCAGGCCTTCGGTGAGCGGGTACACCGGCGTCAGGGTTTCGTCCACCGGCGGCGGCTCGTCGCCGGAAATGGCGCGGTATTCCGGGTGGTAGATTTCCAGACCCGACGCACCGGGTCGCGCTTCGCCGTAGCAGCGAATTCGCGTGCCGCGCTTGAGGCCTTCTTTCTGGGCGTTGCTGAAATGGTAGAAGCGCAGACTGAGTCCGCCGGTGCCGTCCTGCAGGCGCACCACCAGGCTGCGGCGTCGGCCCATGACCACGTCGGCGCCGCTGACCGTGCCTTCGATCACGGCGTCCTGCCCCGGGCGCAACGCACCAATCGGGACTACGCGCGTGCGATCCTGGTACCGCAATGGCAGGTGAAACAGGACGTCCTGGAGATTTTCCAGGCCGACCTTGGCCAGTTTCTCGGCCATGGCTTCGCCGACACCCTTGAGTGCCGTCACCGACACTTGCGACAACTCGGTCATGACGCTTGCTTAGCCGGCCACCACCGGTGCGGATGGCTTGGCCACCGAGCACAGGCGAATGGAGTCAGCGAGGATTTCAATGGCTTTCGGACGCGGGAAGCTCGCACGCCAGGCGATGGCCACGGTGCGAAACGGTACCGGCGCCGACAACGGCCGAACTTCGATCACGCCAGGGGCGTAGTGATGGCTGTCGACGGCCGACAGCGGCAGGATCGAAATCCCGAGGCCGGAGGCAACCATGTGGCGGATGGTTTCCAGCGAGCTGGATTCCACGGTGGTGTGTTTGGCGCCGTCGTTACCTTTGGTCAGGGTCGGGCAGGCTTCCAGCACTTGATCGCGGAAGCAGTGGCCTTCGCCGAGCAACAGCAGGCTTTTGTCATTGAGCAGGCTGGCGTCGATGGATTCTTTTTGCGTCCATGGGTGCTGCGCCGGCATCAGGACGTAGAACGGCTCGTCGTAGAGTTGCAGGGTCAGGACGTCGGCTTCATTGAACGGCAGGGCGATGATGATCGCGTCGAGCTCGCCGTTGCGCAGCTTGTCACGCAGGATGTGGGTGAAGTTTTCTTCGATGTACAACGGCATCTGCGGGGCAACCCGGTGCAGTTGCGGGATCAGGTGCGGGAACAGATACGGGCCGACGGTGTAGATCGCGCCGACTTTCAGCGGGGCGGTCAGCTGGTTCTTGCCGGCTTGTGCCAGTTCGCGAATGCCTTGGGCCTGTTCCAGGACTTTCTGTGCCTGGGCCACGATGCCTTCACCAACCGGGGTCAGGCGCACGGCGCTTTTGCTGCGCTCGAAAATCAGCACACCGAGTTCGTCTTCGAGCTTTTTCACGCCTACCGAAAGGGTCGGCTGGCTGACGTGGCAACGCTCGGCCGCGTGGCCAAAGTGCTGCTCTTGGGCGAGGGTAACGATGTAGCGTAATTCTGTAAGAGTCATAGCAAGCGTCCATGAAGTTGCGGGCCAAGCATAACGCTTGCAATCGATAGACGCACGTTATCAGACAGTATGTGCTGAGTGACACCGGGTAATGCACGTTTGCCGTTTCCAGATAGGCGAAAGGCACCTTTTCGGTGCCTTTAGCATGGCGGAGCGAGCTTGCTCGCGATAGCGGTGCAACAGTCAACGATGATGTTGGATGTCAGGCAGCAATCGCGAGCAAGCCCGCTCCCACATTAATCAGCGTCGGCGTTTGTCTATCGAGTAAACAAAGGGTGCAACAATTTCGATGGAGCCATTTTTGAGCATCTCGGCCGGAGGTTTTGGCAGCGGCTGAGCACGGCGGATCATGTCCAGGGTCGCCCTGTCCAGATCGGCAGTGCCTGAGGCGCCCACCAGCTCGAATGACAGGACGTTGCCTTCGGCATCCACCACGAAACGCAGGCGGTTAATGCCTTCCTTTCCCCGTGCCTGTGCACTGGGCGGGTACTTTTTGTACTTTTGCAGGTGCGCCAGCAAGGTGCCTTCCCAACTGGCCTTGGCCGCTAGTTGAGCTGCCGATGGCCCAGGAGCGGGCTGAGCGGATTTCTCCGTTGGTGCCGGCGTTGGTGGTTCTTCGCTCGGTTTTGCTTCGGACGGCTTTTCCTTCGGTGGTTCCGGTTTTTTCTCCACAGGCTTGGGCGGTTGAGGCTTCGGCTTGGGTTTGACCGGTTTGGGCACCGCGATTTCCGCCTTCGGCGCTTCGGCGAGTTTCGGTATCGGCAGTTCCTCTACCGGGGCCGGTGGCTGTGGCGGTGTGACGACCTTTGGCGGTGCAGGCGGTGGCGGGGCGGGAAGCGGCGCCAGCTCGACCATCATTGCCTGGGGCGGCAATTCGATGGGCGGGCGGGCGGTCCAGTTCACGGCCAGCGCGATGGCCAGCGCATGAACGCCCAGCACCACGGCCAGGCTACCGCCATATCGCGTCAGCTTTTGGCGCGTCGTGATCATTTCTTGACTGCCGACTCGAGACCGACCAGACCCACCTTCAGGTAACCGGCGGAGCGCAGGGTGTCCATCACGCTCATGAGGTCGCCGTAATCCACGCCTTTATCGGCCTGGAAGAAGATCGTCGTGTCTTTCTTGCCCTGGGTCTTGGCGTCGAGCGTAGCGCCGAGTGCTTCGGCCTTCACTTCATCTTCGCCGAGGAACAGGCGTTGGTCAGCCTTGACGCTGAGGAACACCGGTTTTTCCGGCCGCGGCGCCGGTTTGGCGGTGGACGCGGGCAGATCGACTTTGATGTCCACAGTGGCCAACGGTGCCGCCACCATGAAGATGATCAACAGCACCAGCATCACGTCGATGAACGGCGTGACGTTGATTTCGTGATTCTCGGCCAGATCGTCGTCTGCGCCTTCTTTCAAATGCAGGCCCATGGCCGATTACCCCACTTTCACCATGTGCGGTTGCGAGCTGCGCTCGGGCTGGTGGTCGAGGTCGCGGCTGACCAGCAGCAGCACCTGTGCCGACGCGTCGGACACCTGAGCCTTGTAGCCGGCGATGGAGCGGGCAAACACGTTGTAGATCACGACCGCTGGAATCGCTGCGACCAGCCCCAGGGCGGTGGCCAGCAAGGCCTCGGCAATGCCGGGAGCCACGACGGCGAGGTTGGTGGTCTGGGTTTTGGCGATGCCGATAAAGCTGTTCATGATGCCCCATACGGTACCGAACAGGCCCACGAATGGCGCGGTTGAACCGATGGTGGCAAGCACGCCGGTGCCGCTGCTCATGTTGCGACCGCAGGCCGCCACCAGGCGTTCGAGGCGGAAGCTGACGCGTTCCTTGATGCCTTCTTTTTCGCGACTGTTAACCGACAGGCGCATCTCTTCGAGAGCGTCGTGCACCAACAGATTGGCGAGGGTACCTTCCTTCGCCGCCGCGACGCTGGCTTCCTTGAGCGAGGCAGATTTTTTTAGCTGGGCGATTTCACTGCGCAGACGGCGCTTGGCGCCCATCAGCTCCAGGCCTTTGGCGATCCAGATGGTCCAGGTGATGATCGAAGCGATGGCCAGGCCGATCATCACGATTTTCACGATGATGTCGGCGTTTTTGTACATGCCCCACGGCGACAGGTCGTGGGCCATGCCCAGGGTGTTGTCGGCTTCGAGTACTTCGGGAGCGTCTTCGCCGGCGATCGCTTGTGTCTGCGCTGGGTCGTTGGCGACCGGAGTGACAACCGGGGCGGTGTGATCGGCTGGAGCCGGTGCGGTGGCGGAGGTCGGAGTGGCCGGCGCTTGCGCATCAGCGAACGCGGCGGCAGGCGCCAGCATCAGGCTGAACAGCAGGGCGGCCACCGCGCTCCAGGCACGAGGTCGTTTGGTTGGCAAAGCGGAGAGTTGATTACATGTCATGCTGGGCCGGACCTGAGAGGAAAATTCGATTAATGTTCTTCCAGGCCTCGTGAGGCCGAGAACAAAGTGGCGTGCATTATTGCAATTAATTCTTGTTAACAAAAGCGATAGAGTCTTTTTTTTCCTGCATTGCTAACCGCTCGTCCACTGTCGGCGCTAGCTTATCCGTTTCCGAGAGGAGTTTTTTTGATGTCCGCACCTTCTGTTCTGATCGCCGGTTGCGGTGATGTCGGCAGTCGTCTGGCCACGCAATTGTTGGCTTTGGGGTGGGAGGTTCATGGCCTGCGGCGTGACATTTCACGTTTGCCCGAGGGTGTCATCGGCGTTGCGGGCGACTTGTTCAATGAGGACTGTCCGGCCACCTGGCCAATCGGTGCCGTGGACTACCTGGTGTATTGCGCGGCCGCTACCGATCACGATGAAGCCGGCTACCGGGCTGCTTATGTCCAGGGCTTGCAACACGTTCTGGGTTGGTTGGACGACTATGGGCAGGTTCCTGAACGCTTGTTGTTCATTTCCAGCAGCAGTGTTTATGGGCAGCAGGAGGGCGAGTGGGTTGACGAGACTTCGCCAGCGGCGGCGGCGGGCTATTCCGGTCGCGTGATGCTCGAAGCGGAGCAGATTGCCCTTAAGAGCGGCATCCCGGCCAGTATTGTGCGGTTGACCGGTATTTATGGTCCGGGCCGCGAGTGGTTGCTGACCCAGGTGCGCCGAGGCTATCGCGTGGCGGTCGATCCGCCGTTGTATGCCAATCGGATCCATGCCGATGACGCTGCAGGGTTGATGGCGTTTTTGCTTGAGGCCGCTCGACGTGGCGTGGCGTTGGAGGATGTCTATATCGGCGTCGATGACGCGCCCGCAGCGTTGGCGGATGTGGTGGGTTGGTTGCGCGAGTATCTGGGTGTGACCGAATGGGCCGACGATGCCAGCGTGCGCCGCACCGGAAGCAAGCGCTGCAGTAATGCCCGGGCAAAAGCCTTGGGCTGGGCGCCGAAGTATCCGAGTTTTCGCGAAGGGTATGCAGCGATTATCGATGGGCGCTGCTGACGTTCAGGCACCACAAACACCTGTGGGAGCGAGCTGGCTCGCGATGACGGCCTGACAGTCAGCATATAATGTTGAATGTGATGGCCTCATCGCGAGCCAGCTCGCTCCCACAATATTTTTGTATGGCTTACTGCTTCTCGAGCAGCCACTTGCGATCACCCGGTGTGAACGAAGGCATCTCGTCTGCCTGTGCGGTGTTCACGGTCTGGAAGATTTCCAGTTCTTTGCCTTTACGGGTAAAGATCCACGCATTTCCTTGCCCGTTGAGTTGCAGCCACATGTTGTCATTGCCGCCGCTCATCGACGCACAATCGCCAGCCAGGCACAGTGCGTAGCGATCAGTGTTCGGCAAACCGGTCACCTGGCCGTCGGCCTGGAACTGCACGGTATTGCCTTCACCCGGACCGCTGACGATTTTCCAGCTACCGCCCATGTAAGCCGAATACAGCGCGCGTTCGAAGCTGGCGCCAATCGGTGCGCCCTCCGGTACCGGGATCAGTGCGCGGTCGAAGACTTGCGCCGGCTCGTTGTCGCTGGCGGACTGGCTAAGTTGCTTGCCGTCACGTTTCAACTCGCTGGCCGAGCTGCCATAAAAGTCGATTTTCCAGGCGCCGGACTCTTCGCCCAGCATCTTGCCTTCGACATTTTCAAAGCCATTGGTGTAGCGGGCCTGACCGGCCTTGGTGTTGACGTTCCATTCCAGGTTCGGGCCATAGGTCTGGAGCGCCTCACGCAGGGGGACGCCTTTGGATGCAGTATCGATCGCCGCCTGATTGATCCAGGTGCCGCTGATATCACGGTCGGCAGGGTTGCTGGCACAACCGCCCAAGAACAGGGCGAGCAGCGAGAGAGCAAGCGCTTTGCGCATGGTGGAATCCTATCAAGCTTTCCTTACAGCAGAGCAGTCGGCGCAGCCAGAGGCTGCGCCGGACGCATTACTCGATGACCAGAATGGCATCCATTTCAACCTGCGAACCCTTTGGCAGGGCCGCTACGCCAATGGCGGCGCGGGCTGGGTACGGTTGGTCGAAGTACTTGCCCATGATCTCGTTGACCTTGGCGAAGTGGCTCAGGTCGGTGAGGAAGATGTTCAGCTTGACGATGTCCTTGAACGAACCACCGGCGGCTTCAGCTACGGCCTTGAGGTTCTCGAAGACCTGGAC
>Ga0302171_10000401_pt1 | contig 10345 bp, 8 predicted proteins | sample I_Fen_N2_2_FD_193495 | JGI IMG/M metagenome (GOLD analysis project Ga0302171, IMG submission 193495) | Peat permafrost microbial communities from Stordalen Mire near Abisko, Sweden - I_Fen_N2_2 | ecosystem: Environmental > Terrestrial > Soil > Wetlands > Permafrost | place: Sweden: Abisko... | reverse complement strand
CTGCGTGATCGCTCAGCTGGGTCATCGCCAGCCCGGCGTAGCCGCAGGGATTAATCCGTCGAAACGGTTCCAGGTTCATGTCCACGTTCAAGGCCAGGCCATGAAAGGAACAACCGTGGCGGATCCGCAGACCCAGGGATGCGATTTTCGCTCCGTCGACGTAGACACCCGGCGCATCCGGCTTGGCCGCAGCCGTCACGCCATAACTGGCGAGCAGCTCGATCAGGCACGTCTCCATGCGGGTCACCAGGTCACGGACACCGAAACCCAGCTTGCGCACGTCCAGCAGCAGGTAGGCCACCAATTGCCCGGGGCCGTGATACGTCACCTGGCCACCGCGGTCAACCTGCACCACCGGAATATCTCCCGGCAGCAACAGGTGTTCGGCCTTGCCGGCCTGGCCCTGGGTGAACACCGGCGGGTGCTCTACCAGCCAGATTTCGTCGGCGGCATCGCTGCCGCGTTCGTTGGTGAAGCGTTGCATGGCATGCCAGACCGGTTCGTAAGCCATCTGGCCGAGTTCGCGAAAGCCCAGCGTGCCAGGCATCACAGCACCATGTGCACGAAGCCGGTGGCCCGCAGTTCGCTGTTGATGTTGTACAGCTGATCCTGGTCGGTGGCGACGATGTGCAACTGAATCGTGGTGTATTTACCGTTGGTGCTTTGACGCTCATCCACACGTTCATCGTTGATCGTCGCGTGTTTCCTGACGATCTCGATGATCCTGTCTTTGTTGCCCACGCCAGTATCGCTGATCACCTTAACCGGGTAATCAACGTTGGGGAATTCGATCTTTGGCGCCTTTACTTCGGTATCGGTCATGGCGTAACGGCCTCGTAAGCGTAAGCCGTGGCGACGGGCAAGGCTCCGGGCTGGATCAGCACGGAGCCTTGCAGGTGCACACTAAATTCAGTTGAACAGGCTATAGAAGAATAGACGGATGCTATCCCACATGCGGCGGAAGATACCACCTTCCTCGACGGCGTCCAGAGCGATCAGATCAGCGCTGTGCACGACCTTGTCGTCCAGTTTCACTTCGACTTTACCGATCACGTCGCCCTTGGCGATGGGCGCAACCAGTTGCGGGTTCATGGTCATGCTGGCAGCGAGCTTTTTCAGCTGGCCTTTCGGCAGGGTCATGGTCAGGTCTTCAGCCAGACCGGCCTTGACCTGGTTGGTCGAGCCTTTCCAGACAGGAGCCTGAGCCAGCTCGGCGCCTTTCTGATAGAAGGTCTGGGTTTCGAAGAAACGGAAACCGTAAGTCAGCAGTTTCTGAGTCTCGGCGGCGCGAGCCACTTCACTGTTGGTGCCGAACACCACGGCGATCAGACGCATGCCATCACGCACGGCCGAAGACACCATGCAGTAGCCTGCTTCATCGGTGTGGCCGGTTTTCAGACCGTCAACGGTCTTGTCGCGCCACAGCAGCAGGTTGCGGTTCGGTTGCTTGATGCCGTTCCAGAAGAACTCTTTCTGCGAGTAGATCGCGTAGTGGGCCGGGTCTTCGTGGATGATCGCGCGAGCCAGCACCGCCATGTCGTGAGCCGACGAGTAGTGCTCAGGGTTCGGCAGCCCGGTCGGGTTCATGAAGTGGGTGTTGCTCATGCCCAGATCGGCTACGGTTTTGTTCATCAGGTCGGCGAACGCGTCTTCGCTGCCGGCGATGTGCTCGGAGAGCGCAACGCTGGCGTCGTTGCCCGACTGAATGATGATGCCGTGCAGCAGGTCGCTGACAGTGACTTGCGAGCCGACCTTGATGAACATCCGGGAACCGCCGGTGCGCCAGGCGTTTTCACTGACGGTCACCGGATCGTTTTCGCCGATCTGGCCACGACGGATTTCCAGGGTCGCGATGTAGGCGGTCATCAGCTTGGTCAGGCTGGCTGGCGGCAGGCGCTGGTCACCATTGTTCTCGACCAGCACGTTGCCGCTGCTGGCGTCCATGAGCACGTAGGCCTTGGCGGCCAGTTGCGGTGGCGACGGCATCATCTCGGCCGCGAACGCGGCAGGCGAGAGGAGCAGCGGGACTAGAAGGCACAGGCGTTTGGCAAAGGTGGTGATGTTCATCCGTCTCTCGAAATCGCTAATGGAAACTTGCCCAAGGGCAAAACTAATCAAATAACCTTCAGGCTTTGCTCTTGAACGGCCTGCGCGGCGATCACGCTGCTTGCGTGACCGCCGCTCGGCGAGTTTTCGAACAAACCCTACGAGTCATCGCGTATTCAGTTGCTCACTCCAGTCACCCTTTGCCGGGCTTTTGTTCTCGACGAGCCAACAACCTGGTTCACTCCCGACTGCAAGTGAACCGTCAATCAAGTCCTACGTATTACTCCGTGACCACACTCGGCGAACCAAGATTGGCCAGACGCACGCTGTTCTGCACTTGCTGGATTTCACCCGGCGTACCGATTGGCCCCAGTCGAACCCGATGCAGCGTCTGTTGATTGCGTACGATCGAGCTGATGAACACCGGGGTGCTCACCATCCCGCTGAGTTTCGACCTCAGGAGCTCCGCAGCGTCCGGGTTGGCGAACGCGCCCACCTGCAGATACTGGCCAGAGGCTGGTGCAGAAGCGTTTTTTTTAGTATCGATCTGGACAGGCACAACGGCGGCAGCGTGCTGCTGTGGTGGCGGTGTCCATTGCTCGACGGTACCGGCCGAAGCCGTAATGACCGGGGCACTATTCTGTGCAACTTGCGGCTCGTTGAGCATCAAGGGCGCCGGTCGGCCCTTGGCGGCCCACCATTGTTGCGGGTCGATCCCTTCCACCTTGACTCGCGCGGTGCCGATTTCGGCATAGCCCAGCTTTTTGGCAGCGGCGTAGGACAAGTCGATGATCCGGTCCGAGTAGAACGGCCCGCGGTCATTGACCCGCAGGATCACGCTCTTGTTATTGTCCAGGTTGGTCACCCGAACGTAACTTGGCAGTGGCAAAGTCTTGTGCGCGGCACTCATGCCATACAGGTCATAGACTTCGCCGTTGGCGGTGTTCTGACCATGGAACTTGGTGCCGTACCAGGACGCCGTGCCCGAAGCGACGTAAGTCTTGGAATCCTGCAGCGGGAAATAGGTTTTTCCGAGCACCGTGTACGGATTGGCCTTGTAGGGGCCGGTGTGCAGGGTCGGCGTGGCATCGGGGATGCGCGACACATCGACATCCCACCACGGCGCGCCATCCTTGTGGGCGCGGTTGATGTCCAGCCCCGGTGCCGAACGCACGGCGGTGGAGGACTTCTGGCCGGGCGAGCGACTGGTCGAACAACTGGCGACCAGCACTGCCAACGCGACGAATGCCATCAGCTTCAGGGGTTTATTCATAGGCAATGCCCGCATTACTTGACGCCCCGTGCTTGGACCAGCTGTTCTGACAGTTGATGTACGGCCATGGCGTACATCACGCTGCGGTTATAACGCGTGATTGCGTAAAAATTCTTCAGGCCCATCCAGTATTCGGGGCCATTGTCGCCTTCCAGGCGGAACGCGGTAACCGGCATATCATCGCGCAGCGCATCATGACTTGACCAGCCCAGGGCCCGCAACTCTCCGACGGTTTTCGTCGGTTCGATGCCAGTGGTCAAACCATCGTCCACCTGATCACCCCGGACATCGGCGCGACTGACCACAGGCTCCCCGGCCACCCAGCCATGACGCTTGAAGTAACTGGCGACGCTACCGATGGCGTCGTCCGGGTTGGTCCAGATATTAATGTGCCCGTCACCGTCGAAGTCCACCGCATAGGCGCGAAAGCTGCTCGGCATGAACTGCGGCAAGCCCATGGCACCGGCGTAGGAACCTTTGAGGGTCAATGGATCGACCTGCTCTTCCCGGGCCAGCAGCAGGAATTCACGCAATTCCTTGCGGAAAAATTCGGCACGGGGAGGATAGTCGAAACCCAGGGTCGACAAGGCATCGATTACCCGGAAATTACCGGTATTGCGTCCGAAAAAGGTCTCAACGCCGATGATCGACACAATCACCTGAGCCGGCACGCCATATTCCTGCTCGGCACGGGCCAGCACCGCCTCGTGCTGACGCCAGAAGTCGACACCGCGGGCAATGCGCGCATCGGTGATGAACATCGGGCGATATTCGCTCCACTGCTTGACCCGCTCGGCGGGTTTCGAAATCGCGTCCAGAATTGACTGCTTGCGCTCGGCTTCACGGAACACGCCCATCAGCTGCTCGCCGGCGAAGCCGTAATCGCGGGTCATCTCACCGACGAATTCGGCCACCTGGGGTGAACCTTCGTAATCGCCGGCCAACGCTTCCTGCGCAGTGCCAAGGATGCTTACCAGGCCAACCCACGACGCGTATCGAGTCGCCCAGCCATGCATTACTTGCATTGAAATCTTCACCTTATTCAAACCTGCGCGATCCACTTGCGATGGGTATGGATCGACATCAAAACCCCAAACGCTGACAGCAACGTCACCAGCGAAGTTCCTCCGTAGCTAATGAACGGCAACGGCACCCCCACCACCGGCAACAGGCCACTGACCATACCGATGTTGACGAAAACATATACAAAAAACGTCATGGTCAGGCTGCCGGCCAGCAATTTGCCGAACAATGTCTGGGCCTGGGCGGTAATCACCAGCCCTCGACCGATCAACAGCAGGTAGATCAGCAGCAGCGCGCAGATGCCCACCAGGCCGAACTCCTCACCCATGACCGCGATGATGAAGTCGGTGTGGCTCTCCGGCAGGAAGTCCAGGTGCGACTGGGTGCCCAGCAACCAGCCCTTGCCGAACACACCGCCGGAACCGATGGCGGCCTTGGACTGAATGATGTTCCAGCCGGTGCCCAGCGGATCGCTTTCCGGGTCGAGGAAGGTCAGGATCCGCTGCTTCTGGTAGTCGTGCATGATGAAGAACCACATTGCCACGGCCACCGGCACGGCGGCGGCCAGCACGCTGAGAATCCAGCGCCAGCGCAGCCCGCCCATGAACAGCACGAAGGCGCCACCGGCCAGAATCAACAGCGAGGTGCCCAGGTCCGGCTGCCGCACGATAAGAATGAAGGGCAAGCCGATCAGAAACAGACTGACGCCCACATGCTTGAGCTGCGGCGGCAAAGTGCGCTTGGACAGGTACCAGGCGATGGTCGCCGGCATCAGGATTTTCATGAACTCCGAAGGCTGGAAGCGAATCACCCCCGGGATGTTGATCCAGCGCGTGGCGCCCATGGCGTTGTGGCCCATCACGTCCACCACCACCAGCAAAAGCACGCCGAGCACATAACCGACCGGCACCCAGCGGGCCATGAAGCGCGGCTCGAACTGGGCAATGACGATCATCGACACCAGACCGATGCCAAACGAGGTCGCCTGTTTGGCCAGCAGATCCCAACTCTTGCCACTGGCCGAATACAGCACGAACAGGCTGCCGGCGGCGAGGGTCAGCAGCAAAATCAGCAGCGGGCCATCAATGTGCAGGCGCTGCAGCAGCGTCGCACGACGACGCATCACATCCTCGCTGGAGAGCATGCGATCAAAATTATTCATCACGGGCGGTAGCCTCCGCGCTGTTAGGGCTGGCGTATTCGGCTTTGAGACGACCATCCTTATCCAGCAGCCAGGCGTCCATGACCTGACGCACCACCGGCGCGGCGACACCGGAACCGGATTCGCCGTTCTCGACCATCACCGACACCACGATTTTCGGATCATCGGCCGGCGCGAAGCCAACGAACAAGGCGTGGTCGCGATGGCGTTCCTGAACCTTGGAGCGGTCATACTTTTCACCCTGTTTGATCGCGACCACCTGGGCCGTACCACTCTTGCCGGCGATCCGGTACTGCGCACCGATCGAGGCTTTGCGCGCCGTGCCACGGGCGCCGTGCATCACTTGCTGCATGCCGTGGTTGACCTTGTTCCAGTCGGACGGGTCACGCAGGACGATGTCCGGCATCGGGTTGGGATCCAACGGTTTCTGGCCTTCAATGGTCTTGGCCAGGTGCGGACGGTTCCAGACGCCTTTGTTGGCCACCAGCGCGGTGGCCTGGGCCAGTTGCAACGGGGTCGACTGCATATAGCCCTGGCCGATCCCGAGAATCAGTGTTTCGCCCGGGAACCATGCCTGGCGGCGCGTTGCACGCTTCCACTCGCGCGTTGGCATCAATCCCGGAGACTCTTCGAACATGTCCAGCGAGACCTTCTGACCGATGCCGAACTTGCTCAAATACGAGGACAATCGATCGATCCCCAGCTTGTGGGCCAGGTCATAGAAGTAGGTGTCGTTGGAGCGCATGATCGCCGTATCGAGGTCGACAAAGCCGTCGCCCGTACGGTTCCAGTTGCGGTATTTGTGGTCGTAGTTGGGCAACATGTAGTAGCCGGGGTCGAATACCCGCGTCGAGGCCGTGACCACGCCCGAATCCAGGCCGGCAATCGCCACCGCCGGCTTGATGGTCGAACCCGGTGGATACAGACCGCGCAGCACGCGGTTGAACAGCGGCCGGTCGATGGAGTCGCGCAACTCGGAATAAGCCTTGAAGCTGATGCCGGTGACGAACAGGTTCGGGTCGAAGCTCGGCTGGCTGACCATCGCCAGCACTTCACCGGTTTTCGGGTCCAGAGCCACCACCGCGCCACGACGACCGCCGAGCGCGGCTTCGGCGGCTTCCTGCAATTTGATGTCCAGGCTCAGGACGATGTCCTTGCCGGGAATCGGATCGGTGCGCTTGAGTACCCGCAATACGCGGCCCCGAGCGTTGGTCTCGACTTCCTCATACCCGACCTGACCGTGCAGTTCGGGCTCATAGAAGCGCTCGATGCCGGTTTTGCCGATTTGATGGGTGCCGCTGTAACTCACCGGATCCAGAGATTTGAGCTCTTTCTCGTTGATCCGCCCCATGTAGCCCACCGAGTGCGCAAAGTGCGCGCCTTGGGGATAGTGACGAACCAGTTGCGCGACCACTTCCACCCCGGGCAGGCGGAACTGGTTGACGGCGATTCGAGCGATTTGCTCCTCGGTCAATTCGAACATGATCGGCACGGGCTCGAACGGCCGACGCCCCTGGCGCATGCGCTTTTCGAAAATCACCCGGTCCTCGGGCGTCAGTTCCAGCACCTGGACGATCACATCGAGCACTTGCTGCCAATCGCCAGAGCGCTCGCGGGTCATGCTCAGACTGAAGCTGGGCCGGTTGTCGGCAATGACCACACCGTTGCGGTCGTAAATCAACCCACGGGGTGGCGGAATCGGCTGGACGTGGACGCGGTTGTTTTCCGACAGGGTCGAGTGGTACTCGTACTGGATCACCTGGAGGAAATACAGCCGCGCGATCAGCACGCCGATCAGCGTCACGACCGCAATGGCCCCGAACACGACACGGCCACGCACCAGACGGGCGTCTTTTTCGTGGTCCTTGATGCGGATCGGCTGAGACATGAGGGCAAAACTACTTGTGGTAAGGGTGGCCGGACAACACGGTCCAGGCACGATACAGCTGTTCGCCGATCAGAATTCGCACCAGCGGGTGCGGCAACGTCAACGGCGATAGCGACCAGCGCTGATCGGCACGGGCACAGACTTCAGGCGCCAGCCCCTCGGGGCCACCGACCATGAAGTTCACCGTGCGCGAGTCCAGCCGCCAGCGATCGAGTTCGACCGCCAGCTGCTCGGTACTCCAGGGCTTGCCGTGGACTTCGAGGGTGACAACACGTTCGTTCGGCCCGACCTTGGCCAGCATGGCTTCGCCTTCCTGACGGATGAAGCGGGCCACGTCGGCGTTCTTGCCACGGGTGTTGAGCGGAATTTCCACCAGTTCAAGCGCCAGCTCGGACGGAAGACGCTTGGCATATTCATGCCAGCCCTCTTCCACCCATTTGGGCATGCGTGAACCGACGGCGATCAGTCGCAGTCGCACAGCGGGCCCTTATTCCTGGTCTTTGTTGAGCTTGGTGAAGTGCTCGTGGGTATTTTCAGGGCTGTGGTGAGCCGCGCTGGCCGAACGGCTCTGCTCGGCACCGGCCCACAAGCGTTCCAGGTCGTAGAACTGGCGAGCGGAGGCCGTCATCATGTGCACAATGACATCGTCCATATCCAGCAGTACCCAGTCGCTGTCGCCCTTGCCTTCCTCACCCAGTGGCTTGACGCCCTGGGCCTTGACCGCTTCGCGGACCTTGTCGAGCATCGCGCCGATCTGGCGATTGGACGTACCGGTAGCGATGATCATGAAGTCAGTGATGCTCTGCTTTTCACGAACGTCGATCACCTGGATGTCCTGGGCCTTCACATCTTCCAGGGCCGCCACGGCAACCTTGACCAGCTCTTCGCCGGCGAGAACCACGCCGGTTGCTGCCGGTACTGGCAGCGGAGCGCTCTTGAACGTGCCTTTGCGCTTTACTTTGGTTTGGTCTTTGTCAGTCATATAAAACTCGTTTTGCTCGTATGTTCGGGCGCTTCAATACACGTTGTTGCTACGTGCCTTGAGGCACTCCTATTCAGTTCGACGCACGGTAAAGTCCGTGCGCATCGATGTAGGCCAGGACCGCGTCGGGCACCAGGAAACGTACCGACTTACCGCTGGCCAGCAGTTGACGGATCTGGGTGGCGGATACCGCGAGCGGTGTCTGCCAGACGAATGCAATCTGTCCGCTCGGCCCTTTGAGGGCCAGCGGGTCGCTCACCGAACGCGCTGCCAGCAGGTTGCGCAAGGCATCCGGCGGTTCGCTGTCGGCATCCGGGCGTTGCAACACCAGGATATGGCAATGCTGGAGCAACTCTTCCCAGCGGTGCCAAGTGGGCAGGCCGCAAAAAGCGTCCCAGCCCAAAAGCAGAAAAACCTGGTCATCCGCGGCCAGTTCGGCACGCATCAGTTCCAGGGTATCAATGGTGTAGGACGGTTTGTCCCGCTGCAATTCGCGGGCGTCCACCACCAACGGCGCCACACCGGCCACCGCGCACTCGACCATCGCCAGACGGTCTTTCGCCGATACCTGCGGCGTATCCCGATGGGGAGGCCTGGCACTGGGTGTCAGACGCAGCTCATCGAGCGCCAATGATTCGGCGACTTCCAGTGCACCGCGCAAGTGGCCGATGTGCACCGGGTCGAAAGTTCCGCCCAGTATGCCGATACGGCGAGGTGCGGGCTCGCTGCCAGTGACCGGAGCTGACGGGTCGAGGTCGCCCAAGTCAGACCGACTCCTGTCCGCGCAGCTGTCCATCACCGACCACGACGTACTTCTCGCAGGTCAAACCTTCGAGGCCGACCGGGCCGCGGGCGTGCAGCTTATCAGTAGAAATGCCGATCTCGGCACCCAATCCGTATTCGAAGCCATCGGCGAAGCATGTCGGGGTGTTGATCATCACCGACGACGAGTCGACTTCAGCCACGAAACGCCGGGTGTCGCCCAGGTGTTCGCTGACAATCGAATCGGTGTGGTGAGAGCCGTAATGGTTGATGTGCTCGATGGCCTGCTCCAGCCCGTCGACCACGCGGATCGACAGGATCGGCGCCAGGTACTCGGTGCCCCAGTCTTCTTCAGTGGCCGGCAGCGCTTCGATGATTGCCCGCGTACGATCGCAACCGCGCAGCTCGACGCCTTTTTCGCGGAACTGGGCAGCCATCGGCGGCAGGAAATCCTGGGCAACGGTTTGGTCGACCAGCAGCGTCTCCATCGCACCGCAAATGCCGTAGCGGTAAGTCTTGGCGTTGAAGGCGATACGCTGGGCTTTCGGCAGGTCGGCGTGGGCACTGACATAAACGTGGCAGATGCCGTCCAGATGCTTGATCACCGGCACGCGGGCATCGCGGCTGACCCGTTCGATCAGGCCACGGCCGCCACGGGGCACGATGACATCAACGTATTCCGGCATGGTGATCAATGCACCAACGGCTGCACGATCGGTGGTTTCGACCACTTGCACCACCGCCGCCGGCAAATCGGCTTCGGCCAGACCGCGCTGGATACAAGCGGCGATGGCACGATTGGAATGAATGGCCTCGGAGCCGCCACGCAGGATGGTCGCGTTGCCAGACTTCAGGCACAGGCTGGCGGCGTCGATGGTCACGTTCGGTCGCGATTCGTAAATAATCCCGATGACGCCCAAAGGCACGCGCATTTTGCCGACCTGGATACCCGAAGGCCGATAGCTCATGTCGCGGATCGCACCGACCGGGTCCGGCAACGCCGCGACCTGGCGCAGACCGACGATCATGCCGTCGATACGCGCAGGGGTCAGCGCCAGGCGTTCAAGCAGCGCCGGCTCCAGACCAGTGGCGCGGCCGGCTGCCAAGTCCAGCTCATTGGCGGCCGTCAGCTCGGCGCGGGCAGCATCCAGCGCATTGGCAGCCGCCTGCAAGGCGCGGTTTTTCTGCGCGGTGCTGGCACGGCCGATA
>Ga0302171_10000400_pt1 | contig 10351 bp, 12 predicted proteins | sample I_Fen_N2_2_FD_193495 | JGI IMG/M metagenome (GOLD analysis project Ga0302171, IMG submission 193495) | Peat permafrost microbial communities from Stordalen Mire near Abisko, Sweden - I_Fen_N2_2 | ecosystem: Environmental > Terrestrial > Soil > Wetlands > Permafrost | place: Sweden: Abisko... | reverse complement strand
CGGCACTGAAGTTACTTTGATCAAGCGGATCCCAGGTTCTGATCTGGACCGCTAGGAGGCTTCCACGTGAGTATGAAAGCAAGTACCCGGCAAGTGGACGGCGTCACCATCGTTGACTTGAGCGGACGCATCACTTTGGGCGAAGGCAGCGTAGTTTTGCGCGACACCATCAAGGACCTTCTTGGCAAGGGCGCGAAGAATATTCTCCTAAATCTCGGCGACGTTAGCTACATCGACAGCTCGGGTATCGGCGAACTGGTCAGCGCGTTTACTTCGGTCCAGCGCCAGGGCGGCGAACTCAAACTGCTGCACCTCACCAAAAAGGTGCACGACCTGCTCCAGATCACCAAGCTTTACACGGTGTTCGACGTGCAGGAAGATGAGCCCAACGCCATTAAGTCGTTCAGCGTCAAGTAGCCGACGTCCGACTGTCACGGATGTGGCACTAGAATCTCAAACGCCTTTTCGCCTGCGCGAAAGGGCGTTCGCCACTTTTGCCGCCGGCCCTTCATCAGTCCCTGCCCTATAGCCAGGTCCAGCGCGGCTCCTCGCGCAGAAAACTGCGGAGCTCGCCCAGCGAGTAACGAGTGCCACGCCACTCCACGCCGCAGCGGGCAAGGGTTAAGACCATCGAACGCGCCAGCGCATAGCAGAACAACAGCGCTCCCACGGGATGAAGCAGTACGTAGTAGGGCGGAATATCGCTGTACCACGACATTCCCCAGTAAATTGCTGCCATTGTCGCCAACGCAACCACGTAGCCTGCCCTGGCCCAATCCGGAGCGAGAACCGCACCGACGAAGGGCCCCACGTTCACCAGCAGGTTTCCGCACACGGCCGCAATCGCGAACCATGTGTTGAACCGCAGTATGGCAAAACCATTCTTGGTGAGATTGCGCACCATGCCCATCGCGCCGAAAATCCAGCGCAGCCTCAGCAGATTGCGCCCGAACACAGCCCGCTGGCGAAACCCTTCGTGCTTTACAACTTCGCCCAGCCTCATATCGTCCACAATTTCCAGCCGCATTCGCTGGTAGGTACCAATCCGCTCGTAAGCGTCACGACGAACGAGGTTGAACGCGCCAACTCCTATCGCATCGTGTGACTTGGGATCGGCAACCTTCCACGGCCTGCGTGCGAATACGAATTGCGACTGGAAGAACGCGATCATCATGCGCTCGCCAACTGACTTCATCGCCATCGTCGGAAACAACACAACGTGATCGGCGCGCTCCCGCTCGGCATAAACCATCGCCCGCCGCAGGGCGTCGGCGCGAAACACGACGTCACCATCGGTAAACAACAACCATTCCCCAGTCGCCTGCTTCCCCGCCTGCCACATCGCATGGGTCTTGCCCAACCAGCCCGCGGGAAGTTCCGTGATATGTAACACTTTCAGCCGATGATGCAGCGCTTCTCCGCGCTCCCTCCACGCTGCCTGTACTTCATCCATGATTGCGCCGGTAGCATCATCCGAGCGGTCGTCGACAGCGATGACTTCATAGTCGGGATAGTCGAGTTCTAGTAGCGAACGAAGTGCAGCTTCGACATGTTCGGCTTCATTGCGGGCAGGAACGAGGATGCTCACGCGCGGCACGCGACCGAGAGCATCGAGAGGCAGCGCGTCGAACTCCGCACTGGTCAGTTCAGGAATCCGCCGCATGTAGATGGCAGCGGCCGCCATTCGCGACAGCCAGGCCGCACCTAGAACCCCACCCAAAATCCACGTCACAGGATGGGTATGAAACCCCGCACCCATCAATCCGCGGTCCCTTTCGACAGTACGTCTGGCATCTTCTCTGCCGGTAGATGTGGAGCAAACTTCATGCCGTAGAGCAAGATGCCGCCTGACAGCGCAACCGCCACTATCATGGCGACCATTCCCATCCGCAAGTCGGTCCTGTCAGAGATATACCCAATCAGCAGCGGCGAAAACGCATCGCCCAAAAGGTGGATCGTGAAAAGATTCACCGCGACTGCCGTGGCGCGAATGGGGGCCGACACCGAGTTCACCAGCGCGGCATTTAGCGGAGCCGTGTTGAGAAGGATCAGAAACTCTCCGATCAGGATCGCCGCGTACATCGCCGTTCCTGACAGATAGATCGCACCCACAACCGCTGGTATGGACAGAATCATTCCTGTCGCAGACACCAACTGATAGGCCGCTGGAGTTCGCCGCAATAACCGATCGCCCAGCCAGCCGCCGAACAACGTGGCGACCGTTCCCGCAACCACCGTCATACCGCCGAACAGCAAGTTGGCGCGGTCCAGCGAAATTCCGTGGACGCGAACCAGAAACGTCGGCATCCACACCTGCATGCCGCCCACCGCAAACGTCATCATCGCCATGCCCAGGCTGACCGTCCAATATGCTTTGTTGCGGAATAATCCAAAGATTGTGCCGCGTTCCAGCGTATTGGGCAGGTGATCGCTGGCGCCGCGCTGTGGCTCGCGGACCACCAGCATTCCAACCGCCAGCAGCAGGCCCGGAATCGCACCAACGAGAAAAGGCGTTCGCCAGCCGTAGTGATGCCCGACGATTCCGCCCACTACGTATCCGAACGCAGAACCTACCGGCAGAGACAGATAGAACAGGCCCATCACTCGCCCGCGGACCCGTTCCGGATAAAGGTCTGCCAGAAATGCCGGCGCAATCACCACGAATGTGGCCTCGCCGATTCCCACGATCAAATGCCGCACCAGCAGTTCGTTGTAGGTCTGGGTGACCGCCGACAGCAAGGTAGCAATACTCCACACCGCCGCACCGGCCGCCATGATCCACTTGCGCGGATAGCGGTCCGCCAGCGGCGCAATCAAAGGCGCGGCAATCATGTAGCAAATAAAAAATGCAGTCGTGAGAAAACCGATTTGCGCGTCGTCGAGTTTGAACTCAACCTTGATCAACGGCTGCACCGCGAACAGCACGTTGCGATCGACGTAGTTGAAGAAATTCAGCGCCGTCAACAGCAGCAGCGCAAAGCGAGCATTGGCCTTATCGGTCATCGGTTGGCGGAGAATATCATGTCGGCGGCAGTGCGCCCAACGCTTACTTCCGCGGCCGCGGATGCCGCGCAATCACCACGGTCCCAATGCCGCCACGCGGCCGGAACTCACCCTTCACTTCAGCCCACTTCGGCTTGGTGGCCCGAACAACGTCATCCAGCACGCGGTTGACGATGTTCTCCTGAAAGATCCCTAGATTGCGATACGACGTGAGGTACTCTTTCAGCGACTTCAACTCCAGGCAGTCGCGGTTGGGCATATACCGAATCCATAGGACGCCAAAATCGGGCAGGCCGGTCTTCGGGCAGACTGACGTAAACTCGGGCACATCAATCACGATCTCATAGCCAGGAAACTGGTTAGCCCAGGTTTCGATCTCGGGCAGTGGCGCATCCAGCCCAGATTCCGCGTGTTCTTCGGTATAACGCTTGCTCTTGGCCATGCCTCATTGTAACCGCCGCCATTGCTTCTCCAGCCGACAACCACTTCCCCCGGAAGACGCGATGCTTGCGCCTGGGAATTATCCCTGTCAGCTAAGCTATACTGTGGCTTTGACGCCGATGGTTGAGTCACTTGCAAGCGAACGTACCCGCATAGCCTGGAAGCCGCGCTGGATCATCACGATAGCGATGATTGCAGTCATCCTGGTCGTGGTGCTCTGGCTGTCATTTCGTCGTACGCCAGTTCAGGTCCGCACTGCCCTCGCCTATCGCGAAGACATTACCTCCAGTATTGCCACCAATGGCCGGATCGAGCCCATCGAAAACTTCGAGGCTCACGCCCCTCTCTCGACCACGGTCAAGCGCCTCAACATCCAGCAAGGGGATTGGGTCAAGAGTGGGCAGATGCTGCTCCAACTCGACGATTCCGACGCTCGCGCCCAGTTGGCCCGTGCTCAGGCGCAAGTGAAAGGCTCCGAATCCGAGTCTCTTGCGGTTTCGGCAGGGGGCACGCAGGAAGAAGTCTTTACAAGCAAGAATTCCTTGGTCAAAGCGCATACCGATCTGGAGGCTGTGCAACGCAACGCGCAAGCTATGCAGCGGCTCCAGCAAACTGGCGCTGCCTCGCAAGCCGAGGTTGACAATGCCCTAGCGCAACTCCGCGTCTCCGAAGCCAACGTCCACATGCTCGAGCAGAAGCTGCATGACCGATTCTCCCAGAGTGAGATCGGGCATTCCCAAGCCCAGGTCGCCGAGGCTCGCGCTGCCCTCGCTGCGTCCTCCGATCTCTTGCGCAATCTGAACGTGTCGTCGCCTTTCGCCGGTATGGCCTACAACTTGCCGGTTCGAAAAGACTCTTTCGTTCCCGCCGGCGAACTTCTCGTAGAAGTCGCCGACCTCCATCGTGTCCGCGTGCGGGCCTATGTCGATGAGCCTGAAATCGGACGTCTGCAGAAAGGACAAGCGGTCGAAGTCACATGGGATGCCCTGCCCGGCCGCTCTTGGAAAGGCACGGTCGAAAACCTGCCGACCAACGTTGTGCAGCACGGAACCCGCATGGTCGGCGAAGTTACCTGCATCCTCGACAATTCCGACCTCAAGCTTTTGCCCAACACCAACGTCGCCGTCTCCATCATTCAGGCGCGGCACGACAATGCCCTCACGGTGCCGCGTGAAGCCGTGCGCCAGGACTCCGACGGCAAGTACGTCTTTCAGGTTGTGGACGGCAAGCTCAAGCGGCGTAAGGTGGAAACCTCCATTTCGAATCTGACTCGCGTCGAAATCACGAGCGGCCTCACCAATGACGCAGTGCTGGCACTCGGAGCGGTCAACATGCAACCACTGCGCGACGGCACTCCAGTAAAGAATCCCACTTGATGAAGGGTCTCGTGCCAAAGATTGCGGCCCTGCTCCTCGCTGCACTCACCTGTGTTGCGATTGCCAAGGCCACCGCCGCCCGTGAGCAACAGATTGCATCTGGAAACATCGATGAGCTTATTCGGTCTTTGTCGAGCAGCACCGACGCGGCTGGTCTCAACCTGCTCTCCCGTGCTTATTACGCCATCGAGCACTGGGACGAAGCCGTGACCAACGGCGAAAAAGCTGTCAGCCTAAGTTCTGGAAACGCAACCTATCACTGGTGGCTCGGCCGCGAGTATGGCGAAAAAGCTGCGTCGGTCAATCCGCTGTCCGCCGCTTCCCTGGCACGCAAGACCAAGAGCGAGTTCGAGGAAGCCGTCAAACTTGATCCCAGCCTCGTCCAGGCGCGCGCCGATTTGGCCGAGTACTACAGTGAGGCGCCCTCCTTCATCGGAGGCGGCATCGACAAGGCCCGCGACCAGGCCACACAGGTCGCCAAATACGATCAAGCCATTTCGCACTGGATCCTCGCCAAAATTGCGGAGAAGGAAAAGCGCTACCCCGACGCCGAAGCCGAGCTACAGAAAGCCATTCAGGTAGCCAAAGATCCCTCGCGTTACCAGATGAGTCTTGCTTCGTTCTATCGTCGCCGTTCACGCCTCGACGACATGCAGAAAGCGATCGCGCAGGCCCTCTCCCAACCCAATAAGAGCGCCGAGGTTTACTACAACGCCGCCAGCGAACTCTTCCAGGCAGGAAGAGATTTCGCCTCGGCTGTGCAATATTTGAAGAAGTATTTGGACTCCGGAGCTATGGTCGAGGACGCGCCGGCTTTCCGCGCCCACTATTTGCTCGGACAGGTTTACGAAAAGAGCGGCAAGAAGTCCGACGCGGTGGCCGAGTACAAGGCTTCGCTAAGTCTGGCTTCCGGCTTTGCTCCGGCCTCAAAGGCATTGGGCCGGATTCAATAACGGGCCTTCATGATTTTCTCAGTCGCCAGGACCAAATCGCTTGCCGCAACACTTCGCCGCACGGCGTTGCAGGCGACATTGCTACTCGTGATTCCGGCCACACTGTTTGGCGCAGACGATCCGCCCGCAAATCCTCTTCGCTTCCGTACGGCCATTGAACTAGCGTTGCAGCATAGCGGTGTCATGGGGATCGCTGCCGCCAACCAGTTGCACTCCCGCAAAGCCTACGAGGAAGTCAAGAATCACTACCTGCCCCAACTGACAGCCGGCTCAGGCCTTGGCTATTCCTACGGTTTCCCGTTGACTCTGGAGGGCTCCGCGCCGTCTGTCGCGAACTTCACATCTACCCAGTCCCTGTTCAACCTTTCGCTGAAGGAGTTCCTAAAGGCCGCCAAGATCGACTGGAACGCCTCTTCCTTTGATGTGCAAGACAAACGCGCTGAAGTGATTCTCGACGCGTCTCTCTCGTACGCGCAATTGCTCAATCTCGCCGGCCGGATCAATACCCTGCTCGAAGCCCAGAAATCCGCCGAGAAGGCACAGTTCGTCACCGAACAACGCCTTAACGAAGGCGTTGACAGCAAGCTCGATGTCACCAAGGCACAACTCACCGCCGCTCGCATTCGGCTGCGCATCGCCGACGCTCAAGGCCAGCAAGATGTGTTGCGCGAGCATCTCGCCAAGTTAACGGGCTTGACGCCCGCCGAGATTCAACCCGATCCCGAATCCATGCCGCAACTGCCATTGATCTCGCAAGACGACAATCTCGCAGGACGCGCCGCCGAGAACAGCCCAGTAGTGAAGTTGGCCGAGCAAAAAGCCGAGGCCGCGGCAGCCCGCGCCAAAGGCGAGCACCGCGCGACACTGCCATTCGCTGACATCGCTTCTCAGTACGCCTACCTCGCCCGTTTCAATAATTATGATCAGTACTTCCTCAATTACAACGCTAATAACCTCGCGGCCGGGATCAACATCAAGTTCCCCTTCTACAACCCTGTGCAGAAAGCGCACGCTGCTCAGGCCGACGCCGACACTGTCGTCGCCCGCAAGCAGGCCGAGCTTGCTCGAAACCAGGTCAGCGAAGACGCCTTAAAGCTCCAGCGCTCGCTTCGCCAGCTACAGGCCGCCCGCGACGTCTCCAAGCTGGAGTGGCAGGTTTCGCAGGGTGATCTCGACTCCGCCAAAGCGCGAATTGAGACCGGGAATGCCAACACTCGCGACGTCCAAATGGCCGAGCTTGAAGTCAATGACAAGTACGCCGCCTACCTCGACGCCGAGTTCGAAATGACCCGCGCCGAACTGCAACTGCTCCGGCTTACCGGAGAACTCGAAAATTGGGCCGTTCCCACCCCATAAATCGCCATTCGCTGCACCTCACAAACCGTACCTAACTATTACATTCTCAAGCATTTCCGTGTAGTCTGCCGCATCCAAGGAATGGTAAAATTAAAGACACTACTATGCCTTTGAAGACGCTTTTCCTGAACCCACCCTCGTTTGAGAATTATGACGGCGGAGCCAGCTCGCGTTGGCCTGCCACTCGCGAGATCGAGTCCTACTGGTACCCCGTCTGGCTGGCTTATCCCGCCGGAATGCTGGAAGGCTCCCGCATGCTCGACGCTCCTCCGCATCACATCAGCGCGGAAGAGACCATCGAGATCGGCAAGAGCTTCGACTTCCTCGTGCTGTTCACGAGCACCCCTGGCTTCCCCGGCGACATCAAGCTTGCTGCCCGGATGAAAGAAGCCAATCCGAACCTCAAGGTCTGCTTCGTCGGACCGCACGTCACCACGCTTCCCGAGAAGTCACTGGCCGACGGCGAAGCCATCGATTTCATCGTGCGCCGCGAGTTCGACTACGCCACCGTGGAGTACGCCAACGGCAAGCCGCTCAGCGAGATTCTGGGTGCGTCCTACCGTGGCCCCCACGGCACCGTGATTCACAATCCTGACCGTCCGGCCGTGTCTGACCTCGACGCGCTGCCCGACGTGGTTGACGTTTACAAGCGAGACATCGATCCCCGCAAGTACAACGTGCCATTTCTTCTGTATCCGTTCGTCGCGCTTTACACCACGCGTGGCTGTCCCGCGCAGTGTACCTTCTGCCTCTGGCCGCAAACGCTCAGCGGACACCCGTGGCGCAAGCGCTCGTCTGACGCGGTTGCCGCCGAAATGAAGAAGGCCATGGAGTACTGGCCTTGGGTGAAGGAATTCTTCTTCGACGACGACACCTTCAACATTCAGAAGGCGCGCACCATCGAGCTTTGCGAAAAGCTGAAGCCTCTGAAGATGACCTGGTCCTGCACCTCGCGCGTCACCACCGATTACGAAACGCTGAAAGCGATGAAAGAAGCCGGATGCCGCCTGCTCATCGTAGGCTACGAATCCGGCGACCCGCAGATTCTCAAGAACGTAAAGAAGGGCGCAACCGTCGAGCGCGCGCGCCAGTTCACCAAAGAAGCTCGGACTCCTCGTCCACGGTGACTTCATCCTCGGACTCCCCGGCGAGACCAAGGAAACCATTCGCACTACCATCGACTTCGCCAAGGAGCTCGATTGCGAGACCATTCAGGTCTCCGTCGCGCACGCCTATCCCGGCACCGAGCTTTACGACTACGCCAAGGCCAACGGCTTCATCCTGAGCGAAGGCGCGGCGATGGTTGACGAAGGCGGACACCAGGTTGCCATGATCGAGTATCCGGGTCTGCCCCGCGACTATGTCATGGAGATGGTGCATCGCTTCTACGACGAGTACTACTTCCGTCCGCAGGCCATCTTCCGCATTGTGCGCAAGGCTATCTTCAACAACGAGGAGCGCAAGCGCCTTTATGTGGAGGCCAAGCAGTTCATGACCCTGCGTGCTGCGCGTAACAAAGCAGTCAAAGAAGCCCGCAAGATCCAGGGCACGATGACCACCGCCGCCTCACAAGCCGGCGGCACCAGCGCCCACGACTAGCCCTTTTGGAATGCAGTTCTGTTTTGTCATCCCTTCTATGACAACGACGGCGGTGTCAAGGGCAAACTTTGGCGCCGACGTCTTCGTTTTTGTCGAAGCGCCATTTCGCTCTATCAGAAATCGTCTTCTTTGCACTTTGCATAAAACTAAGACTCGCGCTCTTGTTGAATCACCGATGGCAGTCTTTCGACTCCACCAACCATCTATTCGATCCCGCTTGGGCGGAACCATTCTTGTCTTCGAACTCCCAGACTGCTCTAGGAGGCAGGGTGCCCACTCACGCGCCCGGTCTCAGCCAGCTACCAAAGGATGACTCGGGCTGCCCTGCGTGCGAGCGGCGGCATAGGGCTGCTGCGTCTTCCACATCCAATACAGCCGCACCGCCAGTTTGCGCGCCACCATCACCTTGCCGACGCTAGAATGTTTCCTGTGCTTCAGCCTCTGATAAGCGCGCTTCAACTCTGGAACCGAGCGCGCCGCGCTCTGTCCCGCTTCCACCAACAAACTGCGTAGCATGGGATTGCCTTGCTTGTTGATCCCGCCTAGATGCTGCCGTCCTCCGCTGGAATGCTCTGCCGGATTCAGCCCCAGATAGCTGACCACCTTGCGGCTGCGCGCGAAGCGCTCGATTGTGCCCAGCGTCAGCGAAAACGCCAGCGCCGTAATCGGACCAACTCCCGGATGCGTCTGCAACAACCGCGCCACCGCATCTTTGTCGGCCTCCTGCTGCGCCGCGATATCCAGCTTCGCGATGCGAGCGTTCAGATCGTCCAGCAACTCCAGCGAGTCCTCACGCCGCTGTGCCGTCCAGCCCGACAGCGCCAACTCTTCCAGCCGCTGGCGTCCCGCTACACTCCACAGCTTGCGCTTCTGCTGCACCCCCTGATTCAGCGCCAAGTGCTGCAACTCGTTCTTCAGCGTCGTCTTTTCGCCACTAGTGAGCGGCCTAACCTCGCCCTTCGCGAGACTCCCCAAAGTGAGGGAGCCGATGGCGATGCGAATTTAGCCGCAGTACTTCGATTCCTTCGGACGCAAGCATGCGCCGGATGTGCTGGTTGCGCCCGTCATCGAGGACGATCTCTAACCATGAGGTCTTCTGACTCGTGCGAAGAATTGACGCCCGAACAGCTCGCAGATTTTCGCCTCGATCTGCAACGCCTTCCTGCAGTTTGGTGACGAGCTGCTGCCCCGCGATCGCTCCCAGTTGCACGCGATAGGTCTTCTCTATGTGCGACTCGGGAGCTGTAATTCGCGCCGCCCATTCCGAATCGTTCGTGAACAGTAGGAGGCCTTCGCTGGCTTGATCGAGCCGGCCAACCGGGGCAACCCAGGGCAATTCCGGGGAAAGCAGCGAATAAACGGTTGCGCGAGCTTTTTCGTCGGACGCGGTCGTTACGACGCCACGGGGCTTGTTCATCATCAAATGGACTCTTGACGCCAACTGGACCCGGTTGGCCGCCGACCGTAACTTTGTTCCCTTCGCCAATCGGGAACTCGGGATCACGGCGCTGCCTGCCGTTCACCGCCACCTGGCCCGAACGCACCAATGCAAAGCCCTGTGCACGGGAGCAGTAGCCATGCTTCGACAGGGTGCGCGCGAGTCCGACGCGCCACTTCGCATCA
>Ga0302171_10000399_pt1 | contig 10364 bp, 11 predicted proteins | sample I_Fen_N2_2_FD_193495 | JGI IMG/M metagenome (GOLD analysis project Ga0302171, IMG submission 193495) | Peat permafrost microbial communities from Stordalen Mire near Abisko, Sweden - I_Fen_N2_2 | ecosystem: Environmental > Terrestrial > Soil > Wetlands > Permafrost | place: Sweden: Abisko... | reverse complement strand
CACACCGCGACTCCGACTCATACGTAAGTCTTATCCGTGGGATCCGTGTAAATCGGAGGCTGCCTTCGTCTCTGCCTGGCATTTCTCTGTGCCTCTGTGGTGGACTTCGCCTTTTCCGCAGTTTGCGAATGCTCTACACTTGACTGAGGCATGGGCAAGATCTCCCAAACCATTCGCGGCTACATCTGGTGGATGTATCCCCGCGGCAGCGTCAACTACGACATCATGGTGACGCTGATTCTCGCCTTCATCTTCCTGGCCCCTCTGTGGATCAACTTTCGCGACAAGCCCCAGCCGCGCCGGCCACAACAAACTGAAGTGTTGGTGAAACCTGAAGGCAACGGCTTCGTCTATACAGTAGACGCCGCTGCCGTAAGTCCCGGTACTGACGCCCAGGTGCGTGATGAGTTGTTGCGCGTGATCGAACCGGTTGCGGGAGAAATCCGTATCGACCGCTTCGAACCCGTGCGAGACAGCAAGAACAAGATCATCGCCTATAAGATCTGGGGACGCCACTAGGTTCGGGCTCATGAAGGAATGAACATGAAAAAGAACCTTGCTATCGCAGTCCTGGTCATTCTCTTTGCCTCCCTCGCAGCCCACGCCCAAAACCTGGAAGCCGCGCTCACCGCCATGGACAAGGCTGCCGCAGACTTTAAGACCGCCCAGACCGACTTTGCCTGGGACCAGTATCAGAAGGTGGTGGATGAACACGACCTGCAGAAGGGCACCATGTACTTCCGGCGGCAGAACGCCGAAGTGCAGATGGCGGCCGACATCACTGTACCTGACAAGAAATACGTGCTCTTCGGCGGTGGAGTGGTCAGCGTTTATGTGCCTAAAGCGGGACAGGTGACGGAATACAACGCAGGCAAGAACAAGGCAGACTTCGAGACCTTCCTGGTGCTGGGATTCGGCGGGCGCGGCCACGATCTGGCCAAGTCGTTCGACGTGAAGTACGAGGGGATGGAGCAGATACAGGGCATCAACACCGCCAAACTCGAGTTGAAACCAAAGTCGCAAAAAGTCGCGAACATGTTCCAAACGATTACGTTGTGGATTGACTTGGCCCGCGGCGTCAGCGTGCAACAGCTTTTCAACGAACCTTCAGGCGACTACCGCCTGGCGAAGTACAACAACATCAAGGTGAATGAAAAGCTCTCGAACGACGTCTTCAAGCTCAAAACCAGCGGCAAAATTACCTACGTCCGCCCCAACGCGCAATAAGCCATTGCACCAGGATAGGGCATTGCCAAAGTAACTATTTTGTTCCACGTGGAACAAGAAACCGCTCCAGCCAATGGGGCTGAAGCGGTTATCAATTTGGAGAATCCTTAGCTACTGCGTCGGTGGGGTAGTCGGGACGGCGTCTTTCATTTTGGCTGAGTTCTTGATAAACAGCACGGCCTTCCACATCTCGTCGTCAGTCAAGACACCATCCCATCCAGGCATCCCCGTCAGCTTCACGCCGTACTTGGTGACGTAGAAAAGGTTCGCGTCCGGATCGTCGGGTGTGCGGCTCATCAATTGCGGCACGGGCGGATAGAACTTCGTCTTCATCGGCGAGACCGGCTGCTTCAAGCTGCCGTGGCAGAAGGCACAGTTCTTGTCGTAGACCATGGAGCCGTCCATGATGTTCCCCATGGTCGGCTGGAACGGGTTTTCCTGCTTGGGAGCGTGTCCGTCAACCCACTCGTCGAGAGAGTGCATGGCGGTACGCCGTTCGAATTGGCCGGGTCCGTTGGGAACGGCCCGGGGATCGACATGCCCGCCGCTGATCCACAAGTACGCGCCGCCGAACAGGACGACGAGCGTGACGATGATACCGAGAAGAAATCCGCGCATGGTTCTCCTTGCCATTACGTGGGTATGGGGTGCTTTGGCTTACAAGTCTAAATTACGCCAAAAACGTAGGCGTTAAGAAAAGTGACGTTTTGCGAAGAACCGCCGAGGCGCAGGCAGGCCACCGTCTAATAGCTCCGCAGCCGCCGTGCTTCCCGCACCACATCTTCCACCTTAGGAAGAAACGCCTGTTCCAGCGGTGGCGAGAACGGCACCGGCGTGTCAGCCGAGGCGATGCGCGCAATGGGTGCATCGAGCGCATCGAAGCATTCCTCGTTGATGACGGCGGCAACTTCTCCGGCGATGCCTCCAGTCTTCGTGTCTTCGTGCAGCACGATTACGCGATTGGTCTTCTCAACCGTCCGGCGGATCGCATCGCGGTCGAGCGGCAGTATGGTACGGAGATCGACGACCTCAAGCTCGATGCCTTCTTTCGCCAGAATTTCCGCGGCCTCGAGTGCTACATAGACCATTGCGGCGTAGGTGATAACGCTCACGTCGCGCCCCTCGCGGGCGACGCGGGCCTTTCCGATTGGAACCAGGTAATCTTCGGCGGGCAATTCTTCCTTGATGCGCCGGTACAGAAACTTGTGCTCGAAAAACAACACGGGATTGTTGTCGCGGATGGCCGACTTGATGAGTCCCTTGGCATCGTAGGCAGTCGCAGGACAAACAACTTTCAAGCCTGGGGTATGAGCGAAATATGTTTCAGGATTCTGTGAATGAAACGGACCGCCATGGACTCCGCCGCCCGAAGGTCCACGCAGTACGACCGGCACGGGAGCTCCCCAGCGGTAATGCGCCTTCGCCAGCAGGTTGACGATTTGGTTGAAGGCGCAACTGATGAAGTCCATAAACTGGAACTCGGCGACCGGGCGCATGCCGGTCAGCGCGGCACCGAAGCTGGCGTTCACGATGGCCATCTCGGAGATTGGAGTGTCCACCACGCGCTGCGGCCCAAAGCGGTCGATAAGGCCTTCGGTCACCTTGAAGGCTCCGCCGTAAACACCAATGTCTTCGCCGATGCAGAAAACGGCGGGGTCGCGCTCCATTTCTTCCCAGATGCCCTGGCGGATTGCTTCGAGATAAGTTACTGGCGCCATATGCTCACCACAAATTGCCTGCCGATTCTACCTGTTCTCCGCTACTTGGGGTCTGGTTTTGGGGCCACGGGTTTCTTCAGCGGAGCAGGCACGCGCCTGACGTCTGCCCCGTCGTAGGGGGCCGGGCGAAAGCGCTCGAGCCCAGGATCCCACGTCCAGATGCGGTAACGGTTAATGGTCACCTGGTTGTCGGTGATTACCTCTTTCTCCAGCACACGAAATTGCGCCGCCGAATTGGGAGCAGCCTTCATCACATTGAAAGTTGATGTCTGGGTCTGACGAAGGTTGGCCGTCTCGCTCGGCGGATGGTTCGTGAGCGTGATCTCGCTGCGCTGCGTCGTGTCCAGGACGACCTCCACCCGGTCATGCAAAAGCTTTAATACAACGAAGTTCTGCTGACTATAGGTGCCGGTCTCGCTTGTCGTCTCGTGGTAGACCAATATTTCCGACACGCCCGGCTGGATCAATTCGGCGTAGGTGATCTCCGGGCGCCCGATGCGGGCCGCCAGACGAATGGTCTGGACGTGCCTCCACTCTGACTTTGGCGCCTTGTCGAAAATCACAAGATAGGTTGAGTCACAGACGCTCGAGTCGGCAATCAGCAAGGCGTTCTCGGCATCCGCACGGAGCTTAACTTCTCGCTGATCTATGTGGCTGAAATCGACGCAGGGCGAATTCGATTTGACTGCGCCACTCGATGGGTTCGGAGCATAGATACCCAACTCCAGAGCAAGGTCGTTGCGCTGTACCGCAGAGCCTTCCTGCAGTGTGTGAGCGACCTCGCCGGGGACCCGGGTCTGGAATTCCTGAGGCTTCTTCTTGAAGGGCAGTTCCGCACTTGCCGAGGCGAGCAATGACAGCAGGAGAAGTGAGGTGGATAGGGGCTTCATTATTTTAAGTGGACCGCAGAATCGCTACGTGTGGCGACCGGAGCGCTGCGTCGGGGAACAACTTTTACGCTGCCGTAAAGAGGCTTGATCGTGTGACAGGCATCGTTGCAGTACACGTCCTGATGCGCCTTGTCAGATTCAGCGTCGGGCATGGCCGATGCAACCGCGGCGTCGCGCTCGGCCTCGAGTTGGCGCTCGACGTCCGCAATCATCTGCTCGTTTTCCCGCGCCGTCATCCAGCTCTTCACGTTGACCAGATAGTTTTCGAAGCGGGCGATGGGATCACGCTGACGCCAGTATTCGAACAGCTTGGCGGGTACATACTGCGCGGCGTCGTGAATGGCGTGGCCTTTCATGCGCATCATCTTGGCTTCGATGAGGGTTGGGCCTTCGCCGCGGCGGGCGCGCTCGCAGGCTTCGTGCGTGGCGTCATACACCTGGCAGGGATCGGTGCCGTCGACAATCACTCCGGGAATGCCATAGCCGATAGCGCGCTCGGCCAGGTCTTTCACGCAGAACTGCATGTCGCTGGGCGTGGAGTATCCCCAGAGATTGTTCTCAACGATGAGCACAAGCCCGAGCTTCTGCACGGCCGCGAAGTTGATGCTCTCGTAAGTGACGCCGGTGGACTGGCCACCATCGCCGATGTAGGTGAGCCCGGCAATGTTCTTGCCTTGCAGGCGCGCACCCAGGCAAACGCCGGCCATGACGCCGATCAACTCGCCCAGCATCGAGATGGGCGCGCAGACGTGACGATGCTCCCAGTCGCCAAAGTGCGACGAAGCATCGCGGCCAAAGGTGGGTGAATCGGCTTTGGCCATATACTGCCGCATGACGTCGCCCGGAGGGAAGCCCCGTACCATCATCGCGCCCTGGTTGCGGATCATCGGGCCGAGCCAGTCATCCTCGCGCAAGGCAAAGGCCGAGGCGCAGGAACAACCTTCCTGGCCGAAGCCGAAGTAAACGCCGCCGACGACCAGGCTCTGCTTGTAGAGATTTTCGAGGACGGTCTCCATGCGGCGGTTGAGCAGCATCCAGCGGTAAATGGCGAGGCATTGCTCGCGGGAGAGATATTTCGACTCGCGGATCGGCGGAGCCGGGGCGCTCAGGTCGCCTTCGATCTTGTACTCCACGCTGGAGCCCTCGCCCGATTGATAGACGCGGAACTTGGGGTGCTCGAGGCGGTAGTCGGGGATGTCGTAGGTGCGCGAGGAGTAAATTGCCTTCGTAACCTTAACCTGCGGGGCTTTGGTCTTGGCCGCAGCGGAGCGTTTGGCGGGTTTCTTTTTCGGCATACGTTGCAGAGGAAACGATAACCGCAGCCATGAAGGATAGGCAAGTTCGACTGCGGCTACTAGCACTTCGAGAGCGGCCCTCCACTTACAACCGTCGAGTGTTGCGGGCAACACATCCCGCTCTTGAACATGGCCTAGTTCCTATCCGTGCCGATCCATGAAAACCCGCTGCTGCTCGAATTCTTGCCTGATTTTCTCTGGGCCTCTGTGGTGGATTTGTTTTTGCCCTGCGCTATGCTTACTCCAATGCTCGACGCCGCCCGCATTGCCGAGTTGCTGCAACCATTTCTCTCTGAAATTTCGAACGGTGCCCCATCCCGGCCTCCTTTGCCGGGGTGGGCATGTTCGGCCGAACTCGCCGCGCAATTACAAACCTACCTTGATCTCCTGCTGCGCTGGAACGCCCGCATCAACCTCACGGCCGTCCGCGATCCTGAACAGATCGTCACCCGCCATTTCGGCGAATCACTCTTTGCCGCCCGTGTACTGCGCGAGGCTGGCGCGTTCTCATCTGGTACCACTCTCGCCGACATCGGTTCCGGCGCCGGCTTTCCCGGAATCCCCATCAAGCTCTTCGCCCCCGAGTTACATGTAACCTTGATTGAATCGCAAAACAAGAAAGCTACATTTCTGCGCGAGGTCATTCGAGCTTTAGAGCTATCCCACATTGTGGTACATTGCGGCCGCGCCGAAGATTGGGCCCACCACGCCAGCGTCGTTACCCTGCGCGCCGTGGAGAAATTCGAGACAGTCCTCCCCGTGGCCGCCCAACTGGTCGCGCCGGGAGGAACCCTGGCACTTTTGATCGTCGAATCTCAAACCGAAGCCGCTGCCCGAGGGCTCGGCCCCGGTTGGGACGCGGAGTTTGGCCGCTCGATTCCCGAGAGTGTCGGCCGGCAGGTTTGGATGGCTCGTCGAAACTGATGCCAGTCTGCCTAGTGGGAAAATGACGCTATTTGTAGGCACAAGCAATGCGGCAAATGGCAAAATGTTACAAAAAAGTAGGTTGAAATGTGGATGCTGTGGGTTTATATTGTCTCGGAGGGTTGCCGGACCAATGTGTGGCGCACGCCTTGTGTTCCGCGGCCAGCCTATAGTCGAGTGGTGAAAATGTGTCGAAAAGCGATGTTTCTTTATAACGAAGTGGGAAGTAGTGTCCTCCGAGCGCCGGTTTTTCATCGTCGATTGCAGGTATGCCAGGAAGAAGGAAGTGGAGCGATTAATGTGTGTTGTAACACAATTGTTCCACGTGGAACAATTGGCGTCTTGGGCACTTCCAGCTTCACCACAATTGTTCCACGTGGAACAATTGCCGAATACTCACAGTCACCGCAGACCGTTACCCATCCGCAATCAGTATCTTCCGGCACCCCGCGCTAGAATTGCACAGTTTTTCCTCCAGAAAACTGCGTTTGCACACTACCTGGGCGTTGCCCATTGCCGCTGTGCGTTTTAGTCTCTAGTCCGAGGGTTTTCCAACCGTGGGTCGCATCATCGCCGTTACCAACCAAAAAGGTGGAGTAGGAAAAACTACTACCGCCATAAACTTGGCCGCATCCCTGGCCTCGCTGGGGGCGCACACCCTGCTGGTGGACTGCGATCCCCAGTCCAACGCCTCCAGCGGCATCGGCTTCGGCCGCGATCCGCACCGCATGAATACCTATCAGGTCCTGATGGGCGAAGTGACCGCCGCCGAGGCCATCTGTCCAACGGAGCTCGAACAGTTGCAGGTCGTGCCCGCCCATAAGAACCTTATTGGTGCCAATATCGAACTTGTGCCACTGGATCACCGCGAATATCGCCTGCGCTACGCGCTCGACACGGTGCGGAACGCGTACGAATACGTCGTGATTGATTGTCCGCCGGCGCTGGATCTCCTGACCCTGAACGCGCTGGTGGCTGCGGATTCGGTTTTGATCCCTATGCAGGCGGAGTATTTTGCCCTGGAAGGGGTCACCGAGCTGCTGGATACGATTGACCGCATCAAGGCTGAATTGAATCCCGGACTGGCAGTCGAGGGCGTGGTCATTACCATGTTTGACGACCGGACGAACCTGGCGCAGTCTGTGGCTGCCGATTTGCGAGGATTTTTTGGCGATTTGATGTGCGAGACCACGATTCCGCGGAATATTCGGCTGGCGGAAGCGCCGAGTCATGGCAAGCCAGCGCTGCTGTACGATCCAAAGTCCCGCGGCAGCGAGGCCTATCTGCAACTGGCGCAAGAGATTATGGACCGTGCTAAGCGCGACCAATCTGTGGTGGACGCCGTCGTCAGTCACGAGCTGGGCAACTAATCGGACGGAAAGTAGAGAAATCATGATGGAAAAACGCAAAGTGCTGGGCCGCGGGCTCGATACGCTGTTACCGTCCCGTCAAGCGCCGCCAGCGGCTGGTTCGCCAGTTCACCACGGAGACACCGTTCAGCAGCTCTCAGTCGAATCGCTTGACCACAACCCGTACCAGACCAGGAGCGGCGTGGACGAGGTCGCGCTGGAGGAGTTGGCGGCGTCGATCAAGGCCACTGGGGTTTTGCAACCAATTACGGTCCGGGCGGTGCCGGGCGGGCGCTATCAGTTGATTGCCGGGGAACGCCGCTGGCTGGCATCCCAGAAGGCCGGGAAGCTGACGGTCCCGGCGATTGTGCGCCAGGTTTCCAACGAGCAGGCGATGGAGATGACCATCATCGAGAATCTGCAGCGCGAGGACCTGAACCCGATCGAGCAGGCGCGAGCGTTTGATCGGCTGAGTCGCGAGTTCGGACTGACCCAGGAACAAATTTCAGTGCGAACGGGGAAAGAGCGCTCGTCGGTGGCGAATTTTCTGCGGCTGCTGCGGCTACCGGAGGCGGTACAGGCCTACGTTAACGGGGGACATCTGAGTTTTGGCCACGCTAAAGCGCTGATGGGTCTGGATTCGCCGGAGTCGATGATGAAGATTTCAAGCCTCATCCTCGAGAAAGGACTCTCGGTCCGCCAGGCTGAGGATGCGATTGCCGATCTGCTTCACCCGACCGATCGAAAGGCGATGCGGGAGATCCGGGAGCCGTTCATCGATCCGAACGTCAAGGAAGCTCAGCGGACGCTGGAGCGGGTGCTGGGAGTTCGGGTAAGCATTAAAGACCGGAACGGCAAAGGAAAGATTCAGCTGGAATATAAATCTTTGGAAGATTTCGACCGCATCCTGGACGTGCTTAATAGCAAGTAACATGTTTATTTTCAATACGTTAACCGTGGTTTTTGGGGGTAGGATTGCGCAAGGTGACGATAGGCGATTTCGAAGTCGCGGTCCTCTCGGACGGGACCTATGAGCTGGATGGGGGTGCCTTCTTTGGGGTCGTACCCAAGGTGCTCTGGGAGAAGCGGGTGCAGCCTGACGCCCGCAACATGCTGAAGGTCGGAACCAACTGCCTGCTGATTCGGGATGGGAAGCAGACGGTACTTGTGGAGACGGGCATCGGGTCAAAGCTTAATGAGAAGAGCCAGGCGATCCACAAGAACCAAGTGCGACTGATGAAAGATTTCGAGGAGGCGGGGGTTTCGCCGGACGAGGTCGATATCGTCATCAATACACATCTGCATTTTGATCACTGCGGGTGGAACACCTATTACAAGGATGGCAAGGCCGTGGCGACGTTTCCGCGGGCCAAGTATTATGTGCAGCGGGGCGAGGTGGAACACGCGCACGAACAGCATGAGCGCGACCGGGTAAGCTACCTTACGGACAATTACGATCCGCTGATCGAGAGCGGGCAGATGGTGCTGCTCGATGGCAATGCCGAGATTGCGCCGGGAATCTCGGTGCAACTGTTTCCGGGACACACCCGGGACCTACAGGCGGTGATCGTGCGGAGCGGCGGAGCGACATTGTGCTACCCGAGTGATTTGATTCCGACGACGAATCATCTGGACCCGACGTGGGTGATGGGATATGACTTGTATCCGCTGACGAGCATTGCCAGCCGGCACAGATTTTACGAGCAGGCGATTCCGGAGAAGTGGATGGTGGCGTTTACGCATGATCACGAGATGCCGCTGGCGTACGTGGAACTGGGGGAGAAGGGGCGGCCGGTGGCGCGGAGGGTCGAGTGAATCCACCACAGAATACACGGAACTCACTGAAAAGATCTGGGCGAAAGGCAAGAGCTACATCTACCAGAGAGACACAGAGGCACAGGGAAAGTCTAGGCCTAAAGAAAAAACAGCCACGGATTTTCGCGGATTACACGGATAAGCTTGGGCAATAGGCGAGGGTACACCTTAGTGCCATTTACGGGGCGGGCGGGAAATCCTACATTGTGGTAGTACCACATTGTGGCAGTTAGGGGTGGGGCATGGGAAAGAAGAACAAGAAGAAAGACAAGAAGAAAGTTACAAACAAACAAGTGGCGGCGAAGCCTTCAAAGGCAGGGCTCGATTTGCGCCAAGCCGAACTGCCGGGACGTCCCAAGCCCATGAAGCCCGCCGATATCCGCGCAGTGCGCGAGAGTTTGAATGCCAGCCAAGCGCTGTTCGCGCGGCTGCTGAATGTCAGCTCAAATGCCGTGGAGAGCTGGGAGCAGGGGATCCGCGAGCCTCGGCAGGCAACGCTCAAGTTGCTGCATATCGCGAAGAAGAATCCGGCCGTGTTGCTGGACTAGATCTCCCTCGCGCCGCGAAAGGCAAAAGCAGCCGCGGAGTATCCAGATCTTCACGGATAAGAATTAGACAAGAAGTCAACTTCAACTGCGAATTTCGCGGATAAGTCTCAGTTGCGACGAAAACCCCCACTCAAGGCCGCTGCGCGTCCTTGAATGGGGCACCCGGCGCGTCCCACTGTCGATAAAGATGCCTCACTGGACGTTTACCAGGTTGGAGCCGCCGGAGATTCCATTTGCGACGACTTCCAGATAATACTGGCCCTTCGGTACTGTAGGGCAGTCGAAGTTGGTCGACACCGGGAGCTTCTGTGTGGCCACACCCATCCAGCTATGGTCGTGCGTACGGCAGTAGTAGACCTTAGGGGGTGGAGGGTTTGTGCAACAGATGGTGAAACCCTGATTTTCAGTCAGCCTTACAAGCGGGTAGTTGGTAGCGGACTGGTAGTCGTCGCCGTAGGCCGCGCCTTGCGACATACCATTGAACCTATAGCCGGTAATCGTATTCGGGCTACTGTTGTGAACGGGTAGCGCACAAAAATAATTCCAGTAGTTGTTGCCGCTGCAGGTTGAACCGTTGATGGCCGTTACAGCTGGCGCC
>Ga0302171_10000398_pt1 | contig 10364 bp, 6 predicted proteins | sample I_Fen_N2_2_FD_193495 | JGI IMG/M metagenome (GOLD analysis project Ga0302171, IMG submission 193495) | Peat permafrost microbial communities from Stordalen Mire near Abisko, Sweden - I_Fen_N2_2 | ecosystem: Environmental > Terrestrial > Soil > Wetlands > Permafrost | place: Sweden: Abisko... | reverse complement strand
GGCCTTGGCGAACAAGATCACCCCCGGTGCATACAGCAACGCCGAGAGCAGCAGGTATTTCACACCCCCGGCATAGAGCAGCCACACCGCGTAACTCAACGCGATACCGCCGATCAACAGATCCTTGGTTCGCTCCGCCGAGGCATGCTCATAGGTTTCCCCGCGCCCGCTCAACAGCACCGCATAAGCCGCCGACCACAGGTAGGGCACCAGAATCATCGAAGACGCGAGGTAGATCAGGCTGGTGTAGGTCCCTGCGGAAAACAGCGTGATCAGCAAGAAAATCTGGATCATTGAATTGGTCAGCCACAAGGCGTTGACCGGTACATGGTTGGCGTTCTCCCGGGTCAGGAACGCCGGCATGGTCTTGTCTTTGGCGGTGGCAAAGAGGATCTCCGCGCACAGCAATGCCCACGACAACAAGGCCCCAAGCAATGAAATCGCCAGGCCGACGCTGATCAGTACCGCCCCCCAATGCCCCACCACGTGCTCCAGAACAGCGGCCAGCGACGGGTTCTGCAACGTCGCCAGTTCAGGCTGGCTCATGATCCCGAGCGACAACACGTTCACCAATACCAGCAGCGCCAGGACACCGAGGAAGCCGATCACCGTCGCCCGCCCGACATCCGCGCGTTTCTCTGCCCTGGCCGAATAGATGCTGGCGCCCTCAATGCCGATGAACACGAACACCGTCACCAGCATCATGTTGCGCACCTGGTCCATCACGCCGCCGAAGTCCGGATTGCTCTTGCCCCAAATGTCGCGAGTAAAGACTTCGGCCTTGAACGCCACCGCAGCAATCACGATGAACATGATCAGCGGGACGACCTTGGCCACGGTGGTCAACTGGTTGATGAACGCCGCTTCCTTGATCCCGCGCATCACCAGAAAGTGCACCGCCCACAGCAGCACCGAGGCGCAGCCGATGGCGATCGGTGTATTGCCCTGGCCAAATACCGGAAAAAAATAACCGAGGGTGCTGAACAGCAACACGAAATAGCCAACGTTGCCCAGCCAGGCACTGATCCAGTATCCCCAAGCGGACGAGAAACCCATGTAGTCGCCAAAACCGGCCTTGGCATAGGCATACACCCCGGAGTTCAGCTCCGGCTTGCGATTGGCCAGGGTCTGGAATACGAAGGCCAGGGTCAACATGCCCACGGCGGTAATTGCCCAGCCAATCAGGACCGCACCGGCATGGGCGCGTTCTGCCATGTTCTGAGGCAAAGAGAAAATACCGCCACCAATCATCGAGCCCACCACCAGGGCGATCAATGCACTGAGTCGAAGCTTTTGCGTCGGTTGCGACATTCCTGGGTCTCCATGTATTTCCCGATGCGGCCGGGTGCTGGCACAGCCATCAAACCGTCACTTGGTTGGCATTAACTAAATGGCCAAAGCGTAATTACGTTTATTAAATAACGCCAAATCCGGGACCCGTTTATTTATAGCCGATCAGAATATAGGCGCCTTGCTCAGAACACTTGGATTGAACGAAACCGTTAATCCGCAATCGCTACTGGAATCGGACGTCAAAAATTTGCGGAAACCAAAAAACGAACTAGCTTAAAAACTCAAAGCAATACCGGGTATTGCCGCTTGTTCTGTCAAAGCCCTCTGGATAAGGCCTTTCCGGAGAAATCACTATGCCAATGAAATGCGCATAAGTCCTTCAAATTACAATGGAATGTACCCATGTACTGATCTAAGTCAGATGATTGAATTGCTAACAGAACTAATCTGTTGTCTCTCTTCTCCTGCATTGGAGTCATGCAATGTCTGAATCCCCCGGAAAACTGAAACTTGGCGCACTGGTTGCCTTGGTCGTCGGCTCGATGATTGGTGGCGGCATTTTCTCTTTGCCACAAAACATGGCCGTGAGTGCTGACGTCGGCGCCATTCTGATTGGTTGGGCAATTACCGCCGTGGGCATGTTGACCCTGGCCTTCGTGTTCCAGACCCTGGCCAACCGAAAGCCTGATCTGGACGCCGGGGTTTACGCTTATGCCAAGGCCGGTTTTGGCGACTACATGGGTTTCTCGTCCGCCTGGGGATACTGGATCAGTGCCTGGCTGGGCAACGTCGGTTACTTCGTTCTGTTGTTCAGCACGCTGGGGTATTTCTTCCCGATCTTCGGCGAAGGCAACACCGTGGCCGCCGTCATCGGCGCGTCAGTGCTGCTGTGGGCCGTGCATTTCCTCGTGTTGCAGGGGATCAAGGAAGCGGCGTTCATCAACCTGGTGACCACTGTCGCCAAGGTCGTGCCGCTGATGCTGTTCATGTTGATTACCTTGTTCGCCTTCAAACTGGACATCTTTACCGCTGACATCTGGGGCCTGAAAAACCCCGACCTGGGCAGTGTGATGAACCAGGTGCGCAACATGATGCTGGTCACCGTGTGGGTGTTCATCGGCATCGAAGGCGCGAGCATTTTCTCGGCGCGGGCGGAAAAACGCACCGATGTGGGTAAAGCCACCGTGATCGGTTTCATCACCGTGCTGCTGTTCCTGGTGCTGGTGAACGTACTGTCGCTGGGCGTCATGACCCAACCGGAACTGGCCAAGCTGCAGAACCCGTCGATGGCCGCCGTGCTGGAACACGTGGTGGGCCATTGGGGCGCGGTGCTGATCAGCGTCGGTCTGGTCATTTCGCTGCTCGGTGCGTTGCTGTCATGGGTGCTGCTGTGCGCGGAAATCATGTTTGCCGCGGCCAAGGACCACACCATGCCGGCGTTCCTGCGCAAGGAAAACGCCAAGAATGTACCGGTCAACGCCCTGTGGCTGACCAACGCCATGGTGCAACTGTTCCTGATCATCACCCTGTTCTCGGCCAGTACTTACCTGTCACTGATCTACCTGGCGACCTCGATGATCCTGGTGCCGTACCTGTGGTCGGCGGCCTATGCGTTGCTGTTGGCGGTACGCGGGGAGACTTATGAAAACGCGGCGGCCGAGCGCCGCAAAGACCTGCTCATCGGTGCTGTCGCCCTGATTTACGCGATCTGGCTGATCTACGCCGGCGGCGTCAAATACCTGCTGCTGTCCGCCCTGCTCTATGCCCCCGGCGTGATTCTGTTCGCCAAGGCCAAGATGGAACTCAACAAACCGGTTTTCACCAACGTCGAGAAGCTGATTTTCGCAGCCGTCGTCGTGGGCGCCCTGGTGGCTGCCTATGGGCTGTATGACGGCTTCCTGACCATGTAATAGCTGAATAATTGTCATCTGGAGGATCACGGTAATGACCACGGAAAAAGTTAAGTACGGCGTCCATTCCGAAGCCGGCAAGCTGCGCAAAGTCATGGTTTGCTCCCCCGGCCTGGCCCATCAGCGGCTGACCCCGAACAACTGTGACGAACTGCTTTTCGATGATGTGTTGTGGGTGGCACAAGCCAAGCGCGACCATTTTGACTTCGTCACCAAAATGCGAGAACGCAACGTTGATGTGCTGGAAATGCACAACCTGTTGACCGACATCGTTGCCATTCCCGAAGCCCTGGACTGGATTCTGGAGCGCAAGATCACCGCCAATTCGGTCGGCCTGGGTCTGGTCAATGAAACGGGTTCGTGGCTACGCAGCCTGGAACCGCGCAAAATCGCCGAGTACCTGATCGGCGGCGTGTCGGCCGATGACCTGCCGGACAGCTTCGGTGGCAAGACCATCCAGATGTTCCGCGACTTCCTCGGCCACTCCAGCTTCATTCTGCCGCCGCTGCCCAACACCCAGTTCACCCGGGATACCACCTGCTGGATCTACGGCGGCGTGACGCTCAACCCGATGTACTGGCCGGCGCGCCGCCAGGAAACGCTGCTGGCGACCGCCATCTACAAATTCCACCCGGAGTTCACCAACGCCGACTTCCAGATCTGGTACGGCGATCCTGACCAGGAACACGGCAGCTCCACCCTTGAAGGCGGCGACGTCATGCCAATCGGCAACGGCGTGGTCTTGATCGGCATGGGTGAGCGCTCCTCCCGTCAGGCCATTGGCCAACTGGCGCTCAATCTGTTCAAGAACAAAGCCGTCGAGAAAGTGATCGTCGCCGGCCTGCCAAAATCCCGTGCAGCGATGCACCTGGACACGGTGTTCAGCTTCTGCGACCGCGACCTGGTGACCATCTTCCCGGAAGTGGTGAACCAGATCGTTGCCTTCACCCTGCGTCCGGACGAAAGCAAGCAAGGCGGCATCGACATTCGTCGCGAAGAAGCCAACTTCCTCGACACCGTGGCCAAGGCCCTCAACCTGAAAGCGTTGCGCGTCGTCGAAACCGGCGGCAACAGCTTCGCCGCCGAACGCGAACAGTGGGACGACGGTAACAACGTGGTCGCCATGGAACCCGGCGTGGTCATCGGCTATGACCGCAACACCTACACCAACACCCTGTTGCGCAAGGCCGGGGTCGAGGTCATCACCATCAGCGCCGGCGAACTCGGCCGCGGCCGTGGCGGTGGCCACTGCATGACCTGCCCGATCATTCGCGACCCGATCGACTATTAATTTTTTTGACTAATGACGACCCGACGCTGTGAAAGCGTAGCGAGCGCAGGAAAGACAAGGCAAAAACAGGCGAGGAAGCGGAGTCTACTGCTTGTAAATGAGCATTCCGAGCCTGTTTTTAACGCAGTATTTCCAAGCGCAGTAGCTTTCACAGTGTCGGGCAAGGAGATCCATCATGGCTTTCAATATGCGCAACCGCAGCCTGCTCTCGCTGATGCACCACACGACGCGCGAGCTCAATTACCTGCTGGACCTTTCCCGTGACCTCAAGCGCGCCAAGTACACCGGCACCGAGCGTGCGCACCTGAAAGGCAAAAACATCGCGCTGATCTTCGAAAAAACCTCGACCCGCACCCGTTGCGCCTTCGAAGTGGCGGCCCACGACCAAGGCGCCCACGTCACCTACATCGACCCGGTGTCGTCGCAGATCGGCCACAAGGAAAGCATGAAAGACACCGCCCGCGTGCTGGGGCGGATGTTCGATGCCATTGAGTACCGTGGCTTCGAACAGGAAATCGTCGAAGAGCTGGCCAAGTTCGCCGGCGTGCCGGTGTTCAACGGCCTGACCGCTGAATTCCACCCGACGCAGATGATCGCCGACACCCTGACCATGCGTGAACACAGCGACAAGCCGCTGCATGACATCAGCTATGCCTACCTGGGCGACGCACGCTACAACATGGGTAATTCACTGCTGATGATCGGCGCAAAACTGGGCATGGACGTGCGCATCGCCGCACCGAAAGCCTTGTGGCCACACGCTGATTTCATTGCCCAGTGCAAAGCCTTCGCCGAAGAAAGCGGTGCACGTATCACCATCACCGAAGACCCGAAAGCCGCGGTCAAGGGCGTGGACTTCATCCACACCGACATCTGGGTGTCGATGGGTGAGCCCGTCGAAGCGTGGGACGAGCGCATCGAGCAACTGCTGCCGTACCAGGTCAATGCCGACATGATGAAGGCCTCGGGCAACCCGCGCGTGAAGTTCATGCACTGCCTGCCGGCCTTCCACAACAGCGAAACCAAAGTCGGCAAAGACATTGCCGCGCGGTATCCGCACCTGGCCAACGGCGTGGAGGTGACTGAAGAAGTCTTCGAATCGCCGGCCAACATCGCCTTCGAGCAAGCGGAAAACCGCATGCACACCATCAAGGCGATCCTGGTATCGGCGTTGGCGGATATCTAACGGCTCGCCCGGCTCTCACTGCTGGAACAAAGCCCCTGTGGGAGCTGGCTTGCCAGCTCCCACGCTGATCGAGTTCCAACAGGAGACCGAGTCATTCGCAACGTCTCTGTTTAGAAGGATTGCATTATGCGTATCGTCGTTGCTCTGGGCGGTAACGCCCTGCTCCGCCGGGGTGAACCGATGACCGCTGACAACCAGCGCGCCAACATCCGGATCGCCACCGAACAGATCGCCAAGATCCATCCCGGCAACGAACTGGTCATCGCCCACGGCAATGGCCCTCAAGTCGGCCTGCTGTCGCTGCAAGCGGCGGCCTACACCTCGGTGTCGCCTTACCCGCTGGACGTGCTGGGTGCCGAAACCGAAGGCATGATCGGCTACATCATCGAACAGGAACTGGGTAATCTGCTGGACTTCGAAGTGCCCTTCGCCACGCTGTTGACCCAGGTCGAAGTGGACGCCAATGACCCGGCGTTCCAGAAGCCCAGCAAACCCATCGGACCGGTGTACACCAAGGCCGAGGCGGAAAAACTCGCCGCCGAAAAGGGCTGGGCCATCGCTCCGGACGGCGACAAATTCCGCCGCGTGGTCGCCAGCCCCAGACCGAAGCGCATCTTCGAAATCCGCCCGATCAAGTGGCTGCTGGAGAAAGGCAGCATCGTGATCTGTGCCGGCGGTGGCGGTATTCCGACCCTGTACACGGCGCCCGGAAAACTCGAAGGCGTCGAAGCGGTGATCGACAAAGACCTTTGCTCGGCGCTGCTGGCCGAACAACTGGAAAGCGATCTGCTGGTGATCGCCACCGACGTCAATGCGGCGTACATCGACTTCGGCAAGCCTGGCCAGAAAGCCATCGCCCAGGCGCACCCGGATGAACTGGAGCGTCAGGGTTTTGCCGCCGGGTCAATGGGGCCAAAGGTGCAGGCAGCCTGCGAATTTGCCCGTCATACTGGAAAGGTCGCGGTGATTGGCTCACTCTCGGACATCGAAGCGATCGTCCAGGGCAAGGCCGGCACTCGCGTCAGTATGGCGACACCCGGTATCAGCTATCGATAAACGTTAAGTCGCGGGCCGGCAGCAGGCCTGCCCGCCTTCAAGGCCTGTTTGCAGGAGAGATGACAATGGCTAAGTTCGAGCCCGGTCACTTACACATCGAGCGTCACGCGCTGACCAGCGACGACGTCAGCTACAACGTGTACATCGACTATGAAGTCACTCAACATCCCGATGAAGGCAAAGGGATGCAGTTCAAGATGCACGGCACCATTCAAGGCAGGGAGTTCGAAGAGACGTTCTATCTGCCCAAGGACCAGGCCTACAACTTCGCCAGCAACGTCACGAAAATTGCGGAGAAGTACGGCATTCCCAAGACCCACAGCCAGATCGGCTCGATCCACAAGCATTACGACCTCATGTTCGAGGATGTACGGGTGCAACTGAACATGCAGTCGGGCGACCCGGTCAAACCCGAACACCTGGGATGACCCACCGCCCTTGTAGGAGCGAGCCGGCTCCGGGCGGCGTTCCGACGATGAACTCGAAGACGCCACGGGGTGTCAGGTTCCCCGCGTTTTCGTTGACAACCATCGCGAGCAGGCTCGCTCCTACAAAGGCACATCGTCGGCTATTGGCTTAATTCCTGTTCACGAATCAGCCGCTTGTTGATCTTCCCGACACTGGTCTTGGGTATGTCGGCCACCAGCCTGATCTGCCGGGGAATCGCCCATTTGTTGATGCGACCGCTCTCGACATACTGATGCAGATGAGCCACCAGCATTTCGGCCGTGATGCCTTCTGACACCACCAGGGCCACCGGTCGCTCACCCCACTGCGGGTCCGGAACACCCACGACCGCGACCGAACTGACGGCCGGATGCTCGCTGATCAGGCTCTCCAGTTCCAGCGAGCTGATCCACTCCCCGCCCGTCTTGATCACGTCTTTGATCCGGTCCCTGATCTCCACGACGCCCATGGGGTCGATGGAGCCGATGTCACCGGTATGCATCCAGCCGTTTTCCCACAGTTGCGCGCCTTGCTCGGGTGCATTCAGGTAGCCCTGAGTCAACCACGGCGCACGTACGACGATCTCGCCGAGTGCCTCGCCGTCCTGTACCACTTCATGGCCACTGGCATCGATGATGCGCAAGTCGACCATCGGCACCGCTACCCCGGTCTTGATCCGCGCCGCCACCTGGTCTGGCGCCGATTGTTCCAGCTCGGCCTCACTCAGGTGCGTCAGGCACAGCAGTGGACAAGTCTCGGACATCCCGTACCCGCTGTGCACACGCATGCCCCGTGCGGTCGCCTGGGCGGCCAGGCCATGGGTCAAGGCGCTGCCGCCCAGGAGCATTTTCCAGCCGCTGAAGTCAGTCGCGGCGGCTTCGTCGCAACCCAGGATCATTTGCAGGATCGTCGGCACGCAATGGGAAAAACTGACCTTCTCTTCGCGATACAACCTGACCAGGCTATTGGGCTCATAGCGCCCCGGGTAAACCTGCTTGATCCCCATCAATGTCGCGACATAGGGCACGCCCCAGGCATGCACATGGAACATCGGCGTGATCGGCATGTAGACGTCGTCGGAGCGCAACAAGGGCAAACCCTGATAGACGCCGAGGGTGCCGACGGCATTGAGCGTGTGCAAGACCAACTGGCGATGGGAGAAGTAGACGCCCTTGGGGTCGCCCGTCGTGCCGGTGGTGTAGAACAGCGTGGCCACCGATTGTTCATCGAAATCAGGAAAATCAAAGTGCGGTGCAGCCTGCGCCAACAGACTTTCGTATTCCCCCAACACCGGTAATGCAGTCGACGGCGCTCCATGATCGGTGAGCTGAATGTAGCCTTTGACCGTTGTCAGCTGATCGTGGACCTGCTCCATCAGCGGCAGAAAATCGTCATGTACCAGCACCAGATCATCTTCGGCGTGGTTCATGGTGTAGAGAACCTGCTCCGCAGACAGACGGATATTCACCGTGTGCAACACCGCGCCCAGCATCGGCACGGCGAAAAAACACTCCAGATACCGATGGCTGTCCCAATCCAGCAGGGCCACGGTATCGCCGGACTTGACGCCCGCTTGCGTGAGCGCGTTAGCCAATCGCTGGATGCGCTCATTCAGCGTCCGGTAGCTGTAGCGCAGCTTGTCCGCGTAGACAATTTCCTGATCGGGCGCATAGCGTGCGCCCGAGAGCAACAGGCTCTTGATCAACAAGGGGTAGCTATAAGCGCCTGGCGCGGGGGCGAGTATTTTTGTTTTCACCACGGTGAAGTCTTCCTGATGCGGTTGATTGGAGATCATCTCCGGTTCACGGGGTCAGAACTGATCGGCGTCGAGCAAGTACAGTGAATCGCTACCGGCCTTGACCGACGCGGCCAGCGACTGAACGCGCGGCAGCAGGCGGGCGAAGTAGAACCGCGCCGTGCCCAGCTTGCTGGCGTAGAAGTCGTCCTGCGCTTCCCTGCTCACCGAAGCCTTGGCCATCAGCGCCCACATGTAGGCGTAGGCGGTGTAGCCGAAGGCGTGCAGGTACTCGACCGACGCCGCGCCGATTTCGTTGGGGTTGTTTTTCGAACGGTCGAGCAGCCATGCCGTGAGTTCGTCGAGGTTGTCCAGGGCGCTGTTCAACGGTCTGGTGAACTCCGCGAGGTCGGCGCAAGCGGTGGCGGTGAAATGGCGAATCTCGTCAGCGAACAGCTTGTACAGTTCGCCTCCGGTGCCCACCACTTTGCGTCCAACCAGGTCCAGCGCCTGAATGCCGTTGGTGCCTTCGTAGATCTGGGTGATGCGCACGTCGCGCACCAGTTGCTCCTGACCCCATTCGCGGATGTAACCGTGGCCGCCGAAGATCTGCTGGCCATGAATCGTGGTCTCCAGCCCCATGTCGGTGAGGAACGCCTTGGCCACCGGGGTCAGCAACGCCACCAGGCCTTCCGCGCGCTGGCGGGTTGCGGTGTTTTCGCTGAACCTGGCGGTGTCCAGTTGCATGGCCACGTACGTCGAGAAGGCACGGCCGCCTTCATTTGCGGCTTTCATGGTCAACAGCATGCGCCGCACGTCCGGGTGGACGATGATCGGGTCGGCCACTGTGTCTTTGCTCTGCGCGCCGCTCGGCGAACGACTTTGCAGACGATCACGGGCGTATTCAACGGCGTTCTGATACGAACGCTCACCCGTGGCCAGGCCTTGAATGCCGACACCCAGACGCTCGTAGTTCATCATGGTGAACATCGCCGCCAGGCCCCTGTTCGGCGCATCGATGATCCAGCCGGTGGCGCCGTCAAAATTCATCACACAGGTGGCGGACGCCTTGATCCCCATCTTGTGTTCGATCGAGCCACAGGACAGCGCGTTTCGCGACCCCAGGCTGCCATCGGCATTGACCATGAACTTCGGCACCAGGAACAGCGAAATGCCCTTCGGACCCGCCGGGGCATCCGGCAGTTTGGCCAGTACCAGGTGAATGATGTTTTCGGTCAGGTCTTGCTCGCCGCCGGTGATGAAGATCTTGGTCCCGCTGACCTTGTAGGAACCGTCGGCCTGAGGTTCAGCCTTGGTGCGGATGATGCCCAGGTCGGTGCCCGCGTGCGGTTCGGTCAGGCACATCGATCCGGCCCAGATGCCGGCGTACAGGTTCGGCAGGAAGGCGGACTTCAGTTCTTCGCTAGCATGGGCCTTGATCGCCAG
>Ga0302171_10000396_pt1 | contig 10377 bp, 8 predicted proteins | sample I_Fen_N2_2_FD_193495 | JGI IMG/M metagenome (GOLD analysis project Ga0302171, IMG submission 193495) | Peat permafrost microbial communities from Stordalen Mire near Abisko, Sweden - I_Fen_N2_2 | ecosystem: Environmental > Terrestrial > Soil > Wetlands > Permafrost | place: Sweden: Abisko... | reverse complement strand
AACGTAAATGCCGTGATGGATGGCGACATCGATGCTTTTATCAAAGCATTTCTGATGGAATTTCCGGATTAAATCATGACATCTGAATAATTTAAATAGCGTATTTCCGTCCATAATTCAGAACGGGATACGCTATTTTTCTATTTTAATCGTTCTTACATAAAAAAATAATACCCTAAACAATGAAACGATTTATCATACTTATTCTTCTTTCTGTACATATAGGTTTAGCACTTGGCACCGATTATAGTCGGATTGACAAACAATCGGAAACCGTTCCCGCCAACCTGAAAACGGCAAAGGATATTGCCCGGTATCTTACCCGCAATCTCACCACGTCCACCGAGAAAGCCCGTGCTATATACATTTGGATTACTCACAATATCAATTATGATGTCAGCAAACTAAACACAAACTACAGCTACTCCGATCCGCAGGAACTGGTAGATGAAGTACTCCAAAAACGAAAAGGGGTGTGTGCCAATTATGCCGCTTTGTTTCATGCTTGTTGCCAATCGGTAGGTGTGCAGTCGTACGTCATTGAAGGATACACCCGCCAAAATGGCAAAGTACTCCCGATAGGTCACGCTTGGAATGCTGTGAAAATTGAAAACCGCTTTTATAATGTCGATGCCACCTTTGCTGCCGGCTTTGTTGAAAACAATAAATTCACCCGGCATTTTCGCGATATGCAGTTTATGATTCCGTCAGATGAATTCATTAAAACCCATATGCCCTTCGACCCTATCTGGCAGTTTTTATCCACCCCCGTTTCATTCAAAGACTTTGACAATAATAATTTTGAAAAGACTTCTAAAGTCGGTCGTTTCAATTTTTCCGACTCTATTAATCAGCTTTCAACACTAAACATCAAAGAAAAACTAAAGCGCGAAAAACTTCGAATTATTCACGAAGGTACTGCTAATAAACTTGTCAGCGAAAGGCTCACTAACCTGTCAGATCATATTGCCAGCGAAGAAGTAGGAACTGAAACAACAAACTTCAATCAGGCAGTAAGCCTGTTCAACGAAGGCATATTGATTTACAACAAATATGTTTCAACTCTTCAAAAAAACAAAGGAATTACGACTGCTACGGCACCAAAATTCCTTGAGGCATTAAATGCATCGCGCGAAAAAACGGTGGAAGCCTCAGCACTTATGTCTAAGATTAAAAGTAAAGACCCGAAACTAAACAACGAGATTAATACTTTCAAAAAAAACATTGAAAAAAAGCTTGCTTCAATTGACATGGAAATCAGCACAACCAAGAATATCTCGGGAGAATAAACATTTAAAAGAAGAACCTATTGATTGAAAAACAACAGTAAAAGAGGTTAAACCTATCCCAGAAGGAGATACATCACACAACTTTTCAAAACAAACAGCGTTCTAATCTCATATTTATAATTAATACAGATTAAATATGAGAATGGGAAAATTGAAAGATAATAGATTATTGCTTTTTCTTGGAATTATTTTAATTGCAACTGCTTGTAGCAAGTCATCCAGTACCAATAACGACCCGGCTATAGATAATTCGGTAAAAACAGCAGGAGCCTTAACCGTTAGCACGCTAACCAGTACAGCTGACGGTGGATATGCTCCGAATAATGTTGTTGCCATCTGGGTTGAAAGTAATTCGGGAACCTTTGTGAAATCATTGCTGGTATATGCTGCTGCGCGGAAGTATGATTTGACTAACTGGACTTCGAACTCGTCAAGCAATACCACCGATGCTATAACCGGAGCCACACAGTCAAGCCACGCAACCCGTACCTGCACCTGGAATGGAACAAATACCAGTGGAACCGTGGTAGGCGATGGAGTATATAAGGTTTGCATGGAACTGACAGACAAAAACGGAACAGGCAATTTTTCCAGTTTTACCTTTACCAAAGGGACCACAGCCAGTACTCAAACTCCATCAAACGTATCAAGCTTCTCTAATATTTCAATTGCATGGACTCCTCAATAAATCAGGACCACAGAGATTGATTTTTTTCATTGAATAAAAGCTCGTACATTTTTTATGTGCGGGCTTTTATTTTCAAACAAAATTGACGCAGATGCGTTAAAGATGGAGACCAGGATCCGACTATCGGCTTTTTATTCTCAACCACATTTATGGAATTTATTCAAACTCAAAATCCGATTTACCGCCAAGCTATAATGGCATTGTATATCGAAGCTTTCACCACCCAATATATCAACAGAGTTGAGCTCGAAACCTATATAAACAGCATTCTGGAAAATGGATATGCATTCCTTGCTCTGAAAAACAAAGAGCTGGTGGGGGCAATACTATGCTACCCTCTGAAGTTCGACAACCTAATACCCGAAAACATTCGCCAAAACTATTCTACCGACAAGTGTATTTACGTGGCAGAAATGATGGTTGCCGCTCTTACACGCGGTCAGGGTATCGGCAAGAAATTAATGGCTGAATTTTTCAACACCGTTGACAAGTCGACCTTTCCGGATGCCTTTATTCGCGTTTGGGATCAAAACATTCCGGCACTGACCTTATATAAAAAGATGGGATTTGAACCCGTTGGCAACATTGAGCAAACCAAAAAAAAAGCAGACGGAAGCGAAACTTTCGTAATGCAAAAAATATACTTACACAAAAAACTGAACTAAGCCATGCACGAACTGCTAACTAAAACAATTGATTTACGAAACGGAACACCTCAAGCTAAGCGTAAGGAAATAGTAGATTACTTCGAAAAAACCTGGGCCATTGACGAAAAGCTCTACACGCAATTAAAATCCGACGATATATTTTATCACCGTGGTGACCCTTTGCGCCATGTATTGATTTTTTATCTGGGACATACCGCCACATTTTTTATCAACAAATTGTTTCTATCTAAAATTATCGACACACGTATCAATCCTGAGTTTGAGTCTGTTTTTGCTATCGGAGTAGACGAGATGAGTTGGGATGACCTCAACGAAAAACATTACAGTTGGCCATCAGTTTCAGCCGTTCGGGAATATCGGGATAAAGTAAAAGAGCTAATTATAAAACTTATACTGGAGACTCCTCTCGCACTTCCTATCACGTGGGAAGATCCGTTCTGGATTATCATGATGGGAATTGAACACGAACGAATTCATCTGGAAACATCATCGGTATTGATCCGTCAATTGCCACTGGACGAGGTGGTGTCTGGTAGGTTTGGGCAGATTTGTGACGAACAAGGCATAGCTCCTAAAAACGAAATGTTACCCGTTCCGGGTGCTGAAATACAGTTGGGTAAACAGCACGATCACCCTCTTTATGGTTGGGATAGTGAATATGGAAAGTACAACGAAAAGGTAGAAGACTTCAAAGCATCAAAATTATTGGTTTCAAACGGTGAATTTCTGTCCTTTGTAGAAGAGGGCGGATACGAGGTGAAGGAATATTGGACCGAAGAAGGCTGGAACTGGCGAACATTTAAACAAGCTGATATGCCTCTCTTCTGGATAAAACGAAACAACGAATATTGGTTGCGATTGGTTGCCGAAGAAATTCCGATGCCATGGAACTGGCCGGTAGAAGTAAATTATCTTGAGGCTAAAGCTTTTTGCAATTGGAAAACATCGAAGTTAGGCAAAACCTTCCGCTTGCCTACCGAAGCCGAATGGCTACGATTGGTTGAGGTCTGCAATATTCCTGATGAATCGGAATGGTCGGTTGCTCCGGGGAATGTCAATCTGGAACATTTTGCATCACCTTGTCCGGTTGACAAATTCAAAATGGGCGACTTTTACGATGTAATCGGCAATGTGTGGCAATGGACCGAAACACCCATCACGGGTTATGCCGGTTTCAAAGTGCATCCGATATACGACGATTTTTCGACGCCAACTTTCGATGGAAAACACAATCTGATTAAGGGTGGTTCGTGGATTTCAACCGGAAACGAAGCTACTTTACATGCGCGTTATGCTTTTCGTCGCCATTTTTACCAACATGCCGGATTCCGGTTGGTAGAATCGGAAGAGTCTCTTCTAATCCATAACGATGAATATGAAACCGACCCCGAAGTAGCGAACTCCTGCGAAAACATGTGGGGAGAAAATGCTTATGCCAACCTGTCGAGCCAGCTGGCACGGGAAATTCTGGAAGTTACCGATCAACCGCAACAAATGAATGCGCTCGATCTGAATGCCGATACCGGACGGTTAGCTTTCGAACTGGCTCCTTACTTTAAACACATCACGGCACTCGACTTCTCCGCCCGGTTTATCCGAATCCCCATCCAGCTACAGGAAAAAGGATTTATGCGCTACATTGTGAAAGACGAAGGTGAATTAGTTTTTTATCGCGAACTAGTGTTGTCGGATACAGGATTGGGCGATGGTAAAAACAATATTCTGTTTATGCAGGATAATGCCAATAACCTGAAACCTATTTACACGGGCTATGACCTCATTGTAGCCCCCAACATGTTGGAAGAACTCAGTTGCCCGATACTATTTCTGAGAAGTATTCATGAGCGATTAAATAGCAATGGCTTGCTAATTATTGCCTCTTCCTATACCTGGGATGATAACCACATAAAACATGAACATTGGCCGGGAGGTTTTAAACAAGATGGCGAACCTGTCACATCGCTTGATGGAATTAAAACCATCCTCAGCGATCATTTCACTCTCGAAAAAGCACCATTTCAGTTGCCACTGATGCTCCGAAAATCGTCTCGCATCGTAGAACAACGATTGACAGAAGTAAGTATTTGGAGAAAAAATGCATAAATCTTAATAGCGTAGTACTGGAGCAGAAAGAGAAAGGAATCGTACAATATTCTTTATTTCGGACTAATTATCTGTCAAATTGTTGGAAATTAATTTCTACTTTTGCAAAACAAAAAATTACATTTTATTTATGAATCCATTCAAAAACCTTCGAATTGCAGTTTGCAACGACCATGCTGGCTTCGAACTAAAAAACAAAGTTGTGGAATACCTTCAGGGGCAAGGTGTAAAAGCATTAAAAGACTTTGGAGCCTTTTCGGCCGAAAGTAGTGATTATCCTGATTATGCACACCCAATGGCCTCAGCCATTGAAAACAATGAATTCGATTTCGGAATATCTATTTGTGGAAGTGGTAATGGCATCAGTATGACTCTGAATAAACACAAAGGCATTCGTGCCGCACTCTGCTGGAAACCGGAGCTTGCTTCATTGGCTCGCCGTCACAACGATGCAAATGTGCTTTCACTTCCAGCTCGCTTCATTACCGAAGCCGAAGCGTTGAACATGATAGATACATTTTTCACTGCTGATTTCGAAGGTGGAAGACATAAAACACGTGTAGATAAAATTCCTTGCTAAATACATTTTCAGGAATGCCCGGTTCTTCGAAAAATAATCTATTCTCCTAACCGAACAACTTTCCCAAAGATTTACACTTTGGGAAAGTTGTTTTTAAAAGACAAACTATGCAACGAACAGAAATATCTAAATATGGCGAATTCGGACTCATTAAACACCTGACCGAACGATTCAGCATCGAGAACTCTTCCACACTAAAAGGCGTAGGTGACGATGCAGCTGTGCTCAGTTACGAACACAAAAAAGTATTGGTCACCACCGATCTTTTGCTGGAAGGCATTCACTTCGATTTAGTTTATGTTCCATTAATGCACCTGGGCTATAAAGCCGCCGTAGTTAATTTCTCTGACATCTATGCCATGAATGGCACACCCAAACAGATAACCATCTCCATCGGTGTTTCCAAACGTTTCTCGGTAGAAGACCTTGAACAATTTTATGCCGGCATTGAATTAGCCTGCAAAAAATATGGTGTTGATTTAATAGGTGGCGATACTTCCGCTTCATTAACTGGTTTAGCTATCAGCATTACCTGCATAGGTGAAGGCGAAGAAGGCAAAATTGTTTACCGCAACGGAGCAAAATCTACCGATCTGATTTGCGTTACCGGTGACTTGGGTTCGGCTTATATGGGATTACAGTTGCTTGAGCGCGAGAAAATAGTTTTTGGAGCCAACGACGAGGCTCAACCCGACTTTGAAGGAAGAGATTACATTCTGCAACGCCAATTGAAACCGGAAGCCCGCAAAGACATTGTTGAACTTCTCCGCGAGAAAGACATTCTTCCGACTTCCATGATGGACATCTCCGACGGTCTATCTTCCGAACTTATGCATATTTGTTCGCAGAGCAATGTGGGTTGTCGTGTTTATGAAGATAAAATTCCTATCAATTACCAAGCCGCTGTCATGGCCGAAGAGCTAAACATGAGTATAGTTACAGCCGCACTGAATGGTGGTGAAGACTACGAACTTCTTTTCACCGCTTCGCTCGAAGACTATGATAAAATTGTGACAATGGAAGGCATTGCTATTGTAGGGCACATGACCAAACCGGAACTAGGATTACAATTAGTCGGCCGTGAAGGTGAAGAAATTGAATTGCAAGCGCAAGGCTGGAATTCATTGGACTAAGTCATTGACTAATTATTAATTTCCAACTATAACATTTATGAAGATTAAGCTACTTAGCGCATTTATTCTGCTCACCACTTTAGGTATGAATGCGCAAACTATTACCGAAAGTGATTTAAAAGAAATTCGTAGTTCTTTCACCCTGAATCCAGCTACAAAAGCTATTCAGAATGCACTGACCACCGATGAAAACATCAAATCATTAGCATTAAACCGAGATTTGCAAGGTAAAATTGATCATTTCTTTAAATACCGGGTGACTGTAAAAGGTATTACCGATCAAAAAAGTTCCGGTCGCTGCTGGATGTTTACTTCCATGAATGTAATGCGCCCGTTGGCGATGGATAAATACGATTTGGATAAATTTGATTTTTCTCATAATTATTTATATTTCTGGGATTTGTTTGAAAAATCAAACCTGTTTCTCGAAAATATCATTACAACAGCTAAAGTATCTATGGACGACAGGGCCGTATCAGAATTCTTTAAATCACCTGTTAGCGACGGAGGTGTATGGAATCTATACTTCAATGCTGCCGAAAAATATGGAGTTGTACCACAAGACGTGATGCCGGAAACTGCGCAATCGAACAATACCAGCCAGTTTGTAAAGATACTCAACGAACGATTACGTAAAGGTGGATACGACTTACGTGAAATGACTGCAAACGGTAAAAAGGCAACTGAATTGCGCCAACAAAAGAAAGTAATTTTGGCTGATGTCTATCGTATATTGGCTCTTTGCCTGGGCGAACCTCCTACTACATTTACATGGCGTTATAAAGACAAAAAAGGGGATATAAAAGAATTGAAGAATTACACTCCAAAACAATTCTACAATGATATTAAACCGGCCGATTATTCGCCCGAGAATTATATCATGATTATGAATGACCCCACTCGTGAATATTACAAAGTATATGAAATCCAAAACGATCGAAATACTGTTGAGGGGGTAAACTGGATCTATCTGAACTTGCCAAACGAAGACATAAAGAAAGCAGCCTTAGCTTCAATCAAAGCAAATGAACCGATGTATGCTTCCTGTGATGTAGGCAAACAATCAAACCGTGAGACCGGCGTTTTAGATCCCAAAATGTACGATTATGAATCGTTGTTTGGTGTAAAATTGGAAATGGAAAAGAAAGCACGTGTCTTAACACGCCAAAGTGGCTCCACACATGCAATGACTTTAATTGGCTGCGATGTGGATGAGAATGATAAACCTGTGAAATGGGAGTTTGAAAACAGCTGGGGAGAGTCTGCAGGTAATAAAGGCTATCTTACTTTTACTGATTCCTGGTTCAACGAGTATCTATTTCGCGTAGTCATTCACCGGAAGTATCTCGATCAGAAAGCAATCAGCAGCCTGAAACAAAAACCAATCTTGCTACCGGTTTGGGATTATATGAACTAATAATCTAAACGAAATAATCTATAAAAAAGCCGGATAAGGAATACCTTATCCGGCTTTTTTACATCTACAAATTACAAATGATCCGAAACCGAATCAGCCGATAGATTAGATACGGTTTTGTTACGTGCGCCTGTGTGGAATCGACTTACTTTTTTATTTATAATCAGCGTGGAAGGTATATTCTCCAGACCTTTTTTGTCTGAAGAAGAAAGTATATTCCAGGTTGGGTAACTTATAAGCATAAAGCTATGTTTTGCAAGTACACTGGAGCTTAAACGGGATGCTTTGACAACCTTCACCTCGTTCGGGTACTGCTGGCGCAATTCGTGAATTCCATTTCGGATAATTTCACTGCTTGCTGCCAGCTTATTTATATCCAAAATACTAATACTAACCTCACTATTATTTCTTATCAATCGGCGGGCATAACGTAACAAAAAGTCATCCGACTCACTTTGAATTAATACCAGCGTAGAAGTGATAGTTGTAAAGCCACGATTGACAAATACGCCTACACTACAGTTACTGTTTTCAATAAAATAGCGGGTTTTATCTTTTATCAGCGTACCGGGATAAAAGAATGTTTGTTGCTTCGAAATGCTGTTGACTATTTTATTCAACCATGTTATATTTTGAAAAATAGAGCTTTCTTTAAAAAAAGGTACACCCGACAACGAAATTCCGGCTCCTACCAATAGAAAATCAAAGTTATTGTAGTTTGTTGATTTTACAATACCCAGCTCAATATTATCGGTCACTTTATAAGCTGTATCAAGAGGCGTAGCCAATATATTGGCTTCTTCCTTTATGGCCTTGAAACTATCCACTGAAAATTGCTCGCCATAAATCGGATTTGTATCCGTACCAGGGGTAATATGCAATGCAGTTACAGCCAAACTGTTCTTAGTACCATCAAGCACTGTTTTTGCCACATTGAGCAGGTTCTTACCATTCTCGGGATTTCCTAATGCTATCAGTGCTTTAAAGATACCTTGTGCCTGATGAGTAATATATTCTTGTTCTACATCTTTTTCGGGGAACAGATGATTGATCAGCGACAGAGCTGGTGTAGTCATAAAAGTCGTAACCAAAGCCATAATCACCAGCATAACAAAAATAGGAGGAGGTAGAATTCCCATTTCGTAACCAATATTCAGCACAATGAGCTCCATCAATCCACGTGTATTCATCAGCACGCCGATAGAAAGACTGTCTTTCCATGTTTCACCTAAAATTCGAGCAGAAAAAGCTCCTCCTGCAAATTTTCCGGTTACAGCCACAAGAATAAAAAGGCCACAAATAGACCACAAATACGGAGTATTTAGCAAACCAATCTCTGTTCGTAAACCTGTAAAAACAAAAAACAAAGGTAATAGTAAGGTAACTGACACATCTTCTATTTTATCTATAATTAATTTACGAAAATGTGGCAGTTGCGGCATAACTACACCCGCTAGAAATGCTCCGAAAAGAGCATGAATTCCAATTACCTGCGTAGTAAAAGCAGAAAGAATTAATATCAGCAGAAAAAAAGCAACTATACTTTTATTCAACACTTCACTATTACTGTAAATCTCCCCTACACGTTTCAGGAACGGACGAATTACAAGCAACATAACAGCAACATAAATCACTGCAAATAATATTGTATACAACGAACTGATAAAGCTTCCGGTTTTAGTAATAGCAATCACAGCAGCCAATATACACCATGCAGTTACATCATCATTTGCTGCACTGGCAATAGCAATAGTTCCGAGATGCGTCTTGGATAAACCTTTTTCCTGTACAATGCGCGCTAATACCGGAAATGCAGTTATACTCATCGAAATACCTATGAACAATGCAAAAGGGATAAAAGTAGTCTGACTTGCCGCAAATTCTTCGTAAACAAAATAAGCTAGCAGCATTCCAAGAAAGTAAGGAATAAGTATACTGGCATGACTAATCACATAAGTTTCTCCAATTTTCTCCTTTAATGTGTTTAAATTCAATTCCATTCCAATAGTAAACATAAATAAAATAAGCCCGATTTGGCTTAAAATATATAAGTTCCCAAGCGAATTTGCTGCAAATAAGAAATGAAAAGCAGAAGGGTAAAAGTAACCGAGAAGAGAAGGCCCAAGAACAATACCTGCCAAAATTTCACCAATGACAGTTGGTTGACCTATTTTACCAAATAGATAACCAAAAATACGGGACACAAGTAGAATGGAAATTATTTGGAGAAGAAGCATGGATGCCGGTTCCAACAAATTGTGCAGAATAGAACCTTTAAATAAGTCGAATCCGTTTTCACTTATCAGCACATGTTGCTTTACAGTAGCTAAACCCTTATATGATTCTCCTTTCTGAAATAAAATATATGTAAAAACGCCAAAAGCAATCAACATCAATACATAAAAAAACCATGTCTTAAAATGCGTGTTTTTCATAAGAACAATTAATAGTTTAAACAAACGCAATATTAAGATTTAAAGCCGACAATTCAGACAAAAC
>Ga0302171_10000390_pt1 | contig 10449 bp, 6 predicted proteins | sample I_Fen_N2_2_FD_193495 | JGI IMG/M metagenome (GOLD analysis project Ga0302171, IMG submission 193495) | Peat permafrost microbial communities from Stordalen Mire near Abisko, Sweden - I_Fen_N2_2 | ecosystem: Environmental > Terrestrial > Soil > Wetlands > Permafrost | place: Sweden: Abisko... | reverse complement strand
TGGAAGGTCCGCGCCAGGCCCGCACGGTTCACCAGGTGGGTGCCGCCGAACGCCTTGTAGAACAGGCGACTGGCGAAGGATTTCGGCGAGACGAAATCGGTCGGTTTGAACGATTCGCCGAGCAACTTGATGACGTTGGTTTTCTCGCCGCGCACATTCAGTTCGATCTTGCCGCCCGAGGCCTTGTAGAACCCGGTCAGGCAGTTGAACACGGTGGTCTTGCCGGCACCGTTGGGGCCGATCAGGGCGAAGATCGAGTTGCGCTTGACCTGCAGGCTGACATCATTCAACGCCTTGATGCCGCCGAAGTGCATCATCAGCTTCTCTACGGAGAGTACGACTTCGCTCATGGCGCTACTCCTTTACGCGGGGTCACACCGGTACGGCTGATCCGAATCAGGCCGCGCGGTCGCCAGATCATCATCAACACCATCAGGATGCCGAACAGCAGCACGCGGTACTCCGCAAAGCCGCGCAGCAGTTCCGGGGCCACGGTCAGCACGAAGGCCGCCATCACGACACCGATGGTCGAACCCATGCCGCCGAGCACCACGATGGCGAGGATCAGCGCCGATTCGAAGAAGGTGAACGAGGTCGGGTTCACAAAGCCCTGGTAGGTGGCAAAGAACACGCCGGCCAGACCGGCCGTCGAAGCGCCGATGGTAAACGCCGAGAGCTTGACCAGTACGTGGTTCAGCCCCATGGAGCGGCAGGCGATCTCATCTTCACGCAGGGCTTCCCAGGCACGCCCCACCGGCATCTTGACCAGACGATGCTTGATGTAGAGCACAGCCAGCACCACCAGGAACAACACCGCATAGATGAAGTAGTACTTCACGTCCGGGTTATAGGCGATACCGAAGAACTCGTGGAAAGGCACCCCGCCATCCTTCGCCCGCTTGCCGAACTCGAGGCCGAAGAATGTCGGCAACGGTGCCGGCATGCCGTTCGGGCCACCCGTCAGGGACAGCCAGTTGTTGAGGATCAAGCGGATGATTTCACCGAAACCCAGGGTCACGATCGCCAGGTAGTCACCGTGCAGGCGCAGCACCGGGAACCCGAGGATGCAACCGGCCAGACCGGCGGTGATCGCCGCCAGAGGCAGCACCGTCCAGAAACCCAGTCCCAGGTACTGATACCCGAGCGCCAGACCGTAGGCCCCGATGGCGTAGAACGCCACATAACCCAGGTCGAGCAGGCCGGCCAGGCCGACCACGATGTTCAGCCCCAGTCCCAGCAACACATAGATCAGGCCGAGGATAACCACGCCCAGCAGGTAGGAGTTGGAGAAGAACGGAAACACCACCGCGATGACGATCACCAGCGGGATGATCCAGCGCAAGCGGGATTTGTAATCGGGTGGCAGTACATGCACCCCGGAGCCGGTAGTTTCAAAACCTTCGAGGATTTTCAGGCCCTTCGGGGTTTGCAGGAACAGGCTCAAGACAAAGCGACCGGCCATGACGATGGCGACAATCCATGCCACCCGGGTCGTTTCCAGGTTGAAGCCGTAGCCGTCGAGCACGACGCCGACGATCGGTCCGAACACAATCAGGGCGATGAGACCGGCAAGAATCGCGTCAACCAGACTTTTTTTGACATCAATGGATTTTTTAGTGGTTGAAGACATCGCTTACACCTTCGACACAAGAGGACGGCCGAGCAGGCCTTGAGGCCGAAAGACCAGAACGAGAACCAGCAGCGAGAAGCTGAAAACGTCTTTGTAGTCCGAGTTGACCAGACCAGAGAACAGCGACTCGGAAATCCCGAGAATGATCCCGCCGAGCATGGCGCCAGGCAGCGAACCAATCCCGCCGAGTACGGCGGCGGTGAACGCCTTGATGCCGATGATGAAGCCGGCATAGAAGTCGAATGTGCCGTAGTTCATGGTGATCAGCACGCCGGCCAGGGCCGCCATCGCTGCACCGATGATGAACACATAGGAGATCACCCGATCGGTGTTGATCCCGAGGATCGAGGCCATCTTGCGATCTTGCTGTGTTGCGCGGCACATGCGGCCGAGCTTGGTGTACTTGATGATGTAGGTCAGCACGGCCATGCCGGCAAACGCAGCGACCAGAATGAAGACCTTGGTGTAGGTCAACTGCACGAAACCGGTGCCGATGTCGACGCGCCAGGCACCCGTCAGCAAGGTCGGTACACCTTGTTGCTTCGCGCCTTGGGCGATCTGTGCATAGTTTTGCAGGATCAGCGAAATACCGATGGCGCTGATCAGCGGTGCCAGTCGGGTGGAGTTACGCAGGGGTTTGTAGGCGACACGCTCGATGACCCAGCCATACACCGCCGTGACGACGATGGTGAAGATCAGAGTGCCGAGCATCAGCAGAGGGAAGGATTCAATACCGAAGTATGCCAGCAGAGCCAGACTGATTGCCGCGAGGTAAGCGGAAATCATGTAAACCTCGCCGTGGGCGAAGTTGATCATGCCGATGATGCCATAGACCATTGTGTAGCCGATGGCGATCAGGCCATAGACCGACCCGAGGGTCAGGCCGTTGACCAGTTGCTGCAGGAAAATACCATCCATAACGCAATCTCACGCATTTGAGAGACTGCACAGAAGCCGGTTGCGACGGACCGGGGTTCAGCCGCCGGCGCAACACGGTTGTGTGCAGCTCTACGAGAAAAGACAGGTACTGCACGGACATGTTTCAGGATTGCCCGACACCCAGGGCGTCGGGCAAATCAGCTGTTCATATCACTTCTGTTTTTCCAGTTGATGGTATTTGCCGTCCTTGTCCCACTCGTAAACCACGTAGTCGGAGACTTTCAGGTCGCCCTTGCTATCCCAGGACTTCTCGCCCATGACGGTCTTGACCGGGTGTGCTTTCAGCCATTTGGCAGCGTCCTCACCCTTGTTGGATTTGGCGCCGTTGAACGCTGCTGCCAGGGTCTGGACCGAAGCGTAGGCATACAGGGTGTAGCCCTCTGGCTCGGTGCCATGTTTGCGGAACTCGTCAACCACGGTCTTGCTGTCTGGCAGCAGGCGTGGGTCGGCGCCGAAGGTCATCAGCACGCCGTTGACGAATTGCGGGCCGCCAGCGGTGGTCACCAGTTCGTCGGTCACGATGCCGTCGTCGGACATGAACTTGACGTCTTTGAGGCCTTGTTCACGCAGTTGACGAACCAGAGGACCGGCTTCCGGGTGCAGACCGCCAAAGTAGACGACATCGGCGCCAGCACCGCGGATTTTGGTCACGATGGTGCTGAAGTCTTTCTCACCACGGGTCAGGCCTTCGTACAGCACTGGCGTCACGCCGCGCTTGACCAGTTGAGCCTTGGTGGCATCTGCCAGACCCTGGCCGTAGGTGTCCTTGTCGTGCAGCACGACAACCTTCTTGCCCTTGAGCACGTCGACGATGTAGTCGCCGGCCACGATGCCTTGCTGGTCGTCACGACCGCACATACGGAACATGGCGCTCAGGCCGCGTTCGGTAACCTGTGGGTTGGTCGAGCCTGGAGTGATGGCGATGATGCCCGCTTCGTCGTAGATCTCGGACGCCGGGATGGTCGACGAGGAGCAGAAGTGACCGACCACGCCGGCGACTTTCTGGTTGGTCAGGTCCTTGGCGACCGTCACAGCCTGTTTCGGTTCGCAGGCGTCATCGCCCTTGACCAGTACGATTTTTTCCCCGTTTACGCCGCCCGCTGCGTTGACCGCATCGGCAGCTGCCTGCGCACCCTTCATGTACTGCTCGCCAAATGCCGCGTTGGCGCCCGTCATTGGACCCGCTACGCCGATCTTGATGTCAGCCTGAGCAAACGCAGAAACACCCAACGCAGTTGCCACTGCGAGGGCCAGAAAGCCTTTCTTGTAAAACGTCTGGGACATGAGGTGGTGCTCCAAGGTTTTTTTAGTTGGCACTGCGACTTCATTAATGCTCAGAGCAAGTGCCGTGCCATCGGTTTTTTATTCTGAAAAAAGTCGCTGCTTTATTGTTATTTTGACTGTTTCGATCCCATTTTCATTGGGTGTGCAACCGTCTAAACCGGAGAAGGTGAAACCTTTTATTTATTGAGGCGCAACCCTCCCGTGCCATCATTGCAACCCCTACACCAAACGGTGTGCAACCCGCCTGTAACAACGCACGTCACCGAACTGCACACTGCTGGTGCGGTACTGCTACAACCCGCACCATTACAGGCTAGTCGCTGCGCGAAAAAGCGCCGCTCTCCAGCACGATTTCAATCATCAAATGACGATCCGCAGGCACTGGCCCGCGTGATACAGCGAAAAGCCCGCCTCATAAAGACAACTGCGCAACCCGACCCCGGCCAATGGCTGCATGGGTGCAAAGGGAATCGGTAGCGCTTGAGGATTTCCGTTACACAAATAATCGGCAAAGGCTTTACCGACGACTGTACCCGTGGTCACGCCCCGGCCGTTATAACCGGTGACTGCCACTAAACCGGGCGCCGGTTCGAACAGACGCATCAAATGATCGGGGGTGAACGCAATGCGACCGGTCCAGGTGCACTCCCACTCCACCGGTTTGAGGTAAGGGAAGTAATGCTGCTGGACGCGATCGGCCCACGCCTTGAGGAACCAGGTCGGTTTCTGATTGCCGTTGCCCAGACTGCCGAGCAATAGACGGCCGTCTTTATCGCGGCGAATACTGCTGAGCACCTGGCGGGTATCCCAGGAACCCTGGCCACCCGGAAGAATGTGTTGCGCAGCCTCTTCCGTCAGCGGCACCGACGCCACCTGGTAGTAATAACCGGGGAAGAAATTGCGCCGTAATTCCGTCCAGTCGCCCTCGGTGTAAGCGTTGGAGGCAATCACCACTTGCTCGGCCAGTACCGAGCCCTGTGCGGTCTGCACCGACCAGCGCTGGCCCTGACGTTCGAGTCGGGTGACCGGAGAATGATCGAACAATTGACCACCGAGGCCGATGGCCGCTTTGGCCAGCCCCGTGGTGTAGGCCATGGGATTGACCGTGCCGGCACGCCGGTCGAGCAAGGCGGCGGCAATCTTTTTGGTGCCCGTGGCTTGTTCGCAAGCCTGCCCGGTCAGTAGCTCGACCGGCGCGCCACGGCGCTTCCACTGTTCTTCGCGACTGCGAAGATCCGCTTCACCGCGGGCGTTGTGCGCCATGTGCAACGTGCCTTCACGGCGTAACTGGCAATCGATGTTGTATTTGTCGACCAGGCTGAACACCAGGGCCGGTGCCGCACCGAGCATGCGGTTGAGCTGACTGCCGACCGCCTCGCCAAACCCGGCTTCAATGTCGTCCGGTGGAATCCACATGCCGGCATTGACCAGCCCGACGTTGCGCCCGGAACCGCCATGACCGGCGCGATGGGCTTCGAGCACGCAAACCGTTTTACCCTGCTCCAGCAAATGCACGGCCGCCGACAGACCGGTAAAACCGGCGCCGATGACGCAGACATCGACCTTCACCTCTCCCTTGAGCGCCGCGTTGTCAGGCCTTTGCGGCGTCAGTTTTTCCCAAAGACACTCTTCGCGTAACGGCATTGCCAGACTCCAACAGAAACCTAACCAACACAAAGTTCAAATGTGGGAGCGAGCCTGCTCGCGATTGCTATCTGCCAGTCGACCACTACGTGACTGACGCACCGCCATCGCGAGCAGGCTCGCTCCCACAGGGGATCACTGTAAGACTGACGCTTAATCGAACGTGATGCCTTGAGCCAATGGCAATTCCAGCGAGTAGTTCACGGTGTTGGTCTGACGGCGCATGTAGCCGCGCCATGCGTCGGAGCCGGACTCGCGACCACCGCCGGTTTCTTTCTCACCACCAAACGCGCCGCCGATTTCCGCGCCGCTCGGGCCAATATTGACGTTGGCGATACCGCAATCGCTGCCCACCGCCGACATGAACTGTTCGGCTTCACGCACGTCGGTGGTGAAGATGCACGAAGACAGGCCTTGCGGTACAGCGTTGTTCAAACGCAGGGCTTCGTTGAAATCGCTGTAACCGACCACGTACAGGATCGGCGCGAAGGTTTCGTGGCAGACCACGTCGCTCTGCTCCGGCATTTCGACGATGGCCGGCGAAACGTAGTAAGCGTTCGGGAATTTGTCTTCAAGCTGACGCTCGCCGCCGAATACCTTGCCGCCTTCGCTCAGGGCCTGCTCCAGCGCGTCCTGCATGTTTTCGAAGCTTTGCTTGTCGATCAGCGGGCCGACCAGGTTGCCTTCCAGTGGATGGCCGATACGCACTTTGGAGTAAGCGGCTTTGAGGCGGGTGACGATCTCTTCCTTGACCGATTCGTGGGCAATCAGACGACGCAACGTGGTGCAACGCTGACCGGCAGTGCCGACGGCGCTGAACAGGATGGCGCGAACGGCCATGTCCAGGTCGGCGCTTGGGCCGAGGATCATGGCGTTGTTGCCGCCCAGTTCCAGAATGCTGCGGGCGAAGCGCGCGGCGATTTTCGGCGCCACTTCACGGCCCATGCGGGTGCTGCCGGTGGCGCTGACCAGCGCGACACGCGGGTCGTCGACCAGGGCTTCGCCGGCATCGCGGCCACCGATGATGACCTGGCTCAGGCCCGCAGGCGCATCGCTGAAGTTCTTCAGCACGCGGTCGAACAGCGCCTGGCAGGCCAGTGCGGTCAACGGGGTTTTTTCCGATGGCTTCCAGATCACCGGGTTGCCACAGACCAGCGCCAGCGTGGCGTTCCAGGCCCAGACCGCGACCGGGAAGTTGAAAGCACTGATCACGCCGACGACGCCCAGCGGATGCCAGGTTTCGCGCATGTGGTGGCCAGGACGCTCGGAAGCGATGGTCAGACCGTACAACTGACGGGACAGGCCGACGGCGAAGTCGCAGATGTCGATCATTTCCTGAACTTCACCCAGGCCTTCCTGAGTGATCTTGCCGGCTTCCCAGGACACCAGCTCACCGAGATCGGCCTTGTATTCACGCAGGATGTCGCCCAGTTGACGCACCAGTTCGCCACGGCGTGGCGCCGGAACCTTGCGCCACAGCTCGAACGCATGATCTGCGCGACTGATGTGCTGCTCCACTTCGGCGGCACCTTCCCAGTTCACGGCGGCGATGCGGCTGCCATCGATAGGCGAATGCACCGGCACTTTGCCGTTCTGGTACAGGGCCGGGTTTACACCAAGACGATCAAGCAATGCGGCAACCATGGGTGACTCCTCAAGCAAAAAACGGAACGGGTGCAGCCGGAAAATCACGGCTGATCAGGCCTGTAGTTTTAGCTCTCCGGAGGTTACTCAACAAACGACCTTTAAGAGAGATATCATTCCGTTTATTCATGCTGTGCATTGCTGGCAATAAAGAGACAAGAACAAAGGACCGCCCATGCTGAACAAACGCTATTTGCCATCGATCGCTGCACTGCAGTGTTTCGAAGCCGTGACCCGGCATCTGAGCTTCACCCGGGCCGCCGAAGAGTTGAATCTGACCCAGAGTGCGGTCAGTAAACAGGTCGCGCAACTCGAAGAGCTGTTGCAGCACTTGCTGTTTCGCCGGGTGCGTCGACGCCTGCAAATGACGCCAGCGGGCGACTTGTACCTGGTCGAGGTCAGAAAAATCCTCACGCAAGTCGAGATGTCGACCCATTACCTGCGCTCCTATGGCGGTGAAACCGAAGTCCTGCGCGTCTCGACGCCACCGACGTTCGGCGCGCGCTGGCTGGTGCCACGCCTCAAAGGCTGGCGCCTGCGTCATCCATCGATTCACCTGGACCTGTGCAGCGAACAGGAGGCCGACGACCTGCTGCAAGGGCGCAGCGACCTGGCGTTCTACTTTGGCCAGGGCTCACGGCCCGGCACCGAATGCCTGAAGCTGTTCGGTGAAGAACTGGTGCCCGTCTGCGCCCCCGGCAGCCTGCCGGCCGAGCCGTTCACCGATCCCACGCAACTCACCGATCTGGTCCTGCTGCAAAACGCCTCGCGCCCCCAGGCCTGGCATGACTGGTTTGACAGTCAGGGCTACCACACCGAACACAGCTACCACGGCCCGCGTTTCGAAACCTTCTACATGTGCATCCGCGCCGCGCAGGTTGGCTGTGGCGTGGCACTGCTGCCACGGTTTCTGGTGGAAGAAGAGCTGGCGGACGGCAAACTGGTCATTCCATGGAAGCATGCGATGCCCAGCACCGATGCGTATTACCTGGCGTACCCGGAGCATTCGGCGGAAGTGCCCAAGGTGCGGGATTTCGTGAAGTGGATGCTGGAGCAGGTTGATAGCCCACCCTTGGGGTAAATCAGGTGACGATTTTTGGCGCTATCGCAGGAGTGTGTTTGGGGCTAAAGCCCCAACTTTACTCGCTCTCTCAGATGAAAAGAGCGCTCATACTTCATTTTTTTTCTGATCAATGCCTCTTGATATCGCAAGGAATCCATTTCTGGATTGCTTCCAAAAACTCGTATTTTAGAGACACCGAGCAAATGTTCGTCCTGAAGCACCTCTCTCGGGAAATGGCCCGGCATCTCACCAAGCGCCGCCATACGCAGCCTCTGCAAATCTCCAGAATAGAGCTCACCGGTGTCACGATTGGGCCAGAGTGGTTGCTGCTGAATACCTCTTGCCGCTTTTTGCATTTCCTTTGAAGCGAGAGAAAAACTGACCAGATCCTTGCCAGGAAGGAAACCAGCAATGGTCTGAAGTGGTTTGCCCTTTAATGGGGTCAAATCCCCCAACGGTTCTATAAATTTTTGAGCGATGGAACGGGTTACCGTTGAGGCCCTGGAAAAATTCCAAAGATCCGGACCCGATAAATTTCCAGCGATTTTTTCCAGCACATGCGGCGTTCCGGCAAACGACTGGAGGCTCCCTAAGGGCGTGGCCCTCTTCTCTGTGAACATCATCAACGACTTCAACAGGATGCTGTGCCCTGTCGGATCTCGCCGATTAATCGGGTCACCCAAACAATACCCATACGAATTTAATCCGCCGTCGCCGAATGGACTCCAGCTGTCCGGGGAATTGAAACGCATCAACACTGGATTGAATGCCCGATAGCCGTTGCCTAGCAAATAATGTCCTGTCAGCAGGTCCCGTGGTTCTCCGTTAAAACCCAGCAGGCTAAACACAGCACCGCAGGAAGAACGATAGCCATAGGCTGTATAGCCAAAGTGGCTGGAATTAGTCGTATGCAATACGCTGCGCTGTTGATCTGTGGCGAGTAAAACAGTCTGAATCTCCGCTCCTTGCCGTTGCTGCTGCGCCAATAGTTGATCATCGTTCTGAAAAATCGAACGCTGTACCTGAGCTTGTAATTGCGTGACCAGATAACTTTTAAGAAAAAAACACTGAACGATCGACTGACGAAAAGGCTCGCTTTCAACCAAGCGATCCATCGCGTCGTAACGGTAACGGCAGAGTGCGACTTCGTGTCGGGTAGACATGGGTAATCTCCTCGAAGGATCCACTTACTCAATGCGCTACTTTGAAACCACCCATCGAAGTTGCCAACTAACAGAACTGATAGTGTCGAGCGCTCCAGCGACCAGAAAGAAAAATGCCATCGTTAACCCCAGGCTGGCATTATGTCCGCTCCTCGATCAGTGGTTGTTGAACACTTGACATCCTGCTTGAGTTTCACGTGGCCACATTAGTGGTCTATTCAGACTGGAGCCCTCCCATGAGCGAGAGTGTGTTTGCCGATCGCATCGTGCAGAACCTGCTCGACACCGACTTCTACAAACTGACGATGATGCAGGCGGTGCTGCACAACTACCCGAACGTGGAAGTCGAATGGGAGTTTCGTTGCCGCAACAGTGAGGATTTGCGCCCTTATCTGGCGGAAATCCGTTACCAGCTCGAGCGCCTGGCCGAGTTGAGCCTGAGCGCCGACCAGCTGAGTTTCCTGGAACGCATCAGCTTCATGAAGCCGGATTTCTTGCGCTTTCTCGGGTTGTTTCGCTTCAACCTGCGCTACGTCCATACCGGTATCGAAAACGGCGAACTGTTCATCCGCCTGCGCGGCCCCTGGCTTCACGTGATTCTGTTCGAAGTGCCGATGCTGGCGATCGTCAGTGAAGTGCGCAACCGCTACCGCTATCGGGAAGTCGTTCTGGAACAGGCGCGCGAGCAGCTTTATCGCAAGTTCGACTGGCTGACCGCCAACGCCAGCAGCGACGAGCTGTCCGAATTGCAGGTCGCCGATTTTGGCACCCGCCGCCGCTTCTCGTACCGTGTGCAGGAAGAAGTGGTGAACGTGCTCAAGCATGACTTCCCGGGACGTTTTGTCGGCACCAGCAACGTGCACCTGTCCCGGGAACTGGACATGAAACCGCTGGGCACCATGGCCCACGAATGGATCATGGCCCACCAGCAGCTCGGCCCGCGACTGGTCGACAGCCAGATTGCCGCGCTCGATTGCTGGGTCCGAGAATACCGTGGCCTGCTGGGCATCGCCCTGACCGACTGCATCACCATGGATGCCTTCCTCGGTGATTTCGACCTGTTTTTCGCCAAGCTTTTCGAC
>Ga0302171_10000389_pt1 | contig 10463 bp, 14 predicted proteins | sample I_Fen_N2_2_FD_193495 | JGI IMG/M metagenome (GOLD analysis project Ga0302171, IMG submission 193495) | Peat permafrost microbial communities from Stordalen Mire near Abisko, Sweden - I_Fen_N2_2 | ecosystem: Environmental > Terrestrial > Soil > Wetlands > Permafrost | place: Sweden: Abisko... | reverse complement strand
AGCAACGCCTTCGAACTGGAAACGCGAATGCCAGCCGTTGACCGGAAGGCAACGACGCCAGTGCACCTGAGCCAATGCGTCCACTTGCGCCAGCGGCCCGTAAGGAATGGCCTCGAACGCGTTGAGATCGAAGCTCGAGCTTTTGCTCACGTCACGGGCTGCATAGGCCTTGTTATCCATGACCACCAGTGCTCCGCACTCCTTGGCCTGCATGCTGGTCGCCACCGCCAGGGCCGCGCGCAGGTTGGCCAGGACATCGCTGCCAGCGGTGTTGACCGGGCGCTGGGCGCCAGTCAGTACCAGCCCGGCGTCCAGGTCCAGGGCGAGGTCGAGAAAGTACGCCGACTCTTCCATTGTGGCCGTGCCGTGGGTGATGACGAACCCTTCGATGTCCGGGCGCTCGCTCGCCGTACGCTCGATCAGGCGCGCCAGTTCCAGCCAGTCGGCAGGGGTAATCGCAGTGCTTCCCAGTGCGCGAAATGGCACCGGTATGCATTCGATGTGCGGCGCCACTTCACCCAACTGCTCAAGCAGATGATCAATCGGCAAGACCACGCCACTTTCACTGTACTCAACCCAGTCGAACGGATCGCGGGCCTGCATGGCGAAGGTGCCGCCGGTGCCGATCACGGCAACCTTGGGACGATATTGAGAAGTCATTGCTCAGGCCTCCGGGCTTGCCACTTGAACGAACACACAATCGTCTTCGATTTTCACCAGGTGACACCGTGTATTTTTCAGCAGCGGACTGCACAGCGCCTTGCCACTGCGCAGGTCGAACGCCCCGGCATGCAACGGGCATTCGATTTCGTAGCCGTCCAGGTCACCGTCACTGAGCAATGCGTTGCCATGGGTGCAAATGTCGTCGACGGCAAACAACTCGTCGTCAACCTTGAACAGGCCGACCTTGCGACCGCTGACCTGGACCCCAGCGCAATCGCCCTGAGCAAACAGCTCAGCCATCGTCCCCACAGCAATCCATTGCCCCTCTCTTACTTGCTCAGGAAATATCAACGCTTGCGATGCAGTCATGGGAATATCGCTCATTCAATTAATTTGCGTGCGCAGCGAAAAAGGGAATCGCGCGCGCAATGCTTCAAGTCCGGGCGCGAGCGGCAAGGCTTCACTGCCCAACGGCGTAACCTGCACGTCACAAAAGCGCATCGAATCGATCAACCAGTGCGCATCGGCGCAGCGATAGGTTTCCTCGGTGCGAGCCATCAGCAACACGGCTTCGGCGTTATCGGCGCGCAGGGCCAGCTGCCACAAGCGCCAATTCGCCCGGGCCTGCTGGCCGTCGACTTGAATGTCCGCACCGACGTAGTAATGCGCGGCAAAGCACCACGGAGACTGCTCAAACCACTGCGCCAAGGCTTCCCGCCCGACCCGCTCCCCCCCGAACTCGGCACCGAACCAGACCGCCTGCGGGGTAAAGCAGGCCGCCTGCGCCATTGCCACTTCCTTCAGGCGCGCAGGTTCCTGCTGGCGGTATTCGGCGGTATATTTGGCGTCGGCCAGTGCGGCGTAGCGGGCCTTGAGCTGGCGGATCGCCTCGCATGCTTCCAGTCGGTGCAGACGCTCTGACAATTGCGCAAAATCGTTCATGCCGCCACCGTCTTCAGGGATACGCAAAGGTCACCCAGCAGCGCCAGATCGACGACGCGCCGATCACGAATCAACGCCTCCAGCGCCTTGCGTTCCTTGCCCTGATTGACCATCACTGCAGCGACCACCCGACGATCCTTGAGCAGCACCATAGTCGCCTTGCCCTGGGCCAGATCACCGCGCCAGACGTGTCCGTCGGCCTCTTCGATCAAGCCGACAACCTGGATGTTATGGCCCAACTGATCGGTCCACATCCACGGGATTTCAGCGTACGGTTGCGCGATCCCGGCTATCTGCTGCGCAACGGCCAGCGCCTGGTTTTCCGCATTGCGCCAGGTCTCCTGACGCAATGACCGTCCGTAGAAAGCGTTGTCGCAGTTGGCGACATCACCGACCGCATAGCACCAAGGCGCATCGAGGCTGCGGCAGTTCGAGTCGACCACCACACCGTTGTGGCAGCTGATACCCGCCTGCTGGAGAAATCTGGTGTCACATTCGATACCGATAGCGAGCAGCACCTGCTCGGCTTCCAGCACCTCCCGCACACCCTCCGGACTTTGCACCTCGACCCGGTACACGACACCGTCATGGGCAATGGATTGCACGCCCACTTGTGATTTCAAGATGACACCGACCTGCTGATGCCGGGCCGCCAGCCACTGTGAAACAGGCGCCGGCAGACAGCGACGCATGATCTGATCGGACACGTCCAGCACTGTCACCTCCACGAGCAGTCCCGATGCGGTTGCAGCCACTTCCATGCCGATCACACCCGCACCGATCACCAACAGTCGCGAACCTGGGACCAGGCTCGAGGCCAGTTTTTCGCAGTCACCAATACCCCGGAGCACATGCAGGCCCGGCAAATCACCGCCCGGCACGTTCAACCGTCGTGCCGCGCCGCCGGTGGCCACTACCAGCTCATCGAACTCGACCTGACGCCCATCATCAAGACGCAAGCAGCGTCGCTCGCTGTCCAGCCCAATCACCCGCGCAGTGATGCGCAGCAATCGCGGTTGGGTGGTCCAGAAATCGTCCGCAGCCAGCATCAGCTCGCCCCACACCTGCTCGCCCGCCAGCACCGACTTGGACAAAGCCGGACGCTCGTAGGGGGCATAGGGCTCATCACCGATTAATGTCACCTGGCAATGGCTGTCCAGAGCGATCAAGTGCTGAGCGACCCGCCCACCAGCATGGCCGGCGCCGATAATCGCAATTCGCCGGGCGCTCACAGCGCACGCTCCGGCACCGCACCGATACGCACGATGGCGCGATACAACAAGCCTTTTGCCGAAGTACAGACCCAGCGCCGCGGTTCGTGTGGTGGGATGACAATGGCTTCCCCGGCCGTGAGGCTGTAGCACTCATCGGCAGCGAATACATCAAAACTACCTTCGACGATGGCTCCGACTTCTTCGCCCAGATCGCTGATACCACCCATGACCGATTCGCCCTGGACAAAGGGGCGTAATTGCAGATCGAACGCGTCGCCACTGACACGACTGCCTTCAACCGGCTCCGGTGACGGGGTGACAAGACACTGTTGGCTGCTCATGAGCGCTCCTCCCGATTCTTGAGAGGGTAATAAGGCACGCTGTCTTCGGGACCGAATTCCGGCCGCGGCGGCGTGACCACATTCAAGCGCATGCTCACGCCCTCGACACCGAAGCGGTTACTGCCGTAGTGGCTCAACTGCGCAGGAATGATCATGGCGCTGCGTGCCGCCATGGGCACCTCCACGTCGCTCTCCTCGCCTGCGCCCTCAAAAACTGAGCACTCGCCAATCAGTTGCAACGATGCTTCTTCGCCGTGGACATGGGCCTTGGCGGGCAGGTCATGCCCGACTTTCTCCACGAACTTCACCACCGACACACTGATGTTCTTGCCGAACAGGTGCTTCATGTACAACCCATCGGCGACGACTTCCTTGAGCCCGTCGTCGATACCAAAAACTCTGCACTTGGCCATCATTACCTCTGCGGTCAATACACTGGCTTGAGAGAAAAATCTTCTTCCGCCACGAAGCGGCGCGGATCAAAGCCGTACACCACTTCCTGCTGGTTGTAGCACTCGACCGTGGGGGCGATTTCGGCCAGCGACAGCAGCAGTTTGAGCAAGGTGGTTTCCACTTCGTCGATCTCTGCCAGGGGCTTGCGATTGACGAATACGAGCAGTTCGTCGATCTGCGCCATCATGGCGTCCTTGAAGGCGATGATGCTCGGCATCGACTGGCGGTGACGCTGGATATTGCGCTCGGTTTCAGTGGCCAGCGCCCACACGCCGACATAGGCCTGCAGTGCCTGGAACGCATCTGGCAGCTGCACGTTCACTGGGTGATCGGCCTGGGAAGTTGCGATCATGTTCATGGTGTTCACTCCGCAGCGGCTTGAGCGGCATTGCGTTCCAGCATGCGCTCGACAGCGTGATAGTTATGGCGCACGAGTACTTCATTGTCCTGTAGGAACATGAAACGTTTGGCCCCGGTTTCCGCGGCTTTTTGCGTGCGCTCGACGGTGCTCATGTCTTCGAGCAGCACGTCGCGCAAGGCGACTTTCATGTACTCGACGAAGAAGCGCCCGCCGGCCGTTGTCATCTCCGGATAGAACACCCGGCACTCGACACGAGTGCGGTTGTAGGCCGTCGGGCGGAAGGTGTAGCACTGGAAATAATTGGGACGCAGGGACAGGTATAGGTCTGGAAACACGACGTTGATGTCGAACAACCAGTTGGGACTCTTGGTCCAGTTCATACCCTCGGGCAGTGCCTCTATCGGGAAATCATGCATGGCGCTACCCACCGCACCACGCAATGCCGCCGCCGAGATCGGCTTGGACTTGCTCGCCTCGACCAACGCCTCCTCAAAGGCAGCCCCGCCTTCGGTCATGGCCTTGGGGTTGCCATAGACCGACTTCTGATTGCCCGACAGAGACAGGCGACGGTGGTATTCACCGCACAGCGCGCCAAGCGGCGGCATGGCGCCATTCTCGTCTTTTTCTACCGCATCGGCGATCGATAGGCCGTGGATGTAGGCCACGTGATAGGCCTCCTGGAAAGCGTCCAGGGCCAGTTTCCAGTTGCACTCCACTTCGCTGACCCAGGAAAAACCCGAGGTCAGTTTTTCAAACGGGTAACCCTCGATCGAACCGAACATGGGCTTGAGGAAATCCTCCAGCGATTGCGCAGGTTCTGGTTGCATGTTGATGAAGATAAAGCCCTGCCAGATTTCACAGGCGACTCGCGCCAGGCCATTGGCGGACTTGTCCAGATCGAAGAAGCACTCCTCTTCCGGCACGCCGGTCAGGTTCCCATCCAGGTCAAACGCCCAGCCGTGAAACTTGCAGGAAAACTTGCGGGTAGTGCCGCATTTCTCGTAAGCGATCTGGTTCACACGGTGCGAGCACACGTTGTGCATCGCATTGATCTGACCTTTCTTGTTGCGCACGACAATGATGGACGCATCGGCGCACGCGAGATCCTTGACCATGTAATCCCCGGCGTTGGGGATCTCTTCAACCCGCCCTACTTCCAGCCAGGTCTTCTTGAAAATATGCTCTTTTTCTCGCTCGTAGTATTCGGGAGAAATGTAGGGCTCGACCGGCACCGGGCCTTTGCCCAGCTCAGGATAGTCGTCGGTGATAAAGGCGCGCTTGGTACTCATTATTTTTTTCAAACCCCATCAGTTCGTCCAATTAACGAATGACATTCTGTTATTGAGTGCGCAGACATGTCAATAGCCCAATAAAAAGGCATATTTTTTTAAAAAATCTCCGAAAAACGATCAATCATCTGTAAAGAGACTGGTTGATGCGAAGGATTTGGATACCGAAAGGGCCCTAGCTGGTATGATTCCCCCCCATTACACGAACGTGAGAGAGCGATCCAAAGGAGCAGTGCGTGGCGCAGATCAAAAAAATGGAAATTCGCGATGCCATCGTTGAATCCGCCTTCACCTTGTTCAAACACAAGGGCTATACGGCGACCACGATGAGCAGCATCGCTCGCGAAGCCGGGGTGACGGTATCGAACCTGTACGTCTACTTCGATTCCAAGATCCTGATCCTCTATGCGATTTACACACCCTGGTTTCAGGATCAGGTCGGTCGACTGAAGGACTCCATCAGCCGCCTGCGCCAGCCACGTGCGCGGCTAAAACGAATACTGATCGGGGTATGGTCAGAGCTGCCGATGGCCGACCAGGCGTTTGCCAACTGCATGATCGAGGCCCTAGCTAGCGCCCCTCGACAGCAAGGCAAGCCCAACGACCTGCTCAAGTGGGCAGAGATGCAGATCAGCGAGATGATGCTCGAGACCTTGCCTGCGGACCGCCATTACCTGCTTGTAGACGGTCTTCTGGCGCACATTCTCTGGATGGCGTTCGACGGGTTTGTGATCAACCAGCGCATGGGCGATTGCCGCGACATGGAGAAAATTGCTGATCTGTTTACGGATATGCTGCTGCCCAATTAAGCGTAGTGAACTGCATCTGACTCCGTAGACACAAATGACTGGCAGCTATGGGTCCAGGATGTGTGAAATCACACTGAATACGTCGAAAGTTGAGACCTACGGGCGTTGTCTGCTAAGCCAGCAGACTAAAGCGCAAATTGCCGTCGTCAGCTACATAGGGCGCTCGTAAATGCTGCTTGGGCCGCGTCAGCGGCCCAAGCAGCATTTACGGACGATCAAACGGCTAGATTCACGCCCTGATCGCTTCAAGCAGTCCTGCGATGCCGAAGATGCTCATCATCCGTTTGAGGTTGTAGGCGAGCACATAAAGGCTCATCTCGGTGCTTACCCTCGGAAGGGTTTTGGTCAGGAAGTGGGTACTACTTCCCATCCAGTATTTGAGCGTTCCAAAAGGATGTTCTACGGTCTGTCGGCGACGCCTCATCATCATTGGATCATGATCCAGCCGAGCCTGCATCGCATCGTCTACGAAAGTCCAGCAAGGTAGGAATGGATCAATGATCAATCAGATAGACATCGCAAGCTTCGGCAGCTTTTCAGGGTTAGACTGGAAAAAAACTGTGAGGGACGGCGGAAGAAACGTTAAGACCTTCCAGCGCCTGAATATCCTCTACGGGCGCAATTACTCGGGCAAGACGACCCTATCTCGTGTCTTTCGTGCACTGGAGACACATACACTCCCCTCGAACTACGCTGGCTCGTCCTTTACCGTTACGGGCGACAAGGGCGCAGTCACTTGCTCAGGCCTACTCACTCACGGCTATGACGTGAGGGTCTACAATCGGGACTTTGTGACTGATAATCTCAGCTTCTTGGTCAATCAGGATGGTGGCGAGATCAAGACCTTCGCCATAGTCGGTGAGCAGAACAAGGAGATTGACGACGCCATTGCTGCTATCGAGACTACGCTGGGAAGCGTTGAGACCAAGGCAGGCCTTCGCTTTAGCCTTGAGGCCACCAGAAAAGAGCGCGACCGCACAAAGACCGATCACAGTACTGCTTTCACTGCACTTGAAAGCAAGCTGCGCTCGCAAGCCGCTGACAAGATCAAGAAGAACCTCCAGTACGGCGTTCCGGTTTACAACATCGACCACATCAGACGCGACATTGCCGCTACTAAGAAGGCCGAGTTCGTCCCGCTGACACTCCAGGAGCAGGCTGGCAAGCTTGCACTGCTCAAACAAGAGGCTTTGCCTGACATAACAGTCACGCTTGCCATTGCCCTCCACTTTGACTCCTTGAAAAACCAAGCCGAGCCGATTCTGTCTAAAGTGATCACGCCGACCACGCCCATTCAGGAACTACTCAACGACAGCGTATTGCAACTGTGGGTCAAGCAAGGTATCGCCCACCATCGTGATAAACGCGAAGTCTGTGCCTTCTGCCGCCAAAGCCTGCCTCATGACGTTTGGCAGAGGCTGGACGAGCACTTCAGCAAAGAATCCGGTGATCTTGAAACCGCTTTGGACAATGCCATCACCTCAGTCAATGGTGAGATTATGGCCGTCGATGGCTTCGTCTCATTGAAAAGCGATCAGTTCTACACGGAGGAGCGTGCTGCGTTTGACACAAGCAGCAAAGCGCTTGCCGAGGCATTGGTTGTCTACAAAAAAGACCTGGAAACGCTCAAGAGGTTGCTGGAAACACGAAAAAACAATCTGTTCCACTTCGTGGCACTGCTGCCGTCCCTGCACGACCCCAAAGAAATCCAGAAGCATGTGGACGCCATCAATACTTTGATTGCCATTAACAATGGCAAGACGAAGACTCTGGAAAAAGACAAGACTACCGCCAGAGATGCGCTTCGGTTGGCTGACGTGCTTGCGTTTGCAAACGCGATTACTTATGACGCAGAACTTACCCGTATAGAGACTCTCAAGACCAGTGCCGATACGGCAGACAGGGCATATACGGATGCAGAAAAGGAAATTCGTGACGCCGAGGCAGAAGTCCAAACCTTAAGAGCTAAACAGAAGGATGAGCGAAAAGGGGCCGAACGAGTCAACTCCCTGCTCAACAACTTCTTCGGTCATGACGGCCTCAAACTTGAGCCTCGGGACAGCGCTGACAAGGCAACTGTTAAGTTCGAGATCACACGAGACGGCAAGGCCGCGTACAACCTAAGCGAAGGCGAATGCAGTTTGATTGCTTTTTGCTACTTTATTGCAAAATTAGACGACCCAGAAAGCAAGGGTAAAGAGCTTATAATCTACATTGACGACCCAATTTCAAGCTTGGACAGTAACCATATATTTTTTATGTTCAGCTTAATTGAAAGCTTAATCGCGAAGCCAATAAAAAAATTGATGGTTCAAACGGCTACCGCTACAAACAGCTTTTCATCTCAACACACAATTTGGACTTTCTGAAATATCTGAAGCGCTTATCCATTCCAACCAAGAAAATACCTGCGGGTGAAGGTAAGTCCAAGAGCGTTTACGACCACGAGCATTTCATGATTGAGCGCAACGGGGCATCAAGCAACATCTTGCTCATGCCGTCTTATCTCAAAGACTACATCACTGAATTTCACTACCTGTTTCATCAAATCTATAAATGCAAAGATCAAGCCGCCTCACAAATTAGTCACGAGCCATTCTTCGGCTTTGGCAACAATTTGCGAAAATTTCTAGAGGCTTTTCTTTTCTTCAAGTACCCATATCATGACGATAGAAGCGACACTTTTGAACGGATAAAGAAGTTCTTTGGAGAAGAGGATGACACGGCCATTGCTCTTGTCAATCGCCTTAACAATGAGTTCTCTCATTTGGAGGCTGTTCCAGACAGAAGCTTTAAGCCAGTAGAAATCCCCGAGATTGCTAAAGTAGCAAACTACGTCTTGGATAAAATATACGCTTCAGATGCAGTCCAATATAACGCCCTATTGAAAAGTATTGGTGAGCCTGAACGAGTGTCTTGATGTACAAGCATTCCAGAGCGAACGCAAATGGACAGGCAGGTCTTTGCTATACCCAGCCAGCAGAAAGAGACCATCGTATGCCCCTGATTTATGCAGGTGCCTACTGAAAAACTCGTAAAAAAGGCCCTGACGGGCCTTTTCTTTTCGTAGCGGAATTACTTCGACAGCCATGACTCAACGGTGTTGGCGCCGTACTCGGCTTTCCACTCCTTCAGCATTTTGTGATTACCACCCTTTGTTTCCACGAATTCACCAGTGTGAGGGTTCTTATAGACCTTCAACTGGCGTGGCTTACGGGTGCTGACCTTGGCTTCAGTCGCAGGGGCACGACGAGCTGTGTGGGGATCAAGCAAGTTGATTACATCCCGCAGGCTATATCCGTACTCTGCGAGCAAAGCCCGCAGCTTCGATTCGAATTCGATCTCTTTCTTAAGGCCAGCGTCGCCCTTCAGCGCTTCCAGCGCGCTGAGTTGCTCGGCGAGGTGTTTTTCAAGCTGGCGGAACTCTGCGAGTTTAGACATGACGAACCTCTCCAATAGTTGGGCATCATTATCACACAAATGGTTAATTTCATCATGCTGGCATTGAGCATTGAAGGTGCCGAGCGGTACCTATTAACCCCCCACAACATAGATCCCCTAGAGCCATTCACACCAAACGATGCTTGTGGATATGCATCCCTACAAGCCTTCCAATAATATAAGAAAAAACAAAGAACTCGAAAACCAGCAACCTCGCAAGCTACCGGCTGTCGGAATACTGCTGACCTTCTGCTTTTCAGAATGCTACTGCCAGGCACAATTTGTTTTTCACAAAAACACCTTTAAACTTACGCCTGATCACCCAACTTATTCCACCCAAACAAATCAACAAGTTAAACACCTTAACAAAATTACAAAAGCACACAAACTTCATCGTTAATATTCATCAAAAGAATTTTGTCAATTTCCGAAAGCCAATGCACCTTGACGAATTCAGAACACTGAACTTTCATTGAAGTTACCTTTGCCTAACCCAATGAGTGATTAAGATGAAATCTGATGACCGGGAAATTTCACACCCATATAACGCGAAAAGGTTTGCCAAAGTACTTTTAGCCGAAAAACTCCTAACACTCCAATGCATCGCAAAATATACCAACCTGAACCATGATGAACTGCTTCATTTAACTGGACATAAGGCGAATCAGAGCCTGGACGTTTACATCCACGCGGTTGTTCAAAATAGTGAAGAAAATGAATAGCTCCAAATGGATGCTTCATCACTTCCATGATCTTGACGTGGATGCTGACTGTAGAACTGCGCCGGCGTGGTATTACGAAGCGGCGGAGATACTGCTTGTGGACTACGAAGGGGAAGCCTTACTTATTTTATATACCTCAAGCGCGGGCACCATGCTTTCAATGATGGTCATGACACGCTCGCTCATGTCCCCATAAAGCGCATAGTTGCTGCTGAAGGCCACAACGCC
>Ga0302171_10000375_pt1 | contig 10601 bp, 8 predicted proteins | sample I_Fen_N2_2_FD_193495 | JGI IMG/M metagenome (GOLD analysis project Ga0302171, IMG submission 193495) | Peat permafrost microbial communities from Stordalen Mire near Abisko, Sweden - I_Fen_N2_2 | ecosystem: Environmental > Terrestrial > Soil > Wetlands > Permafrost | place: Sweden: Abisko... | reverse complement strand
CATTGGAAGTACAGATTTCAATCACATTACGCTGAAAATGATAACGGGCAGTTTGACCAGCAGGAATGCTGTAGGTTTCTTTGCTCATAATTTATTCATGTTATAAAATTAAATGATGCTCTATTATTTGAAAACAAAATTGTATAAACCTATTAATCTGTATATCAATGTAAAAAAACATCTGTTGACTGAAGTAGATTATCCTCAAATCAACCTTATTGATTTCTGACAAAATTGAAACTACTCAAAAAGCAATGCTTTGGTAACAGACATAGATACCAATAAATTATACATTTCCACTAATAAATGATGTAACAGCTCCGATACATAATCCATTCGTATAAATGGATGGTCAAAAACGATAATTTAATAACCCATTCGTACAAACAGCTGACTAAAGTATATAATTCGATAACTCATTCGCATGAACTAATGATCAAAGTGCATAGTTAGAGGACCCATTCGTACCAATCAATGATCAAAGTAGATAGTTCAATGATCCATTCGTACGAACCGATGATCAAAGTGCATAGTTCGATAACCCATTCGTACGAATCAATGATCAAAGTGCATAGTTCGATGATCCATTCGTACCAATCAATGACCCATTCGTACGAATCAATAACTAAAGTGGATAGTTTGATGATCCATTCGTACGAACCGATGATCAAAGTGCATAGTTTGATGACCCATTCATACGAACCGATGATCAAAGTAGATAGTTCGATGATCCATTCGTATCAATCAATGATTCATTCGTACCAATCAATGATCAAAGTTGATAATTCGATGACCCATTCGTACGAATCAATAATCAAAGTGAATAGTTTGATAATCCATTCGTACCAATCAATGATCAAAGTAGATAGTTCGATGAACCATTCGTATGAACCAATAATCAAAGTGGATAGTTTGATGATCCATTCGTATCAATCAATGATCAAAGTAAATAATTAGATAACCTATTTGTACAAACCAATGACCAAAGTAAACAGTGTGATGGCCAGAGTAGATAGTTTGATGATACATTCGTACTGATAAATGAAGTAAGAGTCCTAATATATAACCAACCAAAACCAACTAGCAGAGCAATCTAACTCATCTTTTATTAGTTGAAATCAACACATCAAAGAACTGTTCTACAGAACTATAATAGAATAGAACGTTGCAAAGATAAAAACATAATTTTAAACAAACAAGTATTTCATTCAGGATAATTGAAGCTAATTGGGCAAATAAGCTTTTTTTGGACAGTTAATGTGGTAAATGCATAAAATACAAAGATGAATACAAACCAGCATATAGCAAAAATAAAGAGCACTACAATTGATTTAGAAACGGGAAGTAAGAATAAAGTACCTGATTTGAAGTATTAGCAGTAAACGAAGATTAAGATAAACAGCAAGCAACAGTAATTCATTTTCGGGATTAAGCATCTAAAAAAACCATTACAAATAGGGATTTCTACCAAAAGATGCTAACAGTACCTTTGCGTCGGTTAAACAATTTACACATCATGAAACGAGTATTATTTCTTTCTCTCCTTCTGGCAGCTACTTTGTGTACTACCTTTTCGCAACAAATAAAACAAGACAGCATCAGTAAAAAAACTCCTTTCGAATGGAATTTCTCTAAATTCCGCTTTGGAGGTTATGGCGAAATACTCTACCAACATATGAACTATGGAGCCGACCGCTACAAATATGCCAGTGGAGCACAGTCGGAGAACCGAGCCTACATTTCGGTACCGCGTGCTGTATTTGCTTTCGATTATAAACTGCGCGACGACCTGGTGTTAAGTTCCGAGGTGGAAATTGAGTATGGCGGAACCGGATCGGCTATGGAGTTGGAATACGAAGAAGCGGGCGAATATGAAACTGAAATAGAAAAGGGCGGCGAAATAGAACTGGAGCAACTCCACATCACCAAGCGCTTCAGCAACTGGTTTAATGTCCGCGCCGGACATCTGATAGTGCCGATAGGGATGACCAACGCACACCATGAGCCCACCTTATTTTTTACAACAGCACGCCCCGAAGGCGAAATGACCCTGATACCCTGCACCTGGCATGAAACAGGGATAGCAATACTGGGCTATGCATCACACTTCAGATATGAAATTATGCTTGTTAATGGACTGGATCCAAACGGATTTTCATCGGCCAACTGGATAAAAAACGGCAAGCAGGGCATGTTTGAAACGGCTGTAATGACTTCGCCTGCTGTGGCCGGACGTATAGAATGGAGTGGCGTAAAAGGCCTTCGGCTTGGTGCTTCGGGCTATTACAACCAAACAGCAAAAAATGCCAGCAAACCCGAAAAAACAGCTAACATTGACGCTGCAGTTACCATCCTGTCGGCTGATGCGCAATACCTGACAAAAGATCTGACTATACGTGCCAACTGCTTGTGGGGAAACCTGAGCGACTCAAAGCGACTATCGCAGATAAATAAAAACATATCCAGCGCTACCGGCTTTTTGCGCACTCCGGTAGCCAAAAGTGCGCTGGCATATTCGGCTGAAGCCGGATACAATGTACTGTCATTTTTTAATACCAAAGAAAGACTGATGCCATTTGCACGCTACGAATATTACAACAGTGCTCAAAGCATGGAAGAAGGCATGTCGGAAATGCCAATAAACAAACGGAATGTACTGACTGTAGGAATAAACTACTATCTGACGCCAAGCCTGGTGCTGAAAGCCGACTACTCCATGCGCCATCTTGACCATGACAATTACAACCGAGAAAATACTTTTGGACTGGCATTGGCTTACACCGGATGGTTTTTCTCAAAGTAGGTTTCAGAATAGTTACGAGTTACGAGTTACAAGTTACGAGTAAAGAAAGTTGGTTAGGTAATCAGTAAACAAGTTGACAAGCTTACCAGTTTACTTGTTTACTCGTCAACTCGTTTACTTGTCTACTGATTAACAGGCAAACTAAATATCATTAATTACAACAAATTACTCAATAATTAGAAATATGAAAAAAAACAAACTCTTCTTAGCATTATCCTTATTGTGTATGGGCGCTGTTCTTGCCGGATGCGACGATTCAAAAACAGAAGCCACCGAAGATGGTTACGGCTATGAATTTACAGGTGTTATCAACACCTATGTAGACGATGTGGTACTAAACACCTACACCGAAATGAAAGACAAAGCCACAGCGCTTTACCTGGCTGTAAAAGCCTACGAAGCCAACCCTTCCATCGGTTTAACCAATGTGTGTACAGCGTGGCGTGCTATGCGTATTCCGTGGGAACAGAGCGAAGGCTTCCTTTTCGGACCAGCTGCTAAACTGAGTCTCGATCCGTCGCTCGATTCGTGGCCGTTGGATAAAACTCAGTTGCAATCTATTATTGATTCAAACATTGCGCTTACAAAAGATGCCATCGCATCGTCGAACGTACATGGATTCCACACCATTGAATATCTTATTTTCAAAGATGGGAGTCCGAAAACCACAGCCTTATCGGCCAGAGAACTCAGCTACCTGACAGTAGCTACCGAATACCTGCGCAACGACACCTACGAGCTGTGGGCAAACTGGATAGGGAAAGAAAACATAACAGACAAAACAGTATTGGCAGCACTTGAAGAAAACGAAACAGAGATTCAATACTATTTTTCGGAACAATTTAGAAAAGCCGGTTCGTCCGGAAGTCTTTACATCTCCAAAAGTGATGCTATTGACCAGATTATCGATGGCTGCATTGACATAGCCAGCGAAGTAGGTTCGCAAAAGATAGGTGGCCCGAATGCTACAGCTAAAAAAGGCGATCTGGAGCAAGCAGTGTTAGATGTCGAATCGTGGTACAGTTGGAATTCCATTGACGATTATGCCAACAACATCGTAAGTATTCGTAATTCCTATTTCGGAGGACGAAACAAGACAGCTGCTACTGCCAGTGCCAACAGTATATCGGCCTTTGTAAAGAGCAAAAACACGGCTCTTGATACTGAGATTACCAATTCCATAGAAACTACCATCAACGCTATCAACTCCATGGATCGACCATTCAGAAATAACCTGACGGGGGCTAAGGTAGATGCAGCTATTAATGCATGCAGTAGTCTGGAACTAACACTGGGCAAGATTAAAGCATTGAAAAATTGAACAGATGCTGGTTTAGAAAAAAAAGAATAGTATAAGTCAAATTCAACAAGCTTGGTTGCATCGGCATCACAAGTCTGTTTCCTGGCTTATAAATCCACTGTTTTCAAACCAAAATCACGTTAAACCAACACAAGCATGACAAACAAAGTTTGTACTACATGGCTGTTGAGTGTCGCGATGTTATGCATCGCGGCACTTAATGCATGTAAAGCCGATGGCGATGAAATTATACTTAAGCCAAACGGCAAAGCAGCCGATCCGGCAGAACTTTCGGCCGGCACCTCCACCGTATTTATGACCAGTGCCTTTGCTTATGACACACCCGCATCCTGGGTTACCGGATCGCTGGCTACACGTTTTCACTCAGGTGATCAACTCTACGACGACCCACGCACAGCCGATCAGAACGATCAGACACAAGGCGGACTGGGACCGCTCTACGTAGGTTTCTCCTGCGGTAGTTGTCACAAAAATGCCGGACGGTCCTACCCCACCCTCTTTACCGAAGGTGGATCGGGCACCGGATTCTCGGGACAGCTGGCCTTTATTTGTAAGCAAAACGGAAGCTTTTTCAGAGAATATGGACGGGTGCTGCACGACCAAGCTATTTTCGGCACTAAGCCTGAAGGTAAATTGTCGGTTACGTATAAAGAAACCGAATACCAGTTTCCTGACGGCGAAAAGTATGCGTTGGTGAAACCCACCTATAAAATTACTGAATGGTATGCCGACAGCATTGCTCCGGAAGATCTGATTATCGACGTACGCATTCCGTTGCGTCATGTAGGTATGGGTCAGATTATGGCGTTGGATCTGGATGAACTCAAAAAACTGGCAGCAGCCAGTAATTATCCCGAGTATGGTATATCGGGCAAAATGAACATCATCACCGAACGTAACAAAAGCTACATCGGACTGGGTGGAAACAAAGCACAACATGCCGACCTGACTGTGGAGCTGGGCTTTTCGTCCGATCTGGGCGTAACCTCCGACCGCTTTCCGCTGGAAGTGGGTTACGGACAATCGCAACAACTGGGATACAGTCACTACGGCATTCAGGTATCGACCCACGATATGGAAGATGTGGACTTATATCTTAGTGCACTGGGAGTGCCGGCTCGTCGCAACGTGAACAACGCAGTGGTAAAACAAGGAGAAGCAAACTTCTATAAAGCTAAATGCTACCTCTGCCACATACCGACCTTACACACCCGACAGGATGCTATCTCGCTACTCAACGGAACCAGTCTGCCCTGGCTGAGCGGACAAACCATTCATCCTTACAGCGACTTTTTGTTGCACGATATGGGTCCGGGGCTGGACAGCCACTACCGGTCGGGGCTGGCAGCCGGTTATGAATGGCGAACCACACCTCTCTGGGGCATTGGATTGCAGGAAACAGTAAACGGACACACGCGATTTTTACACGATGGACGGGCGCGCAACTTTACTGAAGCCATTATGTGGCACGATGGCGAAGGGGCTGTCTCGCGCGAGCTGTTCCGCCGCATGTCCAAGGGCGACCGGGATGCATTACTCACCTTTTTACGAAGCTTATAATAGTTACAAGAAACTAGTTACGAGTTGCAAGACCGTTTATCTGAATATGACCTGCAAAAAAAATATATCATTACTTACTATTGATTACCTAATTAATTCACAAGACACATGAAACTCAGATTTTATACTTTTGTTCTGACGCTGTGCTGCGCCTGCGGTGTATCAGCTCAGCTTACAAACGACAAAAACATCGAAAGCGATGTAATCCCGCTGGCGGGGAAAAAAGGTTTTAGCTTTGAAACTAAAGCCGGCGATTTTGTTTTCAAGCCCTTTGTGCTGGTGCAAACCTCGGCCAAAATGAACTATTACGACGACGAGGGGCTGGCACTCGATGACCAGGACAACATTGCCAACAGCGGGTTTGAAATAGGCAATGCACTTATTGGCTTCGCCGGTAAAGCGTTCAACAAGTTATTGTTCAACGTCACCATCAATGCCGCACAATCGGGCGATGCCCTGCTTCAGCAAGCCTGGTTCGACCTGGCACTGAAAGATCAGCTGCGTTTCCGCGTGGGAAAGTTTAAAACACCTTATAATCAGGCTTATCTGGTAACACTGGGCGAAACGATGTTTCCCATCCTTCCGCTATCATTAACCTCGGCAGTAAATATTCCGTATTCGCTGAACTCGGTAAACCCGAACATAGCTACCGGTTTTGATCTGGGAGTACAAATGCATGGGCTGCTTGCCAATAAGTGGCAATACAGTGTGGGCATATTCAACGGCACAGGCATATCGGTAAACAGTGCTAAAAAAACCATGAGCGATGATCTGGGCATCCCATCGCTGCTCTATGCCGGACGACTGGCTTTTATGCCTAAGGGTGTGATGCCTACCCACCAGGGAAGCCCCGATGATCTGAATAACAACAAGTACCTGATTGCCCTGTCGTCGTCGTACAACGTGGAAGCCAACTATCAGGCAAGTAATGATTGGCGCGCAGGACTGGAATTTGCCTATTTATATAAAAAGTGGTACTTCACGGCCGAAGCCTATTACCTGAATATGAAGTTTACAAAAAAACAAAACATAGATCCAGCATACAACTTTATGGGTGGATATGCACAAGCCGGATATTTTGTTACCAACAAAATGCAGGTGGCGGCACGCTATGATTTTTTTGACCGTAACTCTTTCAAAACCGCCGGCATACTTAATGCTCCAGCTGTAGGACTGAACTACTTTATTGCCGGATACAACCTGAAACTGCAGGCCATGTACCAATATCTTGGTAAATGGGGACATGCCACTCAACTCGACAGAGACAACGACGATCTGGGTCTGGCAAAACACTATGCTCAGGTTATGTTGCAATTTTCTTTCTGATTCCAGCACAAATAAAGAGTTGCAAACAGCATCCCTCAAAAAAAGAAGGTTATGCTACCGAACTAAATTTAGGACACAAAACAAATGAAAAAACAAACGATACACTGCCTGCTTGCTTGTATCCTCTGCGGACTCTCATCCTGCGACAGTGGTGATATACAACCGAAAGATGATTCGACCGACGGATTAAAGATAAAAATTACGGCGGTCTTCAGCCTGAGTAATGTACAGACTTTTCCAACCAACTACAAAATTGCGATAGCATCATTCAGCGGGAGCTCACTTTATCCGGGCTCGTACACAACAATTGACAAACCGGCTAACGAAAACGATTTGGTTACCGCCACCCTATCGGGTATTCCCGAAGGAACGACCTCAGTCAGCTTGTGTTTATTGCAAGCCGTTGGAAATAAAAAAGTGTACTCTTTTTACAATTATCCGCTCGCCGAAATACCCAAGACCGATCTGATCATTCCACAGCAGCATATTGATCTGGCACCCTTGGGGCGGTTGAGCGCACAGTTATTTTCGCAATGTATTCAATGTCATGGAGGAGGATCGTCAGCCGCAGCAGGACTGTATCTCACTCCGGACAGCGTTTATAAATACCTTGTAAACCACGTAGCCAAAAATTCTATCAAAAACAGGGTGACTCCTTACAGTACCGGCAATAGCTTCCTGATGGATGTATTGCAAACCAAAAATGTGGTTAAGTACAATCACACTGACATAAGCACATTAAACGCAGAAGACATTACCCTGACCGAAGCCTGGATTATGTCCGGAGCAAAGAATAACAATTAAGACAACGATAGCTCTATGTATTCAAATTCATATATAAAAAAGAAAGCGGAAGAAAGCGTACCGAAGCCGAACGAGACGGCATGGGTACAAAATGAAACAATGGCTTACAAAAGGATAGCCTGGACTGAGCCGATGGCAGAAGTAAATCTGGCTATATTTGGCAGTGGACAAAGCGGAACAGAATTTCATGCCACCATTGAACTAACCGATACAGCAGCCGATACGGAAACGCAGTTCAAAGCTGTGGAAACAGCTATTGAACGGTTGCAAATAGAAACAGAGCTGTTGCAACACGCTAGTCCGGTATTCAAACGTTACTTTGTAAGCGACGCTATTAATCAGGCACATTTACTGCCCGAAAACAAAGACATAGCCGTTTCGGTAGTACAACAACCTCCACTCAACGGTACGAAAGTTAGCGTATGGATGTATTGGGTGAAAAGTAGCTGGGTGTCGACAGTGAAGCCAGGTACCGTTTGCCTGGAACGCCCTTCATTCCGCCATTTATATACGACACAAATGCACAGTCGTCAGAAAAATGAAGTGGTCGAAACCTACTTCATTTTTGATAATTACACCGAAATGCTCACAGCACGTCATTGTACACTGAAAGATAACTGCATCCGAACATGGATTTATGTACAAGGCGTGGATATCCATTATGAAAAAATGGTAACGGCACGTAAAACCTATTTTGACCGCGAAGATCTGACCGACAGAACACATTATATTGCCAGTACGGGCATCGAAGGAAAATACAAATACCCCGACTCCATTATACTGATGGATGCATACAGTATTGAAGGTATCAAAAAGGAACAGATCACCTATTTGCAGGGCTTATCGCATCTGAATCCCACCATAGAATATGGTGTGACTTTTGAGCGGGCAACAGCAGTTGACTATGCCGACCGCCGTCATATCTACGTGTCGGGAACAGCGAGCATTAATAATAAAGGACAAATTGTACATCCGCTTTGTATTGAGAAACAGATTGAACGAACATTTGAAAACATCCGCGTACTACTCGCCGAGACTCAAGCCGCGATGACAGATATAGCCCAAATGATTGTTTACCTACGCGACACTGCCGACTATCAATTGGTAAACGAATATATAAGCATCCACTATCCTCAAACGCCGAAGGTGATCGTGTGGGCTCCGGTATGCCGTCCGGGCTGGCTTATTGAGATTGAATGTATTGCCATAAAAGCCATAAAAAATAACCGATTCGACCCATTTTGAAAAAATGATGCACACTAAGATGGTGTTTGAAAAACTGATGAAATCCATGGCGTTTTATGTTCTTACAGCGCTCATGCTGGTGATGGGATCGGCTACCTTGCTGGAGAAAAGTCGCGGAAGCGGATATGCATACGATCATATTTACGGGAGTTGGTGGTTTATAATGCTCTGGGCATTGCTGGTTGTGCTGGTTTGTATTGGTCTTATTAAAGGAAAAACATACCGGAATCCGTCCTTGTTCCTGCTGCATATTTCATTTATTGTCATGCTGGCTGGTGCACTTTGTACCCGCCTGTTCTCGCTACAGGGTTATGTCATTTTGCAGAACAACGCACCGACCAGCATCTTAAAGACCGACGAACAATTGCAGCAACTTCCCTTCTCGTTACAACTGGATACCTTTTATGTGGAGCTTTATCCGGGGACTGACTCTCCGGCCGATTACGTAACACATTTTACTATTACAAACACTGCAGGTAAAAGCTATAAAGAGAAAGTTTCGATGAATAATATATGCTCACACGACGGTTATCGCTTTTATCAGTCGTCATACGGTCAAGACCAACAAACAAGTGTGCTGACAGTAAACAGAGACCAATGGGGAATTCCGCTCACCTATTCCGGCTATGCCCTATTTGTATTAGCTATGCTCTGGTATCTGCTTTCCCCCCGCAACGCATTCCGCCAGTTATTAGGGCACCCACTATTTAAAGCTGCCGGCATTTGTCTGCTTTTATTAATACCAGTAGGTACAAATGCTCAACTCAGAACCAAAGACAGCCTGTCGGTGAACCGTTCGCAGGCTGATCAGTTCGGGAGGTTATATATGCTGTACGAAGGACGCATCACATCCGTTTCGGTTTTTGCACGCGACTTTAGCCTCAAACTTACCGGCAAGCCCCGGTTTGGATACCTCACTGCCGAACAATTCCTGATGGGACTCCTCTTTTTTCCCGACCGGTGGCAACGGGTGGCTCTATTCGAAGTGAATGATCCTGCTTTGAGGCACGACCTGAATTCGCCCGAAGGAAAAGCAGCTATCTCCGATTTTTTTGATCAAACAGGAAGGTATAAGCTCCTAAACTATCGCAGCAGCATGGGACCGATGCATGCCAGATCACCCCTACAGAAAGAGTTGGAAAAGCTAAATGACAAAATACAACTCATCAACATGCTACACAGCGGAGTGCTGATGCAGCTCTTCCCCTTAAGAACATCTGTTGCCACAGTACAATGGGTACAGCCAACCCAAACACTTCCACGCAACACAACCGCAGGTGATAGCATCTTTGTGCGCACTGCACTCACATCCTATTATCTGGCTTTATCGGGCAACAGTGAACAACATGCAAGCGGCATACTCCAGCGCATCGACAGCTTTCAGCATAGTCAGGCCGGTGTGCTGCTACCATCTGCTCAAAAACGCGACATGGAGATTTTGTACCTCAAAGCCGGATTCAGCTCCTTATTATTCAAGATCAATCTTACACTCGGTATCATAGCGCTGTTAATCGTATTCCTCCCCACAGGATCAAAACGACC
>Ga0302171_10000366_pt1 | contig 10686 bp, 8 predicted proteins | sample I_Fen_N2_2_FD_193495 | JGI IMG/M metagenome (GOLD analysis project Ga0302171, IMG submission 193495) | Peat permafrost microbial communities from Stordalen Mire near Abisko, Sweden - I_Fen_N2_2 | ecosystem: Environmental > Terrestrial > Soil > Wetlands > Permafrost | place: Sweden: Abisko... | reverse complement strand
CACAAGTTCTGCCAGAACAACGAAGGCAACGAAGCGGTCAAGGAATTCGTCGCACCGCTGGCTGCACTGAACAAGGAATGGGGCGAGCTGACCATGAAGGTCGGTATGGCCGCCATGAAGGATCGCGAAGAAGTCGGCGCAGCCTCCGTGGACTACCTGATGTACTCCGGTTACGCCTGCCTGGCCTACTTCTGGGCTGACATGGCGCGTCTGGCTGCGGAAAAACTGGCTGCCGGCACCACCGAACAGGCGTTCTACACCGCCAAGTTGCAGACTGCGCGTTTCTACTTCCAGCGCATCCTGCCGCGTACCCGCACTCACGTGGCAACCATGCTGTCGGGCGCCAATAACCTGATGGACATGAAAGAAGAAGACTTCGCGCTGGGCTACTAAGCCTTAACGCTGTCGTGCAAAGAGCCGCCATTCCTTCGGGACTGGCGGTTTTTTTTCGGCAATGCTCAAGCGACAGCGGGTCTCGTCCAGCGTGTCGGGGCTTACCTTGCGTCACTGGCAGACCGTTCGTCGCCAGTGATGCTCTTTTTTACAAAAATACCTCAGTAATTCACTCAGCAATCCGGAGATTTTGCCGTTAAAGTGGTGGGCACATTGCCATCTTTTTTGATTTGACGGTCGGAGCTTTACCCTTGCCGCGTTCTTCCGCTGTACGTTTCAGTCATTTCCTGCCGTCATTACTGCTGTTGTTCGCGGGACTTGCGGCTGCTTACGTCAAGGATCTGAACGTCTTCTTCACTTCGCTGTTCAACGTGCTGCCAACCCTGGTGCTGTTGCTCGGCGGTTCTTACTGCGCGGTTTACCGACGTCAGCGTGAACTGTTTCTGATGGTCACGGTGTACATCGCCTACTACCTGCTCGACACCCAGACCGACTACTACCGCGATAACGGCAAGGTGCGCGATGACGCGGCTGTGGTCTTCCACTTGTGTTGCTTGCTATTGCCGTTGTTATTCGGCGTATTCGCCGCCTGGCAGGAGCGTACTCATCTGTTCCAGGACATGGTGGCGCGCTTCGCCGTGCTGCTGGCCGTGGGCAGCGTGGCGTTGGGGCTGGAGCAAAGTTACCCGCATGCGCTGTTGATCTGGCTTTCGGAGATCCGCTGGCCGGCGTTGCACGGTGCCTGGATGAGCCTGATCCAGTTGTCCTACCCGGTGTTCATCGGTTCGTTCCTGCTGCTGGTGTATCAGTACTGGCGCAATCCGCGACCGCTGCACGCCGCGCAACTCGTGGGCTTGCTCGGACTGTTCTGGATGTTGCCGAAAACCTTCATCCTGCCATTCACCCTGAACATCATGTGCAGCCAGGTGATGCTGATGATCGCCGCCGCCGTTGCGCACGAGGCCTATCAAATGGCGTTCCGCGATGAACTCACCGGTCTGCCGGGGCGTCGTGCCTTGAACGAGCGCATGCAGCGACTGGGGCGCAACTACGTGCTGGCCATGAGCGATGTCGACCACTTCAAGAAATTCAACGATACCCACGGCCATGATGTCGGTGACCAGGTGCTGCGACTGGTCGCCAGCAAACTGTCGAAAATCGGTGGGGGTGGCAAGGCGTATCGCTATGGCGGTGAGGAGTTTGCCCTGGTGTTCGCCGGCAAGACCCTCGAAGAGTGCATGCCGCACCTGGAGGTCATCCGCGAATCCATCGCCACCTACAACATTCATCTGCGTAACCAGGACAGCCGTCCGCAGGACGATAGTCAGGGACGCCAGCGCCGTTCGGGCTCCAATGTTTCGAGCGTGTCGGTCACGGTGAGCATCGGCGTCGCCGAGCGCATTGAACAACGCACCCCTGAAGAAGTGCTCAAATCCGCCGATCAGGCGCTCTACAGCGCCAAGGGCGCCGGCCGTAACTGTGTCATGGCATTCGGTCAGACTCGTCGTGGCGCGGTGCGCATGGACGCCGCTGCGGTTGAGTGATGATGGCGCATTCAGCGTCTGGACTGTGATTGTGAGGCGTGGTCGGCAGCAGTAGGTTTGAGTCATCTGCTGCCGGAGAAATGACCATGCCCGAGTACAAAGCTCCCCTGCGCGACATGCGCTTTCTGATCGATCACGTCTTCGACTTTCACAGCAACTACGCCGCACTGGGGGCCACTGACGCCAGTGCGGACATGGTCAGTGCGATTCTTGAAGAGGGCGCGAAGTTCTGCGAGAACGTGCTGTCGCCACTCAACCGCAGCGGCGACGAAGAGGGCTGCCATTTCGACAATGGCGTGGTCACGACGCCCGCAGGCTTCAAACAGGCTTTCGCACAGTATGTGGAAGGCGGCTGGCATGGCCTGGCGGCTGACCCGGCCTACGGTGGCCAGGGTCTGCCGAGCTCTCTGGGGCTGGTCATCAGCGAAATGGTGGCGTCGAGCAACACGTCCTGGGGCATGTACCCCGGCCTGACTCACGGCGCCATGTCAGCGATCCACGCCCATGGCACCGACGAACAGAAACAGACCTACCTGCGCAAACTCACCGCTGGCCAATGGACCGGCACCATGTGCCTGACCGAAGCCCATTGCGGCACGGACCTGGGCATCATCAAGACCCGCGCCGTGCCCCAGGCCGATGGCAGTTACGCGATCTCCGGCAGCAAGATCTTCATCTCCGCCGGTGAACACGACATGAGCGACAACATCGTTCACCTGGTGCTGGCGAAGCTTCCGGACGCACCGGCCGGCACCAAGGGCATTTCGCTGTTCATCGTGCCCAAATTCCTGCCCGATGCCGCCGGTGAGGCTGGCGAGCGCAACGGTGTTTCCTGCGGCTCCATCGAACACAAAATGGGCATCAAGGCGTCGGCCACCTGTGTGCTCAACTTCGACGGCGCCAAAGGTTTCCTGATCGGCGAGCCGAACAAGGGCCTGAACTGCATGTTCACCATGATGAACCATGCGCGCCTGGGCACCGGGATGCAGGGCTTGTGCCTGGGGGAGGCGAGTTTCCAGGGCGCGATCAAGTACGCCAACGAGCGTTTGCAGATGCGCGCGCTCACCGGCCCCAAAGCACCGGACAAAGCGGCCGACCCGATCATCGTCCATCCGGACGTGCGCCGGATGCTGCTGACCATGAAGGCCTTCAACGAAGGCAATCGCGCACTGACGTACTTCACGGCGCAATTGCTGGATGTTGCACACCTGAGCGCAGACCAAACCGCACGCCAGGACGCTGAAGACTTGCTGGCGTTCCTGACGCCGATCTGCAAGGCCTTCATGACCGACACCGGCCTGGAGGTGACCAACCTCGGCATGCAGGTGTTCGGTGGTCATGGCTTCATTCGTGAATGGGGCATGGAGCAACTGGTGCGCGATTGCCGCATCGCGCCGATCTACGAAGGCACCAATGGCATTCAGGCACTGGACCTGCTGGGGCGCAAGGTCCTGGGCAGCCAGGGCAAGTTGTTGCGCGGCTTCACCAAAATCGTTCACCGGTTTTGCGCGGCGAACGCCGAACATCCGCAGTTGGCCAGCTATGTGGCGCAACTCAATGGCCTGAACCAGCAGTGGGGCGAATTGACGACCAGGGTCGGCATGGCGGCGATGAAGAATCCGGATGAAGTGGGTGCCGCTTCGGTGGATTACCTGATGTACAGCGGCTACATCATCCTTGGCTATTTGTGGTTGCGCATGGCACTGGTGGCCCAGGCACGGCTGGAGGCGGGCGGTGGCGATGCGGATTTCTGCAAGGCCAAACTGGCGACCAGCGAGTTTTACTTCAAGCGCCTGCTGCCCCGTACAGCCGCTCATCGGTCGGCGATCGAGGCGGGCAGCGACTGCCTGATGCAGCTGCCGGCGGAGTTGTTTGCGCTTTAATCTTTAAAACCAGTGACAAAGGAGCCCGCGTAATTGCGGGTTTTTTTATGACTGCGCGGTCGATGACCAAACATTACAAAATGGTCACCGCCTGACCCTATGTGTCACAAAAGTTGTTGGGTTACACTCGGACACAACGAAAATACTCCCCCTACGATTCACCCGTTTAGATCTTGCGAGGTTTGCCATGGCTGACTACAAAGCGCCCCTGCGCGATATGCGTTTCGTCCTCAATGAAGTTTTCGAGGTCGCCAAACTCTGGGCCGAGCTGCCTGCGTTGGCCGAAACCGTCGACGCGGAAACGGTCGAGGCCATCCTGGAAGAAGCCGGCAAGGTCACCAGCAAAAGCATCGCGCCCCTGAGCCGTGCCGCGGATGAAGAAGGTTGCCACTGGGCGGACGGTGCCGTTACCACGCCGGCCGGTTTCCCGCAGGCTTATCAGACTTACGCCGAGGGCGGCTGGGTCGGCGTGGGCGGTGATCCGGCCTACGGCGGCATGGGCATGCCCAAGGCCGTTTCGGCCCAGGTCGAAGAAATGGTCAACTCTGCCAGCCTGGCGTTCGGTTTGTACCCGATGCTGACGGCCGGTGCCTGTCTGTCGATCAACGCCCACGCCAGCGAAGAACTGAAAGCCGCCTACCTGCCGAACATGTACGCCGGTGTCTGGGCCGGTTCCATGTGCCTGACCGAGCCGCATGCCGGTACTGACCTGGGGATCATCCGCACCAAGGCCGAACCTCAGGCCGACGGTTCCTACAAGGTCAGCGGCACCAAGATCTTCATCACCGGCGGCGAACACGACCTGACCGAGAACATCATTCACCTGGTGCTGGCCAAACTGCCGGATGCCCCGGCCGGGCCGAAAGGCATCTCGCTGTTCCTGGTACCGAAGTTCATGGTCAATGCCGATGGCAGCCTGGGCGCGCGCAACCCGGCCAACTGCGGTTCGATCGAACACAAGATGGGCATCCAGGCGTCCGCGACCTGTGTGATGAACTTCGACGAAGCCGTGGGTTATCTGGTTGGCGAGCCGAACAAAGGCCTGGCAGCCATGTTCACCATGATGAACTACGAGCGTCTGGGTGTCGGCATTCAAGGCCTGGCGACGGGCGAGCGTTCCTACCAGAACGCCATCGAATACGCCCGTGACCGCCTGCAAAGCCGTTCGCCGACCGGCGCGCAGAATAAGGACAAAGTGGCCGACCCGATCATCGTCCACCCGGACGTGCGTCGCATGCTGTTGACCATGAAAGCATCGAACGAAGGCGGCCGCGCTTTCTCGACTTACGTGGCCATGCAACTGGACACTGCCAAGTTCAGTGAAGACGCCACGACCCGCAAGCGTGCGGAGGACCTGGTGGCGTTGCTGACGCCGGTGGCCAAGGCATTCCTGACCGATCTGGGTCTGGAAACCACCGTACATGGTCAGCAGATTTTCGGCGGCCACGGCTACATCCGCGAATGGGGCCAGGAGCAGCTGGTGCGCGACGTGCGCATCACCCAGATCTACGAAGGCACCAACGGCATTCAGGCGCTGGACCTGGTCGGGCGCAAGATCGTCGGCAGCGGCGGGGCGTTCTACAAACTGTTCGCTGACGAGATTCGTCATTTCACCGCCACGGCCAGCGCCGACCTGGCGGAGTTCACCAAGCCGCTGAACGACGCCGTGACGACCCTCGATGAGCTGACGGCGTGGTTGCTGGATCGGGCAAAAAACAACCCGAATGAAATCGGCGCCGCGTCGGTCGAATACCTGCAAGTGTTTGGCTACACCGCCTACGCCTACATGTGGGCACTGATGGCCAAGGCTGCTTTCGGCAAAGAAGCGCAGGACGATTTCTACGCCAGCAAGCTGGGCACGGCACGTTTCTACTTCGCCCGGTTGCTGCCGCGAATTCATTCGTTGAGTGCGTCGGTGAGGGCTGGCAGCGAGTCGCTGTTCCTGCTGGATGCAGCGCAATTCTGAAGGTGTGACGTAATGTAAGCATTCTCTTACACGACGTGCTGCACTTCTCCCATAGAAGCAGATTGGATCCACAGCTAATCTACTTCACATGGACGTAGCGCAGGAAGCGCAAAGCTACAACACGGACACGTAGGATTCTGCCAGGACGGCGGAGTGAAATGGATGTCAGGGAAACAGTCTGCAAAGCCCCGCTTCGGCGGGGTTTTCTTATGCCCGCAAAAAAGTACTCAGCTCAGTCCATCCAGTGCCGATGGGGTGTTCAAGCGCTCATCCGGTCGATTTATCACCTCCTCCAGCAATGTTCGCAACAATGCCATCGAGGCCTGTTGCCGTTGCACATCCCGACACACCAGTCCTATTTTCAGCGGTACCCGGGGTTCACTCAGGGGTTTCCACAATAGGTCCTTGCTGCCGTGGGCTTTTTGCGAGCGCCCAGGCAATACCGTCGCCAATCGCGTGTGCGGCAGGCTGTCGAGAATCCCCGCCATGTTGTTCAGCTCGGCTTGTACCTGCGGGCGTCTCCCCATGCTGGCCAGTTGCGTTTGCCAGATCTGCCGCACTTGAAACTCCTCGCCCAGCAGCAACATGGGCAGCTCGGCGGCCTGGCTCATGGATACTTTCTTGAATTCCCGCAGCGGATGGTCCGCCGGGATGACCAGCGTCAGCTCATCTTCGTACAGCATCACGCCGTGCAAGCCAGGCTGCCGGGGCGGCAGGTAGCTGATGCCGATGTCCAGCGAGCCATTGAGCAGGCGTCGCTCGACTTCCAGGCCGGTCAACTCATAGATCTGCACCACCAGATGCGGTTGCGCCTTGCGCACCCGTTCGAGCATCTGCGGCACCAGGCTGGTATGCACGGTCTGCAAAACGCCAATCGCCAGTGTGCGCAGCGCTTGCCCCTTGAAATTGCCCAGCGCCTCGCGCGCCCGTTGCAAGCCATCAAGCAGGGGCAAGGCGTGGTTGTACAGGGTATGTGCCGCCAGCGTCGGCAACAGTCGTTTGCTGCTGCGTTCGAACAGGGTCACGTCCAGCGATTGTTCGAGTTGCCGGATCTGCTGGGACAGCGCCGGTTGAGAGATGGACAGCCGCTCGGCAGCACGGCCCACATGGCCCTCTTCGTAGACCGCGACGAAATAACGCAGTTGTTTAAAATCCATAAGTAATACTTATCGAAAATGGTGAGAAATCGAAATGGCCAAAGGCCTTGCCTGAGCCTAGTCTAACCGTATTCACAAGGCTTACAGGGCCACAAAGCGCGATGATTACCGTTTGCTTCGATGGTGTTGACATAGGTAAGGCAAAAAATCCAAAACGGAGATTGAACGGATGAATTTGTTCAATCTGCGTCGTCACTCACCGAGCCTTGATGATCTAGTGGCGCACGCTTCCTTTCAGTCCAGGGGCGACAACTTTTCCAGTGAGTGCCTGATGCCCAGTGTCGAACGACCGAAACAGGTTTTTGTCCGCGGCCAGGGTTCTTGGTTGTGGGACAACGATGACCGGGCTTATCTGGATTTCTCCCAAGGTGGTGGCGCCAACAGCCTTGGACACAGCCCCAAGGCACTGGTCAACGCCATCGCGACGCAGGCACAAACACTGATCAACCCCGGTTTCGGTTTGCATAACCGCGGCATGCTGAACCTCGCCGAGCGACTGTGTGTCAGCACCGGCAGCGACCAGGCCTACCTGCTCAACAGTGGCAGCGAAGCCTGTGAGGCGGCGATCAAGCTGGCGCGCAAATGGGGCCAACAGCATCGCGGCGGCGCTTCGCGGATCATCGTCGCCAATAACGGCTGTCATGGTCGCAGTCTGGCGACGATCTCCGCGTCAGACAGTTCGACGCAGGTCAACCGGTTCGAGCCGCAGCTGCCGGGCTTCAGCCACGTTCCGTTCAACGATCTTCCAGCGCTGCATGCGGCCGTGGATGAGCGCACCGTCGCCATCATGCTCGAGCCGATCCAGAGCGAAGCCGGCGTGATACCGGCGACCGCGCATTACCTCAAAGGCGTCGAGCGCCTGTGTCGTGAACTCGGCATCCTGTTGATCCTCGACGAAGTGCAAACCGGCATCGGGCGCTGCGGCACCTTGCTTGCCGAACAGTCCTACAGCGTGCGGGCGGATATCGTTGTGCTCGGCAAAGGGCTGGGCGGTGGCGTGCCCGTGGCGGCGTTGCTGGCGCGGGGCAAGGCCTGTTGTTTTGAAACCGGTGAAATCACCGGCACTCATCACGGCAATGCCTTGATGACAGCGGCAGGGCTCTCCGTGCTCGACAGCGTGCACGACAAGGGATTTCTCGAGCATGTCGGGCAAAGTGCCCAGCATCTGCGTGAAGGGCTGCAGCGTCTGGCGCGCCGTTATGGCCACGGCGAGTTACGCGGACAAGGCCTGCTCTGGGGTCTGACCTTGTCCGATGATTCCGCCGACGCCGTGGTCAAGGCTGCGCTTTACGAAGGCCTGTTGCTCAACGCCCCGCAACCCGACTGCCTGCGCTTCACACCGGCGCTGAATGTCAGCAAAGCCAACATCGACGAAATGCTCCTGCGACTGGCCCGTGCCTTCTCCCGTGTACGCACCGCCCAGTTGCAGTGCCGCAAAGGAATCGCCGTCTGATCAGACACACCCTGCACGAATCCCCGAACCGTCTCGCGGTATAACGCACGCCCCACGCTGGATTTTTTTGGCGTGGGGCGTTTTTTTTGTGGCTGGGTTTTGCCAGGCGTGTTCCGGCGCTTGAGGGATGCTTGGGTTAATGGTTTTTTAGTCGGGCGTCGGCAAGGAGTGTCGATGCCAGCGAAACTATGTGTTGGGAAGCTGGTTTTGAGTTCTATACCACTGGGTGGTATGTTTTGCGGAAGGGATGCCGATGTCAGTAAGGTTATTCAAGACAAAACGGTTCGCGATGCTTGCCGGGAAGGCGTGGATCAGCGATGAGGAGCTTCGGGAGGCATTCGTCGAAACGCTCAATGGGCAGGCGGACAATCTCGGCGGCGGGGTCTGGAAAAAGCGCTTGAACGCCAATCGCCATCGCTCGATTATCCTGGCTAAAGGTGGCCGTAATTGGGTTTATCAGTTTCTTTATGCCAAGAAAGACCTCAGTAATATTGGCCCCCGGCAATTGGCCGATTTACGCGAGTTAGCCAAGACTTACGGAGGGCTGACCGAGTTGGAAGTCCAGCGTTTGCTGGATATGCAGGAGTTTGTGGAGATACCTCATGAGTAAAAAATTCAAAAGTGAAATAGCGGAATCAATCCACGAATCGGCCAGCGCCTTGTACACCATCGGTGCAATCAGCAAGGCGACCATGCGTGAATTCGATGAGTCATGCCTCGCTACCGTACCGGACGCAATTCCCGCGGAGCAGATCAAAGCGCTGCGCGAACGCAACAATGTCAGTCAGCCGGTATTCGCACGGTACTTGAACACCAGCGCTTCAACGGTCAAGCAATGGGAAGCGGGGGCCAAACACCCCAGCGGCATGGCGTTGAAGTTGCTGAGTATCGTGCAGAAGCATGGCCTGGAGATCCTGGCTTGAGAAACGGGGCTGAACCCTGACCAGCGGCGCAGGTCGATTGTGTGTGAGGCTCGCATGAGCCGACTTCAATCAGGAGCTGACCCCATGGATTTCATTCGTATCATCATCGCCATTCTGTTGCCGCCGCTGGGCGTGTTTCTGCAAGTCGGGTTTGGCGGGGCGTTCTGGCTGAACATTCTGCTGACGTTGTGCGGTTACATTCCAGGCATCGTGCATGCGGTGTACATCATCGCCAAGCGTTGAGTTTCGCGGCGTATTAGCCATCGCGATCAGCGACTGGAGCACCGCCGATTTCAGCCGGCGTGCTCCATCACCCGTCGATAAAACAACCATTCCTGTTCCAATGCATGGGCCTGATTGCCCGCTTTGCGAAAGCCATGGCGTTCGTCAGCGTAGTAATGGGCTTCGACGGCAATGCCGTTGTTCTGCAGCGCGGTGACCATCTCCCTTGTTTGCTCCGGCACCACCACCGCATCCAGTTCGCCCTGAAAGAAGATCACGGGCACGCTGATGTTGCTCGCATGCAGTAATGGCGTCCGTGCGGTATAGCGCTCGGCGTCTTGCACCGGATCACCGATCAGCCAGTCCAGATAATCCCCCTCGAACTTGTGGGTCGCCCGGCCCAGGGCGACAGGATCGCTGACCCCGTAGAGGCTGGCGCCGGCGCGGAAGACCTTGTGGAACGCCAGTGCGCACAGCGTGGTGTAACCGCCGGCACTGCCGCCTCGAATGAACGCTCTGTCGCCGTCGATCAATCCACGTTCGGCGAGGTGACTGGCCACTGCACAAGCGTCTTCGACATCGACGTCGCCCCAGCTCAAATGCAGGGCCTGGCGATAGGCTCGCCCATAGCCGCTGCTGCCGCGGTAGTTGAGATCGGCCACGGCGAAACCCCGTTGCGCCCAGTACTGAATGCGCGGATCGAGCATCGGATAGCACGCCGATGTCGGGCCGCCGTGGATGAACACCACCAGCGGCGGTTTGGCCTCGCCCGTCATCGCCGGGTAGAAGAAGCCGTGAGCTTCGCCCGAACCACTCGGGTAACGCAGGGTTTGTGGAAGGCTGATCTGCTCGGCAGGTAGTGGTGTGATGCCGCCGGCGAGTGTGTTCACCTCACGGGTCTGGCGGTCGATGGCGATCACCGCTGACGAACTGATCGGCGATGCCGCGATGCAGTAGATGAACTGGTTATCCACAGCGAGATGACGGAAGCGGCTGTATTCGCCCGTGAAGTCCTCGTTGTTGTCGCCACACACCGCCAATCGGCCAAAACCACCTTCCGTCCAAGTGGCCAGATAGCCGGCCCCGCCCAGCGGCAGCCAGGTGCAGCCACCGAGTTGCCAGGGCGCGGGACCATGATCGGCAGC
>Ga0302171_10000363_pt1 | contig 10701 bp, 9 predicted proteins | sample I_Fen_N2_2_FD_193495 | JGI IMG/M metagenome (GOLD analysis project Ga0302171, IMG submission 193495) | Peat permafrost microbial communities from Stordalen Mire near Abisko, Sweden - I_Fen_N2_2 | ecosystem: Environmental > Terrestrial > Soil > Wetlands > Permafrost | place: Sweden: Abisko... | reverse complement strand
CATCAGCCTCACGTCATTTGTCGGATACGGCAGCTCCACGAGTGCTCCGTTGGCGTACTTCGCCTCCTCCGGACTGAACATCCCCGTACGGATACTCACGCGGATCTTTTTGCAGAGCGAGTTCTGCGCACGAAGCTTCTCGGCAGCACGTTGAGTGTATGTGGCCACTGCTTCTTTGATCGGCTCAATTTCGGTCAAGCGCTTACCGAACATTCGGCTGCAACAGATTTCCTGTTTTGGTGGATCGGCCTCTCCAAGCTCCAGGCAGGGATTTCCTGCTAGCTCGCGAGCGGTCTTCTCGATAACCACGCTGAACTTCTGCCTAAGCATCCTTGGATCGGCTTTGGCGAGGTCCATCGCGGCCTTGATGCCAATAGATTCGAGGTGTGCTTTCATCCGCTTGCCGACGCCCCAGACTTCACCCACATCAGTGTTTCGCAGTGTCCAATCGCATTTGAATTGATCGCAAAGATCGACCACTCCGCCCGTCTTATCCAACAGACGTTTAGCAGTGTGGTTGGCCAATTTCGCGAGTGTTTTCGTGTGGGCAATACCCACTCCAACAGGGATGCCTGTCTGCTTGTAGATCGTAGCTCGGAGCCTACGCCCGAACGCCGTTAAATCACCTGGTATACCCGTTAGATCCGCGAATGCCTCGTCGATGCTATATACCTCAAGCGCGGGCACCATGCTTTCAATGATGGTCATGACACGCTCGCTCATGTCCCCATAAAGCGCATAGTTGCTGCTGAAGGCCACAACGCCGTTACGACGAAGATGATCTTTGATCTGAAAGTACGGTGCCCCCATTTTCACGAAAGGTTTGGCGTCGTATGAGCGCGCGATTACGCAGCCATCGTTGTTCGACAACACCACGATGGGGGTCTTCGCAAGATCTGGCCGAAAGACGCGCTCACAGCTCGCATAGAAGCTGTTGCAGTCAATTAGCGCAAAGACCTGATCAGGTTTTTTCATGATTGCGTACGCTGTACTTCACCACACCCCAGATCAACAATTCATCACCTTCCAGCACGTGACGTGCCGGATACTTCGGATTTTCGGACATCAAGATCACCTCGTGCTGACGCTTGTGCAGGCGTTTGCAGATCGGCTCAGAGTTGAGCGCGGCAATCACGATGTCGCCATGCTCCGCGTACACGCTACGATCAACGATCACTAGGTCCCCGCTGAAAATCCCCGCCCCTTGCATGCTGTCACCCTCGATCTTGATGAGGTACACATGAGGCGCCCGAATATCAAACAGCTCATCCAGAGAGATGTGCTTCTCGATGTGATCGGCTGCGGGCGACGGGAAGCCTGCCGGTACGTGAAACGAGTAGAAAGGCAGCTTTTCGCCACCGGCCGACAGAGGCCCGAGGATAGTGAAACTCATGAGACACGCTCTGCATTAGACTGTATAAATATACAGTTAACGATTTACCTAGTCTGAGGTCAATCTTATGTGGAAGAATTTTCGACGGGTGACTGCATATGGGGGGCGTTATTCGATTTACGACTCAATGGATCACTACCTCAAAGAGCTTGCTTTTAGCCTTACCTCCAAGAGAAAAACTGAGGGTGTTAACCAGTGAAAAAAACTGAGTCATTACCAGAAGAGGATGGCTACCTTTCAGCGCTAAAGGAAAAAGCACGCGCTCGCAACGAACTAGTAGCAGCCATTTATGCCTCATCCGCCGCAGACTTGGAGCTTGCGGCTGTATCTATAAAAGCTGCGTTACGGGGGACTGGCTCCATAGCTCGTCCCCGAAGATATCGCACGCTCGCTGATTAACGCGCGATATTGAACGCCAGAGCAGTACCGGGTGGGGTCCTTCAACGCCGCCATCGGCGAAAGGAGACTACGGTCAATAGCTTTCACTCCGGACAACCTGACACAGAGCCAGAAACCAGCCAGGCCTAGTAGCTGAACTGGGACGCGCTGCTCAAAGTCCATGAAATCTACAAATCAATGGGGCTGGGCGCCCGCGATGACGCCAGTGCCATGCGGTATCTGGTGTAGGGTTGGGAGTTTAACAACAAGCGTCCGTGCATGGTTCGTTAACCCCGTTTTTGCAACGGCCTGCCCGCCTCTATCAGGGGCAGGCCCGTTGCGAGCACCGTTGATCCTCGAACATGCGCATGCGGTCTTATCCATTCACTAGACCCTCAGGTGCTTCCCTTGGGTAATCTGCTGGTACATCCGGACCCTGCGGTGATTGCGCGCATGGTGTGACCGTGCTGGCCATCGACGCTGTGCTGTATGACGCCTTTGGCCAACGGCAGATGGCGACGATGTTCACCCAGCTTGATCAGAACCACGTGATTCTGGTACTCGATCCGAGCAGGCAAACGTCGACTGCCACCCTTGAGCATCTATTTTTTCGCGCAAGTTCCGGCCCCCTGGTGCCGCTGAACATGCTGGTTAGCGTCAAGGCCGAACAAGTGCCAATCATCATCAACCACCGGGGCGTGTTCCCGGCCATTACCCTGTCGTTCGACCTTGCGCCCGGCCATGCCTACAATGAAGCGGTCTCCGTGATCAACCAGGCGTCACCGGCAGTGGCCATGCCCGACACCGTTTCGGGCAGTTTCCAAGGCACCGTCCAGGCGCTCCGGATTCGTTGAAGTCGCAACCCTGGTTGATTCTGGCGACGATCCTCAGCGTCTATATCGTGCTGGGCGTGCTGTACGAGAACGCGTTTCACCCGCTGACGATCATTTCGACCTTGCCGTCGGCCGGATTCGGCGCACTGCTGACGTTGATGCTCTGCGGTGAGGATCTGTAGATGCTGGGGATGATCGGCATCATCTTGCTGATCGGTATCGTCAAGAAGAACGCGATCATGATCGTCGACTTCACTTTGCAGGCCCAGCAACGGGGCTTGTCGCCCCGGAAAGCGGTCTGAGAAGTTTGCCTGTTACGCTTGCGACCGATCCTGATGACCTCGCTGACCGCCTTGCTCGGTGCTGTGCCGCTGCCGTTCGGGCACGGCGCCGCATCCAAGTTGCGTCACCCCTTGGGCATTGCGATTGTCGGCGAACTGGCGGTGTCGCAGATACTGACGCTCTACACCACGCCAGTGGCCTATCTCTGGTTCGAACGCCGTCGTCGAAAAACACTGCTCGACCGAGCTGATGTTACGGCTTGAAACCCTCAACTACCCCGAGCTTGGGCAACCAAGTCGGACTTTGGCGATTGCAGCCTATCCCGACTTGAAGCAACCGACCTATAGCTGATGGTGGCGACAGGCAAAAATCGGCCGATTCTGTTGAAAAACTCGGACGTGGTTTCCACGGTAGAAAAGTACGCGTCTGAGATTGAAATCCTTACCTTTGGCAGAGGCTACCGGGCTTGGATTTCACGTAGCAACGTGCAGCAAAGGTGTTTTCACAGATCAATATGCGGGTGGTCTGGAAGGACCGACTTTTTCAACAGAATCGGCCAAAAGCGGACAGTCTGCATAATCAATTTTTCCCCTTTTTTCCTTAAAGCAGATCCCGGATCTGTCGCGAATCAGCCGCGGTTGGCGACTTGGGGAGTCTACTGAAGCTATTGCTTACCAATGAAATGCAACGTGCCCAGTTCGGCCATTCAACGATCCTTGCTGTTCTCAGCAAGGACGCAGGAGAAAATGGGCAGGGTTATGAGCAAGGCTGTCATGCCAAAATGATAGCGTTGATATAGTATGTAGACATGCTACAACTTTTGCTTAAAAGTTTATTGGCTTAAATTAATGTAGGAGCGGTCTTTTTCGACCCACTAGGAAAGATAATATGTTAGCAAGTAGTAAGCACTACAAAGAAAATATTGAGCTTGCGCCAAGTGACTGGTTGTTCTGGAAGGATGAAGACTTTAATAATTGGAGGCGACAGCATGACTTCCCTAGGATTGTCGCATTCTTATTTGACAGTTTACCTTATTTTTCCTTATGGCTTTCCGAACAGGTTGGATTGACTGAGGCAGATTTGTTGTTTCACGGCCCCTCCAGATTCATAAAATCCTACGGAGAAAATGCAACTTATATCGAACACGACATGGGAGTCTCAATTTTTAAAGAGTTCCCCGCCAATGAAATTGTCAGATATGAATTTCTTGGAAAAAGCGATTCTGGAAAAACAGCTCGTTTTAAGATTTTGAGACAGGTTTGTTTTGTAAGCTATATTGATTGGGCCTTTTCCAGGAAGGAATGGGCTTTCCCTAACAAAATAAAAGACATCAGGGGTATCGCTCTGCTCTTTACGCCTTCAGGAAGAACATTAAAATCCTCAGACTATTTGAACAGCAACTCAAATATACAACTCAACATGCCATTATTCATGCAAAGCTTTACCGTGGACTCATTAAAATCAATGCCTGCGGTAAAAGCTCCCCCGAGGCTCGAACTGCTCAAGCTTGGTGGAGGCGGAGTAGAAATAGCAGACGGTGTAGTGGGAGAAAAGAATCTTGAATTTACGAACATTGACAACCTGACGCTTATCTCTCCAATCATCACCAGCTTTCAAACCATCGCATTCTCCACATTGAGAAACTTCAAAGTTGTTGGTTCGATTCACGCGATAACATTTCATCAATGTTCAGTTGAAATGACCGTAAAAAACGGTGGTTTATCTGCCTGTCAGTTTGAGCATGGCGATCACAAGATTGATCTGAGCAACTCAATGTTTGACAGGTCTTCGATAAGGTCGCGACGACTTAATCTGAAGCTGTCTGCTACCGAGCTTTTAGATTGCCGCTTAGAATATTCTGAGATTTTCAACTTCTCATCCCAAGAAAAGAAAAACTTCCACAAGTCTGCCAAAATGATTTTTTCACACTTAGGGTATCCCGATTTGGCTGGAAAGCATTTTTTGATAGAGAAAAAATCAGAGCGAAAACACAGGTGGGAAATTTTCTCAAGTGCTAAGTCTGCCACAGGAATAGGAAGCAGATTATATGCTCTGATTGGTTTTTTATGGATGTCTCTACAAGAATTATATTGGGGGCACGGGGAGAGACCTTTTAATATAATACTATCTTCAATAGCCATTATTTCTATAACTTCGTCACTCGGTTATTTTAAACGAGACTCTAGCACCTATAGCGATGCGTTAAGGTCGATTACATTTTCCTTTCAGTCTTATACGAATGTCTCGATACTGGAAATAAAGCAGGCCAGTGAAGCACTTAATATGCTGGGGGCAGCCATGTCATTCTTTGGCTTGATGTCAGTAGGCCTGCTGGTGGCTTCGTTGGCATCTAAGTCAAAAGACTATAACTAATGGAATATAAGGAAAGAGGACAGATTTAGTGGGCACTTTCCGTTCTTGGCCGACTCCCGCCTGTCGTGACAGACAGAAATTGGCCAAAAGCGGTCAGTTAGCGTTGATGGGGCGGCGTATTGACCTGTAGCTTAAGGAGATTCGTGCAAGGAGGCTATACACGGCCTCTCAAGTCGCCCTCTCCGTTCGCTGGAACCGGAGAAGCCGAACCCTTAGCTTAACCGTTAGGCCTATTCGACCGCAGGCAACCAAACATGACTGAACACTCGCTGCACTCTTCATACCGTGAAAAGCTAATCGAGCATTTGCTCATTGGTGAGTTATTGAAATCTTCATGGAAAACCAAAGATTTCAGTCTTGAAATATCTAAACCCGAGGTCGACAGATCTGGCTACGATATAATTGCCGAAGCAAATGGCATTATTAGACACATTCAACTCAAAGCCACATTTATTGGGTCGAAGACGTCAACACATAAAATCCATATTTCGCTGGCAAAGAAACCGTCTGGCTGCGTAGTTTTAGTTTACTTCAATAATGAAACACTTGAACTTGGACCATATTATTATTTTGGCGCTAGCCCTGGCCAGCCACTAGCCAGTCTAGAAAATCTAAAAACCGCCAAACACACAAAAGGTGATGCTACCGGTTTAAAATCAGAAAGGCCGAATATCCGCATATTGAACAAAGGCAGTTTCGTTGAATTGAAAACCATACATGAGTTATACAGCCAACTATTTGGAAACGCCTAATAATGGTTAAAGCCGTTCGCTTCGCTCCCCTTAGGAGGGAGAAGCCGACCCCTTAGCTTAACGTTCGTCATCGACTGCAATGGGGCGAGTGCCGCCGGTGGCGATGGGCCGCAGTCGACCCGTAGCAGCCCATCGATGGAGGCACAATACAGCCAATTGCGATCGGTCGTGAGTATCGATGGCATAAAGAAGTTACCCGTGCTACACAGCGATCCATCAGGTGGCTTGTCGCCATCAAGTACGAGGTGGCGCAGGGATGCAATTTGTAACGAACGGTCCGGATATCCCAGACGAACTGCTCCAGGCCCATGAGGAGGACAGGGTAGTTTTTTTTTGCGGAGCAGGCATCTCCTACCCAGCTGGGCTGCTGGATTTCAAAGGCTTGGTCCAGCTCATCTACAAAGAGGCGCTGACCAAATTCGATAGCGCAGAGCAGAAAGCCTTTGATAACTATCAATACGATGCCACCCTGGATCTTCTTGAGCGGCGCTTGCCGAACGGGCGGGGCGCTGTTCGAGAGGCTTTAGCGCGGGCTCTCAAACCCAATCTTCGGCTCAAAGGGGCAACGGACACGCACGCAGCCTTGCTGAGTTTGGGGAGGAGTCGGGCCGGGGCGCTGCGTCTCGTCACAACAAATTTCGACCGCGTCTTCGATGCCGCAGGTCGGCGCACAAAACAGCGTTTCAATTCTTACTCCGCCCCGATGCTTCCGCTTCCTAAAAATAGTCGCTGGGATGGAGTAGTTTACCTGCATGGCTTGCTGCCGACTAAGCCCACCGTGTACGAACTCAACCGACTCGTCATCACAAGCGGTGACTTTGGGCTTGCATACCTGACTGAACGTTGGGCTGCCCGATTCGTGAGTGAGTTATTCCGCAACTACGTGGTTTGCTTCGTCGGATACAGTGTCAGCGACCCGGTTCTGCGTTACATGATGGACGCGTTGGCTGCTGACAGAATGCTTGGAGAGATCACTCCGCAGGCATGGGCATTTGGATCCTGTAAACCAGGAGAGGAAAGCCACAAAACCGCTGAATGGAAGGCAAAGGGAGTAGTTCCCATCCTCTACCACACTCAGCCTGGGGCGAACTCGCATAGAGGTTTGCATCAGACCCTGAAAGCTTGGTCTGAGACATACAGGGATGGAACTACTGGAAAGGAGCGGATAGTGACTACCCACGCTCTCTCCAAGCCTTCGGCCAGCACCCGGCAAGATGATTTTGTGGGACGTATGCTTTGGGCGCTATCTGATAGGTCAGGGCTACCGGCGCGTCGGTTTGCGGATTTCAGTCCCGCCCCGTCCTTAGAGTGGCTGTTGGGCGCATTCAGTGATCCACGCTACTGCCACTCAGATCTCGGGCGCTTCGGGATTCCTGCTCACGCGGAAGCTGATCCTAAGCTCAACTTCAGTCTGGTTCAAAGGCCCACCCCTTATCACTTGGCAGCGCCGATGACGCTTGTCGGAGGGCGCACGGGTTACTGGGATGATGTGATGTTCCAGATAGCTCGATGGCTTGTGCGGTACCTCGATGATCCGGACCTTTTGCTTTGGCTCTCTGCGCGGGGCGGAAGCGTCCACGAGCGCCTTGCATTTCTCATCCAAGATCAGTTGGGGCTCACTGCCAAGCTTCAGATTGAAGGAAAAACCGCCGAGCTGGAGGCACTCCGCAAAAGCTCACCTAAGGCGATACCAGGGCCTCTCATGCGCAAACTCTGGGGGCTGTTCCTAGCTGAGCGGATCAAGTCGCCCTGGAGGGAGCTGGATCTTTACAGCTGGGCCGAGCGGTTGAAGCGAGATGGCCTAACTGCAAGTCTTCGACTACAGCTACGGATGCTGCTTTCACCTGTGGTTTCCATATCCAAGCCATTTCGATTGTCGGACGATGTGGATGTTACACCAACGAATCTGCGTCATTTGGTGAATTGGGAGCTGGTATTAAGCTCCGAGCACGTGAGATCTACGCTCTCCGAGTCGTCTCATGAAGAGTGGGCGTCAGCCTTGCCGTTGCTCCTTGAGGACTTCCAGGCATTGCTTCGTGATGCTTTGGACCTCTTGCAAGAATTAGGAAGTGCCGACTCATTTGAGGATCGTTCATTCTGGGATCTGCCGTCGGTTAGCCATCACTGGCAGAATCGTGGCTTCCGCGAGTGGGTCGTGCTCATCGAGCTGCTCCGTGATTCGTGGCTAGCTAATTTCGGAGAGCATCCTGATACTGCTGCGAAGATCGCGCGCAGCTGGTTTGAGATTCCGCATCCTACCTTCAAGCGTTTGGCGTTCTTTGCAGCGAGTCAAGATGGCGCTATTCCCGCGGATGAGTGGGCTGAATGGCTCCTGGTAGAAAATGGCCGATGGTTGTGGTCAATCTCCACTAAACGAGAGGTTTATCGCCTGCTTGTGTTGCAAGGGCAAAAGCTGCCTCTCCCGGCTCAAGAAATGCTGGAGACGGTAATTTTGCTCGGGCCTCCGAGAGAAAATTTCGTAGATGACATCACGGATGATCGCTATCTACAACGTGTAGGCCAGGCAGTTTGGAGGGCCTTGGCGAAGCTTCAGTTAGGTGGGCTTATCCTCGGTGATCAAGCTCAACAAAGGCTTGATGAGCTATCCGCGGCCTACCCGCATCTCCGCTTGGCGGAAAACGAGAGCGATGAATTTTCTCACTGGATGAGTGGGACGGGAGATCCTGATTATCAAGATCAGCGAGTCATCAGGCTGGCACCCTACAAGCGTGAAGCACTCGTTCAATGGCTTCGAAATCCCCCAGCCGATCATGAGTACTTCGATGAAGATACCTGGAGGGATGTGTGTAGAAAGCACCTTCTCAACAGTTTGTATGCTTTGGGAGACTTAGCGCGGGAGGGGCAATGGCTTGTGAGGCGTTGGCAAGAGGCGCTCCAGGTATGGAGCGAATCAGGTGTTGCTCGAAAATCATGGCGTTATGTTGTTCCATGGATCGAAGCGATGCCAGAAGAGGTTCTTTCGCAAGTAATTTATGATGTCACACGCTGGCTTGATGAAGTATCTAAATCGAACTTTGAAGGCCTTACTGCATTTTTGAAGATGTGCCGTAGAGTGATGGGCCTGCCTCTAGATGCGGATACGGGCATGACTAGTAATGGCGAACCGATCAATCAGCCAGTTACTGAGGCCATCAACCACCCCATTGGGCATGTAACGCAAGCACTTTTAAACATTTGGCAGAAATCCAACCTTAGCGACGATGATCGTCTTCCAGAGGGGATACGTCAGCTCTTCACCGAACTGTGCGACTCGCAAGTGGAAAGATACCGTCATGGCAGAGTTCTGCTTGCATCCAGACTCATTGCACTGTTCAGAGTTGATGAGACTTGGACTAGAGCTAATCTCCTTCCTCATTTCAGCTGGGCTATCAGTCCCGTCGAAGCTAGAAGGGCTTGGGAGGGATTCTTGTGGTCACCGCGTCTGTACCGTCCGCTTCTTTTAGCCTTTAAGGCTGACTTCCTCGATACTGCTAGTCATTATGAGGACCTAGGGGAGCACGATGAGCAGTTCGCTGCGATTTTCACTTATGCAGCATTAGGTCCTCTTGAGGGGTATAGCTCGGAGGAATTCCGTCAGGCTTTTGCCACATTTCCTTTGAAGGCACTGCAAGAGTCAGCTCAATCCCTGTCACAAGCGCTGGAGGGCGCAGGGGAGCAGCGGGAGGAGTACTGGCAGAATCGGATCCTGCCCTTCTGGCAACATATCTGGCCAAAATCCCAAGATCTAGTGACGCCCACCATTGCTGAATCACTGATCCGGATGTCCATTGCGGCCAGGGCAGAGTTTCCTGCGGCTCTGGATGCAGTCTACGACTGGCTAGTGCCCACTGAGCATATGCACTTTGCGATCCACCAGCTTCACCAGTCAGGTCTGTGCACAACTTTCCCTGGAGCGGCATTGAGACTATTGGCGGCGGTAGTGAACGACCAAGCTTGGCTGTCTCCTGATCTTCGCCCGTGTTTGGAAGCAATAGCTGAGGCACAGGCGAGTCTTGCTGAACGTCCTGAGTATCGCAGGTTAGCTGACTATATGCGTCGTCATGGACAGCCTTGATGCAAAAACGCCAGCATGCAGTGGCCCAGTTAATTTAATACAAGGAAACCGAATACGGAGTAGTTAAATGACTGCTTTTGGCAAATTTCTGCCGGTCGGGGCCACGAAGTGTGCTGGTCAAAGCCGATGCAAAAGACTGATTAGTCGAATGCAAATGGGTGGGTAAATCGGTACAATTTCACGGTCGGAGGTCAAGTATTTTGTTCTACTGTTCGACTCAAGGGGCTGGTTTATGCGTGCCGCGCATACCGCGTGACTTGTAAGCGTCTGGAGTGAAAGGCGGCCGAGAGTGCTCAGAGGTCCTGTGGCGTGCCAGTGGGAACGAAAGGGCTGCGCTGGGGCGGACTGTATTGCCGACGCCTCAGCTTGTCTGAGGGAGGCTCTCAAGCTGACAACTTGAATCAGACTAAAACTATTCAGTTTTGGGTCCGGTACCGAAAGTCCGTTGGACGGCTTTCAATCACACTATCAAAGCGCCTTGGTCCAGAAATGGTCCAGCGACCATAAAATCGCAGGCAATAAAAAACCCAAGGACACATTGTCCCTTGGGGTTCCTCGGTATTTTGGTGCCAGAGACGGAATCGAAATACTGGCTACAGGCTGCGTATTTACTTG
>Ga0302171_10000359_pt1 | contig 10778 bp, 8 predicted proteins | sample I_Fen_N2_2_FD_193495 | JGI IMG/M metagenome (GOLD analysis project Ga0302171, IMG submission 193495) | Peat permafrost microbial communities from Stordalen Mire near Abisko, Sweden - I_Fen_N2_2 | ecosystem: Environmental > Terrestrial > Soil > Wetlands > Permafrost | place: Sweden: Abisko... | reverse complement strand
CGATTTGTCCTTGCTCGAGTAACTGCATCAATAAGTCGTTGTTAACCATGCGGTGTACCGGACTGCCTGCGGCATCTTCAACGGAGACATTAAATTCCAGATCACCTACCTCCGCAGGATCGTAGTAGTTTACATCCGAATACGACTTACCCGCAATGTTGATCTTACGCGTGCGGTCATAGAATTGCTGTATATTCTTTAGTTTCTTTACAGACACGTCACGTATAAACTTTGAGAAGACTTGAAAAAGGCCACTCACGGTGTTTGTGGAGTTGCTGGTCTGCTGGTTGTACAAAGCAGCACTGGTGCCTGAGTAGGGGGTCTTTCCCTGTATAGCACCACTGACACCGCTTACATCTTCCATCATCTGTTTCTCTATTTCAAGCAACCTATCTGTACCGATATTCGTGGTGTTTGTAGAAAGCTGTTCCGGCTTTGGGACATTTGCATCACCCTCCCACACGAGAACTCCATCCATGTCTACCCAAGCTTTCTTAAACTCTTCGGGCGAGTTACTCCCCAAGGCTTTCTTGTGGACAAGGAGTACTCCTTTGGCCGAATTGCGTATGAGGAAGTCATTCATCGTAACCAAACGGTTTATGAACTTCTGCTGGTCAATATGGAAATACCCGAATCCCATGACCTTCCCATCCAATATAGGATAGGTAGCAATCGTGAACGGATGTCCCTTATGTTCGAAAGGACTTTCTCCTTCCCAAAGAATCGTGCCGTTGTGATTCATGAAACGGCAATACCAGTATTCGTCATAATTTCCGCAGTCTTTCCCAGAAACATCTTTCTGTGTTTCTATAAGAGGAATACTTTCAGGATCGAGACCCTGTTCTATGCCGTCTATCATACGCTGATTGTTCACATCTTGTACCAGTGCATCATAGTCCTCTTCATTGACCACGAAGACGGAACCGTTCAGCCAATCATGACAATGATATCGTAGTTTGATCTCTTTTGTCCATACCTCATACACCCTGCAAAGATTCGGATCTACCGGAGTCCTAAAATTCAGATTGCTATATCGTCCCTTCTCATTCACATCCATTCCCATATCCGTATAGGAGTTGATATCTCCACGGGCATATAGGCTCTTAAGCTTTTCTATCGACTCCGGATCGTTCGCATTGCCGAACTTGGCAATTACCTCGGTAAAAGGTATATCCCAAAACGCACCTATCGTCCGCATATCCCGCATACGGGGATCGTCCAAATTCCCATCAAAGAACAAGCCGTTGGTAGGTACGAAGTCGGTAAAGCTATCTTCGTCTACGTCTCTCCATTCGTAGGTCTCCCTAGCACAACAGATTCCCGAAGCATACAGCTCGGAAAAGAAATGAGTCGACATCTCCCGCATATTGGTTTTCTGCCAGTTGGCCTGCACCGTGATGGTCATCATCTCACTCACTTTCTGCTCATCACGGTCGCGAGCAGAACAGACGGGTTCTGTCTCGTTCTTTGTGAACAGCCCAATCACCGTATTGAAGTTCTTCATCATCAGGTTATTGGTCAGCGGCACGTTTCCTTTCTTTATTAGGTACTCACGTTCCGTGATATCTTTGCCCTCATATTTGATAAGATCGCTCCATTGATCACCAAACATAAAGCGGATGCAGCGTTCTCTTCTTCGCCTTGTTTCAGCTAGATTATTCCACAGTCCTTCGCAGTAGGAGAGTAACACGCCGTCTTGCGAAGCTCCGTAGTTCCGTTCTTGTGTCTCTTCTACGCTGTTTGCTTTTTTACGAGGCTTACCGCCCAACCGTTCTATAGCTACTAATTTCTTCATACGTTTGTAAGGCCCTCCTTAGCCAGTGTCAGATAGAATTCCGCTCTTGAATCACGATAGGCGGAAAGAACCATGTATATCGTGTAGTTATACAATGAATACTTGATCTTATCGCTGATCTCTATTGTATCTGTGATACAAGGTTCTTTGAGGTAGATGAATTTGGAGATTGTGGCAGCCTCCGAGGAAGTGAAGTATTCGAGTTGCCTCTTTCCTGTAGCAGAATGCACAAGTGCCGCAGTAGGTCTTTCCATGGTACCGCAAGAAAAAGAATCCTGCTGCATGGAATATCCCTGTGAAGTTTCATTCAGAAGTTCTTTTACTCCTCTGCTCCAGTCGCTCATCTTGAAGACCACCAATCGTAGAAAGTCGGCCGGCAAGTCCAAGCATCCCGCATAATAAGATCCGATAGCTTTCTTAGTGACCGTTACCGCACTCGTATCATAGACAGAACCATCCAAAAGACTTGTATCAGCAGTAAGCAAACAGCTTCTATAAGCCTGTTTCAGACAGGTCTTCACGATTGTCACAAGGTTTGTAGAAGAATCCTCGTTGCTCAGGAAGGAAGCGCGATCTATTCCGCTCTCATCCATAAGGATTAGAATCTCGGATACCACATCGGACACTGCGTAACTCATCTTACTCCTCCTTTAGATTAGGAAATGAGAGGTTGTTCATCGCTGCCATCTTCATGATATTCTGTTTCGAGTTGAGCTTTGAAGCTGAAACGCCGATGCCGATAAGATACTCTCTTACACCGTTGATATCGTCTACTTCCGACACATCCTTTTTCTCCACATTTTCCTGCAACTTGTTGCGTCTTCCTTTCACCAAGAGGTTTCCCTCATCGTCATACTCTTTATAAAGGAAGACCTTTTTATTAAACAACTCACTATTTTCTATGGCCAGTTGTGCCAGAGGTTTTTCGGTTGTGAAAGTCGCCGGAATATCAGTCCCTTTGATTCCCCCGTCAAATTTGGCTACCAGTTCACCTTTTCCCAGTTTAAAACGGATGACAGACGTGTTCAGCCCATTTATCTTATATGTCTTTTTCATAATTTATCGATATTAAAAAGGGCAGCGGCAAACAGCCTCCGCCCTTTCTTTTTTTTATTGTAATGATTAAGCTGAGATAGAACCTACGTACTCTTTCCAGCCCTTGGAAGTAGCATCGTATTGGATGAGTGATCCTTTAGCCCATTCTCCGGAATCCGCAGTAAGCAGTACCACCATGCCGTCTTTCAGATCAGCCGTTGGAACAGCAGCAGCGCTAGTTACCGTATCGGAGTTCGGATTCTTAATCTTGCCCATGATCTGATCACTTGGGGCGATAAGAATTGAGTTAAACCCTTTCAGTGCGAGACAGTCGCTCTGAATGGTGATTCTACGTTCGGCCTCACGGTTTTCTCCGGCACCTTCTTTCATGTTCACTACGAACTGCTTTTTCTCTACCTTGCGATAACGAACTGCATTCGTCATATCCACTACTACTGCACAGTCTTGGTAGCCGATATCGTTCAACGTAGGTTCGTACTTAAAGTTCAACGTACCAAGCGTACACTTGAACGAGCGAATGTCAATACCGATATCCTCACGAGGAACGAACTGGATGTCTTTGTGCTTGGTATAGTCGATAAGGAGCAGCTTTTGCATATAACCCAGACCACAATAAACTTCAGCTTCCTTGGATACCGAATATTTTCCGAATTGCATCGATGCGATGTTGATTAAGTCCTCATAGGTGAGGGTATCTCCCAGTGCATAGTTCATCGTCAACTGACGAAGCAAGCCACGAGAAGTATAGACGTTCTCCACACCCATATCCTTGGTGGTGACTTTGAACTTGCTCTGCTGATTTAACCAGAAGCCACGGCAACATTTACGTCTGAACTTGTAGAGCGAATCATCCAGTACGTCTTGCTCATAGAAAGGCAACTTCTTGATGGACTCCTTGAAGTCGTCGGTAAACACGATGTTGGTGAGCTTCTTTTGAAGATACACAACAACCGGTCTGGGCTGATAGTTCTCAGGCTCTGTGATCATCTGTGATTCAGAAGCTGCAATGTCCATCACATCAAGCTGTGCACCTGCGGGGATATCCGGCACATAACGCTTTGTTCCGTTTGCAATACCGTTTACGGCCTTTACATATACCCCTGTGTTGTTTTTGTCCAGCACAAAAAGTACGAGCGAGCCGTCGGTGGTCTTTCCATCTTCTGCGTAGCCGCTTACATCGGGTACTGAGATCGTGCTGAATGGAGCGAATATCGCATAGTCTTCACTAGAGACGGGTAATTTGACAATCTCTTCTTTTGCCGTATTGGTCAATATTGCATTGGTCACAGCACTTAATGAATCCTGACCGCTTTGATAGTGCTTCTGTTCGTAGTTCTTCACATCACGGGTCTTAGCCTTTAGACGGATATCCGTATCTAGCGGGAAAGCCCATGGTCGGAATTTCGCCACATAGGGGTCTATCTCGTCTTCTATCAGTCCGCCATCACCGAGTTGAGTAGTAGAGGCAGCTGTGTTAGGTAACTGGGTAGCCAGGCCCTGCTCATCCTTGCGTGCCCCGTCAATAGCAGTGCCTTCCGTAGGAACCGCAGCACCATCGGAGGGAGAGGTATCACCCGCAGTTCCTAGATCAGCAGCAGTAGCAGCCATCGACAGGTCTGCACCGCCAAACAGCATGGCTACGAGCGCAATAACTAGCGACAAAAGTCGCATCACATTCTTCTTTTTCATCGTCTTTTTTTTTATATAAATAGAACTTATGGATTATTCGGAGTAAGAGGCCTTCCATGGGTTATTGTTCTTAGCAGTAGGTGAAGGTGCTTTCATTCTGCCACTGCCTCCTCCAATGGTAGGAGGGATATTCTTTGCCACAGGAGCAGCCTTTTTAAGCTTTTCGGAAATCTTAGTGTTGCGTCCTCTGATCTCTGCTTCTTCCGAGGCAGAGGCAATATCGTTGTCGGCCTTATAGCCTTTGATGTAGGTGTTGATAGCTTCTTCTGGGAAGTCCCCGCTCAGCGAGCCATCTGCTATGCCGAAGATTCCCTCGATGATATTCATCATATCTTCGTTCTGCAGATTGTTTTCTTGCTGCTTCTTGCGCATCGTATCGAAGAACTTGTTAAGATTCTTTTCGCGCATGTCTTTGGCCTCCTTCGACTTGGTTTGTTTCTCTGCATACTTCTGCAAAGCATCGTCCAACTCTTTCTTCTTGTCGGGATCAGAAAGCAGCTCTTTGAAATCATCGCCGTAGTTTTCGACAAGCCAGTAGAGAGGATTAATACCGTCACGGATGGCAACCAATAGACCTGCACCGATTTTGTTCTCATTCATCATCTTGGTCATCTTATCCGTACCCTCGCGCATTTTGTCGTACTCATCATAGTCCGAACCTAGTGAAGAATAAAAACCTTCTTCGTCATCAGGATTCAAATCAGGTTTCTTTGCACGCATCCGCTCGATAAAGCTTTCTCTTGCCGATTTCTTGCCTGTATTTGTATCCGTCTGTGGCTCTTTTGCAGTAGGTTCTTGCTCAGTTTCTTTTTCTGTAGGTGCTACTTCACTAGGCTCTGTCTCTTCCGGCTTATCCGCTTGTGCTGTTTGAGTACTTTGTTGCGTTTCAGCGCCCTGCTCACTTGGCTGCTCTACATCTGTAGGGATATTAGCCGACTTTTGAACTTCTTCTTCCTTGCTCATAACTGTTTTATTTTGAGGGCAAAAGTAGCTACTATATGAGGGCTCATAATTCTAATTATTCCCCTATATGCTAAAAATAAAGTCAATTTCGCTTTATTATTATCCATATATGACTATAATATGCTTTATTTTATGTATATTTGCATACAATATAACAGAAAGGTAAAATGAGAAAGAAATGTGATTTTACAAAGAGTAGGGGCGAAGACCTTTTGAGAGCCTATCACAAATGTGTACGAGAGCACAGCGAGATTACATCCCAGTACGAGATGATAAAGGAAACGGTAAACTCTCCGGCAAGTAAGTTTTGGATCAATGCAGAGAATGCCAGTAAGCTATTACAGGAGATGCTAAACGGTAAGAGTACGCTCAGTTGGCGGAACGAACGCTTCGAGATGATCAGCGAGATTAGCAGACGTTACTACTGTATGAAGAACACTGAGAAGTTCAAGAATTATTCGACGATACATTTGGTCACCATCATCTGCGAGCAGCCGGCTCCGAGATTCTATTTGGAAGTAGACACTGCTATGAAGTTGTTTTGGAAATCCATACGTGAGAAGCAGGACATCCGCAAGGAGAAATACAGCTACTTATGATTTGTCATTACCTATCGTGTAGCAACGGGAGTCCTTTGCTGAATCATTTCGTCTTCCATTTCTTCCATGCGGGAGTATTGCATCTACTCTGCAATGCGAGCTTTGCCTATTTCATGGAAAGGTACGGTTTGTTTTCATACAAGCGATTCTCAGGAGCTTACGTCATCGCTTTTGTACTCAGCTTCGTGCTTCTTAGTAATGAAACGGTAGGGTTTAGCGGTGTGCTGATGGCAATGGCAGGTTTCAGTGCGAAATGGAAGCAGATAAGAAACACAGTGATTTTCTTAGCAGTGACCTACTTTCTACCTCATATAGCAACCTCATATCATCTAGGATGTTATCTTGCTGCATCTACATTCGGGTGTCTTTACCGAGATCTCCAAAGGAATCCTCTCATGAAGATAAAGTTAAATGTCTTACCAGTCACTCATAGAAGAAAATAGGATCAGGCAGGAGAAGCTCTTCTCCAGTTATGACGCAGTAACCGGATTCCGTGCTCCCGTTGGAGAGCAGGAACATCGGGAGGAGCTGTATATCGAAGATTATTCGATAGCCACACAGTTTGTCCCCTCAGAAATGCTATCGCATCCGCTAATCATAGATATACTGGAGAGCGGAAGTATCCGCAATTATATCGAGTCACACGCAGAAGAATACAACGAAGAAAATATCACGATTTTAGAGAGAGCGATCTTTAAGATACGCTGCAAATACGACTTTGCACACTGGGCTTTCATGTTGGCAAAGATCAAGCCGAAAAAGGGAGGCGGCAACAACGGAGAGCCCGTAATTGCCTTTTTGCTGAATCATCCTCAACAGATCTTGCTAAAGAAGATGGAAACAATGCGTCTTGCCGGAGTTCCGATCCGTATCATCTTGCTAAAGGCACGGCAATGGGGAGGCAGCACGTTGGTACAGGTCTATATGGCCTGGATACAGCTTTGCCACAAGACAGGTTGGAACTCTACGGTAATAGCACATGTCAAGAAGACGTCTTTAGTCATCAAAGGTATGTATTCTATCCTGCTGAAATACTATCCGGCATGGATGCTTGATGAGAATTCAGAAGACGAAGAAGTACATTTCACCGCATACGAGGGAAGTAACGACATCTTTGCTCCGACAATAGGGAGTAACAGCAGCAAACAGACACCGCGTATGTTCAACATCACTGTGGGAACTTATAACAATCCTAATGCGATACGTGGTGAGAACATCTCCATGGCGCACTATTCTGAAGTTGCACTATGGAGAGAAACGGAAGGGAAGAGTGCTGAGGATATCCTTACCGATGTGGATGGAGGTATCGATGAAGAAGCTTATACCCTTGAGGTGATCGAGAGCACGGCACAGGGAGTGGGAGATTACTTCTATGATGAATGGCAGCTTTCCAAGGACGGAGACAGTGCGTTTAAGCCGTTGTTCATTCCCTGGTATGAGATAGAGCGCGACACAATAAAACTCTCCAAAAGTGAGGAGGAATTTGCTGCCTGGCTATATACCAATAAAGACAACGAAGATATCGTGGAAGGATATCGCGATAGCGGAAGATACTATTGGTATTGTTGGGAGCAGGGAGCTACGTTTGAGGGTATAAACTGGTACCGTAAAAAGCGCAAAGCTAAACACTCGCACGCTGCAATGGCTTCCGAAGCTCCTACAGATGATGTGGAAGCTTTCAAATCATCCGGAGCTCCTGTCTTTGACTTATACGATATCGACAAGTTACAGAAATACATCAAAGAGCCTAGATATGTAGGTACATTGCTCAGCAGTGGAAAGACCTTTAGCAAGGACAGTCTTTCCGGACTACTTTTCAAGGCAAGAGAAAGCGGGGAGCTTTCTATCTGGTGTCATCCTGAAACGGAAGTGAATGCGGCATACAGGTATATCGTTTGTGTGGATATCGGAGGACGTAATGAGAAAGCCGACTATTCAGTGATATCGGTGATGGATCGATTCCCCTTGTCTTTTGGAGGAAGACCCGAAATCGTTGCACAATGGAGAGGCCATGCCTACCACTTCGAAGTCGGATGGATTGCCATGCAGATTGCTGCATACTATCAGAATGCACTGCTTGTGGTAGAGTCTAACTCATTAGATAAAGAGAAATATACCAACCCATTCGCAGAGAATGAATATTTCCATAATGTCATCGCACTATTGAAAGACAACTATACCAACTTATATGCTAGGAACAGCAATGATCCTTCGAATACGAAAGAAGGTGTTCAGGTTAAGTACGGCTATCAGACTAATACCTTAACGAAACCGTTGATGATCGGTAACCTGCAGCGTGCTATACATGAACAATCCTATCTAGAAAGAAGCCAGCTTTGCATAAACGAATTCAAGACGTATCAGCAGGATGGACGCAAGTTCTTTGCACCAAACGGAAAGCATGACGATATTCTTATGACTAGAGCAATAATGCTTGAGGTAAGCGATAGCATGCCTATGCCATATATCATTGAAGAAAAGCCTATTCTTTACAAAACATCCAGTGAGATAAGCGAAGCTGCATTCTAAAAGAATAATCTATCCAAAGCCTCTTGATTTTTGTAATTTGTAATAGTTAACGCTTAAGAAAGGAAATTCAAAAGAATGCTAAACAGAAAATCCCTGCAAAATCAAAGAGTTGCAGGAACTTTTTTGAAGATCTTAGGGTGTGTAAATTAAACTGTGTCAAGCTTCTTTTTATAATAAATCTCCGTTTGGAAATGGGCTATCGGCAATATCCTGTTTCTACGAGGGACAAAGTTACATTAAATTAAATCTATTTCCAAACTTTATGGCTAATTGTTGGGCTGAGACTCCCCAATTAGCTAACGGCATAGTCCATTTTTTACGTATGTTACGATAAGCCAAATAAACGAGTTTCTCTAAAGAGGTATCTGAGGGGAAAACGCCTTTGTTTTTGGTCACTTTCCGAACTTGACGATGATAACCCTCTACGGTATTGGTGGTATAAATGATGGTTCTAATGGCCTTTGTAAATTGGAAGTAGCTACTGAGCCTCTCCCAATTATCCCGCCAAGATTTAATCACAATAGGATAATCTTCCCCCCATTTGGCTTCTAAGGCATCAAGTTCCATTTCCGCCGATTCCTTATTGGCAGCCTGATAGACCTTTTTCAGGTCTTTCATAAATTCTTTTTGATTCTTACTGGCCACATATTTAATAGAATTCCTTATTTGATGAACAATACACAATTGAATAGTCGTGTCCGGAAATACTGCGGAAATCGCATCAGGGAAGCCTTTAAGACCATCCACGCAGGCTATCAGGATATCTTGAACACCACGATTTTGTAAATCTGTAAGCACAGACAGCCAAAAGTTAGCACCCTCACTATGAGAGATATACATACCTAGAAGTTCTTTGTATCCATCCTTATTTATACCCAGAACATTATAAATGGCACGGGAAACGGCACATCCCCTTTCATCCATCACTTTATAGTGAATGGCATCCATCCAAACAATGGCATAAACACTCTCAAGAGGGCGGCTTTTCCAAGCCTTTATCTCAGGTAAGACACGATCGGTTATTGCACTGATCGTGTCAGCGGAAACTCGGTTACCAAGGTTCTCTTCCATCCAGTCGCTAATTTGACGGGTGCTGTTTCCCATAGCGTACAAGCCAATGATTCGATCAGAAACACCTTCGGCCAAAACGGTTTCACGCTTCTTTATAAACTGAGGATCAAAAGAGGAGTTGCGGTCACGAGGGGTTGAGACAGTCACCTCACCTAAGGCAGTTTGCACCTGCTTGGCCATTTTTCCATTACGACGATTACCGATCTGACGTTCATTCTCGCTCAGATGGGCATCCATCTCACCTTCAAGAGCGGCATTTAAAATGCTTTCCAACAAAGGAGCAAAAGCTCCGTCTTTGCCTAACAAGGGCTTACCTCTTTTCAGTTGATCGATGGCCTTGTTCTTGATACTTTCAAAATCAAATTCTTCTGACATAATTTAAACTGTTTTGCAAAGTTAATACTTTTTTCTTTCATGACACAGTTTATTTTACATTCTCAGATCTTATTGATAACCTTTTTGTTTATCTTATCTACTCTAGTGAAGTCTTCTTTGACATATCCATCCGTAACATTATGCGCACTAGCATGATTCAGAGAGAAAGCAACGTCATCCATAGATACCTTGCATTCATTCCTGGCTATACTGGCCCATGAGTGGCGAAAAGAATATGCTGTCATGTAAGGAAGACCACAACGGCTACATATATTCTTAATGCCTACCGACACAGCACGAGAGAAATTCTCTTCCGCAGAATACGTTTCACTAAAATTGAATAGGCGAGTGTTTCCTTTGTATTTTTCAAAGAGTGGTTTTATCATATCCGGAACGCTGATCTCCATATATGCGTTGTTCTTTCTCTCCTTACGCGTTTTCTTTCTATTGTAGCACAGTTTTCCATCTCTGTAGGATTCATTTCTTAGATCATACAGATCGGCCGCATTAATGCCGGCAAGGCATATTATAATCTTTGCTACTTCATATCCTATAATTTCTCTTGCGCTGTCACCATATTGAGAGGACGGAAAAGGCTCTTGCTCAAAGAACTTTCTAATGATAGTGGAATCTTGCCCTCTTTTCTGAGGTACATCTTCACTAGGTATCTTCACCTTTTTGAAAGGCTCGTTTGGCACTCT
>Ga0302171_10000358_pt1 | contig 10790 bp, 8 predicted proteins | sample I_Fen_N2_2_FD_193495 | JGI IMG/M metagenome (GOLD analysis project Ga0302171, IMG submission 193495) | Peat permafrost microbial communities from Stordalen Mire near Abisko, Sweden - I_Fen_N2_2 | ecosystem: Environmental > Terrestrial > Soil > Wetlands > Permafrost | place: Sweden: Abisko... | reverse complement strand
AAACCGTTTCGGATGATAAAAAGTCTGTAGTTCTGAATTTTGGAGTTGACTTTGAAAAAGGTAAATCGTATAAACTAACCTCAAGCGGATTGAAAGATTTAGCGGGAAATGCGTTGGTGAAAACCGATAGCATTATTGGCATTATTGAATCAAAAGCCGTTGGTGATTTGATTTTAAATGAAGTGATGTTTGAGAATCCGGCAAATTCGCTGGAGTATATTGAAGTGTATAATAAGTCCGGTAAATTGCTGGATGTTTCGAATATGATTCTCACCACAAGAAAGACAGACGGAACATTGAATACGGGAGTAAAGATACCTTCAAATACTCTGATGCCGACGCATAGTTATCTTGCTGTTTGTGCAAAAGCTGATTCGGTGTGGAATTATCACCACACTCCAACCGGAAGCACAATCTTGACTACGAGCAGTTGGTCGGCATTGAATAATACGGGAGCTACGCTTGTATTGACCAATTCGGCAAAAGATACGGTTTATGATGAGTTGACTTACAATGCCGGTTGGCACAGCAACTGGGTAAAAGATGCTAAAGGAATATCGCTTGAAAGAACTGCTCCTGATCTGCCAACTCAAAGTCAGGCTTCATGGCATTCGTGCCTTTCATCCAGTACAAATAATGGGACTCCGGGATTTGAAAATTCTTTTTATGAAGACAAAGAAGCACCAGTCTGGGCAGGTTTGAGTATTGAACAACCGAATAAGTTGAAACTAAGTTTTTCGGAGGCGATGAATTTTAGTTCTGCTGCGTTTAATGTTAATCAGGATGTCGGTAATCCCACTTCGCAAACTGTTTCGGATGATAAGACTTCAATTGAGTTAGCCTTTGCATCAGGATTTGAAAAAGGGAAAACATACTCTCTGCACACAACAGGTCTAAATGATTTAGCCGGTAATGCGTTGGTGAAAACCGATAGTATTATTGGGATTATTGAAGCGAAGGCAGTAGGTGATTTGATTTTAAACGAGGTGATGTTTGAGAATCCGGCGAACTCGCTGGAGTATATTGAGATTTATAATAAGTCAGGGAAACTGCTGGATGTTTCGAATCTGGTTCTCACTACAAGGAAAACAGACGGAACATTGAATACGGGAGTCAAAGTGCCATCCAATACCCTGATGTCAGCGCACAGTTATCTTGCCATTTGTTCAAAAGCTGATTCGGTACGGAATTATCATCATCCTCCAACCGGATGCACGATTTTGACTACGAGCAGTTGGTATTCACTCAATAATACGGGTTCTACGCTAGTTCTGACCAATGCAGCCAAAGATACTATTTACGATGAGTTGACTTACAATACCAACTGGCACAACAGTTGGGTAAAAGAAGCTAAAGGAATATCATTAGAAAAAACCAGTCCGGATCTGCCAACTCAAAATCAGTCTTCGTGGCATTCGTGTCTTTCATCCAGTACAAATTACGGGACTCCTGGATTTGAAAATTCTTTTTATGAAGACAAGGAAGTACCAGTCTGGACAAGCTTAAGCATCGAACAACCGAATAAATTAAAACTAAGTTTTTCGGAGGCGATGGATTTTAGTCAAGCAACTTTTAATGTCGACCAAGAGATTGGGAACACTGCTTCGCAAACTATTTCGGAAGATAAAAAATCTATTGAATTAGTATTCCCTTCTTATTTTGAACGGGGAGTTATTTATACTTTAGAAACATCCGGATTGATAGATTTAGCCGGAAATTCAATACAACAAAGCGATAGTACTTTTGGAATCATAGAACCAATATTAGTGGGTGACTTGTTGTTCAATGAAATTTTATTTGACAATCCGGATAATTCGACAGAGTATTTGGAAATTTATAATAACTCTGAAAAATTACTGAATGTATCGGACTTGATATTTACAACCCGAAAGAAGGATGGTACGCTGAACACTGGTAATAAGATTCCTCCCAAAACGTTAATGTTGCCGCATGCTTATTTGGCTTTATGCACTGATGCCGATTCTGTTCGTAATTATTATCAGAGTCCGGAAGAGAGCAATATTATCAGTACCAAGTGGAGTTCGCTCAATAATGAAAGTGCAACGCTGGTTTTGACCAATTCGGCTAAAGATACGATATATGATGAATTGTCTTACAACGTGAAATGGCATCATGCACTTATCAAAGACCCGAAAGGAGTGTCGCTTGAAAGGATAAATCCGAATTTGCCAACTCAAAATGCGAATTCCTGGCATTCAGCAGCCTCGGAAGTAAAACACGGTACACCGGGATACGAAAATTCGCAATACAGGGACATAGTTACTTCTGAAACAACAGAAAAAATGGTTTGGACGGAGCCGGAGGCTTTTTCGCCGGACAATGACGGAGTGGATGATGTTTGCCTGATACATTACAAGACCGACATGGATGGTTATGTGGCCAATGTGATTATTTTGAATAAGGCTGGAGCCAAAATTTGTCGATTAGCATCCAATATTTTGCTTGCAAGTAATGGATCTTTTATTTGGGACGGAAGAACCGACAAAGGCAAGCTTGCAAACGTTGGAATTTACATCGCTTATTTTGAACTATTTAATCCGGAACATGGAATTCGAAAACAAATTAAATTGCCGATTGTTGTTTCATCTCGATAATTTTGAAAAATTAACGCGCTATTATCCAACAAATCAGCTATCTTTGCAGCGTTTTTTCTGATAAAAAGAATATTAATTATCAACAAATATAGCATGAAGAAAGTAAGTTACGCATTGGGTTTGAGTTTAGGTAACAATTTGTTAGGAAGCGGAGTCAGCGCTTTAGACTATGCTCAATTGGCCAAAGGTATTCAAGATGTAATGGAGCAAAAAGAGCCTGAAATCAGTTATCAGGAAGCTCAAACAGTTATCAATGATTTTTTTCAAAACCTACAAGCAAAGATGAGTGAAAAGGCTCAGGGCGAAGGAAAAGCCTTTTTGGAAGCTAATGCTAAACGTGCCGAAGTGGTTACATTGCCCAGTGGATTGCAATATGAAGTTATAACAAAAGGCGAGGGAGCTACTCCTGAAGCAACTGACTCTGTAAAGGTGCATTATCACGGAACTTTAATTGATGGAACTGTTTTTGATAGTTCTGTAGATCGCGGTGAACCAGCTACATTTGGTGTAACGCAAGTTATCAGTGGTTGGGTTGAAGCATTGCAGTTAATGCCGGTAGGTTCAAAATGGAAATTATTTATTCCATCTGATCTTGCCTATGGTGCACAAGGAGCCGGGCAAGCTATAGCTCCACATTCATCATTGATTTTTGAAGTTGAATTATTGGATATCGTATAATACTTAAAAAAAAATATAATTACAGAATGAAAAAAACTATTTTATTTATTGCTGCTGTAAGCCTTGTTCTGACTTCAGCAACTGCGAAAAACAAAAAAACAGATAAAGTTGCCGTACAAGTTCTTGTGAATGATGTTGACTCTATGAGTTATGCATTAGGACTTAGTGTTGGAACCGATTTTGCTAAAAACATTAAAGCAATTCCAGGTGGAAAATCAAATGTTGATCTATTAATCAAAGGTTTTTCTACTGCTATGAAAGGGGATTCTACCTTGATTAAGCGCGAGGTGGCAACAGAATATTTTAAAAACTACATTGCTAAAGCTCAGGTAAAAGATGCTGAAATAAAAAAAGCTGACGGTGCTAAATTCTTAGCTACTAACAAAACTCAGGAAGGTGTTCAAACAACAGCAAGTGGTTTACAATATAAAGTTCTGACATTGAAAGATGGGCCTAAACCTCATGCCACTGATACGGTAAAAGTACACTATCAGGGATTTTTGATTGATGGAACAAAATTTGATAGCTCAATTGACCGGGGCGAACCTATTTCATTTCCGCTTAATCAGGTGATTCCGGGCTGGACTGAAGGAGTACAGCTTATGTCGGTTGGTTCAAAATATAAATTTTTCGTTCCATATACATTGGGATATGGTGAAAAAGGAGCCGGCAATGGTGTAATACCAGGTTTTGCAACTTTGATTTTTGAAGTTGAATTATTAGACGTGAAACCGTTTAAAGAAGCTCCAAAAGTAGAAGCCAAAGCAACTGAACAGCCTAAAGCAGTAAAAGTATCTAAAGGTGCTAAATCTGCAAAGAGCTCAAAAAAATAATTTTCGCTGATACAAAAAAATAAAAAATTATAAATTTACAAACAAATGAAAAAACAAAGTATTTTATCGTTGGTAGCGCTGGTTGCCATTTTTATGCTTGCTTCGTGCAGCAAATACGATGCTAAAAAAGCGACATTGAAAACTCAGAATGACAGTTTGAATTATGCGCTTGGTTTAGCTAATGGTGATGGTATTAAGAGTTACTACATGAAATCCGATTCATCGAGTAAACCTATCATTGCTTTAATGAAAGCGTTGGATAAAGCTTACAAATCGGGAGCTAACAAAGGCGAAATGTACAAATTGGGTCTTGAAATCGGCGCTTCTTTTAAACAACAAAAAGCTAAAGGTTTAATGGGAGATTCAACATTGGCATTTGATACTAAACTGGTAAAACAAGGATTGGTAAATGCTTTAAATGGTTTCGATAAAGGAATGACAGCTAAGCAAGCTCAGGAATATGTTCAAAAGACGATGATGAAAATGCAACAAGCTAAAATGCAACAACAAGCACCTGCTCAGGGACAAATGCCACAAGGACAATCTGCTCCTCAACAAGCTCCTCAACAAGCACCTCAACAAGCTCCACAACAGGCAAAATAATTATTCAACAAATTAAAAATATACAGAAAAATGAAAAAACTGAATATATTCATGGCGGTGGCTTTAGTAGCCGCATTTGCATTTTCTTCATGTAATAGTAATAAGCCAAAACTTCCTGCTTTAAAAACTCAACTTGATAGTTTGAACTATGCATTTGGTTTGGCTAACGGTGATGGCATTAAAAACTATTATCAAAGGTGATTCGGCTAAAAAATCGATTGAAGCTTTGTTGGCTGGTTTGAATGAAGGTATGAAAGGTAAAGTTGAAAAAGGAACCAGCGAATTAGCTGAGTTGGGAACAAAAATCGGTACTTCTTTGAAAGATCAAAAGAAATCAGGTTTGATGGGCGATTCAACATTGAAAGTTGATATTGACTTGATCAAACAAGGGTTGGTAAACGGTATGAGAGGTTCTAAAATCCAAATGACACCTGCTGAAGCTCAGGAATATTTGAGAAAAACAATGACCGGATTGCAAGCTAAAAAAATGGAAAAACAATATGGTCCTAACAAATTGGCTGGTGAAAAATTCTTAGCTGCCAATGCAAAGAGACCTGGTGTAATCACTACAGCAAGCGGTTTACAATACGAAGTTATCAAAAAAGGTAACGGTCCTATCCCAACCGATACAAGTAAAGTAAAAGTAAACTATCATGGTACCCTGATCAACGGAACAGTGTTTGATAGTTCTGTTGACCGTAAACAACCAGTTGTATTCCCAGTAAATCAGGTAATCAAAGGGTGGACTGAAGCATTGAAATTAATGCCTGTAGGTTCAAAATATAAAATCTATGTTCCTCAGGAATTGGCTTATGGTGCTGCCGATCGTGGTGCTATCAAACCATTCTCCATGTTGATTTTCGAAGTAGAATTACTATCTATCGAAAAATCAGTTCCAGCAGCTCCTCAGATGAGTGCAGAACAAATGCAACAAATGCAACAACAGATGCAACAACAACGTCGATAATTATTTTTATAGCACACTTAAAAACAGTCGAAATAAATTTATTTCGGCTGTTTTTGTGTCAAAAAGAAAGTTTTTTGAAATAAATATCATTCTTTTATATCCTTTTTTAGTTATAAATGAGAATAATATTTTAATTTCCATTTATTATATGTAATTTTGCTGCCTAAATGACAAATTTATTCTGTCAGGAAAGTTCATAAATATCCAACATTACAAAGCGAGAATTAACAAATATATAAAATAAAAGTATATTAAAGTACTAAATACCAATAGCAATGGAAAAGATAGACCAATTAGACCGAAAAATTTTGCAGATTATTACAAAAAATGCACGAATGCCATTTAAAGATGTTGCCGAAGAATGTGGAGTTTCGCGTGCTGCCATTCATCAACGCGTTCAAAGATTGATAGACATTGATGTTATTACAGGTTCGGGGTACACGGTGAATCCCAAAATGCTCGGATTTCAAATGTGTGCATATATCGGCATAACGCTCGAACGTGGCTCTATGTACAAAGAGGTAGTTGCCGAACTGGAAAAAATACCGGAAATTGTTGAGTCGCAATATACGCTTGGTTCATATACTATCCTGATAAAACTTTATGCCCGCAACGACGAACATTTAATGGAATTGCTGAACGGAAGAATTCAGGAAATTAAAGGGGTAGCTACTACCGAGACCCTTACTTCGTTGGATCAACGCATAAAGAGAACTATTCCGATAGAATAATGCGTGTTTTATAAAAAGTAGTTTATAGTCAGAGGCTCAAAGCTTCTAACGGAAATAATATTAAAACATATCGTTTTACTTGTTAACGAGGTCTCTTTCATGCAACTCGTAACTTGAAAGAAAATGGGAACTGTTGTTAGCGGGATTAAATCTACCGGAAGGCTTCCCTTGGAAAATCGTAAATAAAATTTTAAATAATGACAAAAGAAGATACAATTGGAATATCCAATGCATCATTTGATAAAGCTGTTCTGAAAAGCAAATTATTAGAAAAGGATTTATATATAAACCCTGCTAAGTATAGAGTTCTTACAGGAGATAGACCAACCGGGAATTTACATATTGGACATTATTTTGGTTCTATTCTTAATCGGGTGAAATTGCAAAATATTGGTGTTGAAACATATATTTTAATTGCAGATTATCAGGTATTAACGGATCGTGACGTTTTCAAAGATATTTCAAAATATGTGTTTGAACTTACGTTAGATTATTTAGCCTGTGGTTTAGATCCAAAGCAACATAATACCTATATTTTTCCACACAGTCATATCCCGGAATTAAATCAACTTTTGGTTCCGTTTTTATCACTTGTATCTCTTTCGGAATTAAATAAGAACCCAACGGTTAAAGAGGAAATTTCTGCTTCAGGAAAAGAAATTATTAATGCCGGAATGTATACGTATCCGGTACATCAGGCTGCAGATATTCTTTTTTCCAAAAGTAATGTTGTACCTGTTGGTAAAGATCAGTTACCACATATCGAATTGACACGAACCATTGCTAAAAGGTTTAATACTAAGTTTAATGCTAATGTGTTTCCTGAGCCGGTAGGACTATTAAGTGAGTCCCCCATGATTCTGGGACTGGATGGTAATCAAAAAATGAGCAAGAGTAGGAATAATAGCATCATGATAAAATCAACTGAAGATGAAACATACAAGTTGATTAAATCAGCAAAAACTGATTCCGAAAGATATATCACATTTGACCCAGTCAATAGACCCGAGGTTGCCAATTTACTAAGGTTATCATCTCTTTGTTTGGGGACAAGTCCGGAAGAGATTGCAGCAGAGATTGGAGAATCAGGGTCAGGAAAATTAAAACAAATTACAGCAGATGCGTTAAACAGCTATTTCAAAGAAATAAGAGAAAAACGTATTCAATTGGAAAAGGACGAATCTTATGTCAGGAGTATTTTGCAGGATGGAATCAAAAAGGCAAGACAAACTGCAATTGAAACTTTAGGTGAAGTTCGTGAAGCAATGAATATGATGATTTAAGTGTGTACTCGTGCTATCTCTATGCTGAGGCATTTAGCCGTTTGTTATTCCACTACAACAAATGCTCATGCGAATATGGCTTTCAGATTCGCTACGGTGATATGATAAGGCAATTGGCACAGGAGATTCACAGAGTCCCTCAGAGAGGAAATTAAAGCTATTTAAACCAACTAAGTCCGCATTTTGATATTCCTATACGAGGAAAGAAAAAGTGCTGGGAAACGTCACTAAAAACGACTTGCGAGGTTCGCGAAATCATCGGTTTTAAACAATTCTGATAAGTGTTGGCAAATATATATTGTAAAAGGCTTGTTCCGTAAATGGAGCAAGCCTTTTCGTTTTTGGGAAGATAGTCTATACAAACCACATTATTGACTTTGCAAATTACAAGGTTTGCTCAGTAAACTACATGATTCGCTCTGAAAGTTGCATAGTCAATTTTGCAAGTTGCATAACGCGCTCGACAGGTTACAAAGCGAATTTGACAACTTACATGGTTAACTCGACAAGTTACATTGTGCGCTCTGAAAGTTACAAAGTCAACTTTGCAACTTACATAATGCACTCGACAGGTTACAAAGTTGATTTGACAAGTTACATTGTTCGCTCAATAAAATGCATTGCTAACTTTGAAAGTTACAAAGTCAACTTTATAGTTTACATAGTGCGCTCGACAAGTTACAAAGCCGAATTTGATAACTTACAGAACAATTATAGCTAAGCTAGCTTGTAACGCAAGTCGGAAGGTATAGGTGAGTCGCCATAATTAATTACCTCGGCTATTTGGGTGAGCGAATAGTCGGGATGCTCGGTAAGCAGCTCTTCTGCCGATTGAGTGCGGAGAGCATTGATCCAGACATTGAAATTCATGCCTTCTTCGCTATTGATGAAATAAGCCAGTGTTGCTCTGCTGATGTTGAGGTATTGCGCCATCTGTTCGATGGTAACACCATATACCAGATAATATCGTTCATTCAGAATTTCTGTTTTTAATTGATTCCATGCCAGCTGTGTATTCTCAGGCTGTGTGTTGAAATCTATAGGCGGATAGATAGCTTGTTCTATATCTTTAAAAATACGCGGATATTGAATATAATGAAGACCGAAAACGACATAAAACAGACAATAAACAATTGTAAATATCAATGTGGCTATTTCAGTAAATATGAAACAGGAAATTAAGGTTGATATACCTACAACAAGGGCTGAATAAAAAGAATATTGTATCCCGGGGAGATGTAACAAAAAACTGTTTGAAAAGAAATTGTCTATTTCTGTTTCGTACTTTTTAGCTTGGCGAATAAATACTTTGGTCAGATACATCAACTGGCAGGCGTAGTAAATCAGAAACATTTCCCGAACCATGACAGCCGGGTGGTAGGCCTGAAGTTTTAGTTCCTTAAGGTTTGTAATAACCGGATTACCCCATCGGGCAGCTACTGCCAAGTACAGAACGATAAAAGCAGCAGTTGGATACAGTTGTTTAAGGATGTAAGACCGTGTAACAAACTGAGGATTTATAAGTACAATAAGCGTAAAAGTAAACAGCGGAGCCTGCAGCGAGGCAACAATCAGGTTTTCCATCGGAATGAGGTTTACTACCGGTAAATCGAGCACCAGAACCAATAGTCCGATGACGGACATGATTAAATAGGCGCTTGCCAAAAAACGAAGTGATTTGCGATATTTTTTTATGCCTTTATCGGACGGTAGCTGAACCGCCAGAAATACCATTGACATGGCTGCACAAGCCACAATCAAAATCATATTCATAAAGTCATATAACGAGTGTTCCATAATGATCATTGTACTAAATACTGTTTCTTCATTAAACGAAAATAAAAAATCAATAAGCTACCGGCTATATTGAAGTCCTTTTCGTGATGCTAAATTAGATCAAACAAATAACTCAACAAAAAAAAGAGCCATGAAAAAGTGAGACAAGCATTTTTTCAATTGCTTTATTTATAGTGATTTGTAAAAGTATAGTCGACAACTTTTAGGACACGTATTTTTTTTACAAAAAAACAAGAAAAATAGGGGAGTGCGTTTGGAGGTTTGTAGCAAAAACAGAACTATAGGTTGGAACGTAAACAAGGGGACAGAAAATGGAAATGAGTTTGATTTGATAAGAGAAAAAACGGAGAGGATTCTATCTTATCAACGCGGTAGAGATTGTATTCTTTAACTTGCCGTATAAAGAATACAACATTATGTTGTGTGATCTATTAACCGCTTTACTGAAGGATAAATCTTTCGATGACTTCTGCCACTCCATCGTTGTTGTTGGAGGCTACTATCACATCGGCTTCGTGACGTAGTTCGGGAGACACATTATCTACCCATACACCGAGTCCGGCGTAGCGGACCATGCTTAAATCGTTGCCGGCATTACCCACGGCAATGACTTCACTTTGTTTTATTCCGAGTCGTTTTGCCAGAAAGTCGATACTGGCAGCTTTATCAATGCCCTTTGAGGCTACTTCCAGAAAAAAAGGTTTTGAGCGCGACACGCTTAGGTCGGTTCGTTCGACTTTCAGCTTTGTCTCCATTTCTTTGAGGTAGGAGGGTTCTTCGAGCATAATACATTTCACGGCCGATGTGCTAACTTCCGCCTTGAAATCAGGAACTTTATAGTGAGGAAGGCCGGTGAGGTTTAGCTCTACGTCTATGTATTCGGAGTCGGTTTCGCTTATCACTCCTTTGTCGGAATAGGTGATGATATGCAGCTTGTTCTCTACGCTGAAATCGTACAGACTATGAATTTCGTCGCGTGTAAGACTCTTTTCGAACAGAATTTCGTTGGTTTTCATCGAAGTCACCACAGCTCCGTTGAACGAAATTAGGTAAGAATCGTGTTTCGCCAGTTCCAGTTCTTCGGCATATTGCAGCATGGCAGGTGTAGGTCGGCCGGAAGCCAGGACTATCTTTACACCCATGTTTTGTGCCCGGTTCAATAGTTCTTTGTTGCGATTTGAAATGCTGTGATCGTCGTGGAGCAACGTATCATCAAGATCGAGCACCAACATTTTATAGACTGGGGCGGGAGTCTGCGGAGTGTTTGTTTCAGAATGATTGAA
>Ga0302171_10000351_pt1 | contig 10884 bp, 8 predicted proteins | sample I_Fen_N2_2_FD_193495 | JGI IMG/M metagenome (GOLD analysis project Ga0302171, IMG submission 193495) | Peat permafrost microbial communities from Stordalen Mire near Abisko, Sweden - I_Fen_N2_2 | ecosystem: Environmental > Terrestrial > Soil > Wetlands > Permafrost | place: Sweden: Abisko... | reverse complement strand
GATAAATTCAACTCCTTCGGCATGAAGTTTTTTTATGATTACATCCAGTTTATCTTTGTGATAAACAGAAACTAAGGCTCTTTTTATTTGCTTTTTTTCCATTTTCCTTTATACGTTTATTTATGGGTTACAAAATTACACAAAAAAGTTGTTTTATCAATGCAAATGCCTGATTGATTTTGTGTGTAAACTAAATTTAATAAGTTGATACAGAAATAGGCAATAATATGCATATATAATGGTTATTCATGTTGCTATTCACCGCACTTTCTATTCTGTTTCAAACAACAGAATTTACTGTAAATTTTTATTCAATCGCCTCTTTTACGGTTTTAAATGCACGTTCCAACTTCAACATTTCGGTGGACATGAATTGGTAAAACTCCATCCATTGTATGCGGCGATGCAGGTCGATACCATTTTTCTTGGTGTAAATACGACAAACTTCGGTGCCACATTCACGCACATAAGCAAAGTCCCAAATCAGACCATCAGGAAACTGTTTTTCCATAACGGATTTATATTGCTCAAATTGTTCGTATTTATCAAGACGCGCTTTGGAGTCGTGAAGATTAACTTCCAATATCACAAAAGCTCCATCTCTTGTTGCGTCAAACTTCAGTTCCACACCTTTCATCTTGGTATTATAAAGCATAAATTTGCTTTTACGACGCTTCAAAGCAGGAATCTCACTGCAATAGGTGCCAAACCCTTCCCAAAATTCTTTCTTTAATTGTTTTAGTTCTTCTTTTGAATACATAAATATTTAGGAGTAAGGGGTAAGAAAGTAAGAGGTAAGAACTGTAAATCAAACCATAAAACTAAATCAACCAATAAAAAATTACTTTACAATTCTATACATATTTCCCGGCAAGCATTTCACCACCCCTTTAAACTCCATTTCGAGCAACAGAGAAGATAGCTTGCTAATCGGTTTTGCCAACTGAATGGACAATTCATTAAGCTGAATGCCATCAGCGTATTGACGAAGTGTGGATACAATTTCCTGTTCCTCGTCCGATAAATCGAGAAATAAAGCGGTTTGGATAATTGGCGAAACACCTGCGTCTTGTTTTTCCCAGTTCATAAACTTCAAAATATCATCGGCCGATTCCATCAACGACGCTTTATTGTTTTTTATCAGCGCATTACAACCGGCTGACCATTCATCACCCACCCTACCGGGAAAAGCAAACACATCCCGATTATAATCATTACCCACTTCGGCAGTAATCAATGCTCCACCTTTAGCTGCCGATTCTACTACCACAATGGCATCGCTCATACCGGCAATAATCCGGTTTCGCTGCACAAAATTTTGCCTGTCGGGATTCGTTTGACTCAAATACTCGGTCAGCAATGCACCATTGGGCATCATCTTCACAGCCGTGGGGCGATGAGCAGCGGGATACAATCTATCCAGCCCATGACCAACCACTCCAATGGTTGTCAGGCCGACATCAAGCGCTGCTTTGTGCGCACAAATATCTATTCCGTAAGCCATTCCGCTTACAATTATCGTATTGGGTTGCGCAGCAGCTAAATCGTAAATAAAATTCTTACAATTCTCTTTTCCAGCCTCTGTAGCATTACGAGTACCAACAACACCAACGAATTTTCCAGCATTTAAATCACAATTTCCCTTAGAAAACAACATCAACGGTGCATCCGAACACTCTTTGAGTCGAAACGGATAATCGCGATCGGTATAATAATAGGTTTGAATCTTATTTTTCAGGATAAATTCAATTTCCTCTTCAGCACGAGCCAAAACGTTTTGCGAAACGATTTCTTTCGAAAGCATTTCACCTATTCCCGGAATTTTGGAAAGTGCGGCTTGCTTTTCCTGAAAAACACCTTCCACACTTCCAACATAGGCAATTAGATTCTTTGCCAAAGTACTACCAATACCTCTTATAAGGGTAATTCCTATCTTATATTTCAGATTCTCATCGAGCATAATGAAGGTTCAATGTAGGGAACAAACAATATATACTAATTACTTAACGCTTTTACTTAAAATCCGTGGTCTAATCAATCGCATCCATAAACTAGCGCACAAAACGCCACTAAGGTCGGCTAACCAATCGAACCAATCGCCCGTGCGTGGAGCAAAATAAGCACTTTGCAAAATTTCCACTATCCCGCCAAAAAGAATGGGGAAAATAATACATATAAGAACAAAAAATTGGAAATTACTGTTAGATTTTCTGTGCTTTTTAAAATCCCATATTAAAACTGTCGTCAATCCGGCATACATCAGAAAATGAACCAGCTTATCTAAATTAGGTATTTCCAACGATGGCATCTCATCAAATGTTGTCGGTGATGTGAATGACAGATATTGAACGAATAGCACTATAAAAATGGATTTCCAATAATAACGAAATATATTTATTAGCTTCATAATTTATCAACAATTAAAAATTTTACGCAGTAGTGCGCTAACTATTTACTTAAAATTAAGTCGTCTTCGTTTATTTATAAAAACGAATAATTATCTTTGCAAAGATAAAACATCAACACTTACAAAACTGAATTTCAAACATAAAATTATATATACATGAGAAAATTAGCTTCATTAGTAGTACTTGCGTGCATTTTAGCAGCATGTTCGAGCGTTATGCTTACCGGACGAAAACAATTGTTATTAGTCCCTGACTCGGATGTTGTAGCAATGAGCCTGCAAAGTTACAAACAGTTTGTGGATTCTGTACCACCATCAACCGACAAGGTAAACACGGCATTGGTAAAAAAAGTTGGCGCAAAAATGTCGGCAGTAGTAGAAGCTTACATGAAAGCTAACGGATATGAAGCCGACATAGCTAACCTTGCATGGGAGTTCAACCTTCTTAAAGACAAACAAGTGAATGCATTTTGTATGCCAGGCGGCAAAGTGGCTGTTTTTGACGGAATTTTACCCATTACCAAAAACGAAACAGGACTTGCAGTGGTTATGGGCCACGAAATAGCACATGCAATTGCCAAACACAGTGCAGAACGCATGAGTACGCAAATGATTACACAGTATGGTGCTTCGCTTGCAGGTCTTCTTGTGTCTAAAAAATCGGAAATTACCCGTGCCGGTGTAAATACATTGTATGGTTTGGGTACGCAATACGGAGTAATGTTACCTTATTCGCGTAAACATGAATATGAGGCCGATCGTATGGGTTTGATTTTTCTGGCAATGGCCGGATATGACCCTACAAAAGCAGTTGAGTTCTGGGAACGCATGGCAGCCAACAGTGCCAACAATACCGCAGAGTTTATGAGCACTCACCCTTCGGATGCCAACCGTATTGCCAAACTGAAAGAGTTGTTGCCGGAAGCAATGAAGTATTATAAAAAGTAAGAGAGATGACCCCTAACCCCTAAAGGGGAACAAGAAACTACATTTTGCAAATGTTATTACAAAAAAACCTTCATTCGGAATCGAATGAAGGTTTTTCTTATTCCCCTTCAGGGGTTAGGGGTTCTTTTCTTACAATTTATCACCATAAGCTAAATCGCCGGCATCTCCAATTCCCGGAATAATATATGAATGTTCGTTCAATTCAGGATCAATGGCAGCTGCCCAGATTGTAGTCTTTGCTTCGGGGAAATGCGCGGCTACATAATCGATAGCTTGTTGACTTGCAATAACAGTGGCCACGTGAATATGAGCCGGTTTGCCTTTGGTAAGCAATGCACCGTAGGCTAATTCCATCGAACTACCGGTAGCCAACATCGGATCGGTAATAATCAGCGTTTTTCCGTCTAAACTGGGCGAAGCAATGTATTCTATAAAGATATCAAACTTCAACGCGTCTTTGTATTTACGATAAGCCGACACAAAAGCATTCTCGGCCGAATCAAAGTAGCTCAAAAAGCCCTGGTGAAAAGGTAAGCCTGCGCGCAGAATGGTTGAAATCACAATTTTCTCATCAATCACATCGGCATGTGCAACACCTAGCGGAGTTTTCACTTCTTCGGATTTGTAATGCATGGTCTTGCTCATTTCGTAAGCCATTATCTCGCCAATACGTTCCATATTCCGGCGAAAACGCATGGAATCTTTTTGGATTTTTACGGAACGAATTTCTTTAATGTAATGTTTCAATACGGAATTATTATCCGATAGATTTATGATTTTCATTTACTTTCTATTTTTTTCGGTCACAAAAGTAATGCTTTTTTCAAAGAAACGATACTAATAGTTGGATATTAATTCAAAAAAAGAAAGCATTGAAAATATCCTATTGTAAGTTGTACCTGTAAAGTAGGAATACCTATATTTTCTATTCCTAATCCTTATTAAGTGATGGTTTGAATATAATGTCGTATTTATGACACATAGCTGCACATAGTCTTCACATAGTAATACATAGTTTTTTATGTGAAGCATACATAGAAACACCTGCGGTGTTTACACACAGAAAGATAGCTACTCTTTCTATAAATACCGGCAGGTATTTATACTAAGTAGTAGTCATAATATAATGTCGTATTTTTCATAAAGAATGGAACGCGGATTTGACGGATCTAGCGGATGAAAACGGATGAAATTTATATGGATTTAAAACAGATTTAAGTCATGCAAGCATGACTGATAAGACCGCAAGTCTTTGAAAATCATTTCGACTTGTCGAATCGAAGATCAGCGTAGCTAAATTAAAATCCGTTTCTTCTATCCGCTAGATCAGCGTTTATCCGCGTTCCATTCTTCTATTTCTTCTTATTTAATTATAGGACATTATATCTTTCCTGCTACTTATGTGTTCTGGTTGTTTGATAATTGTATAAAATACGGCAATGCTAATTATTATTCAAATAGAGATTAAATGACTTTACTATGTGTCACTATGTGAAGACTATGTGCAGCTATGTGTCAATAAGTTTTAATACATTAAATGCGACAACAATTGATTCTTATTACTTAGGTTTTAGTTAGCGAACCAATTTCTACAAATATCACGGTGCGCTGTCCCTTTGAGTTATATCAAATAAGGTGCAGCGCACCTACATCTTTGTAGAGTAGAGGCGGAACGAAAAAGAGATGAAGGCATATTTTCCATTTGCAGGTTAATATTAATAGATTCATTTCAAGTAATGCATTTGAAGTCAATAAGAAGGCTCGAATAGTTAAATGTTTGAGTAGTTATAAAAACATTCCAATCTATAACAACCAATAAATGAAATAATTAAATCCTAACAAATTGAAATCATTTCAACTTGTTAGAATTATTTTAATGCAGAGACTAAAAATCTTGTATATAACCATTGTTATATTAAAGAATATATTTAAATTTGCAATAGAAAATTATCATTGTTGATATGTGCTGAGGCGTATTTTGATTTGAGACTTATAGAATTACTATCTATCCCGCAAAATCTAAAATAGTACCGATATGAATATTTTTCCGACACCTTTTTCGACCAACAGTTGGTCTGAGAAAGATTATCTGTTTACCCAACAAAGCGCAAAGCGCACACTTTCCACGCATCATCTCCCCTATTCTGCACATCAGCGCAGCTGCATTTCCGCGGAAATAGATTCACAATAAAAATACATACGCATTCAAACTCATCTCACGGCTCGTTTTGATCCGCATCGGGATTGCTATATCAATCAAAAGAAAAAACGGGAAAGGATTTAGTGTAATCTGAAAGAACAAAAGTATAATCCCGACCGACAAAAGTGCAATCTGAAAGAACAAAAGTGGAAGATCAACCATCAAAAGTGCAATCTGGAAGAACAAAAGTGCAGGATCAACCATCAAAAGTGCAATCTAAGAGAACAAAAGTGCAAGATCAACCATCAAAAGTGCGATCTGGAAGAACAAAAGTGGAAGATCAACCAACAAAAGTACGATCTGAAAGAACAAAAGTGCAAGATTGCATGAGAAAAACATTAAAATTGGGTCTCGCGAGTTCCAACTCGCGGCTCTGATTGAATAGCGCGAGTTGGAATTACTCGCACCTGCCTCCAACAGGCAGGTGTTCATGACCGTTGGTTCGCGCGACCCGAATAAATTAACTGTCAATGCTTTACTTTAGCAATATCATAGAAAGTGAAAACAACTTCACATATAACCTTTATCAAATAATTTAAAACTAATTACAAAATGATTAATTTACAAGAAAGAAAGCTCCAGATGTATCTGACATTGCGAGCATTGTTGCGGGCTTATCCCGAAGTATTGGCCAAGTTGCCCAATGGTGTAGAATACCTGGCGGCACTGGATGTAGTTATTCTGACTATTCAGCACAACATTGAACTGAAACAAAAAGGAACAAAGACCATCAGTAATCAGCAAAAGGAACAAAAAGCCCAACTAAAAAGCCGAATACTGGAAGATGGACAGAAGTTGAAAGCCTATGCTAACTATCAAAACAATGCGGATTTAGTTGCATTCTGCTCAACAACAGATTCGAAACTGGGTAAACTGAATGACACGGAATTTGTGGTACATGCCAAATCGCTGTACGGCTATATTGGCGAGGCATTACGTCCCCTGGCACGCTACCAACTGACGCCCGAAACGCAGGCATCATTGCTCGACCTGATTACAGGATTTGAGCTTATTAACCCTGCATTGTCGAACGCACAAGGAAGTTACAAGAACCTGTCGGGCAATCTGGTTGAAAACTATAAAGAAGCAGATGCTATTGTAGCCAAACTCGACATAGAAATGGAACTCGTTAAATCGAGCGACACACAAGTCTATAATTTATACCGTACCAAGCGAAAAGTGGATTACAGCATCGATAGTAATGACTTGGTGGGTCACATTTATGATGCCGAAACGGGTGCAGGACTGCCAAATGCCACCCTGACATTTACGCTCAACGACAGCACGGCGGCTCCCATTGTAAAAACTTCGGCCGATAAGGGTGGATTCCAAATCAAAACCATTGCCCCTGGCATCTACACCGTGGTAATTACCAAAATTGGCTACCAAACCCAAACATTACCCATTACCATTATGGGTGATGACCAATTTTCACTGGATGTGAGGTTGGTGAAGGGGTGAGAAAGATTGGCGCAGCTCTGGTGAGGGGCTGCGCTGATTGTTTTTGAAATATGAAAAGCAGAAGTTTTTCTTGTAGCAAGCTGTGAACAAAGACCACAACAACGAGCTATCAATCAAATTAACAATTTACAAATAATATGGGTAACATTCGCAAAACTAAAACGACAACTACTCCCAATGATAGTATCGTTGCAAAATATCTAAATAAGTTTTACAATATAACTTCAGAGGCAAAAGGTCAAATAATTTTCAGAGGTCAAGCAAATTCAAGTTGGCGCATTAAATCATCAGCTGCAAGACGTTTAAGTGATCAAATACAAGAAGGTAGATTAAAAGAAAATAGAAATTCTCAAAGTGATTTTATAAGTTATCATGAAAACTTGATTTCAAATGCTCACAGTTATGGTTATGCAGAAATTAAACCTGAAAGTAAATTGAGTGATTTAGAAATACTAGCTGAAATACAGCATTTAGGAGGTGCAACCTGCCTAGTTGATTTCTCTACAAATTTTCTTATTGCTTTATGGATGGCTTCTGGAAAGGAATCTAAAAAGGAGCCCAAGTTGGCTAAAGGAAAGCTAATTAAAGACAATAAAGGAAACACAGAATATAACTATACTCCAATCAATGGAAAGATTTTTTGGATTGATCTTGGAGAAGATACAAATATGCAAAATATTGTTTACTACAATCAAGTAAAAGAAAAAGACAACATTCGAGATATTCTTACCAAAGTAAATTGGAATTTTGAATTACCTCATCATAAGCTAGAACCCTGTTTTTGGCTGTGGAATCCTACACGACTCAATGAAAGAATTATTATGCAGAACAGCGTATTTCTCTTTGGCTTAGCAGCATTTCCTGATATAGCTCAAAATTTGCCTGCAGAAAATCTTCAGTATAAAAAAGAGAACGTGAGAATTGCATTTAACGAGATAGAAGTACTTGCTAATGATAAAGAAAAGATAAGGAATGAACTTGAAAATCTATTTGGTGTAAGTGCGGAAACGATTTACTATGATTTACAAGGATATGCATATGAAGCAAATAATTATTCTAAGCCTATTAGCCGGAAAATCATTTCTAACTCAAATTGTCTGCTCACTGCCAAGGAAAACATAAAAAAAGAGAATTACCCTCAAGCAATAATCAATCTTAGTCAAGCAATATCTTGCAAATCAAGAAAGATAAACGGAGACTGCTTAAAAGGTAGTTGTTTGTGTGAAAATAACAATTTGGGTATTTTGTACTTTTGGAAAGGGATAGCATTAAATGGAAAGAAACAATTTGATGAGGCACTATTAAACTTTCAACTTTCAATAAACGTACTTAAAAAGCCCCCTTTTAATGAAAGCAATTATTCTATTTTGTGTGAAGCATATAGAAAAGCCTCTATTATACTTTATCAAAAAAAGGATTATATTGCAACAGAAAATATAATGCTGCAGTTATATTCAACTTTTTCAAAACACAGTTCAGAATTAACTGAGAATAGTCCGAACTATCAGAATGGCGCCGATGCAATTATGACTTTGTATGAACTAATGCTGATACAATTAAAAGAAAATGATTTTATACTAATTGACGATCAAAAATTAAGGATTAGAGAAATTGCTGGAAAATTAGTTGAGAATGTGATTGATAATTCTATTATTCTTAGAACCTTTCTTGAGAGCATGTATAATTTCATATATGCTCATGAGAAAAATGATATTCTAGAGGCAGATCTTGATCAGGTTTTTAATCAGATTAATGATCAACTAGATAAAATTTTCAAAGTAATTGATGCTAACAAAGGAAAAGAAAATAAGTCAATTTGCATGATAAACTATTTTTATTGGGAATATAATGATTTTATAAAATGGATTGAGTCTGTCAGAGATTGTTCTGCAAAGTCAAAGAATGACAAAGAAATATTCATCACAAAAAATGCAAATCAATTAATTCTTTTAGCTCAGAAAGCTTCTGATGCTCAAAATGAAATAAGCAATAAGATATTTGAGGAAAGTAGAACGGCTGCAGATTAAAAAAATAGTTACGAGTAACATATATAGTTCACGATAAAAGAAGTTGACTATCATTAATATAACCGAAACAAATATTATATAAAATTTGTCCTATCTGGCAACGCACCGATTACAAATAGGCGCCAGCGAGTGAGGCAGTCCATTCTTAAAAGTAATATCACCTAAATATAAATAAAAAATGAATATCGCATCAATTGAAGATTTATCCTATTTAATTAATCAAGCAAAAACTGAAGGTTTACCAAAACCAATTGTTTTTCTAGGTGCTGGTGCTTCCAAAACCGGAGGAGTTCCATTAGCATCTGAAATAGTGAAAGAGATTTTAGAAAAATACAAAAATAAACCAAATATCAAATCACTTAAGGATGATGATAAAACATATCCAAAACTGATGGCATGTTTATCACCATTTGAAAGAAATAAACTATTAAAAGAATATATTGATGTTGCAAAAATAAATGTAACTCACATATATCTTGCACAATTAATTATAAATGGATATATAGATTATGTTTTAACTGTAAATTTCGACAATTTAATGCTAAGAGCATTAGCTCTTTTCAATGAATTCCCTCCAACTTATGATATGGCGATCTTAAAAGATTTAACCACCACAAGCTTTAAGGAAAAATCGGTTGTATATCTACATGGTCAACATCACGGTTTGTGGTTATTAAACACTAAGGAGGAAATGTCAAAAGTAGATGAAATGATACCACCCATATTGAGTAGCATTAAAAATCAAAGAATATGGATTTTTATTGGTTACAGTGGAGAAGATCCAATTTTTAAACACATAACTAAATTAGGACGTTTTGATAATGGTCTCTATTGGGTTACATACAATGATAATATGCCTTGCGATTCTGTTTGCAAGCAGCTATTGGAGAAAGAGAACACAAACGCTTTTATTATAAATGGGTATGACTCAGATTCATTTATCTTGAAACTAAATTCTGAATTAAATCTACCTCAACCAACAATTATAGACAAACCTTTCACAGCCCTAATAGAAACGCTAAACAAAATTGTTGATATTGATGATGATGAAAATTTTAAAGGTGTCAAAGAGCGTTTGGAAATATCAAAAAGACAGATTAATGAAGTAATTCAGCAATATGAACTTGGAATAGTCGAGTCAGAAAAAGAATCAAAAGAAAATTCAGAGATTGATTTATTGAAAAAGGAAATAATCAATTTAATCATCTCAGAGAAATATCAAGAAGACTTAATTTCAGCATTTGAAATAAAAGTAAAGGGAATACCAGATAATAATCTTAAAAGTCTATTATCCAGTTTATACTCAAGGTGGGGTAGTAATTTGGGGAATTTGGCACTGACCAAAGAAGGGAAAGAAGTAGATGAGTTGTACCAACAATCATTTGAAAAATACAAGAAGTCTATAGAAATAAGACCGGATAATTATGTTACCTATAACAGTTGGGGGATTGATTTAGGAAGATTGGCAAAAACTAAAGAAGGGAAAGAAGCGGAAGAATTGTACTATCAATCATTTGAAAAATACAATGAAGCTATTGAAATAAAACCAGATTATCACGAAGCTTACTACAATCTAGCAACCGATCTTGGGAATTTAGCTAAGTCAGAAATAGTAGATGAAGAAGTAGAAAAATTGTACAATCTCTCATTTGAAAAATTCCAAAAAGCTATTGAGATAAAACCAGACAAACAGAAAGTTTATAACAATTGGGGAAACTTTTTGGGAAATTTGGCAAAAATAAAAGAAGGTGAAGATGCAGACAGATTGTACCAAATGTCCTTTGAAAAATTCCAAAAGGCTATTGAAATAAAACCAGAATACCATGAGGTCTATAACAATT
>Ga0302171_10000350_pt1 | contig 10886 bp, 7 predicted proteins | sample I_Fen_N2_2_FD_193495 | JGI IMG/M metagenome (GOLD analysis project Ga0302171, IMG submission 193495) | Peat permafrost microbial communities from Stordalen Mire near Abisko, Sweden - I_Fen_N2_2 | ecosystem: Environmental > Terrestrial > Soil > Wetlands > Permafrost | place: Sweden: Abisko... | reverse complement strand
GCGGCGACTTCCACGTTCTGCTCCTGGAGCGCAGCCACCACATCGTCGGCGGTGAGCGCGCGGCTGGCCATGCGCACAGGGTCGAGCCAGAGGCGCATCGAGTACTTGCGTTCGCCGAAAATGAAGACATCGGCGACACCAGGAACACGCTTCAGGTTGTCGCGCACGTACACGTCGAGGTAGTTGCTCATGAAGAGCGTGGAGTAGCGGCCGTCGGGGGAAAACACTGCGCCGCCGAAGACGAAGTTCTGCGAACTCTTGGCGACCGTGACGCCGACCTGCTTGACCGCGTTGGGGAGGCGTCCCTGGGCGGTGTTGACGCGGTTCTGGATGTCCACCGAGGCGAGGTCGGGGTCGCGGCCAAGGTCGAAAGTGGCGGTGATCTGGCTGAGACCGTCATTGCTGCTGGAGGAGGTGATGTACTTCATCCCCTCGGCCCCGTTGATCTGCTGCTCCAGCGGCGTGGTAACCGCGGATTCGACCGTTTGCGCGCTGGCACCTACATACACGCTGGTGATGCCGACTTGCGGAGGCGCGAGAGTCGGAAACTGGGCAATGGGCAAAGTGGGGATACAGACAGCGCCCGCCAGAATGATCAGCAGGGCGCAGACCGTCGAGAACACCGGGCGATGAATGAAAAAATCAACCATAAGGGCAGTTTCTAGTTGCTGGTTTCTAGTTGCTAGTCCACCCTGGGCGCTGATTGCAGATCGCGTGGCGGGAAACTAGCAACGAGCAACCAGAAACTAGCTACTGCTTTCTTGCGGAATTACCGGGATACCGTCGATCAGGAACTGGGTGCCGGAGACTACGACTTTGTCTCCCGCCTTGATGCCATCGAGCACCACGTAGTCATTGCCGACGATCTGTCCTACCTGGAGCACCTTCTGGTGAACTACGTATCCACCCTTCTCGCCTTGCTCGGCGACGAACACGAAATACAAGCCGCCGATACGGGACACGGCGATCACCGGCACCACCGGTCTGTCCTGGCTTCCCCAGACGACGCGGGCGCGGATGAACTGGGCGTTCCGCAGCGCGTCGTTGCTGTTGGAGATTTGCGCCTTGGCCAGAATCGTCTGGGTGGCGTTGTCGACCTGGGGCGAAATGAAAGTGATACGGTTCCGGGCCAGCGTCTTGCCGGCGGCGTCAACGATCTCAACGGGAAGGTTCATCTTCAGCTGCGCGGCTTTTTCGACCGGCACGTAGATGTAGGCTTCCAGGCTGCCGGGACGATCCACGGTGGTGAGCATGGTGGCGGTCTGGACGCGGTCTCCAACGCGGACGGGAACATCACCCACAATGCCAGCGCGAGGTGCGACCACGCGGTAATAGTGCAGTTGCACTTGCTGCTCACTCACCTGAGCTCCGAGTGAGCGGAGTTGCGCCTGGGCAGCGTCGAGGGCGGCGCGCGCCTGGTCGAGATCCTGGCGGCTTACTACGCCGGCGTTCGCCAGGCCATTGATGCGGTCGTAATTCTGCTGTGCCCATTTGACCTGGGCGAGTTGCGCGGCGCGGGCATCTTCCTGGCTCTTGACGGTGGCCTGTTGCTTGGCGGGATCAATCTGCATGATCGCGGCGCCCGCGCCAACGTGCTCTCCGGAATGCACGAAGATCTCGGTGATGATGCCTTCCACCTGCGGCATGATCACAGCGGTGTCGCGCGACTTCAGGGTGGCAACATATTCGGTGGTTTCGTCCACTTTTTCGGCCTTGGCGGTGTGCACCTGTACCGGCATGGCCTGGGGAGGTCCGGCGGTCACGGCTTTGCCGCCGCCGCAGGCGGTGGTAAGGACCAGGAGAGCGCCAGCGAAAACAACGGCGAACCAACTTCTTGCTGAGTATGGATGCATGTCATCGTCTCTCTATGAATAAGAACTGCTTACAAATCAAAATCAGGAGAAAACCAGCGGTCAGACCCAGCCCTAAAGCCGATGACGGCATCGCTAAAGCGATGCCCTGATACGGGCTCTGTGCTGCGGCATCGATAAGGCGATAATCTGATCCGGCCTAAAGATGTCAGGAGTGCGAAGACCAGCCTGCGTCCCCCATGGACAAACTCCTCCAGGGCGCGATCTTTTATTTTAGTCCATTAATAGATTCGGGATAAGGGTCGGAGGCTCCGAAGAATTTTGCCATCTGCTAGATTGTCCTGTTATGGAACCCAGCCGCAGTTTTGCCAGTGACAATAACGCCGGAGTGCATCCCGAGGTTCTGGAGGCGATCGCCCGCGCCAACCAGGGACATGTCGTGGGGTATGGGGACGACCGATACACGGAATCGGCGGTTGGAAAGTTCCGGGAACACTTCGGCGCGGACGTGGAAGTCTTCTTCGTGTTCAATGGCACCGCGGCCAACGTGCTGAGCCTTCAGGCACTGACCCGGCCCTTCCATGCCGTGCTCTGTCCCGAGATGTCTCACATTTATAGCGACGAGTGCGGAGCGCCGGAGAAGTTCACCGGCTGCAAGCTGATCCCCTTGAAAGCGCCGCTGGGAAAACTGCCGGTGGAGACGGTGGCGCACGCGTATCACGGGATTGGCGACCAGCACCATGTACAACCCAAGGTGATCTCCATCACGCAGTCCACCGAGATGGCTACGGTGTACCGGCCGGAAGAGATCAAGGCGCTGGCAGAGTTCGCGCACGGGCATGACATGTTCCTGCATATGGATGGAGCTCGGCTCGCCAACGCAGCCGTGGCGCAGCAAGTGACGCTGCGGCAGGCGACGCGAGACCTGGGCGTGGATGTACTCTCGTTTGGCGGCACGAAAAATGGCCTCGTGGGAGCAGAGGCGGTAGTGTTCTTCCGACCAGAACTGGCGCGGGACTTTCTGTACGTGCGCAAGCAAGCGATGCAACTGGCTTCGAAGATGCGGTTCCTGGCGGTGCAGATGGAGGCGCTGCTCACGAACGACCTGTGGCGGCGTAGCGCGGAACATGCCAACCGGATGGCGCGGCTGCTGGAGCAGGAGGTCCGGAAAATTCCGCGAGTGAAGATCTACCACCCCGTGGAAGCGAATGGAGTGCTGGCCCAGATTCCGCGGGAGGCGATCAAGAAGATCCAGGAGCGTTATTTTTTCTACGGCTGGATCGAGGAGGAATCGGTGGTGCGGTGGATGTGCTCGTTCGATACGACGGAAGAGGACGTGCGGCAGTTTGCGGCATTCGTCGGCGAAATCGTAGGAGCGGAGTAACCGGGATGGAGCGGGAGCGGTTCGTCGGGCTCGTGGAGCAGGTTCTGGACTCTCTGCCTGCGCATTTCCGTGAGCGCATTCACAATCTCGCGATCATGGTCGAAGACCGGCCCCCGAAGAGCATGTCGCGGAAGCGGCCCGGGACGGCGCGACCTGGCCTGGTGCTCGGGGTGTACCAGGGCGTGCCGGCAACGCAGCGGAGCGTGTTTGACCTGCCGCACGGACCCGATCGCATCGTCCTTTACCAGAAAAACATCGAAGCGGTCTGCGCAAATGAAGCCGAAGTCCGCCACGAAATCCGGCAGACCGTGCTCCACGAGCTGGGCCACTACTTCGGGATGGACGAGTCGCAACTGAAGGACGTGTAGGCTGCGGGGAGGGCGGTTCTGGTCAGCCGTAATCGCTGGGTCTACTTCCCTGCGGAAGCGGGATAAGGAGGATCGGCAACGGCCCGCAGATATGCCACCACCGCCTTGATCTCGGCCGTGGTTAGCGTGCCGCGATACGCCGGCGTCTGCGGAGACTTGCCCAGGGCGGGACCGCCATCGGCGATGATTTTGATCAAGTCGGCATCGGACATCGGGTTGAGTGTGTTTCCGTCGCTAAACTGGTGCGGAGAGGGCGGGGTCAGGTTGTCGAAGTTGGAGACCCGCTCCGGCGTCGATTCGGGATCGTGACAGAAGGTACAGTATTTCTCGCTCACCTCTTTGCCGAGCTTCTCCTGGTAGCCAAGCGCAATCTCATGCGAAGTGACCGTCACCGTTCCTCCGCCTGACTTGGGCGTCGCGGCGAGAACCTGGTAGCTACCGGGTATGCCGCCGAGTTGCACCGCGACACTTGCCTGCCCGCTCGAATCGGAGAGAGCGTCGGATGGGTTGAACGTGAGTCCCACGCAGCGGAATGACACTAATGCCCCAGGCACGGGACTTCCGTCGGCGCCGTTCACCTGCACCACCAAGGGATCGGATAATTTCGAGCCCACTCCGCCGATTTGTTTTCCGCCGCTGACTTCCACGAGCTGCGTTCCGTATGCTTTGGGGGTGGGCGACGGACCCGCTGCCCGGCGCGCCGTGCAGCCCGGCAGAATAAGAATAAGGACGAGGCCGTAAGTCGCTACACGTTTCACGTTGTGCCTCCCTTCGGATGAGCCTTTAACGTAATCAGGAAAGCCGTCAGGTCTCGCGCTTCGCCATCGGTCAGGTTGGGGTTCGGCATCACCGTGCCCGGATTGAGAGCGTTTGGGTTTTTCAGCAGCTTGTAGATCCAGACGGGAGTCAACTGGTCTCCCACGTCCGTCAGTGCGGGCCCAACGTAGCCTTTGTCTTTCTTGTAATCGGCAATGTGGCACGACTGGCAAGCGTACTTGGTATAGAAAAGTTGCTTGCCGCGAGCAGCGGCATCGGCATTCAAGGCACTCGCTTCCAGCGCTTGCGAATCGAATCCAGACGCCTGATAGGCCGATAGCATGTAATCCGAGAGGCTCTTGATCTCAGCTTCGCTCAAGTTGAACTTGGGCATTCTGCGAATCAGAGCGGGACGCAGGGTGTTGGGATTGTTCATGAAATCCACGAGCCACTTGCGTTGCACCGCGCTTCCCTCAAAGCTCAGGTCGGGAGCCATGTCTCCGCCGTTGCCATTAATCGAGTGGCAACTCTGGCAGCGCAGGTCTTCCATCAGCCGGCCGGCATCGCCGCCCGGATGGTACTTGGCGTGAGATGTGGTGCGCACCAGTTCCGGAGGCATGGTCACGGCGCGATCGGTCTGCGCCAGCAACGCAGTCGTCAGACTCTCAACCTGCACGTCAGTCAGGCTGAAGGTTGGCATCTTGAGCGCGGGACCAAAAGCACGTGGATCATGAATCTTGCCCGCGATGTAGTCGGGCAGTGTTTCCGGCATACCGCGAATGAAGCCGACCTGAAAAAGCGGCTTGCTGCCGATCCGCGAAAGGTCGGGAGCGAAACTCTCGGGCGGGTTCACGCCGTTGACGCGGTGACAAGCAGTGCAGCCATAATCGGCGACGAGTTTCTTTCCGCGCGCAATACTGGCTGTATCGGAATCAGGCAGATGGACGTTGGCGAGGAAGTCATCGTCTTTCTTACTCAGCAGAAAGGTCGACAACAGGGCCACCTGTTTCTCGTCGTAGCGGTAGCGCGGCATCCTGGTCTTCGGGTCGTATCCCTGGGGGGCTTGCAGCCACCGGCGAAGCCAGTCGGGATTCACTTTGCTGCCGACGCGGGTCAACTCCGGCGCAAGGTCCCCGCCGACCAAATTCCCGGCGGCGTTCTGGATGGCATGGCACGAGGAACAAAACAAGGTGCCATACAAACTCGTCCCGGCCTGTGCCGCGTCGTCGCCCGGCGGTGGAGCAGCACGCTTAAGCTCTTTGCGGGAGTTTTCCGACGCCGTGCTCTGCGCCACCAAGAAGGAGGCAATGTCGGCGGCTTCCTGGTCGCTGAATCGATAGTTCGGCATCGTGGACGAGGCTGCATACGCTTGCGGGTTCTTGACCCAGGCGAAAATCCACTCGCGCGTCGTCTTTTCCGCAACATGTTCCAGGGATGGAGGTTCATCGACCGGAGCGACCAGAGTTCCATCGGGCTGAGTGATGGCATGACAGTGGGCACAGCCGTAGCGCGCCAGCAAACGGCGGCCCTGGTTGAGGCGAGGCGTTCCTTCCAGCACATCCATGTGGCATTGGCCGCAGGACGACTCGGTGTATCGGGAGGGCAGAATCGGCTGCTCCCACGCCTTTGTGCTGTAATGCGCCTCTTGCACGGTGGTGGCTGCCCCCTGTCCGTGATGGCAGACGACACACCCGAACTCGGTGAGCGAGTGGGGCATCGGAGGATGCGGGCGGAAGGGCTCCTTGCGCAAATCCGCCAGACTGGCCTCCTGCAAGGCCACGTGGCAGGTGGAGCAGCGATCGACCACGTGCTGCTCGGGAATCCAAATCTGATGAATGCCACTTTCGAAGCGCCGTTCGAGGCGGGCCGCATCCGGACGGTTGCGGATCATTCGCACATAGCGCCGTTGATAGTGGCGCCATTCGCTGAAGAGATCTTTGGTGGGGGCAATGGAGGAGACCACCGCCAACAAGACGCTCACCGAAGCAAAGCGGCGCGGCGCAGTACCGACGAAAAACCGCGCGACTCGGCCGAATTGATTTCCTAGACTCACTCAGCCCCTCCAGGGCCACACCCACGCCCAGCTTGGACCGCGGAACAATGTGCCCACAGCGGTCAGGACAACTGCCTCCATGAGGAACAGGGTCATGATCCAGAACGAAAGCGGCCTGGAACTGAGCCAGCTTCGCAAACCCCGGGCCGGCTGGGATGGCGGTTCAGTCGAGAGCAGAAGGAGAATCGCGACCACGAACGCAGGCAACAGAGCATCCCAGGCATGCACTCGCACGAGCAGGACACCCAGCACGAGGATGAAGGCGGCGGCGATCAGCATTCGTATCGGCTTGCGGCGAAACCACTGGTTCGCATCGTAGGTGGTGACGTTATCGAAGAACGGAGAAAAAGGAATGAAAAACAGTCCGCTCACGATGAGCGCCGGAAGAATAATTCCCGCCACGAAGGGTGGGAAATAGTGCAGCAGTTCCTGCAGGCCGGTGAAGTACCACGGCGCTCTCGCGGGATTGGGGGTGTGCAGAGGATTCGCGAGTTCCTCGAGCGGCGCCTTCCAGAGCAATCCCATCACAAACAGAACGACGGTCAGCGCTTCGATGCCAATGACTTCGCGAAACAGCAGTTCGCGGTAGGAGAGAGTCTTTTCCTCTTCCAGCCGGATCGGCGCGCCTGCGGCCGCGAGCGCACTGTGTTCGGGCACGATCGGATTGCCATTCTTGTCGAGGTCGTACATTCCGCCGTCTTCATGCAGCCGCCAGAGATGGACCGCGATCAGCACGATGACCAGGAGCGGAAACATCATGGTGTGTAACACGTAGAAACGCAGCAACGCGTTCGCATTTACGGTGTGACCTCCGAGCAGGTAGAAGCGCAGGTTTGCGCCGACGACCGGGATCGAAGAAATAATGTTTGCTCCCACCGTGGTGCCCCAGTAAGACAACTGATCCCAGGGCAGCAGGTAGCCCGTGTAACTCAACAGCAGTGTGGCCAGCAGCAGGAACACTCCGATGATCCAGTTCAGTTCCCGCGGCGTTTTGTACCCCCGGCGATAAAACACCTTGGCCATATGCATGAAAACGAGGAAAACCATGGCATGCGCGGACCAGCGGTGCAGGCTGCGCAACATGTACCCGGAGGAGACCACGAACTCCAGGTCCTTCATGTCGGCATAGCCCTGGGGAATGGAAGGATGGTAGTACAGCATCAGCAACAGGCCGGTGGTGACCTGAATGGCGAAACAACCCAGGGTCAGAGCGCCCAGATACCAGGTCACGCGAAAGCCGAGCCGGGACTCCAGCACCCTGGCAGACAGCATGCGCTGAAAGTCCTCGCGCCAGCGCACAATCGCGTGCAATGGGTTGTGGAGACCGGCGCCCTCTGGAATGCCCAGTGGTCTAGCCATGCGTTTCCGCCTGGATAAACTCGGAACGAGGAGGCAGGGTCGTCGATCGGTCGACAATGAGATTGCCGTCGTCGCCTAGCCACATTTTCAGCCACGGCAAAGGAGCGGGAGCTGGGCCGGCAATAGTGGTTCCATCGCGCCGGAACGTGCTGCCATGACAGGGACAGGCGATCACACCCGCATCCGCCTTCCAGGTCGAGAGGCAGCCGAGGTGGGTGCACACGGCACTCAGCGCATAGAAACCTTCCTGGGCCCGCACCACGAAGATGCCGAAGCGAGGGTCGAGCGTTACGGAGCCGACGGTGTAGCGCTCGGGCCGGCCTACGCTGACGATCGGCGAGGGTTCATAGAGCACGTTCGGCGAGAGATAGCGGAATCCGAACACGCAAACACCCAGCCCAGCGACGCCCAGAGAGGCGGCACCGACTTTGACGAACTGCCGGCGATCCAACGCAGCGCTATCCTGATCGCCGGGGTGTTTGTTTTCGTCGTCTGGCATGGAGCCTCAGAGTTAAAGAACGAATCATCAGTGAGGCTTGAACAATCGCGCAGTGGCGGGCGTCACCGAGCCGTGTGATGTGCCCAGTCGACGGTGCGTCATCGTGTTCAAAAAATTGGACCGCAAGCATAGTGCGTGTCCGAGTCTGCACTGACCACCTCCGACTGGTCCCTCCCGGGTATCTTGAGGCGACTGGGAGCTTCGGATTGGTCCACCCGGTCTCCCCGGCGGCTCAGAATGCTGACTTGAGACACCGGGAAGACGGAGACCCGCGGCTTAAGGTTGAAGATTAAACGCACCTTGCAATTCGATCTTCTGCGATGAACTGCCCACCAGAATACCGAACTGGCCAGACTCGGCACTCCAGTCCTTCTTCTTCACGTCGTAGAAGGAGAACGCGCGGCGATCGAGTGTCACGCTGACACGCCGCGATTCTCCCGGCTTGAGTTGAACGCGCGCAAAGCCTTTCAGTTCCTTGACTGGACGCGGCACGCTAGCGTGAGTGTCGCCAACGTACACTTGCGCGACTTCCGCTGCTTCGCGTTTCCCCGTGTTTTTCAGATCAAACGTTACGGTGACCGGCTGATTGAGATTTCCAGCGCCCGGAGAGACTTTCAGGTTGCTGTAGGCGAAGGTCGTGTAGGACAGACCATAGCCGAAGGGGAACAACGGCTTCACGGTGGCGCGGTCGTAGTGGCGGTATCCGACGAAGACGCCTTCGGAATAGTCGACCTGCAATTCTCCCGGCTTGGTGTAGTAGGTTTTGAACGTGGGATTGTCTTCCCACTGGCGCTCAAAAGACGCGGGCAGCTTGCCGGACGGACTGTACTCGCCGAAGAGGATCTGCGCGAGAGCGGTGCCGCCTTCCTGTCCGGGATACCAAGCCTCGATGATGCCGGGAACCTGGTCGATCCATCGCGTCATGTCCACTGCGCCGCCCGAGGTGATGACGACGATTGTGTTCTTGTTGACGCTCGAGATCTGGCGGATGAGTTCGTCCTGGCCAGCGGGCAAGCGGAAGGTGCGGTCGAAACCTTCGGACTCAGTGGCGGGATCGAAGCCGACACACACAATGACGACATCGGCTTTGGCGGCGAGTGCCTTGGTTTCTTTGCCGATGGACTCACTGGCGGCGGCCACGCCGAAGCTGGCGGTCGCGCCGCCGGTGGCTTCGAAATATTCCAGCTTGATCTGGTACGGCTTGCCCGCTTCGAAGCGCTTGCCGAAAGAGTCGAGCGTCTCAGCGTGGCGTTTCCAGTCGTCGATCACGGGTTCGCCATCGATGTAGAGACGCACGCCGTCATCGGCCGAAGTGTAGAACTTGTAGTCGTCGGTGGTCTTGGGAATGAAATATCCGGTCCAGCGAATGGAGAAGTGATCGACCGGGCCGCCGGAAATGTAGCTATCGTCTCCCCACTTGAAGGCGACCGTTTTGTCGGTACGCACGAGCGCCGGGTCTCCGGTCAGTTGCTCGTTGTTGAAGTACTCACCCTTTAGGCCGGACTCTCCGCCGGGGCCGGTGACGAACTCGACACGCTGGAAAACATCGGCGAGATCTGGAGCATCTTCGGCGTATAGCACTTTGCCTGCGGCGCCGAGATAGTTGCTGATGCCCTCCATGAAACTGACGGAGGCGAAGGGCTTGGTTTGCGCGCTTCCGCCGCCACCGGGAACCGCTGGATAGGCGTTCGGTCCGATCACTGCGACGGTCTTTGATTTGTCGACGGGTAGCAGGTTGCCGGAATTCTTGAGAAGCACCATGCTCTTGCGCGATTCCTCGAGCGTGAGAGCGCGTCCGGGCTGGCTGTAGGGCGGGATGGAGGAATCGGTTTGCGGCTTGTCGAAGAAACCGAATTCCATCGCGGTGCGCAGAATTCGGCGGACCTTTTCATCGATGGTGGCGACGGAAACTTTCCCTTCGTTCACGGGCGCGACCAGGGTTTTCACGTTCATGAATTTGCCGCTGGGCATTTCGAGGTCGAGGCCGCCATTGGCAGCGGCGACGCCGTCGTAGGTGGAATCCCAGTCCGACATCAGGATGCCGCGGAATCCCCATTCCTTCTTGAGGATTTGGTTATTCAGGTAGTCGTTCTGGGTCATGTGGATTCCGTTGGTGAGGTTGTAGGAATCCATGATGGCGCCGACCTTTGCTTCTTTCACGGAAGCTTCGAAAGCGGGGAGGTAGATCTCGCGCATGGTGCGCTCGTCGATGTTGGAACTGACCTTGTGGCGCTCGTATTCCTGGTTGTTGCCCATGAAGTGCTTGGCGGTGGCAATGACGTGTTTGCTCTGGATGCCCTTGATCAGGGAAACGGCCATCCGGGACGCGAGGAACGGATCTTCGCCGAGATATTCGAAATTGCGGCCGCACATGGGCGCGCGGTAGATGTTCATGGCGGGAGCGAGGATGAAATGAACGCCGCGGGCGCGGGCATCGTCGCCCAACATGGCGCCGACGCGCAGCCCGAGGTCGGCGTCAAACGTGGCGGCCAGGGCGATGGTCGCCGGGTACGCAGTGGTGAGGCCGTAGTCGTGCACGCCCATGGGGCCGTCGGACATTTTCAGTTCGGGGATGCCGACGCGGGGAACCGGCCGGATGAAGAAGTCGTTGATGCCGCCGATGTAGGTAATTTTCTCTTCCAGCGTCATCTGGCTG
>Ga0302171_10000349_pt1 | contig 10893 bp, 8 predicted proteins | sample I_Fen_N2_2_FD_193495 | JGI IMG/M metagenome (GOLD analysis project Ga0302171, IMG submission 193495) | Peat permafrost microbial communities from Stordalen Mire near Abisko, Sweden - I_Fen_N2_2 | ecosystem: Environmental > Terrestrial > Soil > Wetlands > Permafrost | place: Sweden: Abisko... | reverse complement strand
AGCAATTGCTTCGCCATGGCCTGAACAGCTTGCGTGCTTTGTTCGACGATCAGGGTGCCCTCATCCGAGGCGACATTGGTGTCCTTGGCAGCGCTGGTAGAGTTCTACGCATTGCACACCATCTTGTGCGCGCTTGCGCACATCGGGTTGATCGATGTCGCGTAACTGATGCTGGATGCCCACGCTTGATGCACGTTCGACAGAGCACCAGCGATGCTCGGCTTCTGGCTCCCGAGAACATGAGATTCCTGCCCGCCACCTCAGCAGTCGCCAGACCCGATTTGTCTGATCACCCAGGAATGACGCTGACCGTGTTGGCGACGCCGTCTTCGCTAGATGAGCGTTCGACGCCCAGTGGAGCGGCACGTCGGTCGCGCAAATAGCGATAACTTTTGCGGCTCTCTTCAATCCGCCCGCGGTCCAGCGTGGCACGGACAGGATGTCCGTCGGTGGCCTCGACCAACACGTTTCCGAACGGGTCGACGGCGACACTCTCGCCAGGAAACGACAGGCCCTTGCCTTCACCAATCCGGTTCACCAGAACGACAAAGCATTGGTTTTCCATGGCGCGGGTGATCACGGCGCGACGATGTACGGGGCCGTAGGGGTCCATGTTGCCGTCCAGTACGAGGATGAGGTCGGCGCCCAACAGGGCCAGCGAGCGGGCGGTCTCCGGAAACTCGATGTCGTAGCAGATGAGCATGCCAACGCGTAACGAGGCGATTTCACACACCGCGTACTGCGAGCCGGCAGCGAAAATGCCCCAGTCCGTATCGGGCCAGAGATGAGTCTTGCGGTATTTGAGGGCAATGCGCCCTGATCCATCGATCAACATTGCAGTGTTATACGCCCGCCCGTCAGCCACCTCGCAAAAACCGAAAGCGATGGCGGTATTGCGTTTGCGTGCCGCCTCCTGAATGAGTCGGATGGGCTTGCTACGGGTGGTCAGCCCAGTAGTGCCAATCTCACTCTTACTTGGGAAACCTGAGAGTGTCGTCTCAGGAAACACGATCAAATCCGTATCGAGGGGGGCATTGCGGATCATCGACAGCATGTTGCTCAGGTTGATCTCGACCTGTGCGTCTGCGATGGGAAGTTGCGCCAGCAAAATGTTCATGGGGGCCTCCATAAAAAAAGGGCACCGCACCTGGGTCGATGGGCGCGGCGCCCTGAAACGTCAAACAGTGCGACTATCGATCAGAACCAGAAAACCGGGGTCGTCGTCAGCAACTCGATGCCGGTCCGGGTGACGATGAAGTTCTGCTCCCACCCCACGCTGCCGACACCTTTTCGCGTCATGAAGGACTCCCCCGAGGCGACCATCCCCTCTTCGAAAATATCGTCTGCCGTGACCGAATCGCGGTTGATGATCGGGTGTTCCCACATGGAGCCATTGCCGTGGCCAAAGTACGGCCATTGCTTGGCGGCCAGGTCCTCTTCTTCGGCCACCCGTGCCTGCACACGCTCGGCCTCGCCTACGACGTCGAGCACCCGGGCGCCGTGTTTCACGGAGTTCATCACCGCCTCCGTGATGGCGTAAGAGTCGATCAGCAGCGAGCGCTGCTCCGGGGTGGGCTTGCCGCCGCAAACCAACGAGCGTCCGGGGTCGAGCCAGTAACCCTGATGGGTGGGCCCATAGATCCAGGTCCGGACCATATCGCCCTTGCTCGGCGCGCCCATGGAATACCCGTACATGGGATCACGCTCGAAGAACTGACTGTCCTCGTCGTTGCCGAAGTTCACCGGAATCCGCAGCCAGCCTCCCCCACGACGTGTCAGCTCATAAGCGCCCTCTGCCGCCGCCTCGGCCGCAGTCTTGCCCGCGTAAAGGCTGTCGCACACGCGATATAAGGCGCTGGAGACCATCTGCCCCGCTTCGCGGAACATGTCCAGCTCTCGCGGGCTCTTGATCCGGCGGCAACGGCGGATCAGGTTATCGTCATACTCGAACTGGATACCGGGCGTCTGTTCCGCGAGCTGCTTGGCGTATTTCATCGGCAGATTGTCGGACCCGACGAACACGACGCTGCGACGAGGCTTGCGCGCGTTCAGTGCCTTGGCGACGCTGCTGATCGGGTCGTCACTGAAGAAATAATCACCACAGCGCACCATACGACGACGCACTGTCGCCACATCGGCATGCAGTTCCGGTTCCTTTCCGAGTTCCAGTATCACGCAGCAGAAACCTCGCGCGTTCCAGATTGGGGAATCCGGTTCCTGACCAGAGTGTTCCGACCAGAAGTTGGTCAACCAAAGTGTTTCCATGGCTCGTTCATAATGGCCGGCTGTCTTGCCCCAGACAATGGCCAGCTCATAACCCTGACGGCGCATTTCATCTTCCACTTTTCTCCAGCGACCTTGATATTCATCCACCGGGAAATAACCGTCGGGGTAATTCATTCTTTCGATCGTCATTACGATTACCTCATTCTTTGTTTTTATACATAAGCGCGTCGAATATTAATCCGCGTTCGAACGCCTTAGCCGTCATATTCAACCCATGAAGGGAGAATTCAAATACTGCAAATCTGCACTATTGCTATCGTTATTAAATTAACGATGGACGAAAGTTCGTATCGCTAGAGGTCGCGTTCCACGACAATATGTGCAAGTTGTCGAAGTGAATCGGCTTCCGGGCCAAATGCGTCCAATGCTGTTATCGCCCCCTGGAGAAGTTGCCAGGCATAATGCCGCGCGCCCTCCAATCCCAATGAAGAAACAGCGGTGGACTTGTCGGCGTACTGGTCCGTGTGAACCGCTTTCCCCAAGGCCACCGGATTTGCGACGACATCCAGAATGTCGTCGCACACTTGAAAGGCTCTGCCGATCTGTTCGGCGTATTTTCTCAAGGCCACGAAGCGATTCGGTTCCACAGTTGCGCCACTCGCCATTGCGCCCAGCACGACGCTAGCCTCGATCAATGCGCCGGTTTTCAAACGCTGCATTTCGGCGACTTGCTCCAGCGTCGGGCAGGCTCCAGCCAGCGCCATATCGAGAAACTGGCCGCCTGCAAGACCAGAGGGGCCAGCCGCCCTGGCCATGACCGCCACCATTTGCAGGCGAGTCCCGGCACTGACCGCCGATGGTTGCGCCAGCGATTCGAACGCCAATGCCTGCAAGGCATCACCCGCGATCAAGGCCGTGCTCTCGCCATAGGCCACATGCAACGCAGGCTTGCCTCGACGAACGAGCGCGTCGTCCAGTGCCGGTAGATCGTCGTGTATCAAGGAATAGGCGTGCATCAGCTCCACCGCGCAAGCGACACCGTCCGCAGCGTCAAGCCGCCCTCCCATGGCTTCACACGCACTGTATGCGAGTATTGGCCGCAAACATTTACCCGGTTCAAATACGCCGTAAGCCATGGCGTTATACAGTTTGTCCAATGAAGGACTGGAGTGCGTCAGTAGTTTCCGTAATCCATTGTCCAGTCGAGCGCGAAGTGTCAGATATCTTTCGCTGTTCATGGTTTCATATATTCGCATCACAGGCTCGCCAGATTTATTCGTTATCCGCGACGGCGCGTAACGTAGAGTGCGCATAAGAAGGCGAGGCCCATTTCGAATAAATAATCCAACCCGCCATCGCCAGGAAAACAATCATGATCGGCACCGCCCAGTTTTCGTACCAGGCAAGTTCCGGGTAACGAGGCCATGAAATATTGAGCGCTTCGAATAGGGTCCAACCGGTGGCCGCGAAGATGGCGGGAATACTCAAGATGCCCAGAGAGAACGGCCCCTCTCGCCAGTCACCTTTCAATACGCTTATACAAGCGCCCACCAGCGGGAATGCAAAGGCGAGATAGAACCCGGCAATACTGAACGCCAGTAACAGCGGATAAATATTGGTGAAAGACAGCATGAACAACAGTGCCGATAACCCGCCCGTCAACAGAAAAGCGCGTGTAGGCAATTTGTCGTCCCCACTCAACTGTCGCAGGAAATCCGAGCAGGGAATGGTTCTGTCCCGAGCGAACGCCCAAATGACCCGCGATACCGAAGCCTGAATGCCCAGCATGCACGCCAGAAATCCAATGATGAACAGCACCAGCATGCCCTTGTAAGCGATCTGCCCCAGATGAGTGATCAGCGTCACCGTGACAGGGTCGCTTCCCGCAGGGAACTCCAAGGTGGGCAAGGCCAAGATCAGCGAAAACGCCGAGAATGCCACCACCGCGCCAACCGACAGCAGGCAAAACAGCATCGCCTTGGGCACCGCTCGTTCAGGATCTTTGACTTCCTCAGCGACGGCACCGGCGCTTTCAAAGCCCACGAATGCCCAACCGCAATAGGCAATGGCGAGCGCTACTTTCGACGAGAAAAAGCCGGAGATGCCTGGTTCCGGCCAGGCAAACACCTGAGCGTCGGGAATCAGGATGGACAGCGCGTTGACTTTGAACTCCACCAGCAACAGCACGCCGATGCCGACCGAACCGATCACTTCGGCACCAATGCACAGCCAGACGATGGTCGAGAAAATCTTTCGGCCTTGAGTATTACCCCACGTGGCGAATGCGATGAGAAACAGCGCAATCGGCACACTGATCATCTTGTCGGTCGCATCGATGCCGAACAGCTGTGCCACGAATCCCGCGCCGCCCAGGGCTACCGTTGCAATGGTAATCGGCAGCGTGCAGATGTAAGTCCAGCCTGCAAACCAGCCAAAGCGACTGCCGAGCAGGTACTTGGACCACTGATAAATACTGCCCTCATATGGAAATCTCGATACCAGCATGGCGAAGACCAACGCCACTAAAAGTTGCCCTGCCATGGCCACCACCAACCCCCACCAGAAGGCAGGGCCGACCGTTAAAATGCCGATTCCGAAGATGGAGTAAAGCGCCACAATGGGCGATATGAAGGCAAAGGCCAGGGAAAATGTGGAGGAAAAATTCAGTTCACGCTGGAGGTGATGTCCCTTTTCCTGACAATTGTCCTTGCCAACCGATGTGCTGTTCATGGGCATACTCCCGCCGCTCGCGTAATCCGCGAGTCTTCAAGTTCATATTGTTATCGTTGTAGGCCGGCCGCTGAATGACCGATGTTGCGGGGAAGCGTGCCGAGCCTTGAAGGCGATGTTAGCGCTCGTTACCGACTGTACCAATAGTGCTAATCTGCACTAGCCACCGTTATGACTGCCCGAACATGTGCATCATGAACAAAGAAAATATTTCCCGTTCACTGGTGATGTCGAGTTTGGCGTACAACCGCTGCTTATAATTTCTGACCGTTCCCAGACTAAGATCCAGTTTTTCTGCGATCACGGGCATGGAATACCCGCGCAAAGTTTTTTCGACCAGTTGTCGCTCGCGCGGGCTGAGGTGATAAGTAATATAGAATTGTTCGAAGAACTCTTTTACATCCGTTTGTATATACCCTTCGCTTTTCTGTTCGAGAAATACTGCTCTAACACTCGTGGCAGCAGCGGATACATTCTTGGAATATTCCCAGTGGGCAATCAAGCCCTCAACATGAACTGCGATCAGTTCAGGCTGACTCAATATGAATTCCAATGTTTCGGTTCCGAAGGCGTTTGCGGCCAAGGCGTGCCAGGCGGGGTTTTGGTAGATGATCCTGTTATCACTGCCTAACGTTAGAACGCCAACCTTTCCATTCCCGAACAAGGCACCGAGCCCCTCCAGAAACTCCGTTCGCATGTGCGCGGCATGCGCTGCGACGATGATCGGGTAAAGGGCGGTGAAAAAGGCGATTTCATCCTCATTGAACAGGGTGTACTCGCGGTCGAAGCAGAAACCCAGATAACCCCCACCGATGACAGGCAGCATCAGCGTCAGCTCGTCCAGAATCTGCCCCGACTTGAAGATTTCATCGTAATAAACATTGGAATCATCCTCGCTTTGCATGAGTGAAAACGTGACCACAGAGGGCACACGATCTTCAGTCACTAACCGAAGCAGAGGGTCGATCCTGTAGAGGTGACTCATGTATTGCTCTACCGCCTCGCCGCTCAAAGACGTGTTGACAATGAACTCGGGGGCAGAAAACCTGCTGTACTTGATAGCCAGCCAACGCTCACAGTCAATATATTGTCCCAGCGTCTCCAGCACGATGGCATAAAAGCCCTGTTGCCCTACCGCATCGACAACGGCCGATATTGCTGCCGCCACACGTTTATGATCATGAAAGACTTCCCCCATGAGGACCTCCGATTTTGCAAATGCCTTATCGCGTTAAGCATAGTCCTTTCACAGTGCAATATGCCCACCAAACGACGCGCATAACCGATGGCTCCAATACGATACCCGATCTTAATTCTGGCAAATATCGAGCACTCTAGTATCTATCTCGCGTGATTGAATAACGCGCCAGCTAACGACAATCGATCACTTACACGAGAGACCTGGCAACGACTATGCCACGCTGACACAAAGAACCAGATACGCAATAGTGCAATATTGCACCATTGACTTTTCATCAAGAGACGAGGCATCAGCTGCCTTTCACGAAATCCTGCTTCGTCCTCCCGCGAACACTCTGCTCAGGGTGTTTCATTGATTGCGCTGATGATTACTATCGAACGGCTTTCCTGTTTGGAGGCTTCTCTGGTAAGCAGCCGTTGCAATAAACACTACGGAAATGTCGTACATTACATCGCCACCTCTCGTTGTTTTATAGATATTACAGCGTATTTTTCCCTCTCCCCGAGGAGGAATTACCTTAATATCCCCTCCATTCCGGCTCTTGGTTCGATCTAGGTCCAACGGCGCAGAAACCAGCTCTCCCGTCTCAATCTTGGCAATCACAAGATCCCTCGGTATCGTTGCGAACGACCTTTGCCTTGTTTGTTGGTACAAAGAATTGAGTCCCCGGGCAATCAGACTCACACACATCTCATCCACCTGCGTCTTGAGCGTTTTGCCATCCTTCCTGGGGGGCCACCGCACAAAGTCTCCCTGAATAGTCGAAACTTCTTTCTTTAGCAAATTTGCACCTTCTGGTCGAAATCCAGGGGCATCCGCAGCGAAAACATAGGTAACCATCGAGTGAAAAGTTGAGGCCAATAAACGTGAATTGCTGTTGGCGAGACTCTGTTTTACATACGCCTCTGTATACCATCGAGCCTCAACCAATACTCTATTTTTGTCGGTTTCCGCGTAGGCTCCATTGAGGACGGCCAAGGAAAAAACGGTTGTAGCAATCACGCCGAAGTTCATGTGAGATCCTTTCTGGTTTTGATCATGTTAGCCGGCCGATATGTAGACAACCGTACGCCAGCAGCAGTTGAGTGAAATTCCCGTAGATTACAGGCGCAGCTCTAGGTCCGTCTCGACCGATTTTTGTCTGTCATAACAGGCCGCTTTGGGTCGTTCTCTGCAGGTCATGTCCACGAATCGTGCTGGTCAAATCCGATGCAAATGACTGGTCAGGTCGAATGCAAATGGGTGGGCAAGTCCGTGCAATTACCCAAGTTATAAAGAGGCTAAAGAGCGCTATGGCATTCAGGGTATCCAACGAGGTGCTGTTGCTCCCGAACGACCTCCTTTGGTGCCTTCCTGAATATTGATCCTGCCAAGTTGTTCCGCTTCTCGTTTCAAGCGCACTAGGTCTGCCAGGATTGCTTCGCGCAAGCGCATCCCGATCGCTCTCGTCAGTTTGACAATGGCCGTAGCACGCGGCATCTGATGCTCGCCGAGGGTCTTGATGATGTCTTCAACCCTCTCACGATTTTGACCTTGTGGCGCGGACGTGCGAACTGCCATCCGCTGTCAGCCCAGCGCCTTTCTCGGGCTTGGCACTTTCACTGCCTGATCACCGCGAAGCGCGGCCAGGGTGCGGTTGACTGTGGATAGCCGATTTTGCGCCGTCGCTATGGCTAGCTCACCGCGCTCGACCTGCTGCCGTAAATGTTGGGCATAGTCGCGCAAGGTCTGTCGATCAATCTGCCGCGCATCATTAAACCCAGGTCCAGCGTCTGATCGACACCAGCATGCAAACGCCCGCCAACGATCACTGTGCGCCTTGACCGTGCCGTAATGCCCGCGACCAAATAGGTCTTTCAGCGCCTGCGGCCCGGCATAACTCAGTTGTCGGCCATAGCCAAAATTGCGTCCATCTCGCCTGCCCATCAGTGCCATGATCGAACTCCTCTAGAAGCCAAACCTTTAAAACCTTCCCTACTTCATCCCGCCATGAATGCTGAGTGTTATCAGGGATCAAGGCCCCTGCGACCTGTGAGGGTTGTCCACTAACGCGGGACTGGCGGCTCCTTACGTCCGAGAGCTTGGGCATCTCATGATCTGACCTCCTGAGCACTTCCGAAGAAGTGGGCGGGTGGAGGCTGCACTGGCTGACGGGGCCAGTGCCGCGAGATCCTGAGTCGGGGGAAGGCAGTGAGGCGATGACCGGGGCGTGCCTGACTGTCAGTCAGGTGCAGTCCATTCCGTGGGCTGCGGCACCATCATCTGTATCGCTGTTGCTGGTGACTTCGGTGTTTGTCACGCCGATTGTCACGCCGATTGTCGCGAGGGGAAATGCCGCAAAGCCTTGTACGAGTTGGGCTGCAGCAGCGGTAGGAGCGCCCGTCTCTTTCCGGGAGAAAGAGACGGGCGCAGGTTGGCGCAATGAAGTAGCCAAGCGAATAGGTTGCTGCAGGGCAGCTATAAAAGGGTATGGGTTGCCGCAGTGGCACTCTGGTAGAAGTAGGCATCCATCACATCGCTGTGACCGTGCGAGCCGCCGGACGCTAATCGCACTTTGGGAGAACCACCACAGTGAGGCGTAGCCTTAAAGGTTCTGGTTACCTGGGGTTGCTGTTAACGACAGCGCTTTGCCCGATCTTTTCTACGCCTGTGGATAATTCGGATTAAAGTTCGAGTTGTTTGGGAGTTCTGCGGCGTTGTCTGAAATTATCCACCTTTAGCAATCTGTGGTTTACGCACCACATTTTGCTTTAGGCAAGCGTTCGCTCCTGACACTTCTCCGGGCGCAAGGGCAAAAAACAAGACTTCTGGCTTCCCTTACCCCAAACACCATTGCGGTTGGCGTTTCCAGTCATCTGGAAATCCCATAAGTTTCAAAAAAACCGATTCCCTCTGGTCCATCATTTCGGCCAAGTGAAATTTCCAATGGCTGTCTGGACTGATCAAATCGGTTAGATACGCCAGCATCGTTAGTACTATAAATAGCCGTTGCTTGGGCTGAGGCCGGTCGCCAGGCGCATTTTGGATGACCCATTCTTTAGGTAAGGATGGTCGAATCGAGAGCTCCCGGTTCCATAGTCGTGAGTGGTGGGCGCAGCAGTTTCGAATGAAAGTCAGAGTGTGGAGCCAGGAGGCCAATACTTCGAAGGGAAGATTGAATCTGCTCGCGATCGCTTTCTTGTCGACGCTTTTGCCTATGGCATTGAACAGGGTGGATACCGTCCCAAGGCTAAGTTCTTCCAGAACAGCCCAGGCGGGCGGCAACTCGGGATGGGAATAGGTCGATCCGTAGAATCGAAAATAGTTATCGCGCATGCGATTTTCAATTCGCTGCTGCTGGACCTGATCTGCTCGGCTGCTCTTTTTTATACGATCAATCTCACGTCCGAGTTTGTTGCGTTCCTTGCTCAGTTGATCTCGCAGGGGCCGCAATAAAGCAGAATGCGAAAATGACGAGGAGAAGATTGACGCCTCAGCTATCCAGTCAGGCCCGTACTTAGGGCACATGTGATTGCTGATAGTCGCTCGTATGGCGACTTCGACACGTTCGATAGCATCCATGGTAATGCGTCGCAACGAACCATCGAAGCGGTAGATGTCGACGACTGCTTCCAGAGTGCTCCCAGGCTTGAAGGTGTGTTCAGGGTTTGTTTCCTGAAAAGGGCGCATGTAGGGGCTCAGGCGAAACAGCGTGACCACTTCTAGGAAACGCATGGCGCGGTCGTCGTTTGCGACTTGCAGGCCTCGTTGCTTTAGCAGTTCCAATTGCTGTTCTACGCTGAGGGCCGGCTTGTCGAAGGGCCTCATGTAGTTTTCTCCAGGCAAAAAAAACCCGCACGATTTGAGCTTGCTGACTGGGTCAGCCTAGGCTTGGCGGGTGTGTTGGGGTGCATTATAGGTAGCTGCGGCAGGTCGTCAACGTGATGCTGAAGCGAATTTGTAACGTGCGGGAGGGCCGGCAGGTTTTGGTGCAGGGCAGGAATTTTGGGGAAGGGGGTCATTTGAGAGAGGCTGGAAGCTTAAGCCTTTTAGCTTGACTCGCGGGCTAGGCAGCTCTTCTCAAGGAGGTGTAGCAGTTGGATTTTTTATGGGTACAAACAACAAGGCCCCTGCATTTCTGCAGGGGCTTTGTTTTGTATGGTGCCGGCACCAGGAATCGAACCCGGGACCTACTGATTACAAGTCAGTTGCTCTACCATCTGAGCTATACCGGCGTGTCAGGGCGACGATTATAGCGATTGGATTGGTTATGTAAACCCCTGAATTCTGACTATTTTTGCTTTTGTGTCAGTCCGGCCCTGCGGACTCTTCCGCAGAGCCGGGCGGCGGGATTGCCTGGAGGGGTCAAACGCTGTTTTTGACGGCGTTGATCAGGTCTTGGCTCAGCACTTGCGCGGGCGCTACTTGCACGCTTTGGGTGTAGAACGGCGGCAGGTTCTGGGCCAGTGTCGACAACGCTTGAGCCGTGGTGTTGCCCGGCAATAGTACGTATTGCAGGTTGGACGGATAGCTCTGCGGCACGGGGCCTTCCATGGTCGAGCCGTATGCGCCGAAGGTCATCACTGCCTGCGGGGTGGTGGGGTCGGGGGCATACAGAAAGACGAAGGTGCCGTACTTCGGATGGGTCAGGTATTGCTCGGCCTGAGCGCGAACGGCCGGATCGGGGTCATTCATCAGTGTCCAGCGCATGACCGCGTAGTTACGGGTCGTTTCCATAAACGCTGTACGAATCGGCG
>Ga0302171_10000345_pt1 | contig 10912 bp, 7 predicted proteins | sample I_Fen_N2_2_FD_193495 | JGI IMG/M metagenome (GOLD analysis project Ga0302171, IMG submission 193495) | Peat permafrost microbial communities from Stordalen Mire near Abisko, Sweden - I_Fen_N2_2 | ecosystem: Environmental > Terrestrial > Soil > Wetlands > Permafrost | place: Sweden: Abisko... | reverse complement strand
AGACTGCCGAGCACGTAGTCGACCACGCCACGGGCGTTGCAACCCGGCGCGCTGGACCAGGTGATCCCGGCTTGTTGAAAATAATCCAGATCCAGGTGATCGGTGCCAATGGTGCAGGTACCGACAAAACGCACCTTGCTGCCTTCGAGCAACGCGCGGTTGACGTTGGTCACCGAGCGCACCAGCAATACATCGGCCTGTTCGACGGTGGCACGGTCGATGGAACGTCCTGGCACCCGGCGGATTTCACCGAAACTTGCAAAGAAAGCATCGAGCAGGGGGATATTTTCGTCGGCAACAATCAGCATGGCAGGCTCCTTAGGCGGATCGGCAGTGTAGGCGTAGAGGCGGGTGGTGAGCCAGCGTGCATTGTGCATCCTGGATATGAAGGACTGCATATTTCCTGTGGCGAGGGAGCATGAGGGTTCATTCAAGAGCTCGATTACAAATCGGTAACACAGGTCTTTTCCTGACCGTTACGTCAACGCGTAGAATGCGCGCCTGCGCATCAATACCTTCTGGACGTTTTACCCTTGAATTCTGTGACTGACCGTCCCACCGCAACACCCCTCAATCGCCCGGCCCGGGTTCGCCTTGAGCTGAAAAACCTGCTCGCCCTGGCGCTGCCGATCATGATCGCGCAACTGGCGACCACGGCCATGGGGTTCGTCGATGCCGTGATGGCCGGGCGGGTCGGTCCGCGTGACCTGGCCGCCGTGGCACTCGGTAATTCGATCTGGGTGCCGGTGTTCCTGCTGATGACCGGTACTTTGCTGGCCACCACGCCGAAAGTCGCCCAGCGTTTCGGCGCCGGCACCCACAGCGAAATCGGCCCGATCGTGCGTCAGGCGCTGTGGCTGGCGCTGGTGGTGGGGTTGATGGCGACCGGCATTCTGTTCAGTGCCGAACCGGTTTTGCGGGTCATGAAGGTCGACCCCGAACTGATTGGCCCGTGCATGCAGTATCTGCATGGCATCGCCAGCGGCTTGCCTGCCGTCGCCATTTACCATGTGCTGCGCTGTTTCAGCGATGGCCTGGGCCGTACCCGCCCGGCGATGGTGCTGGGTCTGTGCGGGCTGGCGCTGAATATTCCTCTGAACTACATCTTCATTTATGGCCACTTCGGTGTCCCGGCCATGGGTGGCGTCGGCTGCGGTTGGGCCACGGCGATCGTGATGTGGGTCATGGCGCTGGGCATGGCCGGTTGGGAGCGCTGGGCGCCGGTGTACCAGTCGAGTGAACTGTTCAGCCGTTTCGATTGGCCGCAATGGTCGGTGATCAAGCGCTTGCTGGGTATCGGCCTGCCTATCGGCATCGCGGTGTTCGCCGAGTCGAGTATCTTTGCCGTGATCGCCCTGCTGATCGGCAGCCTCGGCGCCACCGTGGTCGCCGGGCATCAGATCGCCCTGAACTTCAGCTCGCTGGTGTTCATGATCCCCTACTCCCTCGGCATGGCTGTGACGGTACGGGTCGGCCAGGCGCTGGGCCGTCAGGAGCCGCGCGAAGCACGCTTCGCCGCCGGGGTCGGCATGGGCACGGCCCTGGCTTACGCCTGTTTGTCGGCGAGCATGATGCTGTTGCTGCGCGAGCACATCGCAACGATCTACACCGCTGACCCGACGGTAGTCAAAGTCGCGGCGATGCTGATTGTCTACTCGGCACTGTTCCAGTTTTCCGATGCGATACAGGTCACGGCGGCCGGTGCGCTGCGCGGTTATCAGGACACCCGGGTAACGATGATCCTGACGCTGTTCGCGTATTGGGGCATTGGTTTGCCGGTGGGTTACGTCCTTGGCCTGACCGATTGGTTCGGCGCACCGAGTGGCCCGAGCGGGCTATGGCAGGGCTTGATCGTGGGCTTGAGCTGTGCGGCGCTGATGCTGTCGATCCGCCTGACACGCAGTGCGCGCAAGCGGATTCGTATCAGTCATTCGCTGGGTTGACCCAATGCTGTAGGAGCGAGCTGGGCGATTTGACGATGGACATGAAGGGCACCGCGCTTATCCAGCAAATGCGCGTTAACGTTAACGTCCATCGCGAGCGGGGCTCGCTCCTACAGAGGTCAGCGTCGGTTATTCGGACTTCTTGCGGATCCAGTACAGGTAAGTGCCTGCCTCTTCCTGCTGACCGACCAGTTCGTGATCGAGAAACACGCAGAATTTGGGGATGTCGCGCCGGGTCGAAGGATCGGTGGCGATCACCTTCAGCAGACCGCCAGGCGCCAGGTCACGGATGTGCTGGTGCAGCATCATGACCGGCTCCGGGCAGTTGAGGCCGGTGGCGTCCAGAGTGCCGTCAACCGGTGTATCGATCATTTCACTCATGATTTACTCCTGAAACTTGCCGGCATTCTCGCGCATTGCCGGGTGTTCGGTCATCTGTGGCATTACGCCTCACCCTGCGGGAGCGGGCTTGCCCGCGATGGCGGTTGCTCAGCCGACTCAAAGGTTGAATGTTACGGCCTCACCGCGGGCAAGCCCGCACCCACAGGTTTTATCTGATCAGCGGGACTTCGGCTTCTTCACATCCAGTCGACGCAAATGGCAGGTCACTTCCTCACGGTCGTGATACAGCTGTTTGCAGCCAATCTCGACCTTGATGCCCCGCGCCTTGAAGCCGTCGGCGATCCGCTCCAGCAGGCGCTTCACTTCGGCGTAACGCTGTTTCATCGGCAACTTGAGGTTGACCACGGCTTCGCGGCAATGCCCCTCGCCAATCCATTCTTCGAGCATCGCGGCGTTACGCGCCGGTTTTTCGACGATGTCGCACACCATCCAGTCCACCGGTTGCTTGGGCTTGAAGGTGAAACCGTCGGCCATCAGGTGTTGCACCAACCCGGTATCCATCAGGCTTTCGGCCATCGGGCCGTTGTCGATGGCGGTCACCAGCATGCCCCGATTGACCAGTTGCCAGGTCCAGCCACCGGGCGCAGCGCCCAGATCGACGCCGGTCATGTCGCCGTGCAGGCGCTCATCCCACTGGTCGCGCGGGATGAAATGGTGCCACGCCTCTTCCAGCTTCAGTGTCGAGCGGCTTGGCGCCTCGCGGGGGAATTTCAAACGTGGAATGCCCATCGGCCACATCGCCGAGTTGTTCGCCTCTGCCAGGCCCATGAACACTTCGCGGCCGCTTTTGAAGGTCAGCAACAGACGTGGCTTGTGGGCGTCTTCCACCAGTTTTCCGGCAGCCATCAGCGCCTTGCGCAGGTGGACTTCGAATTTCTTGCAGAAATTCGACAGTTCCTTGCCGTCGTTGGTATCGACCATCTCCAGCCACAGGCTGCCGCACAGCGGAAAGTCGGCCATATGGGCGAGGATCACGCTGATGCGATCGGTTTCCGGCAAATCGATGAAGATCCCCCGAGCCCACTGGCGCGGGAAGATCAATTGATCGAAACGCTGACCGCGCATCAACCGTTCGGCGCCGTCTTCTTCGGTGCAGACGAATTCGGCGCAGGCGCTGGCGGTCTTGGCCTTGGCATAACCGGCCACGTTCAGCCGCGCGGCGAGGTCGGAAATCTCGGAACAGACTTCGCCTTCGAAGCCCGGCCGGCAGTGCATAAAGAGGGTGTTCATTCTTACTCCTGGGCAGATGGCGAGACATTCAACCACTGCGCGATGCCCAGACTTGCGTTGAAGCAAAGCCTGTCACGAAAACCGGCGCATGATAACTGACTTCGGAACCTCGGACTTATCGATAGAGTCCAGTAATTAGCCAGCTACTCAAAACAGGGCTAGGTTTAATGCTCTGCCCGTCCCCTCCGTCCGTAGCCGTGCGGACTCAAAGGAGTGATTGCAATGCCCTCCCTCAACAGTTTGAACACCCTTAAAACCCTGCAAGTCGACGACAAGACTTATCACTATTTCAGCCTGCCGGATGCCGCCAAGAGCCTGGGCGATCTGGACAAGCTGCCGATGTCGTTGAAAGTGCTGCTGGAAAACCTGCTGCGCTGGGAAGACGAAAAAACCGTCACCGGCGCCGACCTCAAGGCGATTGCCGCCTGGCTCAAGGAACGCCGCTCCGACCGCGAAATCCAGTACCGCCCGGCGCGGGTGCTGATGCAAGACTTCACTGGCGTGCCCGCCGTGGTCGATCTGGCGGCCATGCGCGCGGCGATGGCCAAGGCCGGCGGTGATCCGCAACGAATCAATCCACTGTCGCCGGTGGACCTGGTGATCGACCACTCAGTGATGGTCGACAAATTCGCCAGCAGCAGCGCCTTCGAACAGAACGTCGACATCGAAATGCAGCGCAACGGCGAACGTTATGCCTTCCTGCGCTGGGGCCAGAGCGCCTTCGACAATTTCAGCGTGGTGCCGCCGGGCACCGGGATCTGCCACCAGGTGAACCTGGAGTACCTCGGTCGCACGGTCTGGACCAAGGACGAGGACGGACGCACCTACGCCTTCCCGGACACACTGGTGGGCACCGACTCCCACACCACCATGATCAACGGTCTGGGCGTGCTCGGCTGGGGCGTTGGCGGGATCGAAGCGGAAGCGGCGATGCTCGGCCAGCCGGTGTCGATGCTGATTCCCGAAGTGATCGGCTTCAAGCTCAGCGGCAAACTCAAGGAAGGCATCACCGCCACCGATCTGGTGCTGACGGTCACCCAGATGCTGCGCAAGAAAGGCGTGGTCGGCAAGTTCGTCGAATTCTATGGTGACGGGCTGGCTGACTTGCCGTTGGCCGACCGCGCGACCATCGCCAACATGGCCCCGGAATACGGCGCCACCTGCGGTTTCTTCCCGGTGGACGAGGTGACGCTGGAGTATCTGCGTCTGTCCGGCCGCCCCCTCTCGACCGTCAAATTGGTCGAGGCCTATAGCAAGGCGCAGGGCCTGTGGCGTCTGCCGAGCAAAGAACCCGTATTCACCGACAGCCTCGCGCTGGACATGGGCAGCGTCGAAGCCAGCCTCGCCGGGCCGAAACGCCCGCAAGACCGCGTGTCGCTGCCGAACGTCGCGCAAGCGTTCAGCGATTTCCTCGGCGTCCAGCTCAAACCCACCAGCAAGGAAGAAGGCCGCCTCGAAAGCGAGGGCGGTGGCGGTGTGGCCGTGGGCAATGCGGACATGGCCGGCGAAGCGGACTATGAATACGAAGGCCAGACCCATCGGCTGAAAAACGGCGCGGTGGTGATTGCCGCGATCACCTCCTGCACCAACACCTCCAATCCGAGCGTCATGATGGCCGCCGGTCTGGTGGCGAAAAAAGCCGTGGAAAAAGGCCTGCAACGCAAACCCTGGGTGAAAAGCTCGCTGGCTCCTGGCTCGAAAGTGGTCACCGACTACTACAAGGCAGCCGGGCTCACGCAGTATCTGGATCAACTGGGTTTCGCCCTGGTCGGCTACGGCTGCACCACCTGCATCGGCAACTCCGGGCCGCTGTCGGAACCGATCGAAAAAGCCATCCAGCAGGCTGACCTGACCGTGGCCTCGGTGCTATCGGGCAACCGCAACTTTGAGGGCCGGGTGCATCCGCTGGTGAAAACCAACTGGCTGGCCTCCCCGCCGCTGGTGGTCGCCTATGCATTGGCGGGCACCGTGCGCATCGACCTCAGCACCGAGCCGCTGGGCAAAGACCAACACGGCAACCTGGTGTACCTGCGCGATATCTGGCCGAGCAGCAAGGAAATCGCCGAAGCCGTGGAGCAAGTCAACACCGCGATGTTCCACAAGGAGTACGCCGAAGTGTTCGCCGGCGACGAGCAGTGGCAAGCCATCGAAGTGCCGCAGGCCGCGACTTACGTCTGGCAGGCGGATTCGACCTACATCCAGCATCCACCGTTCTTCGATGACATCGGCGGGCCGCCCCCCGTGGTCAAGGACATTGCCGGCGCCCGCGTCCTCGCGCTGCTGGGCGATTCGGTGACCACCGACCACATCTCACCGGCCGGCAACATCAAGGCCGACAGCCCGGCGGGGCGCTATCTGCGCGAAAAAGGCGTGGAACCGCGGGACTTCAACTCCTACGGTTCGCGGCGCGGCAACCATGAAGTGATGATGCGCGGCACCTTCGCCAATATTCGTATTCGCAACGAAATGCTCGGCGGCGAAGAAGGTGGCAACACCCTCTATATACCGACCGGCGAGAAACTGGCGATCTACGACGCGGCCATGCGCTATCAAGCCTCGGGCACGCCGCTGGTGGTGATCGCCGGGCAAGAATACGGCACCGGGTCGAGCCGGGACTGGGCGGCCAAGGGCACTAATCTGCTGGGGGTCAAAGCGGTCATCGCCGAAAGCTTCGAGCGTATTCACCGCTCCAATCTGGTGGGAATGGGCGTGCTGCCGCTGCAGTTCAAACTCGATCAAAATCGCAAAAGCCTGAACCTGACCGGCAAGGAAACCCTGGACATCCAGGGTCTGACCGGCGTCGAGCTGACGCCACGGATGAACCTGAACCTGGTCATCACCCGTGAAGACGGCAAGAGCGAGAAAATCGAGGTGCTGTGCCGAATCGATACGCTGAACGAAGTGGAATACTTCAAGTCAGGAGGGATCTTGCATTACGTGTTGCGCCAGTTGATTGCCTCATGACGGCGTCCTGACAAAGACACCGCCTTCGGGCGGTGTTTTTTTTGGGATCACAAAAATCCATGTGCAAGCTTGCTCGCGATGACGGTGTACCATTCATGGACGATGATGAATGACCCTCCGCTATCGCAAGCAAGCTCGCTCCTGCACCGGGGATTGGGATCACCCCACAGCACGTCAGACACAAGGACATGCAATGCTCGCCCTGCCATGGATATTTCTGGCCCTGCTCTCCCTCGGCTACGGCATGGCCCTGGCCTATGGTCACCTCGGCTGGTTCGCCGGAATCTCCGTCGCGTTGTTGCTGATGGCCGCTTTCGCCGCTCGCCAGCAAACAATTCAGTTCGGCCGCTACCTCGGCCACGGCCTGTTCATCTTTCTGGCCCTGGCACTGGCGCTGCACTGGCTGCCCGGTTTCTACAATGGCCGCGTTATCGCCCCCCAGCGCTTCACCGACGACGCCTTGCCGTTTTCCATGTACCTGAATCTGGACAAACCCCTGATCGGTTTCTGGCTATTGTTGGTGTGCCCATGGATTGTCGGCCAGCGGTCGTTGCGAGTGTCCCTGTACGCTACCGCGCTGGCGTTGACCTTGAGTGCGGTGCTGGCACTGGGTGGCGCGCTGTTACTGGGGGTCATCGCTTGGGCGCCAAAATGGCCGGACCAGGCCTGGATCTGGCTGCTCAACAACTTGCTACTGGTGACGCTGGTCGAAGAAGCACTCTTTCGCGGCTATATACAGGGTGGCCTGAACCGTTGCCTGAAAAACCTGGCTCACGGGGAAAACCTCGCCCTGCTGCTTGCCTCACTGCTGTTCGGCCTGGCGCATGCCGGTGCGGGCTGGCAATGGGTAGTGCTGGCGAGCCTGGCCGGCGTCGGTTATGGTCTGGCCTACCGTTTTGGCGGACTGTCTGCCGCCATCGCCACCCACTTCGGTTTGAACCTGCTGCACTTCGGACTGTTCACCTATCCAATGCTCACGGGCTGACGCATGGGTCATTTTGCGACGCGCCACCGATAATCGAAAAATCGTCTCAACAAATGGCCATGGGTGCCGATACAGCACTTGAAAGCCTTGCGGATAAAAAAAGCCATGCGTAACAACCAACCAATTACACAACGCGAACGGACCTTTCCAGCTCAGCAACGGTTGATTTCCACCACTGATGCCAAAGGCCTGATCACCTACTGCAACGACGACTTCGTCGACATCAGCGGGTTTTCTCAGGAAGAACTGATCCGTGCCCCGCACAACCTGGTGCGTCACCCCGACGTCCCGGCCGCGGTGTTCTCGCACATGTGGGCAACACTGAAACAAGGCTTGCCATGGATGGGTATCGTCAAGAATCGCTGCAAGAGCGGTGATCACTACTGGGTCAACGCCTATGTGACACCGATCTTCGAAGGCAATCAGGTGATCGGTTACGAGTCGGTGCGGGTCAAGCCCACCGCCGAGCAGATCCGCCGTGCCGAAGCGCTTTACCAGCGCATCAATCAGGGCAAGTCGGCCATTCCTTCCTCCGATAAATGGTTGCCGATCCTGCAGGACTGGTTGCCGTTCATCCTGGTCAGCCAACTGAGTTTCATGATTGGCGCCACGCTGAACTCCCACTGGGGGTTTGCCCTGGCCGCCGGTCTCTCCGTGCCGCTGGGCCTGATGGGCCTGAGCTGGCAACAACGCGGGATCAAGCGCTTGCTGCGACTGGCCGAGCAGACCACGTCCGACCCGCTGATCGCGCAGATGTATACCGACAGCAGCGGTGCCCAGGCACGCCTGGAGATGTCGATCCTCAGCCAGGAAGCCCGCCTGAAAACCTGCCTGACCCGCCTGCAGGACACCGCCGAGCACCTGACCGATCAGGCGAAACAATCCGACACACTGGCCCACAACAGTTCCTCGGGCCTGGAGCGCCAACGCGTCGAAACCGAGCAGGTGGCCACCGCCGTCAATGAGATGGCCGCCACCACCCAGGAAGTCGCCAGCCACGTGCAACGCACCGCCGACGCTACCCAGGAAGCCAATCGCCTGACCAGTCGCGGCCGTGACATCGCCGGGGAAACCCGCGAAGCCATTCAGCGCCTGTCGGTGGTGGTCGGGGAAACCGGACAGACCGTGACCCAACTGGCCAAGGACAGCGACGAAATCGGCGGCGTGGTCGACGTAATCAAAGGCATCGCCGACCAGACCAACCTGCTGGCACTCAACGCTGCCATCGAAGCGGCCCGCGCCGGTGAGATGGGTCGCGGTTTTGCAGTGGTGGCCGATGAAGTACGCCAATTGGCGCAACGCACCAGCGAATCCACCGGGCAGATTCACGCCCTGATCGCCAAGCTCCAGCAAACGGCCAGCACAGCGGTGCAGACCATGGAAGCCGGGCATCGTCAGGCTGAAGAAGGCGTGGCGCGGGTACTGGAAGCGGATCAGGCCTTGGTCGGCATCAGCGAAGCGGTGGCCAACATCACGGACATGACCACCCAGATCGCTGCCGCGACCGAAGAGCAAAGCTCGGTCGCTGAGGAGATCAGCCGCAACATCAGCAACATTTCCATCCTCGCTGACCAGACCTCGGAACAGGCTCAGAACTCGGCGCTGCTGAGTGAAGAGCTGACCAAAACCGCGAATACCCAGTATTCGTTGGTGGAGCGGTTCAACCGCTGATTGCTGCTGGAAAACAAAACCCGGATCGCGAAAGCTTCCGGGTTTTTTTGAGCCTGTGAACGGGATGCCGCCTGGTAGTCCCTCATCGCGAGCAAGCTGCTCCCACAGGGCTTCGCGTTGTTCAGCCCATCAAGCCACACAACCCATCACTGTGTGAGCGAGCCCGCTCGCGATGGGATCATCACAACCTCAGCAAAACCTCATTGAAGGAATGAAGCCACCTTCTGCGCTGCAGCCGCCAAGTGCTGCTCATGGCTAAACCCCGAAGCCTTCAACGGCTTCAAGTCGTGATCCCCCGCCACCAGCCAGAACACCTCGATGCTCGGCGATAACACATACCCCTCGACCGCCTCGCGATTGCCCAGCGCATCCCGTTCGCCCTGCACGATCAGCGTCCGCGCCTTCAACCCCGCCAGATGCTCTACTCGCGGTTTCTCCGGCTTGCCCACCGCATAAAACGGATAGCCCAGGCACACCAACGCATCAGCACCCATTTCATCCGCCAGCAAACTGGCCATCCGCCCGCCCATGGACTTGCCGCCGATGGCCAGGCGCCCAGTGACATGACGTCGCACCACGGCGTACACCTCGCGCCAGCACTCCAGCAGCTTCGGTGCCGGGTTGGGTGGGCGCTTGCCGCCGTCGACACGCCGCTGCGCCATGTAAGGAAATTCAAAGCGCAGCACGTTGACGCCTTGCGCCGCGAGGCGTGTGGCCATGTCGTTCATCCAGTCGCTGTCCATCGGCGCTCCGGCACCATGGGCCAGGATCAAGGTGGCGTACGCGGGCGCCACGGCGGCATCCCACAGCCACCCATGATCCCGCACGCACTGCGCCCATTGATCCCCGTCAATACCGGCCATGTGCTTCTTGTCCATGCTTGCCTCGCTTTTAGTCTGCCTATAACTCCGGCCGAAGAGTGCGCTGCCTTGCGCGAGCGCGCTCACTTCAGCTGAACCGTGGATGGGGAACCATGAACACTTCTATCAGTACCGCCTACAACTACAAGGTGGTCCGCCAATTCGCCATTATGACGGTGGTGTGGGGCATCGTCGGCATGGGGCTCGGGGTTTTTCTCGCTGCCCAGTTGGTCTGGCCCGAACTCAACTTCAACTTGCCGTGGACCAGTTTCGGCCGTTTACGCCCGCTGCACACCAACGCGGTGATCTTCGCCTTCGGCGGCTGCGCCCTGTTCGCCAGTTCGTTCTACTCGGTGCAGCGCACCTGCCAGACCCAGCTGTTCGCGCCAAAGATCGCCGCGTTCTGCTTCTGGGGCTGGCAACTGGTGATCCTGCTGGCCGCCATCAGCCTGCCGCTGGGGTACACCAGCTCCAAGGAGTACGCCGAGCTGGAATGGCCGATCGATATCCTGATCACCATTGTCTGGGTCGCCTATGCCGTGGTGTTCTTCGGCACGATCATGAAGCGCAACACCAAGCACATCTACGTCGGTAACTGGTTCTTCGGCGCGTTCATCGTCACCGTGGCGATTCTGCACATCGTCAACAACCTTGAGCTGCCGGTGAGTTTCACCAAGTCCTACTCGGTGTATGGCGGCGCGACCGATGCCATGGTTCAGTGGTGGTACGGGCACAACGCCGTGGGCTTTTTCCTCACCGCCGGTTTCCTGGGGATGATGTATTACTTCGTGCCGAAGCAGGCCGAGCGCCCGGTGTATTCCTATCGCTTGTCCATCGTGCACTTCTGGGCGCTGATC
>Ga0302171_10000342_pt1 | contig 10935 bp, 10 predicted proteins | sample I_Fen_N2_2_FD_193495 | JGI IMG/M metagenome (GOLD analysis project Ga0302171, IMG submission 193495) | Peat permafrost microbial communities from Stordalen Mire near Abisko, Sweden - I_Fen_N2_2 | ecosystem: Environmental > Terrestrial > Soil > Wetlands > Permafrost | place: Sweden: Abisko... | reverse complement strand
TATTCGCGACCGTAGACCTCTTCATCCCACCGCATGGATTTCTTCAGGCTGTTCATGGCGTGCTGGCATTTGTCGATGTTTTCCGGCTCGACGTAAATGCGCAGCGCCACGTTGCGCTCGGTCATGGTGGTGAAGGTGTCTTCGACACACCACAGATCACCGGCCACCAGCGCGAACAGGTACGCCGGTTTCTTGAACGGGTCCTCCCAGGTCGCCCAGTGCCGGCCATCTTCGCCGGGCCCCGAGGCAATCGGGTTGCCGTTGGACAGCAGCACCGGATAGCTGTGCTGCTCGGCGACCACGGTGGTGGTGAACGTGCTCATTACGTCCGGACGGTCGAGGTAATAGGTGATCTTGCGGAAACCTTCGGCCTCGCACTGGGTGCAGAACATCGTGCCGGATTTGTACAGGCCTTCCAGCGCGGTGTTGGTTTCCGGGTGGATCCTGACGCTGGTATCGACCGTGAAGGTGGTACTGGTCGGGTGCAGGGTCAGATGATTCTCGGTCAACTGGTAATCGGCGATGCCCAGCTCGCGATCGGCCAGCGTCACCGACAGCAGTTCCAGTTGTTGACCGTCCAGCACCAACGGCGGCAGGCCCGGACCACGCTCGGGGTTACGGCGCATCACCAGTTGCGCATGGACCAGGCTGTGGTCCTCGAACAACTCGAAGGTCAGGTGCGTTTCGTCGATCAGGTACTCGGGAGCCTGATAGTCCTTGAGGTAGATCATCTTCGGTTGTTCGGTGCGCATGCTGGAGTCCTTACTGATGCACGGCGAGCTGATAAGCCGTGTATTTACGAATGTTGATCACGCCGGTGTCGAAGATCAGGTACTGGCCCTTGATCCCCATCAGCGTGCCTTCGGCAATGGGCTGCTTGTCCAGGTTGAAGCTGACGATCTTGGCCGGATACTGCTCGACCGGGTAGCGGATTTCGAGCGGTTCGACATCGGCGACGGTCTGAATCGCCTGCAGGCCGAACCGCTGCTGCAAGCCTTGCAGCCCCTCGGCGCAGCTGTCGAACAACTGGTCGCGAACTTCTGCCAGGTTCACCGGCACCGCATCACCCTTGAGCAGCGCGCGCCAGTTGGTCTTGTCCGCCACCTGACTGCGGAACAGGTCCTCGACAAAGCCCGATTGCTGGCGGGTCGACACGCGCATGATCGGCAAGGCCTGGCTGGCGCCCTGGTCGATCCAGCGGGTCGGCAGCTGGGTGGCACGGGTGATCCCGACTTTCACTCCGGAAGAGTTCGACAGGTAGACGATGTGATCGGTCATGCAGAACTGCTCGCCCCACTGCGGCTCACGGCAAGTGCCGGCGTCGTAATGGCAGCGCTCCGGGCTCATGATGCACACGTCACACTGGGCCAGCTTGGTCATGCAGGGGTAGCAGTAGCCCTGGCTGAAACTGGTTTTGGTCTTGCGTCCGCAATGGGTGCAGTGGATCGCCCCCAGGTATTCCAGGCGAACCGTGGTGCCAATCAAGGGGTTGACCGGTACCTCGACGTCGCCCAGACGAAATGCGTATTGCACGTTCGGCCCGTCCAGGCGCGCCGACATTTTACTGATTGCACCGCGGCCAATCTCGATCAATGGATGGCATCCGACTTGAACAGGATATTGGGCACTTGAATCGATTTGGAGCTGCACTCCTGCGGCCCCATGTAGCCAGTACGCTCTTCTTCGGGCAGGTTCTTGATTTCCCAGGCGATCATCGCTTGCAGCGACAGCTCGCGCTGCTCGGCGGTGAGCTTGCCACCGTCGGACCATTTACCGATTTCCACCGCCAGTTTCAGGCTCTGGTAGATGTCCGGGGTGATGTTTTTGATCATTTCGTTAAAAGAGGACATTGGGTCTCCGCGCTCTCTATGTACATAACTGTTTCAGGCGGCCAGTTTACGGCGGTTGTACAAACCACCCAACAAACCGGTCAGGCATCCGACGAGCAACCCGCCGACGTGGGCCGCGTTGGCGATTTCACCGAAGCCGATCATCGAGACCAGCCCGGACAGGCACAGCAGCAGCCACACCAGCATCATCACCAGTACCCCACGGGGCAGGCGATAGGCGGTGTTCGGCGACAATATCTGGAAAATCCAGCAATGCCCGAGCAGGCCGTACAGCACCCCGGACAAGCCGCCAAACAGGGTCGGGCCGCCGAATACGAACTGGGAAAAATTGGACACGAGGCTGAACAGCAAGGTCAGACCGATCAAATTGACAGTGCCCTGACGCGATTCGATGCGCCGCCCCAGCTCCCAGTACCACATGCCATTCATGGCCAGGTGCAGGATGCCGAAATGGATCAGCATCGGCGTCACCAGGCGCCACCACTGCCCCGCCGCCAGGCTGTCGGCCAATGGCACGAAGTGGATGTACTCACCGACGACGTGATAATCGAGGAAGGTCAGCCAGCGCATGGTGGCAAGGTTATCGCCCAGCAAGGTCACGACACCGACGAGCAGGCTGAGCAGCAGTATCAGCGCCGTGCCTTTTGCATGCCGAAGCTGCGAGGCGAAGCTCGGCCGGCGAACCGTTCGGGCCACCGGGATGGCCAGTTGCTCATCGGGGTCACCCGCCGGATAGCGTTCGTACAACACCCGGACGTCTTCACTGATGTTCGCCGGCACCCACAACACCTGCTCGCCCGACTCCTCACTGACCCGATGCGGTACCTGCATGCGTTGCAGCAACTTGACGAACCCGCTCAAATCCACCGCCAGCGGCAGTCGCAATACAGCGACATTCGTCATTGCAGTACCTCCGGGCGCTCGACGTCGACCCAGACGAACTTATGCGGATCGAGGCGAGTTTCCTGGTCCAGGCGATAGGCGACGAGTTTGCCGTAGAGCACGGCGCTGTAATCCAGGCACGCGAGGTTCGGGCGAATCGGTGCCGGTTTGCCGCTGCGCCAGTAATGACCGACGAACAGCAACGGTTCGTCGATGCCATAGCGCAGCAAGTTGTTTTTCTCGGTTGACGTCAGTGGCGTGCGGGCCACCGGGTCGGGCAAGGCGTCAGGCTGGAACACGATGTCTCCGTAGGTTTGCGGATCGTCTTCCCAGAACTTGGTACGGAAGAACGAGCGTGTCAGGCCATCGCCGCTGGTCATGGTCAGACCATGGGGCAAACGCATGTCGGTGCCGCGCAGCAATCGGTCGAACACGGTGCAGGCGAAGCTGCCCGGCATGGCCGACGCCTGAAGGAAGTGCTCATCGACGCAACCATTGGGGAACAGCGCCCGCAACGGTTCGATCAAACTCGCGTCCCAACAGGCATGCACCACCCGGAAACGCCCGGCATCGACGAACAACGGCAGTTCATAGAACCATTGCTGAAAGTCATGCCAGTCCGCCGGATGATGCTCGAACTGGGTCAGGGTTTCCTGGAGCAACCGGGCATGGCGCGGGGTGTGTTCGCGCACGAACTGCTTGCCGCTGCCAGGGAGTGCCGGCGTGCACCAGCCCAACGCGTTGAACTCATGGTTGCCCATGATGCACAGCGCCTGGCCGGCCTCGACCATGTCGTGGACGATGTGCAGCGCCTCGCGAATCCGCGGGCCGCGGTCGATGATGTCACCGACGAACACCGCCATGCGCGAAGCGTGGCGCCAGACGCCGGCTTGTTTGTGGTAACCCAGTCGGTCGAGCAAGTGCTCCAGGGTCAGAGTGCAACCATGCACGTCACCGATCAGGTCGTAGCTACGCGCGGGATCGAGCATCAGTCGCCTCCACCCCCCAACTTGCTGCCCCAGCCGAGTTTGGTTCGGCAGACTTCATAATAGTTGTGGTCGAGCGGGTGAATCAGCCGCAGCTTCTGGGCTTTCTTGCTGACGGTGATGGTGTCGCCGGGCGCACAGGTAAAGTGGTTCTGCCCGTCGCACGAGACTTGCGGGTAAATCTGCATATCCTTGGACACGACGATTTTCAGCTCACTGTTGCCATCGACCACGATTGGCCTGCCTGACAGGGTATGGGGGTACATCGGCACAATCACAATAGCGTCGAGCTTGGGGTGCATGATCGGGCCACCCGCGGAAAGCGCATAGGCCGTCGACCCCGTCGGCGTCGCGACGATCAGGCCGTCGGCCTTCTGGCTGCAGACGAACTGGCCATCGATGTACAGCTCGAATTCGATCATCCGTGTGGATTTGCCGGGGTGCAGCACCACGTCATTGAGCGCGTCGCCCTGACCGATGGCCTCGGCGTGGCGCCGGACTTCGGCTTGTAACAGAAAGCGGTTTTCCACCAGATAGTGGCCGTCGAGCACTTCGGCGACCTTGATTTCCAGCTCATCGGGGCGAATGTCAGTCAGGAAACCCAGGCTGCCCCGGTTGATGCCCAGTACCGGAATATTGTGCCTGGCCAGCGCACGGGCCGCGCCCAGCAGGCTGCCATCCCCACCCACCACAATCACCATGTCACAGACTTCGCCGAGCATCTTGCGCGACGAGGTCTGCAGGCCATGGCCTGGCAGGACTTCGGCGATGGTGTCTTCGAGAATCACGTGCAGGTGACGATCGAGCAGAAAGCGTTTCAGTCGGCGGACGGTATCCAGCACCTGAGAACTGCCCAGGCGACCGATGATGCCGATATTGCGAAATTGCTCCATGGGGCTCCTAAGGAAGGGCAGCGACGGCGAAAAGCACGATTATGGGCGAAAGCCGCGGATAGACAAAATCCTTTCAGCCTCAAGGTAGCTTCCGGTTTCGGGCTATGCTCGCAAGATGATCCTATTTCCAGATTTATTGCAGTTACCCCATCAGTTGCGCCACCCCGAAGTGCGCGACCTGGCGTGGGTCATCCTGGCGCCGCCGATGCTCAGCGACACCCCGTGGCCGCAGCGCCATCCGCTGGCCGGCAGTGACTGGGTACAGGCGCCGGAACGCCTGCAACACTGGCTGCGACAACTGGACCGGGACAGTTATGACTTGCTGCATTGGCTGGCCCAGGCCCGCACCCGGCGCCTGGGCCTGTACTACGAGCGTCTCTGGCAATATGCCGTGCAGCACGCGCCCGGCATCGAGTTGATTGCCGCCAACATGCCGATTCGTCGCGAAGGCCACACCCTCGGCGAGCTGGACATGCTGCTGCGTGATCGCGACGGCGTGCATCACCTGGAGCTGGCAATCAAGCTGTACCTGGGGCCGCAAAACGGCGACGGCCACGATGCCGCGCAATGGCTCGGCCCCGGCTGCCATGATCGACTGGACCGCAAACTGGCGCACCTTTGCCAGCATCAGTTGCCGATTTCCGCGCGCCCGGAAAGCCGCGAAGTGCTGGAGGCGCTGGATATCCGCGAGTTCAGCGCTCATTTGTGGCTGGGCGGTTATTTGCTTTATCCCTGGCCGGGGAAAGCCACACCCCCCAGGGGTGCGCATCCGCAGCATTTGCGTGGTCGCTGGCTGCACCAAAAGGACTGGGCCGAATTCGCGGCCCAGAGTCCGCCTGGCCGCTGGCAACCCCTGCCCCGCCATGCATGGCTGGCGCCAGCGCACTACCCGGCCGAGCAGACGTGGAGCGCCGAGCAGTTGGACGCGTGGCTGAGCGATCTGGAGCCGCTGGCCCCGGCGCAGTTGCTGGTGCGACTGGTGGAAAATGCCCACGGCGACTGGGAGGAAGCCGAACGATTGTTTCTGGTGGCGGATCTTTGGCCGGATGTGCCGGGACAGGGTTGATCCGGATTTTATGACAAATGTAGTGGCCCTATCGCGAGCAAGCTCGCTCCCACCTTGAAATGCATTCCCCTGTGGGAGCGAGCCTGCTCGCGATTGCGGCGACGTTAAACGGACAACCGCACCGCCAGCGCCGCCAAGGTCACCAGCAACACCGGCACGGTCAACACGATCCCGACCTTGAAGTAATACCCCCAGCCAATCCGGATGTTCTTGCGCTCCAGCACATGCAACCACAAAAGTGTCGCCAGACTGCCAATCGGGGTGATTTTCGGGCCCAGGTCGCTGCCAATGACGTTGGCGTAGATCATCGCTTCTTTCACCACCCCCGTCGCCTGACTCGCATCAATGGACAGCAGGCCAATCAACACCGTCGGCAGGTTATTCATGATCGATGACAACAACGCCGTCAGCACCCCCGTGCCCAGCGCCGCGCCCCAGACGCCGTATCCGGCGAAAATGTCCAGCCAGCCCGCCAGATACCCGGTCAGCCCGGCGTTACGCAGGCCATAGACCACCAAATACATGCCCAGCGAAAAAATCACGATATGCCATGGGGCTTCCTTCATGACCTTGCGCGTGGAGATCTTGTGCCCACGGGCAGCGATGGCCAGCAGCAAGGCCGCGCACACCGCCGAGATCGCACTGATCGGAATGCCCAGCGGTTCCAGTGCAAAACAACCGAGCAACAGAATCACCAGCACCGCCCAACCGGCGTAGAACGTTGCCTTGTCGTGGATGGCGGACGCCGGGTGCTCCAGTTGCTCGGGGTCGTAATCCCGGGGAATGTCGCGCCGGAAAAACCACATCAGCACCGCCAGCGTCGCGGCGACGCTGACCAGGTTGACCGGAATCATCACCGCCGCATAGCGGTTGAAACCAATCTTGAAGAAGTCCGCGGAAACGATGTTCACCAGGTTCGACACCACCAATGGCAGGCTCGCGGTATCGGCAATGAAACCGGCCCCCATGACAAACGCCAGGGTTGCCGTCGGCGAAAAGCGCAACGCCAGCAACATGGAAATCACGATGGGCGTCAGTATCAGCGCCGCGCCGTCATTGGCGAACAGCGCCGAAACCAGTGCGCCGAGCAGCACCATGTAGGCAAACAACTTTCGCCCGTTGCCCCGTCCCCAACGGGCTACATGCAACGCCGCCCAGGCAAACAGCCCGGCTTCGTCCAGCAACAGGCTGATGATGATCAGCGCGACAAACGTACCGGTAGCGTTCCAGATGATGTGCCACACCAGTGGAATGTCACTCAGATGCACCACGCCGAAAATCAGCGCCAGCACGGCACCCAGCACCGCGCTCCAGCCGACACCAAGGCCTTTGGGCTGCCAGATCACCAGGGTAATGGTCAGGAGAAAAATCAATGAAGCGGCGAGCATGCGAAACAGCCTTGAGCGAGGGGGCGGACCGGCAGGGATTCTGAAGTAGAGCCGCCGTGCATGGCAACGGCGACGATAGACTCAATACTGTTGTGCCTGCGTGACCGGGAACATGCCTTTCAAGGGAAGCCTGCCCCCTCTGTCACAGGCAAACTCCCTCGGGACACGAACGACCTCAGACTTTCTTGTGCTGCTCCACCCACTGACCATAGGCATTGATGAAGCTCTGCAGGAACGGCTTGACCGACTCCGACAGTTTGCCCGCCTCGTCGAACGCCGAACCGGCACCGCCCAGGTAGGCTTCCGGCTGCTGCATCAACGGCACGTTGAGAAACACCATGGACTGACGCAAGTGATGGTTGGCGCCGAATCCGCCGATCGCCCCCGGTGAAACACTGATCACCGCCCCCGGCTTACCGCTCCAGGCACTCTTGCCATAGGGACGCGAACCGACATCGATTGCATTCTTCATCGGTGCCGGCACCGAACGGTTGTATTCCGGCGTGACGAACAGCACTGCGTCGGATGAACTCACTTGTTGTCGGAAACTACTGTAGGCTGCCGGCGGTGTAGCACCATCGATGTCTTCGTTGTAGAGCGGCAGGTCACCGATTTCGACAATGTTCAGCTTGAGATTGGCCGGCGCCAGGTCCGCCAGTGCGAGGGCGACCTTGCGGTTGATCGATTCTTTTCGCAGGCTGCCGACCACTACGGCGACGGTATAGACATTGCTCATGGAAGACTCTCGCTTATCGGTGGGAGGAACCTGAAGTTATAGTTGATCAGATGACGATTCAACCAGTGAACACAGGTATATCTGCGTTCTGATTATTTTTTATACGCAGGAAAACTTACCGTGTTCAGTGACGGTCTACTCCACCGCACATTGAGTGATTTATCTCCAGAGGTTCTAAGCAGATGGCAGCAGTACTCGTCGGTCAGTTCCATGCAAGAGACGCGGAAGGCCGCATTTATTCCGTACATGAGTTCCAGGAATCCACCCCGCCGGCAGACGGCCTGGCAAGCGCGACGCCTGTCACCACGTACAAACTGGCTATTGGCGATCGCGTGAACAAGCTGGATGAAAATGAATTTCTATTGGTGCAGTCGGGCGTCACCATTACCCGCGAGCCGGTAACCAGCACCGCTTCATAACTCGACGTTATGAGCAGGAGTCATAGGCGCAGACTTGGGTTAGGATTCAGTCACTGGCTTCCTCACCCTGCTGAACATGGACTTCACGCATGCGCTTACGCCATATCGAAGTGATCCAGGCGCTCCTGCAGACCGGTCACCTGGGCACCGCCGCCGAATGGCTGCAGTTGCCGGTGACCGAAGTCGAGCGCATATTGCGCGACGCCGAGGATCAACTGGGCTTCATGCTGTTCTCCAGTGTACGCGGGCGCCTGCAAGCCACGCGGGAGGCGCGGGAGCTTCAAGTCGAAATGGCCCGCGTCTACGATGCGCTTGAACCGGTCCAACGCCTGGCCAATAGCCTCAGGCAATACCAGGCCCCGCCCTTACGTATCATTTGTACGCCTCCCCTGGCCCAGCAATTGCTGCCCCAAAGCATTGCGGCTTTGCGCCGACACCTGCCTGACGCGCCCTGCACCCTGCTAAGCCAACCGACCCGCGACATCGTCCGAAGCCTGCTGCTGCGCGAAAGCGATCTGGGCTTGAGCCTGCATGATCCCGATCGCGCCGAGATTGAATGCCAGGTGATTGCCCAGGGCAAGCTGCAACTGCTCGCCCCCCACGGCTGGCTGCAACCCAGGCAGAAGTACATTTCCCTGCAGGATCTGGCGGGTCAGGCAATGGTCGGCCTCGAAGGGCATGACCCGCTCAGCCCGGCGCTGGAAAACAAACTGCATGCGCTGCGCCCGGCTCCGGTGATCCACACGCGGGTGCAGACTCACCAGATGATGCGCAGCATGGTCGAGGCCGGTGAAGGCCTGGCCATCGTCGACCCCTTCACCGCCCTCGGCGCCAAATCGGCCGGGCTCGATGTCTGTCCGCTGGCGCCTGCGGTGCCGGTCAGTCTCTACGCCTTGAGCTTGAAAAACGGCGAGCCTTCCACCGCCGTTCAGGCCCTGTTGGCGATCATCACGGAACAAGCCGCGGCGATGTTGGCGAACTGATCGGGTTCTCCAGCGGGTTATCGAAGAATCGATACCAGAACAGCGCCACCTCGGCGGTGTTGGGATCGATGCCCCGATAGCGCAGGTGATCGATGCCGCCGATCACATAACCGCAGCGCTCATAAAGACGACAGGCCCCCAGATTGTTGTTCTGGGTTTCCAGCATGATGCCTGGCAGCTTCTTCTTGCGACTCCAGAACTGCGCCACATCCAGCAGTGCCTTGGCCACACCATGGCGCCGGGCGGGCGCATGCACCGCCAGTTCGTCGATATGGGCAAAGCCATTCCAGTTAGTGCTGACCACTATATGGCCGACCGGCTCGTCATCCAGATACGCCATGAAAATCGCACTGTCGACGGCGTCGCGATAACTGCTGAACTCCTCGGGGTCAATGCCATAGCACTTGCGATAGGGCGTGATCGGCGTGATCGCCCATTGCTCCACTGGCTGGCCTATTTCGGGGGTGCCATAGGCGGTGACTTCAAAACTGAAATCACTGCCCCAGATATAGGCGGCAAAAGCTTCGTCGGCGACTCGCACCGACAGCCCTGGGTAAATCGGGTTTATGACCGGTTGCATACTGGGAAAGGTCCTCATTCCTTGATGCAATCGACGGTGTAGTGCCGTCCATTGCCCTCATCTTCGTGTTGCAAGCCGTGCACATCGGCGACAAACCCGGGAAAGCTGCTGTCGAACGTGCGAGCAAACTTCAGGTAGTCGATGATCGAGCGGGTCGACTCGGTAAAACGCTCGCCGGGCATGATCAACGGAATCCCCGGCGGGTATGGCACCAACATCACGGCAGCGATACGCCCTTCCAGAGCATCGATCGACACCGCTTCAACTTCGCCGCGCACCAACTGATCATAGGCGTCAGCCGGCTTCATGGCGATTTCCGGCAATACCGTGTACATGCGCTTGAGATGCCTGGCCGTGGCATTGCTGCGATAACAGGCGTGCAATTGGTCGCACAGGTCACGCAGGCCCATGCCCTGATAACGCGCGACATTCTCCTGCGCCACGCACGGCAGGCAGTTGGCCAGACTGACGTTGGCGTCGTAGCTGCGCTTGAATTCAAGCAATTCGGTGAGCAGCGTGCTCCACTTGCCCTTGGTGATGCCCATGGAGAACAGCACCAGGAACGAATAGAGCCCGGTCTTTTCCACCACCAGCCCGCGCTCCCAAAGGAACTTGCTGACCACCGCCGCCGGAATCCCGCGCTCACTGAGGGCGCCGCCTGCGGTCAAACCCGGCATCACCAGGGTGACCTTGATCGGATCGAGCAACACGTAATCGTCGGTCACGCCGCCAAAGCCGTGCCAGTCGTCCTCCGGTTGCAGCAGCCAGTCTTGCGTGACAACCCGATCGATGCCTTCCACCGAAGGCGGTTGCCAGATGGAAAACCACCAGTCATCGGCGGCGATATGCTGACGCAGGTTGGCCAGCGCCCGGCGAAAACTCAGGGCCTCGTCGAACATTTCCTGCAACAGCGAACGTCCGGCAGGCCCTTCCATCATGGCCGAAGCGACGTCCAGCGAAGCGATGATGCCGTACTGCGGCGACGTCGAGATGTGCATCATGAACGCTTCGTTGAAGCGATCGCGATCGAGCTGCCGCGCGCCACCGTCTTGCACATGAATCATCGATGCCTGGCTGAACGCTGCCAGCAGCTTGTGGGTGGAATGGGTGGTGAATACCAACGGGCCGTTTTCAGTGCGTGAGGTGCCCATG
>Ga0302171_10000331_pt1 | contig 11105 bp, 8 predicted proteins | sample I_Fen_N2_2_FD_193495 | JGI IMG/M metagenome (GOLD analysis project Ga0302171, IMG submission 193495) | Peat permafrost microbial communities from Stordalen Mire near Abisko, Sweden - I_Fen_N2_2 | ecosystem: Environmental > Terrestrial > Soil > Wetlands > Permafrost | place: Sweden: Abisko... | reverse complement strand
TGCAAGATTCGCCTGCTGATAACTTTCCTGACAATTTCTCGACTACAGTTTGCCCCATGCCTGCCCAACTCAAGCGTCGCCTGTCCATTTTCCTGTTAATTGTCCTGCTGATCGCCGGGGGCTTTTTTGCCCATTGGTTTTTCAAGGGGCGTTTTTACGAAAGCACTGACAACGCGTACGTGCAGGGCGAGATCACCCGCGTGTCAAGCCAGTTGGGGGCACGCATCGACAAGGTGCTGGTCCAGGACAACCAGCATGTCGAGAAAGGTCAGTTACTGATCAAGCTCGAAGGTGATGATTTCCACCTCGCCGTCGACCGCGCCAACGCAGCCCTCGCCACTCGCGAAGCCGAACGCTTGCAAGCCCAGAGCAAACTGACGCAACAAAGCAGCCTGATTGCCGCCAGCGATGCGCAAGTCGCGTCCACGCAAGCGAGCCTGGGTCGCTCACAGATCGACCTGAACCGCGCCGAGACCTTGCGCAAGCCCGGTTACGTCTCAGAGGAACGGGTCACCACCCTCTCCGCCGACGCTCACATTGCCCGCTCGCAACTGGCCAAGGCCCAGGCAGATGCCCAGGGTCAGCGCCAGCAAATCAACGCACTGACCGCCGAGATCAAACGCCTCGACGCGCAAATTGCCAACGCCAAAACCGATCTGGCCCAAGCTGAACTGAACCTCACCCGCAGCGAAATCCACGCCCCTATCAGCGGTCTGATCGGCCAACGCGCCGCCCGCGAAGGTCAGTACGTACAGGCCGGCGCCTATTTGCTGTCGATCGTGCCGGATGAAGACATCTGGATTCAGGCCAACTTCAAAGAAACCCAGATCGGACATATGCAACCCGGTCAGAAAGCCGAGCTGACTTTCGACGCCTACAGCGATACCCCGATCGAAGCGCGGGTCGACAGCCTGTTCGCCGCGTCGGGCGCGCAGTTCAGCCTGTTGCCGCCGGACAATGCCACGGGCAACTTCACCAAAGTCGTACAACGGATTCCGGTAAAACTGACCTTCGCCGCGGACAATCCCCTGCGCGGCAAAATCCGGCCGGGCATGTCGGTCACGGTCAAAGTGAATATCAAAGACGCCCCTGACAATGGCCGGTGATCAGCTGATCCGTCCGGCCGGGGAACCGACCCGGCGGGACTGGATCGCGGTCATGAGCGCGATGCTCGGTGCCTTCATGGCGGTGCTCGACATCCAGATCACCAACTCATCGCTCAAGGATATTCAGGGTGCGCTGTCGGCGACCCTGGAAGAAGGCTCATGGATTTCCACCTCGTACCTGGTGGCGGAAATCATCATGATCCCGCTGACCGCGTGGCTGGTGCAGTTATTGTCGGCGCGACGCCTGGCGGTGTGGGTGTCCCTTGGGTTTCTCGCCGCCTCCCTCCTTTGCTCCATGGCCTGGAGCCTGGAGAGCATGATCGTCTTCCGCGCCTTGCAAGGCTTCACCGGTGGCGCGCTGATCCCGCTGGCGTTCACCCTCACCCTGATCAAACTTCCCGAACACCACCGCGCCAAAGGCATGGCCATGTTCGCCATGACCGCCACCTTCGCACCGTCGATCGGCCCGACACTGGGCGGCTGGCTGACGGAAAACTGGGGCTGGGAATACATCTTCTACATCAACATCCCCCCCGGCCTGCTCATGATCGCGGGCCTGATGTACGGCCTGGAGAAGAAGGAATCACACTGGGAACTGCTCAAAAGCACCGATTACGCCGGGATCGTCACCCTCGGCATGGGCCTTGGCTGTTTGCAGGTATTTCTGGAAGAAGGCCATCGCAAGGACTGGCTCGAGTCGAACCTGATCGTCAGCCTCGGCAGCATCGCGTTGCTCAGTCTGATTACGTTTGTGATCGTGCAGTTTTCCAAGCCCAATCCACTGATCAACCTGCGCATCCTCGGCAATCGCAACTTCGGTCTATCGAGCATTTCCAGCGTCGGGATGGGGGTCGGCTTGTACGGTTCGATTTATCTGTTGCCGCTGTATCTGGCGCAGATCCAGAACTACAACGCCCTGCAGATCGGTGAAGTGATCATGTGGATGGGCGTGCCGCAGCTGTTTCTGATTCCGCTGGTGCCCAAGCTGATGAAATACATCTCGCCAAAATGGCTGTGCGCGCTGGGTTTCGGCCTGTTCGGCTTCGCGAGCTTTTCATCGGGCGTGCTGAACCCGGACTTCGCCGGACCGCAGTTCAATCAGATTCAGATCGTGCGCGCGTTGGGCCAGCCACTGATCATGGTCACCATCTCGTTGATCGCCACGGCCTACATCCTGCCCCAGGACGCGGGCTCGGCGTCGAGCCTGTTCAACATCCTGCGCAACCTCGGCGGCGCCATCGGCATCGCCCTGCTCGCCACCCTGCTGGATGCGCGAACCAAGACCTATTTCGATTATTTGCGCGAGTCCATCGTGCCGAGTAACCCGCAGGTGGCCGAGCGCCTGGCATCTTTGACCAACACCCTGGGCAATGAAACGGCGGCGCTGGGCAAGCTCAGCGAGATTGCCCATCAACAGGCGTCGATCATGGCCTACAACGATGCGTTTCATCTTGTCGGGATCGCGCTGGGGGTCAGCATGCTGGCAGTGTTACTGACCAGGAAGTTGCCAGCGGGGCTTAAAGCCGGCGAAGCGCATTGATACCGATCATGCGCTCAACACTGTGGCGAGGGGCTGCCCCCTCGCCACACGCCATCAGACCGTAATCAACCGCTCGCGCAACTTGGCAATCTCGTCACGCATCTGTGCTGCGGCTTCGAATTCCAGATCACGTGCCAGCTGGTACATCTTCTCTTCCAGCGCCTTGATCCGCTTGGCAATCTCACCCGGCGAGCGCAACTCGGCTTCGTATCGGGCATTTTCCTCGGCGGCCTTGGCCATGCCTTTGCGTTTCTTGCTGCGCGAGCCCGGCACGGTGGCGCCTTCCATGATGTCGGCAACATCCTTGAACACACCCTTGGGCGTAATGCCATTGGCCAGGTTGAAGGCGATCTGCTTGTCGCGACGGCGCTCGGTTTCGCCGATCGCGCGCTCCATGGAGCCGGTGATGCGATCGGCATAGAGAATCGCCCGGCCATTGAGGTTACGCGCCGCCCGGCCGATGGTCTGGATCAGCGAGCGTTCGGAGCGCAGAAAGCCTTCCTTGTCCGCATCGAGAATCGCCACCAGCGACACTTCCGGCATGTCCAGGCCTTCGCGCAACAGGTTGATCCCCACCAGTACGTCAAAAGTGCCGAGGCGCAAATCGCGGATGATCTCAACCCGCTCCACGGTGTCGATGTCCGAGTGCAAGTAGCGCACGCGCACGCCGTGGTCGGCCAGGTAGTCCGTCAAGTCTTCGGCCATGCGCTTGGTCAGTGTGGTGACCAGCACCCGCTCCTCGACGGCGACACGCTTGCTGATCTCCGACAACAAGTCGTCGACCTGGGTCAGAGCCGGGCGGATCTCGATTTGCGGGTCCACCAGCCCGGTCGGACGCACCACCATGTCAATCACGCGCCCGGCGTGCTCGGCCTCATAGTTGCCCGGGGTCGCCGAGACAAAAATCGTCTGCGGGCTGATGCTTTCCCATTCGTCGAAACGCATTGGCCGGTTATCCAGCGCAGACGGTAGACGGAAGCCGTACTCGACCAGGGTTTCCTTACGCGAGCGGTCACCTTTGTACATCGCCCCGACCTGCGGCACGCTGACGTGGGACTCGTCGATTACCAACAACGCGTCGGCCGGCAGGTAGTCGTAAAGGGTCGGCGGCGGCGCGCCGGCTTCACGACCGGACAGGTAGCGCGAGTAGTTTTCGATGCCGTTGCAGTAGCCCAGCTCGAGGATCATCTCCAGATCGAAACGGGTGCGCTGCTCCAGACGCTGGGCTTCCACCAGTTTGTTGTTGGAACGCAGGTATTCCAGGCGCTCCTTCAATTCGACCTTGATCCCTTCAACGGCGCCCATCAGGGTTTCCCGTGGCGTCACATAGTGGCTTTTGGGGTAGAAGGTGAAGCGCGGCAGCTTGCGGATGACTTCACCGGTCAGCGGATCGAAGGCCGACAGGCTTTCCACTTCATCATCGAACAGCTCGATGCGGATCGCTTCGAAGTCGGATTCGGCCGGGTGGATATCTATCACATCGCCGCGCACACGGAAGGTCGCACGGGCGAACTCCATGTCGTTGCGGGTGTATTGCAGGTCGGCCAGACGCCGCAGCAATTCCCGTTGATCGAGCTTGTCGCCGCGATCCACGTGCAACACCATCTTCAAATAGGTTTCCGGACTGCCCAAGCCATAGATACACGACACCGTGGTGACGATGATCGCGTCCTTGCGCTCCAGCAGCGCCTTGGTTGCCGACAGCCGCATCTGCTCAATGTGGTCGTTGATCGACGCGTCTTTCTCGATGAAGGTGTCGGACGACGGCACATAGGCTTCGGGCTGGTAGTAGTCGTAGTAGGAAACGAAATACTCCACGGCGTTGTTCGGGAAGAACGCCTTGAACTCTCCGTACAACTGCGCGGCCAGGGTCTTGTTTGGCGCCAGCACGAGGGTCGGGCGCTGCACCTGGGCGATGACGTTGGCGATACTGAAGGTCTTGCCCGAGCCGGTCACACCGAGCAACGTCTGGTGCGCCAACCCGGCTTCAATGCCCTCGACCATCAGGCGGATGGCTTCCGGCTGATCGCCGGCGGGCTCGAAACGGGTGACTAGCTGAAATTCAGACATGTAGTACCTCTCGGTTCTCGGTGCAGGAATTCGCGCCTGCACAGTCAAACTGGCAGGAACGAAAAAGGCCGCAAACGACGCACGTCGCCCGAGGAAAAAACTGGATTGTGCTCAATGTGGAGCCGATTGCACTCGCTTTCAAGGCAAACGTCCTACATCCCTCGAAGTCTTTGACGATGCCAATCGACTAACGGTCGGAAAATAATCGGAAAAACTTACCGTAAAAGCTGAATCGTCTGTCGCCATCAATCGCAGATGGCCTCTATACTAGCTCCCCGTTTGTGCACCGCTCTAGTGCATTCGGCTGGAGCGCGACACGTCCCTCCACTCTCCATTCAGAGCCGCCGCAAAAATGAGCCTGTTCTCCGCTGTCGAAATGGCACCACGCGATCCAATCCTGGGCCTCAACGAAGCATTCAACGCCGATACCCGTACCAACAAGGTCAACCTGGGAGTCGGTGTTTACTGCAACGAGGAGGGGAAAATTCCACTCCTGCGCGCCGTTGTCGAAGCCGAAACCATTCGCGTCGCTCAACACGCTTCTCGTGGCTACCTGCCAATCGACGGCATCGCCGCCTACGACCAGGCCGTGCAAAAACTGCTGTTCGGTAACGATTCGCCACTGATCGCCGCTGGCCGCGTCATCACCACCCAGGCCGTTGGCGGCACTGGCGCACTGAAAATCGGTGCTGACTTCCTCAAGCAACTGCTGCCGAACGCGGTCGTGGCCATCAGCGACCCGAGCTGGGAAAACCACCGCGCGCTGTTCGAAACCGCCGGTTTCCCGGTACAGAACTACCGCTACTACGACGCCGCGACCCATGACGTGAACCGCGCCGGCCTGCTGGAAGACCTGAACGCGCTGCCAAACGGCTCGATCATTGTGCTGCACGCCTGCTGCCACAACCCGACCGGCGTCGACCTGAGCCCGGCGGACTGGAAAAACGTGCTGGAAGTGGTGAAAGCCAAGGGTCACGTGCCGTTCCTCGACATGGCTTACCAAGGCTTTGGCGATGGCATCGACGAAGATGCCGCCGCTGTACGCTTGTTCGCTGAATCGGGCCTGACCTTCTTCGTCTCCAGCTCGTTCTCCAAATCCTTCTCGCTGTACGGCGAGCGCGTTGGCGCCCTGTCGATCGTCAGCGAATCAAAAGAAGAAAGCGCGCGCGTACTGTCGCAAGTCAAACGCGTCATCCGCACCAACTACTCCAACCCGCCGACCCACGGTGCAAGCATCGTCGCCGCCGTACTGAACAGCCCGGAACTGCGCGCCCAATGGGAAGCGGAACTGGCCGAAATGCGCCTGCGGATTCGCGGCATGCGCACTCAGATGGTGGAATTGCTGGCGAAACACGCTCCGCAGCGCGATTTCAGCTTCGTTGGTCGTCAGCGCGGCATGTTCTCGTACTCCGGCCTGAGCGTTGAGCAGGTTCATCGTCTGCGCAATGAGTTCGGCATCTATGCCCTCGACACCGGCCGCATCTGCGTGGCTGCGCTGAACCAGAGCAACATCCATGTCGTGACGGATGCCATTGTTCAGGTGATCTGAATCGCGCGCTGATACGAAAAACGGGAAGCCTTTTGGCTTCCCGTTTTTTATTTGTCGCAGATAATTCTCAAAGCAGAGGCCCAGCCCTCTAAACTTCACCCGGCTCGCCCCTAAAGGTTTGATGCCCACCCGAGATTCGACGAGACCCCACATGAAAAACGATGACCTACGCGCTGACCGCGATGACCTGGATGAATTCGTCCCCCGCGCCCCGGCCAAACGCGGCAACAACCTGGTGATGCAAGTCGCCACCGGCGTATTCCTCGGCGGCCTGGCGCTGTGGCTGGTGCAACTGGGCGCCACAGCGCTTTACGCCAAGCTGATGCTCGGCACCTTTACTTTCGGCGGCTAGGCCAGTTCGGTCGCCCGCTGGCTGGCCGCGTCATCGTAGGCGACGTACAGCGATTCAGCGACCTGACTCTTGATCGCCTTGGTGCTTTCCAGGCCGAGGACAAAACCTTCGGCCTTGCCGCCGGCGCGATTCAATTCGTCGGCACTGCTGGCCTGGACGATCGCATCAAACAGTTTTTCGGCGTGCGGGCCGACACCCTTGGGCAGGCTGATCTGAGCGATGCTCATGCGAGTACCCCGTTTTGTCGGGGTGAGGTGGCAGGGTGATTCATGGTGCGTACCTTTTCGGCGAATGGCCGGTAGCGCGTGTAACCGCTTCCGGGCGGTCATGGTAGTCCTCTGCTGCGGTTCTGGTAACTGCCAATCACCGATAAACCACCGTCCGTCCCGACGAATCCATCAATTTGCTATCAGACGCTTGACTTCCCTTTTTGAATCAGTAACATAGGCGCCATTCCGCGATAGCTCAGTTGGTAGAGCAAGTGACTGTTAATCACTGGGTCCCTGGTTCGAGTCCAGGTCGTGGAGCCAGACAGCAACATCAAGAAGCCCCTGAATCGAAAGATCAGGGGCTTTTTTGTGGCTGCGGTTTTTTGATCCACAAAGAAAAAGCCGATCTGTCTATTCAACAGATCGGCTCTTTTCATTCGCGGAACGTGTCAGACATGCTCGCTACTTTTCGCATGCATCGCCCGCAGCTCTCCATGTCCATGGTCGGGCTCCACCACCGGAATCTCCTTGCCATCGCAGTCATGCAGCTTGCCGTCGCTGAAGTAATCCCCTTCGCGCAACGCTGCCAGGTCCTGATAACGCAGCACCCGCTCGGTCCCTGCGGCAAACACCGACTGCTGGTCGGAGTTGCCGGCGGTCAGGTGATTGAACGTCAGGTTCAGCACGATGGCCATGATTGCCGAGGAGCTGATGCCGGAGTGGAAAATGGTGGCGAACCAGCTTGGGAAGTGGTCGTAGAAGTTCGGCGCGGCGATGGGGATCATGCCGAAGCCGATGGAGGTGGCGACGATGATCAGGTTGACGTTGTTGCGGTAGTCGACCTTGGACAGCGTACGGATACCGCTGGCGGCCACTGTGCCGAACAACACGATACCGGCACCACCAAGAACAGAGGTCGGCACTGCGGCGATGACTCGCCCCATGAACGGTAGCAAGCCGAGGATGACCAGGAACAGTCCACCCGTGGCCACGACAAAGCGGCTCTTGATTCCGGTCACCGCCACCAGCCCGACGTTCTGGGCAAAGGCGCTTTGGGTGAATGAGCCAAAAATCGGCGCGATCATGCTCGACAGCATGTCGGCACGCAGACCGTTCCCCAGGCGCTTGGAATCAACCTTGGTACCGATGATTTCACCGACGGCCAGGATATCGGCCGAGGTTTCCACCAGGGTCACCATCACCACAATGCACATCGACAGGATCGCGGCGAAGTGAAAAGTCGGCATGCCGAAATGGAACGGCGCAGGAAAACCGAACATCGGGCCCTGGGTCACGGACGAGAAATCCGCCATGCCGAGCACCACCGCGACGATCGTACCGATAACCATGGCCAGCAGGATCGACAAACGGGAGATGGTCGCGCTTCCAATCTTGCTCAGAAACAGCACCAGCACCAGCGTCACCGCAGCCAGGCCGATGTTGGCCATGCTGCCAAATTCGGGCGAATGGCTGTTACCGCCCATGGCCCAGCGTGCAGCCACCGGCATCAGCGTCAGACCGATGGTGGTAATCACGATGCCAGTGACCAGCGGCGGGAAGAACTTGGTGATTCGAGAGAACACCGGGGTAATCAGCAAACCTATCAAGGACGCCGCAATCACCGCCCCCAGAATCGACTGAAACCCGCCCTCACCGCCACTGCTGACAATCGCCACCATGGTCGCGACACCCGAGAATGACACGCCCTGTACCAGCGGTAACTGACAGCCGAAAAACGGTAGACCCAGGGTTTGCAGCAACGTGGCCAGCCCCCCCGCAAACAATGAAGCAGCAATCAACAAACCGATGTCCGCCGGCGAAAGCCCGGCTGCCTGACCGATGATCAAAGGCACCGCGACGATGCCGCCATACATGGTCAGAACATGTTGCAGGCCGTAAGCCATATTCGCGCCGACCCCGAGATTCTCATCTTCAGGCCGTTGGTGTGAAACATGGGGCGTTTTCATGTTAGGGGGTTCCCTGGTTTTTGTTATGCGCACACTGTATTCAAGACTCAGGACAACTGTCTATAGAATTGTATACAACAGACAAGTCAAATTATGAACGGTTGCCCATGCAGTCTGTGTGCCACTGTGTGCAATATCCAAAAAACCACGGAACATTTCCGTCGCGCCCATCACTCCTGCGTCCACCTGTCTTTTGAGTTCCTGGCGACCATCAGCCGTTTTCATCGGCACATCAAGTGCTCCGGGCGTGCTGACCGGGCCTGACAAAGCAGAGGCCAACAGGGTCTGGAAAGCCTGAAAACCGGCTTTGGCAAGCCCTCAGTGAAATTCATAAGGTGATGGCGCCTCAAGCTCAGTCCTGAAAAAGCGCGAAAAAGGGGCAAAATGATCCAGTTCGCCCATTTCTTGTGTGCACGATTAACCGCCTATTGCGTCACTATCAATCGCTCAAGTGTGCGCACCAACGTCGCTTGGGGTGGCACACGTATATCGAACTCGCTTTCCAGCAAGTCGATCAACGCCTGTACATCGGCCACTTGCCGGCGTTCGCTGTCGCGCCCCAGGCGATGAATCGCAAAACTGCCGTTGTTGAGTGTACGCCGCCACCCCTCCCCGGTCCGCGCCACCATCAATTGCCTGGCGAACGTTGATTCGGGGTGAGTCGAGACATACCAGTTGCCGACGGCGTAATCGATGTCTTCCTGGCGCTGCAGGTCGAAGATGTACATCGCTCGCCATTCGTCCGCGACCCTGGCGCTCAGGATGTAGCCATCGGCGTGCTGTTCGATGCGATATGACTCATGTGGCGTGAGTTGTTCATCGGCGATATCGAGCAGCAGCGGCGCAGTCGGCACCATGCCGCCGAAGCCGACGTCGCTGATGTAACGCACGCCGTCCAGGGTGACCAGGCTCAAGCGGTGAGTGCGGGCTGTCCACGCGCCTTCGGGCTGGCCCATGACCACCCGGCCGCTGATCCCACGCGCCTCGAATCCGAGCGACTGAAGCAAGGCCAGGTACAGATTGTTGAGTTCGTAGCAGTACCCGCCTCGCCCCTCGTGCAGGACTTTCTTCTCTACCGAGGGCAAGTCGATCAGCACGGGTTCGCCGGATAACGTGGTCAGGTTTTCAAACGGGAACACGCCGGTATGGCGCAATTGCAGTTGTCGCAGGGTTTCCAGGGTCGGCGCCGGTGGCGCGCCGAAACCCAGGCGTCGCTGGTATAACGCGAGGTCGGTCAGGCGTGGCTCGCTCATTGTTCAGTCCTTATGCACGCAGGCTGCGGATCATTCCGCCGATGGGCGCTATGTATAAGGGAAGAACCGCCGTGGCCGACAATTGAATTAACCAATCGCCCACACTCCTAATGTCAACGACGTTTGCGCGAATCCAGTTGAATCCAGGTCGGTGCGTGATCACTGGCGTGGGCTTCGTTGCGCACCCAGGCATCGACGCCAGCCGCCTGCAGATAAGGGCTCAAGGCCGGATTGAGCAGCAGGTGGTCGATGCGCAAGCCTGAATTCTTCTGCCAGTGTTGGCGAAAATAATCCCAAAAGGTGTAGAGCCGATCCTGCGGATACAGGTGTCGCAAGGCGTCGGTCCAACCCTGATCCAGAAGGCGCTGATAACACTCGCGGCTCTCGGGTTGCAGCAGCGCATCCTTGAGCCACGAACGCGGGTTGTAGATGTCCAGGTCAGTCGGCACCACGTTGTAGTCACCGGCGAGCACCACCGGATGCTCGCTGCGCTGAAGGTCCCTGGCATAGGTAATCAGGCGCTCGAACCACGCCAGCTTGTAGTCGAACTTCGGCCCCGGCTGCGGGTTGCCATTGGGCAAGTACAGGCAGCCCACCAGCACGCCGTGAACGGCGGCTTCCAGGTACCGGCTCTGGCTATCGCCGTCATCGCCCGGCAAGCCTCGCCGGCTCTCCAGGGGCTGCGCATCCCGCGCCAGAATCGCCACGCCGTTCCACGCTGCCTGCCCCTGCCAGACGGCACCGTAACCGATGGCCTCCAGCTCAGCGGCGGGGAACATACTGTCCACCGACTTGAGTTCCTGCAAACAGGCGATGTCCGGTTGCTCACGTTCGAGCCAGGCCAGCAGGTTCGGCAACCGGGCGCGCATGCCGTTGACGTTGAACGTCGCGATTCGCAACTTTTTCATGGCCATCAGTCCTGTTACCAAGGGTGTCCTGATTGTGACCCTGATGGCTCGCAGTGGTTGCGCTGGCTGGCGCGTATACGGCGTAACAGATGCGTAGCCCTATTCCGGGCTCGGCAAAGCTAGCCGAACTCTAGACGATCAAATGAATGAG
>Ga0302171_10000323_pt1 | contig 11200 bp, 12 predicted proteins | sample I_Fen_N2_2_FD_193495 | JGI IMG/M metagenome (GOLD analysis project Ga0302171, IMG submission 193495) | Peat permafrost microbial communities from Stordalen Mire near Abisko, Sweden - I_Fen_N2_2 | ecosystem: Environmental > Terrestrial > Soil > Wetlands > Permafrost | place: Sweden: Abisko... | reverse complement strand
CTCACTATAACCTTGCTGTCAGTTTCATTCTGAAACACATTGCGCCGCTCTATCCGTCGCCGCCCAATGTGGGGACAACGCCCGCACATTGTCATTTATGGCAACTGGTAGCAGGCCAGGAACATATCCAGTGCCGACTCCACGACAGAGCCCTGCATGTCTGCCGACAAGCCCGGCAACCCCATGGAAACCTGTGGCCAGAACGCGAAGGATTTGAGCAGGCCCTGAACCTGTTGCGCAGCAAACGCAGGATCGACTGCTTTCAACCGACCATCGGCCTGGGCCGCGCGAATCCACACCGTCAGGCTTTCTTCGCGCTCACCCAGGCGAGCCACCATATCCTGTGCGCGCTCAGGGGAATGGATGGTCGCCGCGATAGCCACTCGCGCCAGGTCGAGGAAATTGTCATCGCCCAGCATGCGCAGCTTGGCCATCAACAGGGGGCGCAACTGATCGCGCAATGCCAAGCCAGCCTGGTAGGGCGTTTCCTTTTCGGCTGTCAGACGGGCCCACAATTGATTGAGGATTTCGGCGAACAACTCTTCCTTGCTGGGGAAATGGTTGTACACCGTGCGCTTCGACACGCCGGCAGTGGCGGCGATCTTGTCCATGCTGGTGATGTCGAAACCGTTGGCACGGAATTCGGCAATCGCCGCCTGGATGATGGCTTCGCGTTTTCGGTCGGTGAGGCGCTGTGGAGCTGTCATAAGTACGCTTCGGCAGAGGGGGGTGAAAATTACACTTGGCAGTTTACTTGTGATCGGCTTTGATGCAACCTAGAAACTACACCGTGCAGTGTAATGTTTTGTTAATCCTGCCCGGTGAACAATAGAACCATCCGGCTGATGCGTGCATGCCTTGGCCATTTATCGTCCAACCTTGAGAAACCGATTGCTTGCGGTTTTTCCGGAGTCATTCAGTCATGGCCAAAACCACTTCCCCCGCGGACATCGTTGCCGCATCTGAAGCGTCCCGTCAGACAGAAGGGCAATACCTCAATCATTCGCCGTTCAAGCGTGAAGGCTTTCGCAAGACCCTGCGCATCCTGTGGAACATGATTTTCCACAAGCAGCGAGACACCCGTCCGAGCGCGCCGGTCCCGGTGCAAACCCTGACCCAGGCGGCGTTGATTGCCGCGCCGAACCACAGCGTCTATCGACTTGGCCATTCCACGGTGCTGCTCAAGTTGCGGGACAAATTCTGGATCACCGACCCGGTCTTCGCCGAACGGGCTTCGCCTGTGCAATGGGCCGGTCCCAAGCGCTTTCACCAGCCTCCGATCAGCCTCGACCAGTTACCACCGATTGAAGCGGTGATTCTGTCCCACGACCACTACGATCACCTGGACTATCAGGCAGTGCTGCAACTCGCCGACAAGGCCAGGTACTTCCTCACGCCGCTGGGCGTGGGCGACACCCTGATCAAATGGGGCATCGACGCCAGCAAGATCCGCCAACTGGACTGGTGGCAGGACACCGAAGTCGATGGCATCCGCTTCGTCGCCACCCCGTCACAACACTTCTCCGGTCGCGGCCTGTTCGATGGCAACAGCACCCTCTGGGCTTCGTGGGTGATGATCGAAGGCAACACACGGATCTTCTTCAGTGGCGACAGCGGCTACTTCGACGGCTTCAAACACATCGGCGAACAATATGGCCCGTTCGACCTGACCCTCATGGAAACCGGCGCCTACAACGTCGAGTGGCCCCACGTGCACATGCAACCGGAACAAACCCTGCTAGCCCACATCGACCTCAAGGGCCGCTGGCTCTTGCCTATTCACAACGGCACCTTCGACCTATCGATGCACGCCTGGTACGAACCCTTCGACCGCATCCTGGCCCTGGCCTGGGAGCGCAGCGTTTCGATTACCACACCGCAGATGGGCGAGGCGTTCAACCTCATGTACCCGCAGCGCGGTGACGCCTGGTGGTTAGAGCTGGAAGGGGAGAGTGATCAGGTGACTGTGCAGAACGCATGAGCTGCGTTGGCTGGTTGGCGTTTCAGTTAAAGACGACGTCAAGCCGGCCCTCTTTTCGTGATCGGGGGGCCGACTTGACGACGATTTGCACATCGCGCCCCAGCAGCAACAGACACTCCATCATCTTGGCTTCACTGATGCCTCGGAACTTGCCGCGCAGCATCTCGGAAAGTTTGGGCTGCGACAGCCCTAAAATTTCTGACGCCTGAACCTGGGTTAAATGGCGTGCCTTGATGATTTCACCAATTTTTGCGGCCAGCTGGGATTTGACTCGCATTTCATTGGAGTCGGGAGTCCCCAGGTCTGCGTAGACGTTCCCGCTGCTTTCTTCGATTTCAATCATTTTCTGATCCTTTCGCATGATCCTGCGCAGCTTGAAGTCTCATCCTGATCAGATCGATGTCGCACTGCGCGGTTCTGATGCCAGTAGTCGACTTTTTCTGAAAGCAGTGCAGAACATAAATGGCACTACCGAAGCGAACGGTATAAGCGGCGCGGTAGGTATTCGTATTGAAATCCTCAATCAACTCAAGGATTCCGGCACCTCCAAAGCCCTTGAGGGGTTTGGCGTCGGGATGTTTCTTACCGCTTTGCGCCAGATCGAGAGCGTGCCCAAAAACATCCTGTACATCTGCGGGAAATTGCTTGAGGTCTTTCTTGCTGCTACCAACCCACAGGAGTGGCTTCCTTGTACTCATGCGAAAATATACCTATTTGGGAATAATCGTCAACCGATGCCTTTGATTACTCAACCATCGCAAAATCCGCCCGCTCCATGGGATTTGGGGTACAACCTCTCAGGTTCATTCCGCGCCCCGGTGCAAACCCCGGGAAGAACACCATCCCCTCGGCTTCAAATCGATACGCCAGCGTCAGTCGGGTGACATCCAGCACATCCTGCCCCGCTTCGAAGCGCTGAATGGCCTCCACCGAAACCCCGGATTCGCGAGACAGTTCCTCCACACTCCAGCCCAGCATCGCTCGGGCCTGGGCGCAGTGGGCCGGGGTGAATTGGAAGAGGGCGATACGTTCCAGGGTGATTTTCATCGCTTGAGAGGCCATGGTGTTCTCCGGGCTCGAGAGTGTTGATTCAAAAATTACTGTGTTTTTGTACAGTTGTTTTTGGCCCGGATCAAATTGATTTTTCGATTTCTGCTATTTCGCCCCTTCCAACCAGACGGATGGTGGCTGGCCCAAAATGCGTCGAAACATGGTCGAGAATGCCGCCGGGCTGTCGTAACCGAAATCCAGGGCAATGCGCGTCACCGGTTCACCCGCGACCAGCCGCGCAAGTGCCAGCACCACACAGGCGCGTTGCCGCCATTGGCTGAAACTCAACCCGGTCTGTTGCCGAAACAGGCGATTGAACGTGCGCAAACTGATGTGCAATTGATCGGCCCATTGTTGCGGCGACTGATGGGCGTCGGGCCGCTGCACAAAGGCTTGGCACAACGCGAGCAGGCGCGCATCGAGCGGCAGCGGGATATGCAGCGGCAGGTGAGTGCTGAGTGCCAGTTCGTGCAGCAGCAAAGCGATCAGAGCGGCGTCGCGACTGTTTTCGGCGTACTCCAGCGGAATCTCCACCGCCTCCATCAACAGGTGTCGCATCAACGGCGACACGCTGATGACCTGACAGCGCTGGCCCAAATCCACCGCGCTCGGCTCGATGTACAAACTGCGAGTACTCACCCCCAGCATCAAGACCTCATGCGCCACCCCCGCCGGAATCCACACCGCCCGTTGCGGCGGCACCACCCAATTGCCGTCGTGCGTGGTCACCTGCATCACCCCCGTGGCGCCGTACAACAATTGCGCGCGACGGTGTGTATGACGGGGCAACCATTGGCCGTAGGCATAATCCGTACCGATGGCAACGACCGGACGCGGCGTGGCGTCCAGCCGATCAATCGAAATATTGCGCATCCAGGCAGCCCCACAGTTGGCGTAAACGCAAACATTATTGGCTGACTTGCTGAAGCAGGCCAAGGCGCAGCGCTTTATCGTCGACCGCTCTCATCCAACGGACGACGTGCAATGTTCTATCTATGGCTGACTCTCTTCGGCGGCATGAGCGGCGTTACCGCCGTGTTGTTTGGTTTTGGCGGTGGCTTCGTCGTGGTGCCGTTGCTGTACCGCATGCTCATGGCCAGGTACGGCGTCGACGATCCCATCGGCCAGGCGGCGATGCACATTGCCGTCGCCACCTCGACCTGCGTGATGATCGTCAATGCCCTGATCGCCACCGGAAAACACCACCGCGCCGGTCATCTCATTCGCCATTACCTGTGGCCGTTGGGCGGCTTCATTGGTGTGGGGGCGGCACTCGGCGCCGTGGCCGCGATGCAGGCCAGTGGCCAACTCATGCGTCTGGCCTTCATCGCCTACTTGGGGCTGACCATTTTGGATTGCCTGTTCAGAGACGGTTTTCTCACTCATACCCGTCAGCGAAATCCGCGGCGATTGAGTCGGTCAGAACAGTCTGGCGGCGGTGTGGGAATCGGCGTCATTGCCACCTTTCTCGGCGTGGGCGGCAGCGTCATGACCGTGCCGTTATTGCGCCGATGCGGACTGAGCATGTCCCAGGCGACGTCCATGGCCAATCCACTGAGCGTGCCCGTGGCGCTGGCGGGGACCTTGACCTACATGGCCATGGCCGGCTTCAGTGCGTTTGATCTGGGACCGTGGTTTGTCGGTTATGTGGATCTGCTGGCGTTTGCGGTGTTGACGGTTGGATCGGTGGTGGGGATTCGCCTGGCCACGCCCTGGATCGGGCGCATACCGGATCAGATTCACGCGCGGGTGTACGTCGGGTTGCTGGTGCTGGTCATGATCAGCATGGGCCTGGGCTGAGCGCGGTCATTTTCCCTCCAGCCCCGGCGCCTCCCGCACAATAAAGTGATCCAGATTCTCAATGTTGGCACTGAACACCCCGAACGTCTGCTCGGGGTTTTTCTTGCTCGGCACCTGCTTCAGCTCCGGCGTCACGCCATAAAAGAAGCAATACAACTCGCGCCCGCTTTCGATGGCGTGCTTGATCTCTTCCAGGAACGCCTTGCGCTTGCGGTAGGTGTCGATCAGCTTTTTGCTCAGGTAAACATTGACCGAATAGGGCTTCTTCTCGAACCAGACCTTCTTCTCGAAGTCGATGCGAAAACTCTGGGTGTAATCCTTGATCTGCTTGACCTTGCCCCAGTAAATCAGCCCCTTGTTGTCCTGCAGGTACTCGATCTTCTTGAAAAACGCCGCGTACGTTGCGGTGTGCTCGCCGATCTTCAACGGCATGCGCTTGAGCAGGTCCTTATCATCGAAGTTCGACACGAAACACTCCACCGGGTGGGCGAAGACGCTGGTCTTGTCCGGCGTCGAATCGTGGCTCGGCGGCTCGACGCCATGGGCGGTCGAAGGCGTGGCGGGCTCATCCCTCTGAGTGTCGGACGCCACCGCCGGGCTGGATGGCTGACGCACATACTCACGTCGGGTCAGTAACAATTCCGACGGGAAATGCTCCTCGCGACTGTCATCCGTTTCCGCCCCGTCCGCCTCCACGCCTGATGCTGGCGTCTTCAGGCTGACATAAGGACAACCCTCGACATGCCGCGTACTCGGCAAGTTCTTGAAGTGCGGCGTACGCACGTAATTCACATTCTTGGCGTTGAACGTCCCCAACTCGTTCGCCACGTCGAACGCCAAACGACAGGCATCGTTGGGGCATTGAAAGTGTTCCTTGGCGGAATCGAACGCCATGGTCTCGTCGAAATTCAAATCGCGCACGTCATAGATCGACAGCTTGGCGTCGAGGCTGAGGCAGTAGGCGAGGTTGAATTTCATGGGGGGCTCGGGTCCGTGAGGGGCAGGGGTATTAATAGCGGGCGGCGGGGCTGAGTGCACTGATTGTTTTCAATATGCTGCAAAGCCTGCGGGAATGAGCTGCTCGTGAATGTCGGCATCCACTCATTCTCCGATCCCACATCGCCCCCGCAGCAAGCTCCCTCGCCACAGATATCTATTACTCGGGAATTAGCCGGGCAACCTTCTTATAAAGCGAAGCCGTGAACTGTTCACTGTCGCTCGAATGATGACAGCGACGATGACAGTTTGGGCAAAGCGCAACCGCATTGGTGATCTGATCCGAGCCTTTGTCGGCAAGCGGTTTAACGTGGTGAACTTCCAAATAAGGCAAACCAAGCTTCTGAAACGGAGCGGGTTCGCCACAGCCATCGCAATGACCTTCGGCTTCGTTGCGCACCCAGGCCCTGACCTCGGGATCACGCACATAGACCGTGCCAGACTTTGCTGCTCGCTTCGGTTTCTTAATGCCTTTTGGCGGTTCCTTTATCTTTTGCTTTTGAAGCAAAGCAGCGCGACGTTATAGCGTTTCTTCATCCGCAGTCGGTGCAGTGGGATCGCCAGGTTGAACGCCTCGCTCAGTGAGCGCTTCTCGTATTAATTGCTCAACGTTCGAACCGACGTTTTTGGCAGGCTTGTAGCCCTTGATGAAATCCCGATCCAACTTCATCAGAACAGTAGAAATGTTCTGCATCCGGAATTCGACAGAGCCTTTAGTGCGGGTGGGTAAAGCCGTTTCGCGCAGAGCAAGATTCACTTCAGTCTTAACGAATTTCTAGCCGCTGAGCTCTAGCGCGAGCATTTTCAGATAGGCATCGACCGCAGCCCTAATCTCAGAAACGCTCCAGTCGCTGTCCTTTTTCTTTTCGCTCATAAGATCGCCGAGAGTTGAAACCCTCGGACGATACTGAGTGGCCACTATGGCTGTCTACGAAAATTCCTACAGAAAATAGCGACAGATCTCGCGATCGCTCCTACAAATACGCCCCTAACCCATCAAACGGCCGATATCGCGGGAGCAGAACCATGGTGGGTTTTCAAGGAGGAGGGCGTGGCAACACACCAACGCAGCCGAGTAGCTCGTGACTCAGCTGACATGGGAAAATCAGCAATCGATCATGGATTATTTTTCCAAACGGCAGGGTAGGCCCACATTAGCGCTAGCAAAAAGGAATCAGTTATTTTAATGGAATGGCTTTCCATTATTGCTATGATGGGTTCGTAACGCCGACCCTGGCACTGCGTCAAGCGCCGACTCTGTGCGCAACACGTGATGCTCATACGCCAATTAGCCGGGCCCGCATCGTATTCATCCCGGGCGGGTAGTACGCCGGACAAAGCCATGGAATACCCTAGGAGAACGTGATGTCTGAGTTGTTGATACCCAGTCCTACAGGCAATACCCGAATTTTTGCGGTTGTAGGTGATCCGGTAAAACAGGTGAAGGCTCCACAGTTACTGAACAAGGTGTTCACCGAGGAAGGCGTGGATGCGGTGATGATTGCGGTGCATGCGCGCCCTGAACAGCTCGCTACCGTGATACGCGGCCTACAAGCGATGGAAAATTTTTCGGGAATGCTGATCACCATCCCGTACAAGTTTGCCGCTCGTGAGTTCGCGGATAAGGTGAGCCTCGCCGTTCAGGTCTCCGGCAGCACCAACGCATTGCGGCGCAACGAACAAGGAGTGTGGGAGGCTGATAACTTCGATGGCACAGGCTTTGTCCTGGGCATGCAGCGCAAGGGGTACGAACTGGCGGGGAAGCGTGTCGTAATAGCCGGAGGTGGTGGTGCGGGAAGTTCGATAGCTGCAGCATTACTGCAAGCAGGAATAGACCGGTTGTATCTGCAAGAACCGGATACGGTCAAAGCCCAAGAACTGCTCGCCAGGCTGGATCAACATTGGCCGGGGCGATGCGAGGTTGCTCAGCCGCAACACCTTAGGTTGGTTGACGTTGTCATCAACGCTACGCCGTTAGGGCTCTCGGATGAAGATCCACTTCCTATTGATCTCGCCGACCTGTCTCCCGGAACACTGGTGGCAGATATCATCATGCAACCCGTCGAGACTCGCCTGCTACGCGTGGCGCAAGCTGCGGGCCACCCTGTGCATCCAGGAAGCTACATGCTCAGTGAGCAATTAGGTTGCTACAAGAAGTTTTTCGGGATCTGAGTCCTTCACTGCCGGGACACCAGGATTAGCGTGATTATCCTTTTTTGCGCGGCCAGGTGAGCTGACAGCAACACAGCCAGGCCTTCTCTTTGGCAATGAGTCATGAGCACCCGCGATAAATGGTGGGCTGTAAAACTGAACGGTCCCTTCGTTTGCAGCCTCACAAAGATTGGAATAGTATTCCAATACATTTTTCGTCGGGAGCTCATCTCTCACAAGCTAAGGAACAACTATGAGTAATGCGTTGGAACGCGGCCTGCACGCTATTGAGCTGTTGGCCGGAAAAAGCACTGGGCTAGCCCTTCAGCAAGTAGCTGAAGCCTTGGACATTCCGCCGAGCGCTACTCACCGCATGCTTAATTGCTTGGTTGAACAGGGTTTTGTGCGCCAAGACCATCAGCACGGCAATTATGTTCTCGCCCTCAAGGTGGTCTCGCTTGCACTAAAGCACCTGTCCCAGAGCGACATGGTCGACCTCGCCAAACCGGTACTTGATCGCCTCGCTCGCCTGTCCGGCGAACTCGTGCGCTTGAGCATTGTAGATGGCGATAATTTGGTATGGATCTCCAAGGCACAAGGCACGCGCTCCGGGCTGCGCTACGACCCTGATGCTGGTGCCGAAGCCAAACTCTGTTGCACGGCGTCGGGACTTGCCTGGCTGAGCTGCCTGAGTAACGAACGCGCACTGGAGCTGGTTTACCGCCAAGGCCTGTCCAAACCCGGTGAATATGGCCCCAACGCGGCGACCACGATTGAACAGCTGCTTAACCATCTGCAGCTCGCACGTGATCAAAGCTATGCCTCAGTCGACGAAAGTTTTGAAATTGGCGCGGCGGCGATGGCTGCTGCAATCCGCGATTCGCAGCAACAAGTTATCGGCGTTATCAGTATTGCCGGTCCAAGCGTTCGCCTAACCCCTGAGCGTATGCAGACTCTCAAAGCGGCGTTGCTGGAGGCTGCTGAAGAAATCACCGCAATCAGTCTGGACAGTCTTCCCAAGCTGTCGATGATGACCTCCCGAGTCAGCGAGCAGACCGACTGATCGGGTCCCCCGACCAAACGCGGCCTGTCGTCCTGACCTGGCCGCTTCCTCAGATGAAACCTTGATATCGAGCGCTTTTGAATAGCGCAGGATCCCTGCCGAACAAAAATAGTTTGGAATGCATTTTATTTTTGGAATGATATTCCAATAATGTTATTGTCATCACCGCAGTCCTCGAATTGCTTTGGCACCCTCAGAAAAAATGCCATGGCAAGGGAAGGCGCTTTGATAAAAACAAAAAGCAGGAGTCATCTATGTCGAACTCTTTAAACCTTGATGTCAGCACCTTCATGGACTCTAGAAAGATGAGCGCCAGGCAATGGGTGGTGCTGTTCTTGGGCTTCATGGTGCTGGTCTTTGATGGCTTCGATACGACGGCGATCGGTTTCATCGCCCCCGCGCTGATCGATGACTGGGGGGTGCTGCGACATGACCTTGGACCCGTGATGATGAGCGGCCTGCTCGGACTGGCTTTTGGTTCATTGACTGCGGGTCCATTGGCTGATCGTTTTGGCCGCAGGCCAGTGATCATCGGATCAGTGCTGCTCTTCGGTTTCTGGAGCCTGGCTTCAGCCTGGTCTACCGGGATTGTCAGCCTGACAGTCCTGCGGTTTCTGACCGGGGTCGGTCTGGGTGCATCAATGCCTAATACCGCGACCCTGGTCTCCGAATTTGCACCCAAGCGTTACCGCTCTCATATGGTCTCGTTCATCTACTGCGGTTTCGCCTTTGGCGCGGCCATGGGTGGCCTGGGGAGTGAGTGGCTGATTGAACAGTTTGGCTGGCGATCGGTGTTGGTGGTCGGCGGTGTGCTACCCATTGCCTTTGCCCTCCTGCTGCTGCTCAGCCTTCCGGAGTCCATCCGCTTTCTGGCCCAGAACAGCGCTTTGAAGGAGCGTCTGATCAAGGCAATCAACAAAGTTGTCCCTGGCCTGGCCGACTCCCAGACCCGATTCCATAGCAGCGAAGCGTCGATCAAGGAGACAGGCAAGGTCAGCGCACTGTTCGCGTCCGGCTATAGCCTTGGCACCTGCATGATCTGGATCACCCTGTTCATGGGGCTGCTGACCATGTACCTGCTATCAAGCTGGCTACCTCTGCTCAGCCGCGATGCCGGGCTGAGCATGGGAGAGGCGGCACTGCTGGGCTCATTGCTGCAGATCGGCGGGATGCTGGGCAACTTCACTGTTGGCATGAAGATGGACCGCTGGGACCACCATAAGGTGGTCGGGCTGACGGTCTTTTGCGGTGGCGCCTGCGCGGTGCTCATCGCACTGCAGCAGCCGACGATGCAGGTCCTCTGCCCGTTGATCCTGCTACTGGGCTACTTCCTCAATGGCGTCAACGTCGGTGGCTACGCGCTGGCCGCCGCATTCTATCCAACCCAGATCCGTGCCACCGGGGTGTGCTGGGCGACCGGCATCGGTCGCCTGGGCGCTATCAGCGGCGCCGGCATCGGCGCGCTCATGCTCGCCGCCCAGTGGAATTTCAGCCAGGTCTTCCTGTTCCTCGCCATCCCCTCCTTGATTGGCGTCATGGCGCTGTGGATTAAAGGCCGTAAGCGCAGAACGTCGGCGATTCCCACTGCAGTCAACTAAACCCCAGTGCGCTTTTAACCCCTCTATGGAGACATGCCATGCACGCCAGCTATTCCATTGCCCAACTGACCGCTCTCGATTTCAGCCCTCCCGAAATGATCGAGCTGGCTGCCCGCACCGGCTATGACCAGGCTGGCGTGCGCCTGTTGCCGGTGGCTCCAGGGGCTGAGGCCTATTCATTGATGGATAACAAACCCATGCTGCGTGAAACGCTCGCGCGGATGAACGACACCGGGGTGAAGGTATTCGACCTGGAGTTGATTCGCCTCGATGCGCAATTCGATGTGCAGCGTTACCTGCCATTTTTCGAGGTCGGTGCGCAGCTCGGGGCCAAGGCCGTACTGGTGGCCGGCGACGATCCGGAACAAGGCCGGCTGATCGAGCACTACGCTCAGCTATGCGACGCCATGCAGCCCTTCGGCCTTTCAGCAGACCTGGAATTCATGCCCTGGACGGCCGTCAACGACCTGGCCAGTGCACTCCATATTGTTGAACAGGCCGACCGAGCCAACGCAGGCATTCTGGTCGATGCCTTGCACTTTGATCGTTCCGACAGCCGCT
>Ga0302171_10000320_pt1 | contig 11213 bp, 5 predicted proteins | sample I_Fen_N2_2_FD_193495 | JGI IMG/M metagenome (GOLD analysis project Ga0302171, IMG submission 193495) | Peat permafrost microbial communities from Stordalen Mire near Abisko, Sweden - I_Fen_N2_2 | ecosystem: Environmental > Terrestrial > Soil > Wetlands > Permafrost | place: Sweden: Abisko... | reverse complement strand
TGGCAACGGGCAACCGATCTGTCGACTGGCTTGATCGAGGAAGTGCTCCACCAGCGGCGCCAAACCGTCGAGGCATTCGCGCAGCGGCGGGATGTGCAGCGACAACACGTTCAAGCGGTGATACAGATCCTGACGAAACTCTCCGCGGGCGCACAACTCCGACAAATCGACCTGGGTCGCACAAATCACTCGCACATCGAGATAAACCTCTTCGTCACTGCCTACACGACGGAAGCAACCGTCCTGCAGGAAGCGCAGAAGTTTCACCTGCAAACGCGGACTCATTTCCCCAACGCCGTCGAGAAACAGCGTACCGCCCGCCGTCAGCTCCAGCAGACCGAGCTTGCCTTCAGCCCGCGCACCTTCGAAAGCGCCGGGGCCGTAGCCGAACAATTCAGTCTCGGCCATGGACTCCGGCAGACCGGCGCAGTTGAGCGCCATCAACGGTGACTGACCACGAGGACTGGCCAGATGGCAGGCGCGTGCCAGCAATTCTTTACCGGTACCGGTTTCACCCTCTATCAATAGCGGTGCGTCCAGTGGCGCCATGCGCCGCGCCTCACGCACCACCGCCGCCATCACTTTCGAGCTTTGAAAGATGCTGTCGAAGCCGCGCAGCTCCTGTTTGCGCACGTTATAAATACGCTCGCCCACCCGGTCGGCGCGATGCAGCGTCAATACCGCACCGGCCATGGCTTCGCTGTCGTCATGTTCCGACTGCAGCGGCGCGATGTCAGCCAGAAATACATCGCCCTTGACCTTGACCCGCAGGCCATTGATCCGCGATTTGTTGGCGCGCACCAGCTCTGGCAAGTCGAAATCTTCGGCGTAACGCGACAGCGGTATCCCCGGCACCTCATCGACACGCACCCCGAGCAATTGCGCAGCTGCGCGGTTGGCCGCAACGATGGAGCCGCCCATGTCGATCGACAACACCGGAAACTCCAGGGCCCCGAGCAAGGCATTGAGCTCCATGTGCCGACGCTCGCTGGGCATCAGCCCTACGCGCTTGACGCCAAAAACCCCGGCGATGGCCTCGAATTTCGGACGCAATGCCTGGAACTGAATGTTGATCAGGTTCGGGCAATGCAGGTAGATGGCGTTGCCATGCTCACCGCCCACTTCCCCCCGAGCGACGTTGATCCCATACCCCACCAGCAAGTTGAGAATGTCGCGCAGGATGCCAATGCGGTTCTGGCAGTGGACTTTGATACGCATATAAAAGGCCTGATAAACGATGATTGACCTGTGGGAGCCAGCCTGCTGGCGATGGCGTCGCAACAGGCGATTTTGATGTCAAATGACACACCGCTATCGCCAGCAGGCTGGCTCCCACAGGGATAGCGCCCGATTTTTCTGATTAGGCGCCCAGATAGTCGTCAAGATTATGTGACACCCAAGGCCCTTTTCAAACCGGAAAAACTCAGCAGCTGCGCAACACCCGCCAAATCGTAACGAAAACTTTACGATTTTCGCGCACTTTTCCTACATGCAACCCCGACCGCCTGCTGCAATGCTGCAATCCATGGGTTATTTCTAAGTCCACAGCTGGACATAACAAGAACGAAGCCCCCTCGCAGGAGAGCAGCATGAAGCAGACGCAATACGTGGCTCGCGAGCCCGATGCGCAAGGTTTTATCGACTACACCGCTGAAGAACACGCGGTGTGGAACACGCTGATCACTCGCCAGTTGAAAGTGATCGAAGGGCGTGCGTGCCAGGAATACCTGGACGGTATCGAAAAGCTCGGCCTGCCCCACGACCGCATTCCGCAACTGGGCGAAATCAACAAGGTCCTCGGTGAAACCACCGGTTGGCAGGTCGCCCGGGTTCCGGCGCTGATCCCCTTCCAGACCTTTTTTGAATTGCTCGCCAACAAGCAGTTTCCGGTTGCCACTTTTATTCGCACCCGCGAAGAGCTGGATTACCTGCAAGAGCCGGACATTTTCCACGAGATCTTCGGCCACTGTCCGTTGCTGACCAACCCTTGGTTCGCGGAATTTACCCATACCTACGGCAAACTCGGTCTGCAGGCCTCCAAGGAAGAACGCGTGTACCTGGCGCGCCTGTACTGGATGACCATCGAGTTCGGCCTGCTGGAAACCCCGCAAGGCCGGCGCATCTACGGCGGCGGCATCCTGTCGTCACCGAAAGAGACCGTGTACTGCCTGTCGGGCGAACCTGAACATCAGGCGTTCGATCCGCTGGAGTGCATGCGCACGCCTTACCGCATCGACATCCTGCAGCCACTATATTTCGTCTTGCCAGATCTCAAGCGCCTGTTCGACCTCGCCCACGAAGACATCATGGGCATGGTCAAGCAAGCGATGCAGATGGGCCTGCATGCACCGAAATTTCCGCCAAAACCAAAAGCCGCTTGATCCGCAGCTTTTAGAATCAAGTGAGCCTGTCCGGAACCGACGCTTTGCTTTAGCGTGGTGACATGACGGCCGAATTCCAAACATTCGATTTCAGGAACACACCATGTCCACATTGAACCAAGCCCACTGTGAAGCCTGCCGCGCCGATGCTCCGCAAGTCAGCGACGAAGAACTGCCGGTACTGATCAAGCAGATCCCGGACTGGAACATCGAAGTACGCGACAGCATCATGCAGCTGGAAAAAGTCTTCCTGTTCAAAAACTTCAAGCACGCCCTGGCGTTCACCAACGCCGTCGGTGAAATCTCCGAGGCCGAAGGTCACCACCCAGGCCTGCTGACCGAGTGGGGCAAAGTCACCGTGACCTGGTGGAGCCACTCGATCAAAGGCCTGCACCGCAATGACTTCATCATGGCCGCGCGCACGGACGAAGTGGCCAAGGACGCCGAGGGCCGAAAATAATGCATTTCGACGCCATCGGCCGGGTGCCCGGCGATCCGATCCTCGGCCTGATGGAGGCCTATGCGCAGGACCCCAACCCGCGCAAATTCGACCTCGGCGTGGGTGTCTACAAAGACGCCCAGGGCCTGACCTCGATTCCCCAGGCGGTGAAACTCGCCGAGGCGCGCCTGGTCGATCGCCAGACCACCAAGACCTACATCGGCGGTCATGGCGAACCGGCCTTCGGCAAGCTCATCAGTGAGCTGGTGCTCGGCGCCGATTCAAAACTGATCAGCGAACATCGCGCCGGCGCCACCCAGACACCGGGCGGTACCGGAGCGTTGCGCCTGAGCGCGGACTTCATCGCCCAGTGCCTGCCGGGCCGTGGCATCTGGTTGAGCAATCCGACCTGGCCGATCCACGAAACCATTTTCGCGGCGGCCAACGTCAAGGTCAGTCATTACCCCTACGTGGGCAGCGACAATCGTCTCGACGTCGATGCCATGCTCGCCGTGCTCAATGAAGTGCCCAAGGGTGACGTGGTGCTGCTGCACGCCTGCTGCCACAACCCGACCGGTTTCGATCTGTCCCACGACGACTGGCACCGCGTGCTGGAAGTGGTGCGTCGGCGTGAACTGCTGCCGCTGATCGATTTCGCCTACCAGGGCTTCGGCGATGGCCTGGAACAGGACGCGTGGTCGACCCGTTTGTTCGCCGCCGAGTTGCCGGAAGTGCTGATCACCAGCTCCTGCTCGAAGAACTTCGGCCTGTATCGCGACCGCACCGGCGCTTTGATTGTCTGCGCGAAAACCGCCGACAAGCTGGTGGATATCCGCAGCCAACTGGCCAACATCGCCCGCAACCTGTGGTCGACGCCACCGGATCACGGTGCTGCCGTGGTGGCAACCATCCTCGGCGATCCAGAGTTGAAACGCTTGTGGGCCGACGAAGTGGAAACCATGCGCTTGCGTATTGCCCAACTGCGAAGCGGACTGGTGGAAGCCCTTGAACCCCACGGTTTACGTGAGCGTTTTGCGCACATTGGTGTACAGCGCGGAATGTTTTCCTACACCGGCTTGACCCCTGAACAGGTGAAAAACCTGCGCGACCATCACAGCGTGTACATGGTCAGTTCCGGTCGGGCCAACGTGGCGGGGATTGATGCGACGCGTCTGGATCTGCTGGCACAGGCGATTGCTGAGGTTTGCAAGTAATCGGCTGCAATTTGTGGGAGCGGACTTGCTCCCACCACTTCTACATGACTATTGTCGGCCTACCTGAGCAACCTCATACGTCAAATCCAATAGATATAAAGTCTGTTTGTCTTTTTCTCTGCTGTTTCGCATTCATGTTTGTAAAGAAATGCTGCCAGCCGGTTGCAGCATAAAAGCAATTCAGCAGCGCATTGGTATGAGCCTTTCACCACTCGTTCCCTCTACTTCTGCTCGCAGTCATCGACCGGAATCTTGATAATTGAGTCATCACCTGCAGGTGATTGATTAATAATTGAGCATTTTTTAGATTACGGTCAGTTATTTATACATTGATGAGCGCTTAACCCGCCGTCCTACTTTGTCAAAGCCGATACTCGTGCAGGCAACCCTCTCAAGAGGGACCATGACGGCTTATTGACAGCGTCACAACTCCCTCGCGCCAAAAAAGCCCTTCGTAATCAAAGATTTCCAGCAAAGTGATAATTCCACAGCATTTGTGGGACATTTTTTGCGCTCACGAACAACGCGTTAACTGTCTCATCCGCCTCCCGCCAAGTTACTAAATGTGTCTTCGACACCTAAAGTATCAATTTGCCATGTCGATAAACCTCCTACCGGCATAGCTCATTACACTCGCTTTGCGGCGATGCAAGAGTGATCAAGGATGCCAAATCATAACTCCATACCAGGAACGTTAACTCTATGACCTCCATTGTCACGTCAATGTCAACGGCTCAAATCGCCGTTTTGTCCACAAAGCAGATCGCCTCACTGTCGACTTCCGATATTGCCGCGCTCAGCACCGCACAAGCCGCCGTTCTGACAACCAGTCAAATTGCTACGCTGTCGACGGCAGACGTTGTTTCACTGAGCACCGCCGCTCTCGCAGCCTTTAATGCGTCGCAACTGAGCGCACTGAACGCTCAGGATGTTGCCGCTCTCGCGACTGCCCAGGTTGCCGCGCTGACCACCACCCAAGTGGCTGCGTTCTCCACCGCCCAAGTCGCAGCCCTGACTGCTACTCAGGTCAATGCACTGGCCTCGAACATGACCACAGCCCAGATCGGCACGCTGTCGGCGACTCAGGTTAAGGGCTTGTCCACCACGGTACTGGGTGCCATGACGGCCACTCCAGTGAGCGCGTTCAGTACCAAAGCCATTGCAGCGCTGACAACTGCCCAGATTGGCGCACTGTCGACCACTGCTGCCAGTGCAATGTCTACTGCCCAAGTGACCGCAATGACGACCGCACAGGTCGGCACCATTGCCACCAAGCTGTCGACCGATCAGATCGGCGCACTGACCACCGGCCAGGTCTCGGGTCTGACTACCACCGCGCTGGCCGCCCTGAGCAGCGCTCAGTTGCAAGCGATCTCGACCAAAGACATCGCACTCCTGTCGACTGCACAGGTTTCGAGCCTGTCGACCACTGCGTTGGGCAACCTGACCACCGCTCAGTTGCAAGCCATTTCGCTCACGGACGTCGCCGCACTGTCGACCACCCAGGTCGGCGCATTGTCGACTGCCCAGGTCAATTCGCTGACCACGGCCCAGGCCGGAGCGTTGAGTGGCACCCAGATCAGCGCCCTGGCCGCCAAGCTGAACACCGCTCAGGTCGGCGCATTGTCGGCTAAGCAAGCATCCGGTTTGAGCACTACGGCCGTGGCCGCCTTGTCCACCGTTCAACTAGCGGCCATTTCGACCAAGGACATCCCGTCGCTGACCACTGCCCAACTGGGCGCCATCGCCACTGCCGACGTCGCTTCCTTGACAACCGCGCAGATCACGGCCCTGACTACCGCTCAGGTCGGCAGCCTGGCGGCAAACATGTCGACCACCCAAATTGGTGTACTGACGGCTACTCAGGCTGGCAGTCTGTCGACCACCGTACTGGGCTCGCTGAGCTCGACTCAACTGCAGGCCATCTCGACCAAGGACATCGCTGCCCTGTCGACTGCACAGGTGTCGAGCCTGTCGACCACCGCACTGGGTAACCTGACCACTGCTCAGCTTCAGGCTGTTTCAGCCAAAGACGTCGCCGCACTGTCGACCACTCAGGTCGGTGCTCTGACCACCGCCCAGGTTGGCTCATTGGTGAGCACCCAGGTCGCAGCACTGACCAGTACCCAAGTCAACGTTCTGGCCGCCAAGTTGACCACCGGTCAGATCGGCACGCTGTCCGCGACACAAGCTTCGGGCCTGACCACCACGGCGATGGCCGCTCTCAGCACCGCTCAAGTAGCCGCGATTTCAACAGCTGACATCACGAAGTTAACCACTACCCAGTTGGGCGGCTTGACTACGGCGGGCGTCGCGTCCCTGACGACCGCTCAGATCACAGCGATGTCCACCGCCCAGATCGGCGTATTGGCGACAAACCTGACAACCGGTCAAATTGGCGTGCTGACCACGACTCAGGCAGCGGGTCTGACCACCACCACCCTGGGCTCACTGAATACCGCGCAGTTGCAGGCGATCTCGACCAAGGACATCGCTGTCCTGTCGACCTCGCAGGTATCCGGCCTGTCGACCACAGTGTTGGGTAACTTGACCACTGCCCAGCTTCAGGCGATTTCGGCCAAAGACGTGGCCGCAATGTCGACCACTCAATTGGCCTCGTTGTCGACCAGCAATGTCGCTGCTCTGGTCACTACACAGGTTGCAGCACTGACCAGCACCCAGGTCGGCACTCTGGCCACCAACCTGACCACTGGCCAGATTGGTACGCTGTCGACCGCCCAGGTAGCAGGCATTTCTACTACAGCCATGGCGGCTTTGAGCACTGCCCAGATTGCTGCAATCGCCACCAAAGACATTGCCTCGCTGACGACCGCCCAGTTGGGCTCGCTGGCAACCGCAGGCGTCGCGGCACTGACCACCGGTCAGGTCGCAGCACTGACGACGACTCAAGTCGGCACTCTGAGCGCTAACCTGAGCACCGGCCAAATCGCTGCATTGAGCACCACTCAGGTCACCGGTCTGATCGTTGCCAACCTGAGCACCGCTCAGGTGGCTGCAGTTTCGACGGCTGATATCGGCTCGTTGACCACCGCTCAGATGACGGGTCTGTCGACCGCTCAGGTCGGTAGCATGACCACCGGCCAGGTTGCGGCCATGAAGTACACCCAGGTCAGCTCGCTGGGTCAGAACTTCACCACGGTCCAGATCGGCGCTTTAACCACCGCTCAGGCAGCAGGCTTGACCACTTCGCTGTTGGCCGGATTGAGCACCACTCAGCTGCAAGCGATCTCGACCAAGGAAATCGCAGCTTTGTCGACGACTCAGGTATCGGGTCTGGCGGCTTCGGTACTGAACGGTCTGAGCACCACTCAGGTTCAGGCGATCGAGGTAGCTGATATTGCTGCACTGACAACGACTCAGGCCGCCGCCCTGTCGAGTGCTCAGGTCACCAATCTGACCACCAGCCAGGTTGCAGCCTTGAAGTACACCCAAGTCAGCGCACTGGGCACCAACCTTTCCACCACACAGGTCGGTCAGCTGTCGGTAGCACAGATAGCGGGCATTTCAACCTCGACACTGGCAGCCATGAGCACCGCTCAGGTAGCAGCAATTACCACCAAGGATATTGCCGCCCTGACCACCACCCAGGTGAGCTCGCTGACCACAGCGCAGATCGGTGCATTGTCCACCTCCCAGGTCAGCGCACTGACCCACACCCAAGTCGGCGCCATGACCTCCACCCAATTGGGTCAACTCTCTACAACTCAGATCCCTTATCTGACCCTGTAAAGATGCCACCCAGGCTCCTGCAACGACGCTTGTCCATGCCGCGCACCAGCACGGCATGTTCAAGCGCTGGCACAGCGGGTGCTTTTGAAATGGAAGGGCTTGGCAGGCGACTGCCGGGCCCCTGCTTTCACTACCTGGTTCTGGACGAATCCGGACGCGCCCATTTAGGATGAGCCGCTGCTTTGACTCCCGAGGTGCCGCCTATGGTTGGCCTGCCGTTTTTTACCCCAACACTTTTTTTTCAACATCTGACATCGCCGGATGTCTTCGTCGCTACCTCGCGTTCATTTCTTTCGAAAACGTATCCCTATGACCAATCAAGAAGAGCGTCTTGCGGCGCTGCTCGAACAGATCACTGGCGGCCGCTCTGCCGAAGCCCTGCCCGAACTCGACCTGCTACTGACCCAGCAGCCGGAAAACCCTTCCCTGCTTGGGCTCAAGGCCGAAGCCTTGCGCCTGACCGGGCGTTTTGTCGAAGCCGTTGAGGTATTCAAGCAAGCTGCCGAGAGAGGCGCCGGCGTGCGCAACTGGCTGGCCGCCGGTGTACTGCTGGCCGCGATGCGCAGCACCGACGACGCGTTGCAGTGCCTGCTCAAGGCCAATCAAGAAACCCCCGACAGTGATGAAGTGCTGGATGCGCTGATCACCACCTACTTCAATGCCAACCGTCAGCACGAGGGCATCGAGTTTGCCCGCCACCAATTGACGGTCAGTGCTAACCCAAGGCTATTGACCCACGCCGCTTTGCTCTTGCAGAGCAATGACCTTTACACGGAGTCCTCCAGCGCCTTCAAGAAAATCATCGAGCTGGCGCCCGAAGACCCGGCCGTGGTCGGCGCGGCACTGGTACCGGCACGCTTTACCTGCGAGTGGGAATGGGTCGAGACCCTGCAGCAAAAAATCGGCGCCTGGTACGACCAGGGTGCATTCGATGCGCCTCAGGAATACCCGCTGACCCACCTGACCTGGTGCACCGACGAAGCGCGTAACCTCGGCGTAACCCAGGCCTATGTCAAACGCATGGTGACGGCGACCGAGCCTCTGCCGGCGCAGATTGTAACTCCAGGCCAACGCAAACGAATTCGCGTGGGCTACATCTCCTGCGATTTTCGCAACCACGCGACCATGCACCTGATGGCCGGTGTGTTCGAATCCCACGACCGTGATCGCTTCGAGGTGTTTGCCTACGACTATAGTGCTTTTGATATTTCCGAGTATCGGCAGCGCTTCATCAATGCCACCGAACATCTGGTCGCCATCCACGCCATGAGTGACCAGCAGGCCGCCGAGCGCATCTGCGCCGACCAACTGGATATCCTCTTCGATCTGAAGCTCTACACCGGCGGCGGGCGTCCGGGCATCATGGCCTACCGCCCGGCGCCGCTACAGGTTGCTTACCTGGGCTACCCGGGCAGCGCAGCGAACAGCGACATCGACTACATCATCTCCGACCGCTTCGTTACACCTGACAGCAGTACACCCTTTTATCCTGAAGCGTTCTGCCGCCTGCCGCACACTTATCAGTGCAACGACCGCAAACGCAGTGCCGCGGCTCAACCGACCAACCGCGCCGCCCACGGTTTGCCGGACGACAAGGTGGTATTCGGTGCCTTCAATCAGTCCTACAAGATCGATCGCACCAGCTTTAATGTATGGATGTCGGTATTGGCCGAAGTGCCGGACAGTGTGCTCTGGCTGTTGGGCCAATGCGATGAGGCCATTACCAACCTGACCCACTATTCACAACTGGCCGGCATTGATCCGCAACGCCTGATTTTTGCCCCATTCGCAGCGCCGCAGGACCACCTCGCCCGCCTGCAACTGGCCGATGCCGTCCTGGATACTCTGGTATGTAACGGTCACACCACCACTTCCGATGCTCTCTGGGCCAGTGTTCCGGTGATCACCTCACGCGGAAAGCATTTTTCGTCGCGGGTCAGCGAGAGTCTGCTCAACGCCATGGAGCTGCCGGAGTTGGTCGGCACTGACCATGAAGACATGGTGCGCATCGCCAAGCACATTGGCACCAATGCCGAGTATCGAACGGCGTTGCGTGCCAAAGTCGCTGCTAACCGCTTGACCACACCGCTCTTCGATACGTTGCGGTTCACCCGCAACTTCGAAACGGCGATCGAAATGATGACCCAACAACATCGTCGTGGGGTGAAGGGCTCCCATATCGATGTCCCGGACGGCGGACCGATCGAGCCTGCAAATATCGATCAGGCACAAACAGCAATAGACACGATGCCATTGCAAGAGACCTATCTGGTCTGCCCGTTATGCCAGAGCACCAGCGAAACGCTGGGATTCGCCAACTGCACCGGGCACGCCCTGTGGCATGCCGCTCTGCCACCGACGCTAGAATGGATGAAATGTGCGTCATGCGGGCACGTGTATACGCGACAGTATTGGACATCGGCGGGCTTGGCTGAAGTGACGCGCAAGGCCGACGCCAATCGGTTGGTCATCGCCGCGGACAGCCACGACGCTCAGCGTACGGCCTGGGCCCCAGTGGTGGAGAGGGTAGTGAAACTGTTGGGCGGCTATCGCGCCGTATTGGGTTCGGACCACCAGCCAACCTGGGTGGACGCCCGCTGCGGCGACGGTTCGCTGCTCATGCTGGCGGCAGACAATGGTTTTGCCAGTGCAGGCCTGGACGTACGATTGGAGCCCGTCACGCGAATCCGGCAATTAGGATTCAACGCCGTGAATCAGGACTTCATGACCCACCTGTTCGATTCCACCTTCGATGTCATTTCGATGATGGATATGCTGGAGCATGTCGCTTATCCACAGGATGCGCTTCGCAAGGCCGCACAGCTATTGCGCCCGGGTGGCATACTGGTGCTCGGCCTGCCTGACTTGAGCGCTTCGAGCTGGAAATCCATGGATGCAAACGGCACCAATCCGTATTGGCAGGAATTGGAGAGCTATCACCACTTCACCCGCAAGCGCTTGATTGATTTGTTGGTCGAATGTGATTTCGAGGTGATCGACCTAGCCATCTCGAATCGCTACAGGGCCTACATGGAACTGTACGCGCAGCGTAAGTAAGCACAGCGACTATGCAAACGCCCGATACACTGACACTGCATCGGGCGCGGTGGCATAATCGGGATCAGCAAACCCCTCTATGTGAGCGAGCCTGCTCACGATGAAGCCGGATCAGTCAAAATCAACTCAGACTGATACTCCGCTATCGCCAACAAGCAGGCACAGTTGTTTCTGTGTGACTGTCATTTGCATGTCTAGACAATCCCATTCGTCGAAACAAATGGATATAAAAGTCTGTTTGTCATTTCCCCTGCTGTATCCTGCCCAGGCTTTTTAAAAGCGCGGATCTACCAGATCTATCAACAGACTTAGCGAGGAGCGCGACTATGCACGAGATTCCTAATCTCCCCTTCCCAAGCCTGCACGAACCTG